>Ga0318562_10000300_pt1 | contig 23212 bp, 16 predicted proteins | sample GRESIP066b5f18_FD_203688 | JGI IMG/M metagenome (GOLD analysis project Ga0318562, IMG submission 203688) | Tropical soil microbial communities from Luquillo Experimental Forest, Puerto Rico - GRE.SIPMG.066b5f18 | ecosystem: Environmental > Terrestrial > Soil > Tropical forest > Bulk soil... | reverse complement strand
GACGGTGCCGCTGGTGGGGAGCTGGTGGAAGTGGTCGCCGGCGATCCTCATCCTCTGGGCACCGGGCGGATTCCGCTTCACCTGCTACTACTACCGCAAGGCGTACTACCGGTCCTTCGTCTGGGCCCCGCCGGCGTGCGCAATTCCCGACGCCCGGAGCAAGTACTTCGGCGAGAGCCGCTTCCCGCTCGTCCTCCAGAACCTGCACCGCTACTTCTTCTACGTCTCCATCCCGGTGCTGGCCTTCCTCTGGTGGGACGCGGTGAAGGCCTTCCGCTTCGCCGACGGGATCGGGATGGGGGTGGGGACGCTGGTGCTGATCGCCAATGCCACCCTGCTCTCGCTGTACACCCTCTCCTGCCACTCCTGCCGGCACGCCTGCGGTGGAGGGCTGAAGAAGTTCTCGGCCGCACCCCGCCGCTACCAGCTATGGAAGCGGCTCACCGTCCTCAACGAGCGGCACGCCCAGATCGCCTGGATCAGCCTCTTCGGTGTGGCGCTGACCGACCTCTACGTGCGGCTGGTGGCCAGCGGGGTCATCCGGGATCTGAGGTTCTTCTGATGGCGGAGTACGAGACCCACGAACACGAGGTGATCGTCATCGGAGCCGGCGGGGCTGGGCTCCGGGCGGCGATCGAGGCCTCGGCACAAGGGGCGAACACCGCCCTGATCTGCAAGTCGCTCCTCGGCAAGGCGCACACGGTGATGGCCGAGGGCGGCATCGCCGCGGCGCTGGGCAACGTCTGGCCAGAGGACAACTGGAAGGTCCACTTCCGCGACACCATGCGCGGAGGAAAGCTCCTCAACCACTGGCGGATGGCACAGCTCCACGCCCAGGAGGCACCGGCCCGGGTGCTGGAGCTCGAGGAGTGGGGGGCGCTCTTCGACCGCACCAAGGACGGACGGATCCTCCAGCGCGACTTCGGTGGCCATCGCTACGCCCGGCTGGCTCACGTCGGCGACCGGACCGGGCTGGAGATGATCCGCACCCTCCAGCAGCACGCGGTCCACAAGGGCATCACCGTCTACATGGAGTGCACCCTGGTCGGGCTCCTCAAGGACGGCGACCGGATCGCGGGGGCCTTCGGGTACTGGCGGGAGTCGGGGAAGTTCGTGGTCTACAAGGCCAAGGCGGTGATCCTCGCCACCGGAGGCATCGGCAAGGCCTGGGAATTCACCTCCAACTCCTGGGAGTACACCGGCGACGGAGTGGCGATGGCGATGGAAGCCGGCGCCGACCTGATCGACATGGAGTGCTACCAGTTCCACCCCACCGGGATGGTCTGGCCCCACAGCGTGCGGGGAATCCTGGTCACCGAGGGGGTGCGGGGCGACGGCGGCGTGCTGCGCAACTCGCAGGGACGCCGCTTCATGTTCGATTACATCCCCGAGTTCTTCAAGAAGGAGACCGCCGACACCGAGGCCGAGGCCGACCGGTGGTACGAGGACAAGAAGAACAATCGCCGGCCCCCGGAGCTGCTCCCTCGCGACGAGGTGGCGCGGGCGATCAACGCCGAGGTGAAGGCCGGCCGGGGCAGCCCCCATGGCGGGGTGTTCCTCGACATCGCCACCCGCCGCGACGCGGAGACCATCAAGCGGCGGCTGCCGTCGATGTACCACCAGTTCAAGGAGCTGGCCGACGTCGACATCACGACCACCCCGATGGAGATCGGCCCCACCGCCCACTACATGAACGGTGGGGTGCGGGTCGATGGTGAAGGCTCTGCCACCGCGGTGCCCGGGCTCTTCGCCGCCGGCGAGGTGGCGGGAGGACTCCACGGCGCCAACCGGCTGGGGGGCAACTCCCTCTCCGATCTCCTGGTCTTCGGCCGCCGGGCCGGACTGGCCGCCGCGGAGTACGCCCGCGGGGCGCGCTCCCCCACCCTGGACACCGCCCGTCTCGACACCCTGGCGAAGGAGACGCTGGCTCCCTTCGACGCCGGTGGCACCGAGAACCCCTACACCCTCCATCAGGAACTGCAGAAGACGATGCAGTCCGAGGTGGGCATCATCCGGGTCCAGTCGGAGCTCGACCGGGCGGTGGCGAAGATCGGCGAGCTGAGGCAACGCCTCCAGCGGGTGCGGGTGGAAGGCCATCGCCAGTTCAACCCCGGCTGGCACCTGGCCCTCGACCTCCGCTCCCTCCTGATCTGCGCCGAGGCGGTGGCCCGGGCCGCCAGCGAGCGCAAGGAGAGCCGCGGTGGACACGCCCGTGACGACTTCCCCAAGCCGGATCCGAAGTTCGCCAAGGTGAACATGGTGGTGAGGAAGCGCGGCGACGGCCTGACGGTGACCCAGGAGCCGATCGCCGAGATGCCCGCGGAGTTGAAGTCCCTGCTCGAGGGGTGACGGATGGCGCAGATGGCGACGCTCGAGGTGTGGCGGGGAGATGCCTCCGGAGGCAGCCTCCGCCCCTACCGGGTGCCGTTCGAGGAAGGAATGGTCCTCCTCGACGTGATCCATGTCCTCCAGGCCACCCAGGCCGGGGACCTGGCGGTGCGATGGAACTGCAAGGCCGGCAAGTGCGGCTCCTGCAGCGCCGAGGTGAACGGGAAGCCCCGGCTGATGTGCATGACCCGGATGAGCTCGCTCGACACCTCGGTGCCGATCACCATCGCCCCGCTGAAGACCTTCCCGGTGCTCCGGGATCTGGTCACCGACGTCTCCTTCAACTTCGAGATGGCCAAGCGGGTGCCGGCGTTCAAGCCCGGGCCAAGGCCGCCCGAGGGCTATCGGATGATGCAGGAGGACATCGACCGGCCCCAGGAGTTCCACAAGTGCATCGAGTGCTTCCTCTGCCAGAACGTTTGCCACGTGATCCGTGACCACGACGAGAACAAGCAGCACTTCGCCGGTCCGCGGCTCTTCGTTCGCTACGCGGCACTGGAGATGCACCCCCTCGACACCAACGACCGCCGGGCCCTGCTCAAGGACAAGATGGGCCTGGGGATGTGCAACATCACCAAGTGCTGCACCGAGGTCTGCCCAGAGAACATCCGGATCACCGACAACGCGATCATCCCCTTGAAGGAACGGGTCGCCGACGAGTTCTACGATCCGCTGAAGATGGCGTGGCGGAAGGTCACCGGGAAAGACTCGAAATCGGGGTGAGTCGATGGCTGGAGGCGGGACCCGCTCGAGCACCTGGACCTGGGTCGTGCCGATCCTCGCCTGGGCGGCGCTGATCACCGTCTTCGTCGCCCACCTCGGTGGCCTCTTCCTGGTGGTGGTGGCCCTCCTCCTCGGCGCGGTGGTGTTCGCTGCGGTCCATCACGCGGAGGTGGTCGCCCATCGGGTCGGCGAGCCGTTCGGCACCCTGGTGCTGGCGGTGGCGGTGACGGTGATCGAGGTGGCGCTGATCGTCTCGGTGATGGTGTCCGGGGGCGAGGCCAAGGCTGCTCTGGGCCGAGACACCGTGTTCTCGGCGATCATGATCTGCTGCAACGGGATCCTCGGCCTCTGCCTTCTCCTGGGAGGGATCCGTCACCGCGAGCAGGCCTTCCACCTGGAGGGAGCCAGCGTCGCCCTGGCGGTGCTCGGCTCGCTGGCGATCCTCTCCCTGGTCCTGCCCAACTTCACCACCTCGGCGCCCGGGCCGGTCTGGTCTCCGCCGCAGCTCGCCTTCGCCGGCGTCTCCTCCCTGGTCCTCTATGCGTCCTTCGTCTTCGCCCAGACCGTGCGGCACCGCGACTACTTTCTCCCGGTCGGGGCGGAGCCGGAGGAGACCCACGCCCAGCCACCCTCCAACCGGCAAGCGGCGGTGAGCCTCGGGCTGCTCCTGGTCTCGCTGGTGGCGGTGGTGGGGCTGGCCAAGGCCCTCTCCCCGTCGATCGAGTCCGCGGTGGCGAACGCCGGCGCGCCCGCGGCGGTGGTGGGAATCATCATCGCCGGGCTGGTCCTCCTCCCCGAGGGAATGGCGGCGACGAAGGCCGCGGCCTCCAATCGCCTCCAGACCAGCCTCAATCTCACCCTCGGCTCGGCACTGGCCAGCATCGGGCTGACCATCCCGGTCCTGGCGGCGATCTTCATCCGCCTCGGGAAGCCGCTGATCCTCGGCCTGGCTCCCAAGGAGACGGTGCTCCTGGTGCTCACTCTCTTCATCGGCACCATCACCCTCGGAACGGGGAAGTCCAACCTCATCAAGGGCGTGGTCCACCTGGTGGTCTTCGCCGCGTTTCTCTTCCTCTCCGTGGTGCCCTAGGCGCCGCCCTCGTCCCAGTCGAAGACGAACTCCCCGGTCTCGGTGTGCAGGGTGAGGAGGGCGATGGGTTGCTCGAAACGCCCCTCCTCCATGGCGATGGCGAAGACCACCCCCGCCCGCCAGAAGTCGTGGGGGAGCGGCCGCTGGTCGAGGAAGGTCCGGACCTGATCCTCGATCCAGTCCTTGGCCGCAGTCAGCGCCCCCACTGGGTCTCCTCCAGTGGGGAAGCTCCGCTCCACCGGTGGCGTAGTCGACACCCGCGCCTCGTACGACGTCACCATCGCCCTGGGCATGTCTCGGACCTCCGCGGGGCCGAGCGATAACACGAACTGGCGTGGCTGCGGTCAGTGCCGGGAACGCTGCCTGGCGGAGATCGAACGGACGGATCCCCTGCCCTCAGTTGTAGGTGGCACTAAATTTCAACCCCCCTCCGATGGTGGTCCAGGTCGGAGGGTTGGTGCCGCTGTCCTTGTTGGTGGAGAAGATGAACTCCACCGCCAGACCCACGCCCCAGTGGTCGCTCACCCACCACTCCTTTCCGGCGGCGAACTTCATCCCGAAGCCCGAGTGGGAATCGACCTCGGCGAACGACCCGCCGTAGAAGTTCCCTGACAGCCCGAGTGCGGTGAAGGACGGGGTAAGCGAGAAATAGATGTTGGCCGGCATCAGGTAGTAGGTGACGTTGAGCCCCAAGGCGCCCACCGCCAGACCCGAGGTGCCGGTGTTCACCGTCGTCCCGTTCTCGGTCACCGACGGGCTGGTGGCGCTGGCCCAGGCTTCGGCGGCGAGGATCAGGTTCTCGGTGACCGCCCCTCCGATGGCCAACCCGAACGGTGCGGCGACGCCCGACGCTGAACGGCTGGGCGTGGAGCTGTTCAGGTAGCCGACGCCGATGTCGAGACGGAAGAAGAACCCCAGGTGACGGTGAACGGTGGGATCGACCGGAACCGGCGGAGGCGTCCAAACAGGGTGAGGCTCCGTTCCGGGTGGCGGGGTCGACGGGTGCTGTCCCTCCAGAGGGATCGGAGCGGCGACGGAGGGAGGAGGCGGCGCCGACGGCGGCAGCGTGTACGGTTCAGGCGCGGTCTGGGCCGCGGCCATCGCGGGCAGCAGCAGCCACGGCACCAGCCACCGTCGCGTCGGGGTCCCCCTCTTTCCTCTCACGGGGCAGAAGCCTACATGCAACGGGTTCTCAGGACGACGAGAACCGAGCAGTATGCTCGGGCTGGAGCACCGCAGCAGGGGGGCCGCATGGCGAGCGATCCGGAGGAGCCTGGACTGTTCAGGACGGTTCGCCGCCCCGCGCGAAGGGGGGCCCTGCTGGCCTTCCTGGCAGTCGGCTTCGCCGCGCCCAGCGCGGTCTTCTTCTACGGCGCGGTCATCGAGAGCGAGGGCGAACGCACACGGGCCTGGTGGTTCTACGGTCTGGCGTTCGTCTCTCTCCTCGTCGTGATCGTGCTGGCACACTTCTGGGGCGGCGCTCTGGGCGGGACCTGCGGCGCCTGCGGACGCTGGAGCCTGAGGCCGTGGCGCAGTGTTCCCACTTTCATCGAGGACCTCGGTTCGTATGGGATGGTCATCCGGTGCCAGCACTGCGTCGGGCCGACCGTCGATGCCCTCGAGCAGCACCTGCTGAAGTCTCTGTTCAGCGACCTCGAGCACGACGCAGTCGTGCAATTCGTGAGAAGGCCGGAGCTGCAGCGCGTGTTCAACCTGAGAGAGGTTCCCGACCGCTCGGATCCTCAGGGGCTCCGGGTCTGGATCGAGGGCTTCTCCTCGCAGCTCAGAGAGGCCACCGACCCGAACGGCGGACGCGCTGGACGCTGACCCTCGACGGGGTCAAAGCTCTGCTCCGATGCGGGTCATGCTCTTCGGTGCCACCGGAATGGTCGGACAGGCCGCCTTGCGTGAGGCCCTCCTCGCTCCCGATGTCGAGGCCGTCCTCACCGTTGGACGCTCCACCACCGGACAGGAGAATCCCAGGCTGCGAGAGCTGGTGCGCCCCGACCTCCTCGTCCTCGGACCGGCGGAGGCTGAGCTGCGGGGATACGACGCCTGCTTCTTCTGCCTCGGGGTCAGCTCCGCGGGAATGAGCGAGGAGGCGTACGGCCGTGTCACCTACGACCTCACCCTCTCGGTCGCCGGGATGCTCGCCCGTCTGAATCCGACGATGGCCTTCCTCTATGTCTCTGGCGCGGGGACCGATTCCACCGAGAAGGGGCGCTCGATGTGGGCCCGGGTGAAGGGCAAGACCGAGAACGCCCTGCTCCGCCTCCCCTTCCGCGCGGTGTACCTCTTCCGCCCCGGCTACATCCAGCCGATGCACGGCGTCACCTCCAAGACTCCGCTCTACCGCGCGCTGTACTCGGTGGTGGCACCCCTGTTTCCGCTTTTTCGCGGGCTCGCCTCGAACCAAATCAGCACTTCGGAGCAGGTCGGCCGGGCGATGCTGGAGGTGGTCCGGGAGCGCGGCCCGTCGCGGGTGCTGGAGATCCCGGAGATCAACGCGCTCGCCGGCAGGAGCTGAGCCTTGCGTGTATGCAGGCAGACCCGCGGTGTACGCTGGTCAATGGTGGCAGCAGCTCCGCCGAGGTGACGCCCTGGCGCCGGCTGTGACAGCCACCGGGGACCGTGGTCTGGTCGAGCTCGGATGCGCCGCCGCACCTTCGTCGTTGCCGGTGAGTTCGGGTGCAACCCCCGGCTGCTGACCCCTGCCCGTCGGTCCCCTGATTTCCTGGCCGAGGTCGCTCCCGAGCCGACTGCTGCCGAGCTGGAGCATCTCTTCTTCCGCTACCCCAACCGCAGCGAGGACGGGCGGGCGCGCCCCGCCGACTGGGAGCGGGAGTTCCAGCTCCCCGAGCCGATCTCCCTCGCCGACCTCTTCGCCTCCGCGGCCCACCGGGCGCTCTCCTCGCTCCACGCCCTCATCGGCGAGGACGGCTACCGGCGCACCTGCGATCGAATCACCGACCTTATCGTCACCTCCATGCCGGGGCTGGACCCCAACGAGCGGATGAACGTCGGGCTGGTGCCGCAGACACTCCAGGCCACCCTCCAGCTGCCACGCCGCGCCCGGTGCCAGTTCGTGGCCGGGACCTCCGACAGTGGAGCGTGGGCCTTCGCCCAGGCGGTGCGCACCGCCCGCGCCGCGGAGCGAGGGGCCACCGTCCTGGTGCTCGCCGGGCAGATCATCCCCTCCGGCTACGCCTCGCAGTACCAGATCCGCACTGTGCTCGGAGACGTCGACCAGGCCCGGGGCATGGACATGCTGGTGGTGGGCGACCTCCTGATGGATTGCATGCGGCGGAACCTCGGCCAGACCCGGGGTTCGGTGGAAGCCGCGCTGGCGTCGATCTCCGCCCGGAAGTTCCTCGCCGCCCGCTCCTATCCGGCAGCGATGCTCAGCGGCAGGAACCCGAGGCGGAACACCCGCCGCACCCCGTACTTCGATGGAGACGACATCGCCGCGCCGTGCTGCGGCGCCGCGGCCACCATCCTCACCTCCGACGAGGAGCTGATTTCGCGAGTCCGCTCCGCGCGCTCCCCCCGCTACCTGACCCCTCCACTGGTGGAGGTGCTGGGAGTCGGAGAGGGGAGCAGCAATCCGAACTTCCTCGAGCGCCAGTCTCCGATCCTCTTCGGCACCGCGGTCCGCGAGGCCTTCGCTGCCACGACAGAGGATGCGGCAGTCGCACCCTCGGCCTTTCCCGGGGCGGCCTTCGCGGTGGTGCACGACGCCTTCCCCAGCATCGAGCTGGCCTTCCTCCTCGCCCTCGGCCTGGACTGGGAGCGGTCGGTGGAACGGATGCGAGATGGGTGGAGCAATCCCTACGGGGGCCTCCTCACCTTCGGCCACGCACTGGGCGCCTCCGGCCTGGTGCAGGTGAACAAGACGCACCACGTGATGAGCGGCGACCACCGGCACCTCCGCGGTGCCGCCGGGGTGAGCCCCCCGCCCGAGCCCGGCGCGCTGGCCTTCACCACCTCGGTGGGCGGGCCGCTCTCGCACATCGTGGTGACCCTCTTCCGTGGCGGCGATGGCGAGCCCCTCCCTCGGGTCACGACCGAGACCGGAGCCCGGTGGACCGAGCAGCGTCGCCGGCTCCGCCGGGCGCTCCCGGTGCACCTCCAGCGGCTCCAGCGCGGCGAGCCCGGACGGGGGAAGGCGCAGCTGCTCGAGGGCACCACCTACGTCAGCATCCGCAGCTGCCTGCGGGCGCTCGGTCCACGCGACATCGCCTCCCTCACCTTCGACGGCGTGGAGTACCTGGTCCTCCCCGAGCGGCTGGAGGAGGTGCAGAGTCGTCTCCGGGGGCTGGTGGCCCTGGTGGTGGGCGAGGCAGAGCGGCTCTCATCGCTCTTCGACGTGTTCCGGGTCCTCACCGACGAGCTGGTGGCGATGGCCGACGCCTGGCGGAACCAGGGGTACTTCGTCGCCGAGGCGGCGAGCCTTCCCCCGCGGCGGCTGGCCGAGCAGCTCAAGGAGTGTCTCCGCGTCCCCCTGGCGCTGACGGTGAGCATCTCCGGGAATCGTGCGGTCCGCGACGTCCGCTTCCTCCCGGTCGACGGGCTGGGGTACGAGTCCCTGGTCGACGTCGACGTCCTCGTCGAGGAGAGGGGCCGGCTGCGCCCGGTACCTGCCCGCGAGGCGGCGACGCTGCTTCCCTGGTGGAACCTGCGGGCCCGTCGACCGGAGGGAGCGCCGCCCGGGGCCGACGCCGAGGCGCGCGTGGAGTCCCTGCTCTCTCCCGCCACCGAGGAGCAGACGTCGGACCTGGTATTGCTCCGGAACTCGATCGCCCTCGAGCCTCACCCCTGGGCGAAGGAGCTGGCCGGAGCTACCGCCTCCCGGGGCACGGCCCGGGCGGTGGCCTACGTCGCCGAGCTGATCCCTGCCGAGGAGTCGCAGCTGGCGGCGGCACAGGAAGCGGTCGCCGCTGCGGTGCGCGAGGCGCGCGGCTGGCTCAGCGGGTGGACGGTCAGCTTCGCCCAGGCGGGGACGCTGGTGTGGATGACCGGGTCGGCCTCGGTGAGCACCGACTTCATCGGCGTGCTCCACTTCGCCCGCGAGGTCGCCCGGGCCACCGTCGCCCAGGGCATCCGGATCCACGCCGCGCTGGCCACCGGTTCCGGAGCCCTGTTCCTCGACGTCGAGGGTCGCCTCTCGGTCGCCTCCGACGTGGCCAGCCGGGCGGCTGCCTCGGTGGCGGTGCTCCGGACCCAGCTGCCATCCAACGGTGCCAACCCACCAGCGTCGCTGCGGGTCGACGCCAGCAGCGCGGACCTTCCGGCCACCGCGCTCGAGGCCGCTGGCTGGCGCGCCATCCCTGGAAAGGACGGGGCCGGCCTCTACCTCCTGCAACGCTGAGCAGGAGGGGAGTCGAATACACTGGAGTCAGGGTTGTCGACAGCGACCCACCGTCTCTTGCAATGGGTCGCACAGGTATGCGGACAATCGCGAGCTTGCATCCGATGAAGCGCAAGGCGAGCACCCGGGCCGGCCGTGTCCGCGAGCTGATCGAGGAGGGGATCGTCACCGGCCGGTATCCGCCCGGAATGCGTCTGGACGAGACGGCGCTCGCCGAGCGCTTCGACGTCTCCCGCACTCCGCTCCGCGAGGCGCTCTTCCAGCTCGCCTCGGCCGGGATGGTGGAGATGACGCCCCGCCGGGGAACGGTGGTGGCCGAGGCCAGTCCCCAGCAGCTGGTGGAGATGTTCGAGGTGATGGCCGAGCTGGAGGCGATGTGTGGCCGGCTGGCTTCCCGGCGGATGCTCGCCTCCGAGCACGAACGACTGGTGGAGTCGCTGGCCGCCTGCGAGCGCGCGCGCAAGGCGATGGACACCGACTGGTACTACTACGAGAACCAGCAGTTCCATCTTCTGATCTACGCCGGGAGCCACAACGGCTTCCTCCGTGACCAGGCCAGCGCCCTTCATCGCCGGCTCAGCCCTTACCGCCGGCTCCAGCTCCGGGTGCGCGACCGGATGCCGACCTCCTTCGCCGAGCACCAGGGCATCGTCGAGGCCATCCTCGCCGGCCAGCCGGAGCTCACCGCCCAGCGACTCCGGGCGCACATCCTGGTCCAGGGCCAGCGCTTCGCCGATCTCCTGGCCTCGCTGGCCGGGCTCCGGGACGGCAAGGCCTGGCGCAAGGCCCTGGCTGGCTCCCGCCGTTCCTAGGGAAATCGCCTGGGGGCTCGAGCGTCTGGAGGCGATGAACCTCGTCATCCAGAACCTCTCCAAGAGGTATTCCAACGGGGTGCAGGCGCTGCTGGACGTGACCCTCACCGTCCGTCCGGGGATGTTCGGCCTGCTCGGCCCCAACGGCGCAGGGAAGTCCACCCTGATGCGGACTGTGGCCACCCTCCAGGACCCCGATACCGGTTCCGTACGCCTGGGCGACCTCGACGTCCTCAAGGAGAAGGACGCGGTGCGGCGGCTCCTCGGGTACCTCCCTCAGGAATTCGGCGTCTACCCCAAGGTCCGGGCGATCGATCTCCTCGACCACCTGGCCCGGCTCAAGGGGCTCTCCGAGCCTGGGCTACGGCGCCAGGCAGTGGAGGCGATGCTGCACAAGACCAACCTCTGGGAAGCCCGCCACCATGCGCTGGGGACCTTCTCCGGAGGGATGAAGCAGCGCTTCGGGATCGCCCAGGCGTTGATCGGCGACCCACGCCTGCTGATCGTCGATGAGCCCACCGCCGGGCTCGATCCAGAAGAGCGGGTGCGCTTCCACGACCTGCTCTCGGAGATCAGCCAGAGCGTGATCGTCATCCTCTCCACCCACATCGTCAGCGACGTCTCCGACCTCTGCAGCCAGATGGCGATCATGCACCAGGGCCAGCTGCGACTGGTGCAGGAGCCGAACGCGGCCATCGCCGGACTGCGGGGCCGGCTCTGGGAGCGGGTGGTCGATCGCACCGACTTGGCCCGGATGGCTGCGGCGCTGCCGGTGATCTCCACCCGGCTGGTCGGAGGGCGGACCCGGGTGCGAGTGCTCGCCGACGGCGCCCCGGAGATCGGCTTCACCATCGCCGAGCCGGAACTGGAGGACGTCTACTTCGCCGTCCGCCGCGGGCTGGGCAGCGTGGCCAAGGCGGCCTGACCGTGGTGCTTCCCATCGCCGCCTTCGAGGTCCATCAGCGGCTGCGGAGGATCTCCACCTACGTCTACTTCGCCATCTTCTTCGCCCTCGGCGCCCTCTTCATCCTCGCCGCCGGCGGGGCCATCTCCTGGGCCAACATCGACTTCGGAACCGGCGGGAAGGTGAACATCAATTCCCCCTGGTCACTGTCGATGCTCATGCCCTTGATGGCGGTGTTCGGGGTGATCATCACCGCCTCGATCGCCGGGCGGGCCATCCACCAGGACGTGGACAGCGACAGCACCGCGCTCTTCTTTACCACCCCCATCACCCGGATGGACTACTTGGGTGGGCGGTTCCTCGGCGCCTTCGGAGTCATCGCCCTGCTCTCGGCCGCCATCGGGCTGGGAACCTTCCTCGCCTCGATCGCTCCCTGGATGCCGCCCAGCCGGGTCGGCCCGCAGCGGCTCACCGCCTACGCGATGCCGTACCTGGTGGTGCTGATCCCCAACATGCTGATGATGGCCGCGGTGTTCTTCTCCCTCGCCGCGCTCACCCGGCGGATGCTCCCGGTCTACGTCGGCGGGGTGGTGGCGCTGCTCGGCTACTTCATCGGGATCAACCTCTCCGGCGACGTCGAGCACCGGACCCTGGCCTCGCTGGCCGATCCCTTCGGGGTCATGGCGGTGGACAGCGTCACCAAGTACTGGTCGATCGCCGAGAAGAACACCCGTCTGGTGGGGCTGGAGGGAGACTTCCTCCTCAATCGCCTGCTGTGGCTAGGCGTGGCCCTGGCTATCCTCGCCTTCACCTACTTCCGCTTCTCCTTCACTGCCCGGAGCGCACCTGCGCGCAGAGCGGTCGAGGAGCCGTCGCCAGCCGCAGCGAGTGCCAGGCCCCCGGCGGTTCGCCTCGACTTCTCACCGCGGGCGAGCGTGGGGATCTTCCGGTCGATGTTCTCCCTCCAGCTCCGGGAGACGGTGAAGAGCGTCTTCTTCGGGGTGATCGTCCTGGCCGGCGTCCTCTTCATCGTCTCCACCGCCCCGAGCATCGGCCGGCTCTTCGGGACCCCGACCTATCCGGTCACCAGCCAGGTGGTCACCATCGTCGGCGGCTCGTTCAGGCTCTTCATGCTGGTGGTGCTCACCCTCTACGCCGGCGAGCTGGTGTGGCGCGAGCGCGACGCGGGGATGGCACAGATCCATGACGCGCTGCCCTACCCCCGATGGACGGTGGTGGCGGCCAAGGCCTGCGCGCTGGTGGTAATCCAGGCGCTGCTGCTGCTGATCGTGATCGCCGCCGGGGTGGTGATTCAGGCGCTGAAGGGGTTTCCCCACTTCGAGCTCGGCCTCTACTTCAAGTCACTCTACGGCATCCAGTTCGTGCTCTTTGCCTGCCTCTGCGCGCTGGCGGTGCTCGTCCACGTCCTGATCGACAACAAGTATCTCGGCCACTTCGTGATGATCGTCTACCTGGCCTCGTTGCTCTTCAGTCCGCTTCTCGGCCTGCAGCACCACCTCTACCTCTACGCCACCGTGCCCGCGCATCCATACTCGGCGATGAACGGCTACGGGCACTTCGTCGCCCCGATGGCGTGGTTCGAGCTGTACTGGGTCGCGGTCTCGGTGGCCCTGATGGTCGGGGCCTACCTTTTCTGGGTCCGTGGGACGCCGCAGCGATTCCGGGAGCGGGCGCACGAGGCCCGCCGGCGACTCTCCCGGGCGCCGGCGGTGGTCCTGGGCGTCGCGCTGGCGGTGGCGGTGGGCACCGGGGCGTTCATCTTCTGGAACACCAACGTCCGGAACACATACCGGAACCGGTATGCCCGCGAGGAGACGACTGCCAATTACGAGCGGCTCTACAAGCCCCGCTACGGCTCCCTCGCCCAACCACGGGTCACTGCGCTGCAGACCCGGGTGGACATCTTTCCCGAGGAGCGACGGGTGGAGGTCGACGCTCGGAACGAGCTGACCAATCGCACCGACAAGCCGGTGGAGGAGATCTTTCTCCGCATCAACCCTCGGGCGACCGTTCGCGAGGTGAGCTTCGCCGGCGGTCAGGAGCTGACCATCGCCGACCGGGACGCGGGGGTCTACATCTACCGGCTCCACCAGCCGCTGGCTCCCGGGGCGGTGACCCAGCTCGCCTACCACCTCAGCTATCTCAATCCCGGCTTCGAGAACGACGAGAGCAACACCCGCATCGTGGAGAACGGGACCTTCATCGACAGCGATTACTTCGCTGGCCTGGGCTACGCACGGCAGGGAGAGCTGGTCGATGACGAGGCGCGCCGGAAGCACCAGCTGCCATCGCGCGAGCGCAGCCTCGACCTGGACGACCCGGCAGCGCCGGCCAACAACTACATTACCCCCGACGCCGATCGGATCCGCTTTGAGGCCACGGTGAGCACCAGCGCCGATCAGCGGGTGGTCGCCCCCGGCACGCTGGAGCGAGAGTGGACCGAGGGCGGCCGGCGCTACTTCCACTACGTGGAGGACCGCCCGATCTTCAACTTCGTGGCCTTTCTCTCCGGGCGCTATGCGGTGCAACGCGACTCCTGGAACGGGGTCGCCCTGGAGATTGCCCATCACCCCGAACACACCTACGACCTGCCGTCGATGTTCCGGGGGATGAAGGACGGACTCGACTACTGCAGCAAGAACTTCGGGCCCTACCAGCATCGGGTGCTGCGGATCGTGGAGTTCCCCGGCTACTCCACCTTCGCCCAGTCGTTCTCCAGCACCATCCCCTTCTCCGAGTCGGTCGGCTTCATCGCCGAGGTGCAGAAGGACAGGCCTGACGCCATCGACTACCCGCTCTACGTCACCGCCCACGAGGTGGCCCACCACTGGTGGGGGCACCAGGTCCTCAGCGCCGACTCGCAGGGGATGACCTCCCTGGTGGAGACCCTGGCCCAGTACTCGGCGCTGATGGTGATGAAGCACGCCTACGGGGAGCAGGCGATGCGCCGGTTTCTACGCTACCAGCTCGACCAGTACCTCTCCGGCCGCAGCTCGGAGAGGAAGAAGGAGCTCCCTCTCATCCGGGTGGAGGACCAGCCGTACATCCACTACGCCAAGGGCAGCCTGGCGATGTACGGACTCCAAGATCTAATCGGCGAGGACGCGGTCAACCAGGCGCTGCGCGAGCTGGTCCAGCAGTACGGCGACCGGGGCGCGCCCTACCCCACCGCCCGGGTCCTGGTCGCCGCGCTCCGCCGGCACACGCCGGAGCAGTTCCAGTACTATCTGACCGACCAGTTCGAGGAGATTACCCTCTACGAGAACCGGGTGACCTCGGCAACGGCGCGTCGTCGCTCCGATGGTCGCTACGACGTCACCCTGGAGCTCACCACCCACAAGCTCCGCTCCGACGCGATGGGGGCAGAGCACGAGGTGCCGATGAACGACTGGCTCCCGGTGGGTGCAGTCGACGCAGCGGGGAACGCGGTGGCGCTGGAGAAGCGGAAGATCGATGCCGCCACATCGAAGGTGACGCTGGTGACCGACAAACTCCCGGCCCGGGCGGGGATCGATCCGATCAACGAGCTCATCGATCGGACTCCCGAGGACAATGTGATGGCGGTGACGCTCGTCCCGTAGGTTCGGCGCCGGTCCCGAGCTGATCGGCCCCTAGAGAAAGTGGGTCCGGGCCAGGAACTCCTTGGTCCCCGGCTGGAAGTCGAGGCGCGCCCAGCCGTCACGGTTGGTCGCGAGGACCAGGTCCTCGTGCGTCGCAGCTCCGGAACCAGTGCGGGACTTGCCCTCGTGGAGCCGGTTCCAGATCGCCCGGGCGCGGTAGTGATTGTAGAGGCGCAGGAACTCCGCCACGTAGACGCTCGCCAGCGCCTGGTTGCCCTTCAGCTCCAGCACGTTCTCGTCGTTGGAGTTCTCCGACGCTTTGCTGAAGTTGGGGCTCCCGCTGTAGATGGTCGGGTGATCGGTGTCGCCGTCGATGACGATGAACTTGTGATGGATGTGGATCGCCACCGGCGGCCCCTTCCCACCGCTGTACTTGCTGGTGTTGATCGCCGCCAGCTCGGGGAGGAACCCACGGGGAGCGCTCGTCCGGAGGAACCGATCGTACTTCAGCGTGTCGGGATTCTTTCGCGAGCGGTTGTAGATGGTCACCGCAATGGGCGGGAGCTTGGGCTTCTTTCCCGACTTGGTCGGCTTGTCGGGATCGGAGATCGAGTTCAGCAGGCCGTAGATGAGCCGGTCGGGTCGATCGCCAATGGCGAAGATCGCATCCATCAGAGGCTTGTCGCTGGCGGTGAACATGCAGAAGAGAACCGAGCTGGTCGCGCCCTGCACCGCGGTGGTCGCCGTGTCGAGGAACACCCGTGACTTCCCGGGCTCGGGGAGAAAAAAGACCCGGATCGCCGTCCCCGCTACGTCGGTGACCGCGATCCATCCCGCGCCGTGGGCGGTGACGGTGGTGGAGGGATCTCCGGCGAGCAGACTCGCCCGGGCGGCGTAGAGGTTCGCCAGCTGGGGAGACTGGATGACGTGCAGGAGATTCGCCTGCGACGTCTGCGCCTCGGGGGTGAAGTTGGTCGACCCCATCAGCACCGCTCGCGGCTGGGTCCCCTTGCGAGAGACGACGAACTTGTCGTGCATCAGACTGGAGATCTTCGTCCGCTTCCGGAGGGTGACCTTCGGGCCCGGGGGGATCGCCTTCACCCCGCCATCCGAGGCGTGGTCGCTGGCCTTGTCGAAGTAGATCAACGTGCCGGGGCCCTGGAAGGCAGCAAATGCGGGCAGGATCCATCGCCGATCGGTCAGGTGGTAGATGGCGCAGTCGAAGCCGTCGCTGTCACTCAACAGGCCCGGAACCGCCTCCTGGAGTCCGTTGGCCAGCCAGTCCATCTGCTTCTCCAGCGAGGCGCCGGCGTTCTTCAGGCGGATGAAGCTCTGGGAGCTGACCACTGCCCGGTTGAACCAGGTCCCGATTCCCCCCTCGATGACCTGGGGGACGGTCAGCGAGAGCTTCCGCGCCGCTGCCGTCACCAGGGTGAGGTGCTGGGGATCCGTGCCGAGCACCGGCGTGACGGTGTAGGTGAACTGACGGCCGCGATCGGACGGCTCGATCCCGCCGTCCCACCAGTTGAACTTCTGGATCGGGGCCTGGTCGCTCCCCTTCGGCTTGCTCGATGCAGTGAGGGGCTTGAAGTCGAGCTTGTTGAAGAGGAACTGGGGTTTGCCGTCCTTTCCGTAGCCGGGGTCGCGGGAGATGGCGAAGCCGAGAAAGTCGGGGTGGTTCTGCCCCTCCGGCCAATCGAAGGCCAGGAGTACCGCCCCCGGGCTGGCGTACGCCTTCACGCTCACTTGAGCCATGGATGTTCCCCCGCTGGACGCACCAAGCGACGGCGGGCGCCAGCACACCACGTTTGCTCGCATTGGCTAGAGTTCCGCGGGCAACGCTTACGGGAGGGAGCCCCCTGGACCTCGACCAGCTGCTGGTGGCCACGGCGATCCTGATGGCCTCGGCCGCACTCGCAGTCGCGGTCGCCAGGCGACTGGCGCTGGGGACTACGGTGGCGCTCCTGGCAGTGGGGATGGCGCTCGGTCCCCATTCCCCTCACCCGCTGCTCGTCGAGCACGTCGACGAGCTACACGCGGTGGGAGAGATCGGAGTCGCTCTCCTCCTCTTCGTGATGGGGCTCGAGACCCGACCGACACGACTGTGGAAGAGCCGTGGCCTGGTGGTGGGGCTGGGGTCGCTCCAGTACGTCTTCACCACCGCGGCGATCGCCGGGTTCTTCAGTCTCGTCTCCCCGATCAGCTGGATTCCGCACATCGTGGGAGGGCTCGGGCTGGCGATGAGCTCGGATGCGATCGCCCTCAGCGCGCTGGACGACCATGGCGATCACAACAGCCCGCAGAGCCGGGCCACGATCGGGGTGCAGGTTCTCCAGAGCGTCGTCACCGTGGTCGTTCTGTCCCTGATCCCGATCCTCGGAGCATCCTCGGTCCACGCAGTCGCCGTCCCCAAGCTGCAACGGGCCCTGGAGGTGGTGGGGTCGGTGGCTGCGGTCTGGCTCGCGGGTCGCTTTCTCGTTCCCCGTGTCCTGGCCCTCACCGCTCGCAACCTCGGTTCGGCAGGTTTCAGCCTCACGGTGATCGCCGCGGTGTTCGCCGCCGCCGGGCTCCTCGACCAGATGGGAGTCTCGCTGGCCCTCGGCGCCTTCCTGATGGGAGTGGCGCTCTCCGGCTCGATCTTCGTCGAGCAGGTGAAAGCCGCGGTGGCTCCGGCAAAGGGGCTGCTGCTCGGGCTCTTCTTCATCACCGTGGGCATGGCCATCGACTGGAGGGAGGTGGCGGCCTTTGGCCCCCGCTTCGTGTGGGTGCTCCTCGGGCTGCTGGCCCTCAAGGTCGGGGTAGTGATCGGGCTGTCGCGCCTTTTCGGTCTCGAACGGCGGGCGGCCGTGCTCACCGCGTTGCTGCTGATGCCCTTCGACGAGGTGGGCTACGTCATCTTCGCCAACGCCAATGCCAACGGGCTGATCAGCGCCCGCTCCTATGCCCTCTTCCTCAGCTACATTTCCGCCTCCTTCATTCTCTCTCCGCTGCTGATCAATCTCGGCTATCGGCTGACCGCGCGCTGGGCCGAGCCGGGGGCCCCAGCTCGTCCGGGCCGCTTCGCCGGGAAGACCGCCGGGCAAGTGGTGGTTGCCGGGTACAGCTACTGGGGCCGGGGAATCTGCCAGATGCTGGAAGTGGCCCGCGTGCCGTACGTCGCCTTCGACATCGACCTCGAGCGGCTGAAGCTCGCCGAGGAATCCCGCCACAACGTCCACTACGGCGATGTGACCGACCCGACGATGATGGGTGCGGTGGCGATCGCCAGCGCCCGGGCGGTGGTGGTCACCACCAGCACCTTCGACGAATCGAAGCGGATGATCGACAACCTGCGGCACTTCTACCCCGCGGTCCCGGTCCTCGCCGCGGTGCAGCTCCTCATCCAGCGAGAGGAGCTACGGCGAATGGGTGCCCAGCAGGTCGTGGCGTTGTGGCCGGAGACGACGCTCAGCTTCGGGCGCTCGGTGCTGGTGGCGGTGGGCGTACCTGCACCTCAGGCGGATGCGGTGGTTGCGGAGCTCAAGGCCAACGACTACCGGGCATTGCTCACCCCGGGGGCGGCGGCGCTCGAGCCCCCGGCGGCTCCGACGCTTCAGGATGGGAACGGAACGCCACGACCTCTGGCTTGAGCCCAGAGGCGGCGAGCATCGTCACCTCGGCGTGTCCATGCCCCCCTCTCGGCGCCCGAGGCGAGCGCTGTCACGACCCGCAACGTAGCATGGGCGTCAGCGGTACGGAGTCCGCGCGTCGGAGGCACGCTCCACGGCGAGCGGCATGGGCTGCCCCTCCCCGAACAATGCCTTCGTCTCCGGGCGGGCCAAGGTGAGGATGGAGAAGGCGCCGAGCATCGTCCCGAACGGAAACCAGGCGCAGGAGATGACCGCCACGACCAGGCAGTAAGTCCAGCGCCGGTGCTGGGAGTAGCTCCGCGCCGCGAGCCCGAGCGCGGTGGCGAAGGCCAGGAACCCCAGGCAGAACACCACGCCCATCCCGATCATCATCCAGCCGAGGAACGCCGGCGGCGCCGGCTGTCGGGGCGAATCGAAGAATCCGCGAAGCATGGCGGCGCCGAATCCCACGTAGATCAGTGGGAACAATCCGAAGAACCCGGCCATCACCGCGACGATCCAGTGGAAGATCGCCAGCAGCTTCACGTTCTCGATCGTGCTGTCCACGTGCACCCCCGCGAAGCGCCTGGGGAACTGGTCTGGTCCAAGCCTCCGCAACTGGCACAACCTCTTAGCACCGGACCGCTATGTCCTGGCCACGAGCAGCGCGGAGGCGTTCCGATGGGCATCGATCGACACCGGTGGGTGGTGCCACTGATCGCGGCGGTCCTGGTGGCGGTTCTCTCCGGGTGGGGCGTTGCCGCAGCCCTCCCCGATGCGGGGACGGTCACCCAGCCGTCGCCGGCAGAAGCCGACGGGCAGCATGACTTCGACTTCGAGTTCGGGAGCTGGAGGGCGCAAGTGCGGCGGCTGGTCAAGCCGCTCAGCGGATCCACCCCCTGGGTCGAGCTCTCCGGGACCTCGGTGGTGCGGAAGCTCTGGGACGGCGAGGGCAACATCGGGGAGCTGGACATCTCCGGGCCGTCGGGCCGCATCCAGGGAGTGACCCTTCGCCTCTACAATCCCCGCACCCGGCAGTGGAGCGTCAGCTTCTCCAGCCGCGCGGGCGGGACCCAGGGGTTGCCGCTCTACGGGCGATTCCAGGGGGGCCGGGGCGAGTTCTATGACCTGGAGATGGTCGACGATCGGGCGGTGCTGGTCCGCTTCGTCTTCTCCGACATCACCGGCGATGCCTTTCGCTTCGAGCAGGCCTTTTCCGCCGACGGCGGGAAACGGTGGGAAGTGAACTGGATCGCCACCTTCCAGCGCATCCCCGGCCGCTGAAACCAGGAGGGCCAGTGCAGCATATCCCGGCGTATGCGCTCCTCTCTGCTTGCCGCTGGCTCGGTGGCTGTCCTGGCAGCCATCTCTCTCTGGGGGTCAGGTGTGGCTCACTCCGCTGGAAAGGTCGTCCCCCTCCCGGTGGGAACGAACCCGGGACACGTCGGTGCTGGGACGCCGCTCAAGGCCGAGCCCGGCCGCGAGCTGGCCATCTTTGCCCAGGGGTGCTTCTGGGGCAGCGAATACCGCTTCCGGCAGGTGCCGGGGGTGGTCGCCACCGCCGTCGGCTACACCGGAGGCAAGACCCAGAATCCCACCTACGACCAGGTGAGCGGTCATGGCACCGGCCACGCCGAATCGGTGCTGGTCGAGTTCGATCCCAAGAAGGTCACCTATCCGCAGCTCTTGGCCATCTTCTGGAGCTCGCATGATCCGACCAGCGGGAATCGCCAGGGGCCGGACGTCGGCTCCCAGTACCGCTCGGCGGTCTTCACCGTGAACGCCGAGCAGCAGGCGCAGGCGATTGCCTCCCGCGACGCGGAACAGAAGAAGCTGGTGAGGCCGATCACCACCGAGATTGCCCCCGCCGGGCCCTTCTGGGTGGCCGAGCGCGAGCACCAGCAGTGGGACGAGCGGCACGGCTACGAGTCGTGTCCCCTCCCCGAGCACGCGTCCCGCAAGGCCGGGATGTGAGGCCTCGTCGGCTTCGCTCCTGAGAGCGAGGCTGGCGACGGGGCAAGCCTCGATCAACGTCTGGTTGCTCCGGGGAACACTGTCGCCGGAATGACGCCGGGGCGCTCGGTGTCGCGGCGCCCTCCGCGGAGGCTGCGGATCGTGCGCAGATTTCCCTCGGGACGCCCTTGCCGAGCCATCCTGCACCCGCCGACGTCGAGACCGACATTCCGGCGCGGCTCGACCGGCTTCCCTGGTCGCGGTGGCACTGGCGGGTGGTGCTTGCCCTGGGCATCACCTGGGTCCTCGACGGCCTGGAGGTCACCCTGGTCGGCGCGGTGGCCGGGGCGCTGATTCGCCCCGATACCCTCGGCTTGACCGAGCAGCAGATCGGGCAGGCCGCGACCGCGTATCTGGCAGGAGCGATCCTCGGGGCGCTGGTCTTCGGCCGGCTCACCGACCTGGTGGGGCGCAAGCGGCTGTTCCTGGTGACCCTCAGCGTCTACCTGGGCGCGACGCTCCTCACCGCCCTGTCGACCGGGTTCGTCACCTTCGCCCTCTGTCGTGCGGTCACCGGGGCCGGCATCGGCGGCGAGTACGCGGCGATCAATTCGGCGATCGACGAGCTGCTCCCGGCCCGGGTGCGTGGACGCGCCGATCTCGGCATCAACGGGACCTACTGGCTCGGAACCGCGCTGGGTGCGCTCTCCACGCTGGTCCTGCTCGATCCGAGCGTCCTTCCCCCCTGGCTGGGATGGAGGGTGTGCTTCGGCCTCGGGGCGATCATCGGAGTCTCCATCCTCCTGGTCCGCCGGCACGTCCCGGAGAGCCCACGATGGTTGTTTCTCCACGGGCGCGGGGAGGAGGCCCACCGTCTGGTCGCCGGCATCGAACGGGAGGTGGCTGCCCTCGCCGGCCCGCTTCCGGTTCCCGGAGCCCTGGTGCGGATCCCGATCCGGAGCGGTCTCGACTATCGGACCATCGCCCGGACCCTCTTCTACCGGCACCGGCGGCGCGCGGTGCTGGGGATGACCCTGATGGTCGCTCAGGCGTTCGCCTACAACGCGGTCTTCTTCACCTACGGCCTCGTCCTCGGGCGCTTCTACGGGGTCCCGGCCGAGCGGATCGGCCTGTATCTCTTACCGTTCGCCCTGGGAAACCTCCTCGGCCCGCTCCTCCTCGGACACCTGTTCGACACGATCGGTCGACGACGGATGATCGCCTGGACCTACGGACTGGCGGGGGTGCTCCTCCTGGTCACCGGGTGGGCCTTCGCCCGAGGATGGCTGGACGCGGTGAGCCAGACCCTCCTCTGGTGCGCGGTGTTCTTCTTCGCCTCGCCCGCGGCCAGCGCGGCCTACCTGACCGTCTCCGAGCTCTTTCCGGTGGCGATGCGCGGACTTGCGATTGCCCTCTTCTATGCGCTGGGAACGGCCGTGGGCGGGCTGCTCGCTCCGGCCCTCTTCGGGGTCCTGATCGCCTCCGGTAGCCGCGTCCAGGTTGCGCTGGGGGATGCGCTGGGAGCGGTGCTGATGCTCGCGGCGGCCGGCGTGGCCGCCCTCCTCGCCGTCCCCGCCGAGCGACGCTGTCTGGAGGAGCTCGACACGCTGCCCGATCTCCGACCGACTTGACTGACCTCGCCGTCCGATCCAAGCAGGGCCACCCGAAAGGCCAGGTGGGCGCGATGGCGGTTCCTCAGACGGCCGAGCACCAGCGGCTCGAGGAGGCTCGGAGCAAGCAGGTGCCCTGGCGCAGGTGGGGGCCGTACCTCTCGGAACGCCAGTGGGGCACCGTGCGCGAGGACTACAGCCCCGGCGGGAACGCCTGGGACTACTTCACCCACGACCAGGCGCGCTCACGCGCCTATCGCTGGGGCGAGGACGGGCTGGCCGGCATCTCCGACGATGGCCAGCACCTCTGCTTCGCGCTCACGCTGTGGAACGGAGCCGATCCGATCCTGAAGGAGCGCTTGTTCGGACTCACCAACAGCGAGGGCAATCACGGCGAGGACGTGAAGGAGTACTACTTCTACCTCGACTCGACTCCGACGCACTCGTACATGAAGTGGCTCTACAAGTACCCGCAGCGCGCCTACCCGTACGACGACATCGTCCTCACCAACAAGAAACGCGGGCCGACCGACCACGAGTACGAGCTGCTCGACACCGGAGTCTTCGACGACGACCGCTACTTCGACGTGATGGTCGAGTACGCCAAGGAGTCGCCGGAGGAGATCCTGATCCGGATCACCGCCACCAACTGCGGCGCCGAGCCGGCCAGCCTCCACCTCCTGCCGACGCTGTGGTTCCGGAACACCTGGGAAGGCAACGCCGCGGCAAAGCGACCCGCGCTCCAGAAGTCGCCCGGCCCGGCCGGAGCAACCATCCTGCGCGCCTCGCACCTCGAGCTCGGAGACCGGTGGCTCACCGCCGAGGGAAAGCCGGAGCTGCTCTTCACCGAGAACGAGACCAACACCGAGCGGCTGTTCAAGCAGCCCAACGCCACGCCCTACGTCAAGGATGCCTTTCACAATTTTCTGATCGCCAAGCAGGCCAAGGCGGTGAATCCGGCCCAGACCGGAACCAAGGCCGCGGCGCTGTACCGGGTGGAGGTCCCGCCCGGCGCCTCGCAGGTCATCCGCCTCCGGCTGGGTCCGACGGTTCCCGGCGATCGACCTTTCGGTGACTTCGACCGGGTCTTCACCCAGCGGCGCCAGGAGGCTGACGCGTTCTACCAGGCGATCACCCCTGCCTCGTCCAGCGAGGATCAACGCCGGGTGTTTCGT
>Ga0318562_10000299_pt1 | contig 23212 bp, 21 predicted proteins | sample GRESIP066b5f18_FD_203688 | JGI IMG/M metagenome (GOLD analysis project Ga0318562, IMG submission 203688) | Tropical soil microbial communities from Luquillo Experimental Forest, Puerto Rico - GRE.SIPMG.066b5f18 | ecosystem: Environmental > Terrestrial > Soil > Tropical forest > Bulk soil... | reverse complement strand
ACAGCAAATAAAAGAATTTATTGTTAGTCATGGCCAGGGTATGGCTCTAATCGAGGTTACCAGAATGCTTCTCATTCAGTTCGAGAAGGCACTGGATTTAGCCAGCGGATTAGTGCAGCGCTATATTATGAAGCGTGAAGACTATGAATTTCTTGCAGCGTTATTGGGTAAGATGGCCTATGAAGAAAATTTAGAGGCTGATCTTGATAAAAATATAACGCTCAATGACGTACCTAAAGATTTATTGCTGAGAAAAGTAATAAAAAAGGCTCTTAAAGATTCTATGAAAAATTAATTATAAATAAATATGAGAAGCCCTGCCTAAAGCAGGGCTTCTTGTTATTATTTGCTAGAAATAATAGGTAAATCAGAAGGTATTTTCGAAGTATTAGAACTATAAAGCGCTGTTGAATGCATGCTCGTCGTGGATTTATTGATACCACTTACGTTTACCAATACTGAGTCGCCATTGCCAAAGTTAAGCGTATAAGTCTGGGCTTTAAGAGGAGTCCATAAGAGGCTATAAACGCCGTCATGTGCGATTTGATCACCATTCGAGCCGTCATCTTGTAAATTTAATATTTCTTGTGGATCACTATATAAATTAACAGTGCCGTTTGGTGCATCACAATTGAGTCGTAGAGAAGATAATAAGACGCTGCTACCCAAAGCAATGCTTAAGTAATTGGCGACCGGTTTTAATCGAGCGTTAACAAGTTGATGAGAGCATGTTAAAGCACCTCTTCCGTTAGTATCAGCGCCCCTTATGCGCCGACCGCTGATACTCTTATTTTGAAGCGATGATATGGGTACTCCTGAGGACAAAACTAAATTTTTTATTTGACGAGCATCAAGAGAGGGGAAGGCTGATTTAATAATGGCTATGAGACCCGTGACATGCGGGGTGGCCATAGAAGTCCCGCTTAAAAGAGCGTAGCCCTGATTTAAAACAGTACTTAAAATTCTTACACCTGGCGCCCCAACATGCACGGATCGTTTGCCGTAATTGGAAAACGATGCGAGCGTATCTTTATGATCGGTTGCAGCAACAGAAATAATATTAGAAAGCTCATAGTTTGCAGGAAAGCTTGGACTGATGTCATTGTTAGCAGCCTCATTGCCGGCGGCAGCGACGAATAGAATACCCAATTTTTCATGAGCCTTTATGGCATCACGCAAGGCGTTAGAGCTTGAGCTGCTTCCCCATGAGTTATTGGTAGCGACAATATTTATGGGGTTTTTTGCCCGAGTTTTAAGATTCGCGAAATATTGCAAGCACTGAATGGCATCTGAAGTACTTCCGCTTCCATTTGCATCGAGAAACTTACAGCTCATGATTCGAATATTTTGTGCGACCCCACTTATGCCTATGAAATTATTGCCGTCAGCACCGATAGTGCCGCTCACATGAGTGCCATGCGCATTGTCATCCAAGGGTTTGCCGCTGTTGTTGATGGCATTTATGCCAAATATATCATCGACGTAGCCATTTGAGTCATCGTCTATATTATTAGCTGGAATCTCTGCGGGATTTCGCAAAAGATTGGGCATTAGATCAGCATGGCTATAATCTACTCCTGTATCTATGACGCCAATTACAACCTTCGGGTCTCCATTTTCAATCTGCCACATGAGATGAGCATTGAGATCTACATCGGGTGTACCGCCAGTTTGTCCGGTATTTTCGAGTGCCCATTCTTCACGAAAGCGCGGATCGTTAGTGGTTGCAATATGATAATAATAATCAGGCTCAGCATAATCTACGTAGTTATTGGCTTTAAAAGCGTCAATTATTTCTTGTATATCATAGGCTCCATCATATTCGAATAATAAAAGCCCAGGCACGAGCGTGAATTCTTTTTGCAAGAGTGCTCCGAGTGAAAATGCCGTGCTATCGAGAGCATCGCGCGATGCACCATCGACAGTTTTTACTAGCACGTATCCCGGCTTATATGGCAAGGAGGACTTTATGAGCGCGTTATCTCTCACAAGTGCCCAAGACGTAATAGATACAAAAATCAAAAGAACAGCAAAATTCTGCATAAATCCCCTGTATTTTTTGATGTTTATATTATCTATAATTATATTTAAGCTCAAATTAAGTATCTAAAATTATTTTTTGTTTCGAGTGTATGATCTTAATGCATCAAAAGAAAAGAAATCTTCATGAGTAGAAAACATGAGTAGAAATATGATCATACTAAGCCGAACAAAAATTTGTCGGTGCAAATCAAAAAAAGGATCCGCAAGTAAATGCCCAAAAGTAACCACTACTAAAATAACACCGAGAGCCACAAGAGCCTCACGAGCCCTAAAACCGATTAATACCAACGATCCTGCTATTAACTCGACAATGGGAATTATTATGCCACTTATATATAATAACCAAAGGGGTAAAAAACTTGATAAATATGGTTCAACGAGAAAATATTTTTTTGCATGTTCAATAGGGCCGAGTTCAAAGATTTTATAAATACCAGCCTGGACAAAAGTAAGCCCCAAAATTAAACGCACGAATAAGATTGCGAAGGCTTTCTCTTTGGGTTTGCTTATAGTCACAGGTAACTCCAATAGCGAGGTTTATTGATAATTATTATTTCATATTATTAGTATATATTCTTTAATTTTGTTTTTATTTGTTTTAAGCTTACAGTTGACGCAAAATTAATTTTTTGGTAAAAATTACGAGAAATTGAGGAATAGATGATGAAACAGGGTTTTGCGCAGTTTATATTTTATTTTTTTATAGCATTTACTCTTAATGCCGAAGCCGTTAAACTTGAAAAAATGACGATGAGCATAGGTGGCCGTGCGGCGATGCCGATGTCGATTAATCGCCATGGTGAGTTTGAATTATCTGCAGATTTAGCACCGCGATTTGGAATATTTTTGCTCGATAATTTGGAACTGGCGAGCGAATTTTATACTCAGTTTAAGTTTGTTTTTAGCGATCAAGAAAGAAGAGCTGCAACCCCTATAAAATGGGGACTTTCGAGCGAGCTCATTTATTATTTTAATACGCCATCGATTATTACTCCTTATGTTGGAGGAGGTCTTGGTTTTAGAATAATGAACTGGAATATATTGGCGATTAACTTAACATGGAATGTGCCTGTTGGTATGCTCATCGCGTTGGAGAAAAACTTTGCTATTGAGCTTGGTTTAGGCGTAAAGGGATATATGTCTTTTCGAAGCTTAGCTCAGAAAATAGAGTTTACCCCTGGTTTTATTGGCTTTAGATACTTTTTCTAGTAGGGAACAATCACATGCATAAGAGCGTATTTTTTTTACCGTTAGTATATTTTTTAATTAGTTCTTGTATTGATAAGAATGATTTGTTTCCTTTTACAGAAGATTTTAAGCCTGTACTTGCCCAAACAGCTATTGATAAGTGCTTAGCAGATAATCCCGGGGTCTCATCGACGAGTTGTGATATCAAAAATTGCTTCGCCAGCCCTGTTACGTTGTTGGCGCTAAAAGAGCTCTTAATAGAAGTAGATAAAGCACTCAAAAAAGTAGGCGTAAAATATTGGGTCGATTCGGGTTCGGCTATTGGGGCATACCGGCATTTCTTATTGCCTTGGGATGATGACGTCGATCTTGGGGTCATAAAAGAAGACTTTACTCCGGCTAAAAGAGAGCTCTTAAAGAAAGAGCTTGTACGTCAAGGCTTCTCTTTTGGACCCTTAACAAGTCCTTCTTGGTTGCAATCGGCGACTGGGGTCGAAGGTGTATGGCAAGTGAGTCTTGGTAAAGCCCGATTTTTGGCTTTAGTAAATCGTTATAAACCTGATATAAATCCTATTGACGCCGATAATTTGTGGGAATCGTATGACCTACAAAATAGACTTTATCCGTCGTTGGATATTTTTGAGTTTATCGAAGTTGAACCAGGCAAGTATACCTACGCCGCCAAAACGCTTGCTACTAATCAATGGAAAAATAAACTTATTGACAAAGATAAGCTTGTGGGCTCAAAGACCGTGAGCATTTTTGGCAAAGATTATCCAGGTATAGAAGATGAAAAAGAGTATTTCAAAGTTGCCTATCATACCGACGACATACTTCATGATTTTGTGATATTTCAGGATCATAAACCGCGCTGCGAAAAGCTTCGTCTAAAAGACATACGTAAGCATCCTGAAATGCTTGAATATATGTTTTCTTATCTTAGCTATGTTTTTGGATCTGACTTTGATCTAACGCGCGCCAAGGCACGATTTAATTTGAAATAAATATATTAAATTTCAAAATAACATCCTATGGCTACAGTATGATCATGAGGTAACTCGTAGAATTCTATATTAAGATTAGAATTACGTAATAAAAAAGCAAATAGCTTTTCTTGCCAAAAGAAGGGCAGGGTTGCTTTTTTTGTTGTGGTTAGAATTTGCGTGTTTTCAATAAGATAAATTATCTTAGTTAAATCTATAGAAATAGGGCATATATTAAATCGCTGCAAATCGCTTAGAGCCTGCGGAATATTAATAACTTCTTTAAAGCCATAATATAATTGCAAGCGATAGACGTTATTTTCGAGCTGGACTAAGTCAAATCGTTTGTAGTTTACATAAGGACTATCTTCGATTTTTACGCTTAGAATAATAGAATTTTCTGGCATAATTAAATTAAGTTTTAAATATTTAAAAAGGCTTCCAGCGCTTTTATCATAAGGATCAATAATAAATACGGCTAGTATATTTGGTAAGTAAAAAACTTGTGATGTCAGGGTAGAAGGGGGGAAGTTATCTCTTTGAGCATAGTATGAAGCGCGCAGGAAATTAACGCCTTTATGCCAGGTTATCATAATAAGAGAGAATAAGAGGGCGAATAAAATAGGAACCCAGCCTCCGGTAAGAATTTTATGAGCGTTGGCGCCGAGAAAAGCAAACTCGATGAAAAAAAATAGGAAGAATATAACTACGGTCTTAGTAAGAGACCATTTCCAATATTTATAAGCCAGCGCTGCGACTAAGAGCGTCACCGAGATCATCACGAGATTAACGGCAATTCCATATGCTTGAGCAAGTCCGCTTGAGCTTTTAAAGAAAACGACGAGTGCCAAAGAACCGCAGGCAAGAAAGAAATTCATTTGAGGCACATAAACTTGGCCTTTTTCTTCTGCAGATGTCTGAATGACAGGTATTTTTGGATAAAGATCCAAAAGAATCGCCTGATTGGCCAAAGAAAAAGTGGCCGCAATAACGGCTTGAGAAGCAATAATAGTTGCCATGGTTGCTAAAATTAGAAGAGGATAAAAAAACCAGCTTGGTGATAGCGAATAAAAAGGGTTAGAAATAGCTTCTGGATGTCTTAATAAATATGCACCTTGCCCAAAATAATTAAGTAATAAACACGGTAAAACGACGCTAAACCATCCGAACCTAATAGGCCCTTTACCGAACTGTCCCAGATCAGCATAGAGCGCCTCACCCCCTGTAACAGCGAGAAATACGCTGGCCAGTGTAGCATAGCCCCTATAGCCGTTATCGATAAAAAAGTTGAGGCCATAATAAGGATTTATCGCGGCAAAAATTTGGGGGTTTTCTATCGCATGTAGAGCGCCGAGCGCCGCCATGCTTAAAAACCAAAAGAGCATTATAGGACCAAAGTAACTGCCAATTTTTGCGGTACCATGGTGCTGATGTAAAAATAATATGACGAGTATGAGCAGCGTTGCGGGTATAGTTAAGTAAGATAGGGTGGGAAAAACCAATTTAATCCCTTCAAGCGCGCTTATTACCGAGATGGCAGGCGTGATCATGCCATCACTGATAAGTAAAGCCGTTCCAGCAATCGCTATAAAAAAGAATAAGTTAAGTGCTTTGTTTGTGCTTTTTTTTAGTAAAGCCAAAGCTGCTAAAATACCTCCTTCACCTTTATTATCTGCTTGGAGCACGAGTACTAAATATTTTATTGTTATGATCAGAATAAGTGACCAAAATATAAGCGATAAAATTCCTAGTATATTACTTTCTATAAGGGGAATTCCCGCCAACGATTCTCTAAAAGCGTAGAGCGGGCTTGTGCCTATATCGCCGTAGACTATGCCGATAGCAGCAATACTCAAAGATATTTTATGATTATTCTTGTTCACAAAAAATCTCACTCTTATATATTATAAAAGGATTTTAGGGCTCCTGTGGGCCCGTTAAATCCTATTTATTAGGCTCTTTTTTTAGCAGCTACACGTGCTTTGCTTCGAGAAGCCACGGTCTTTTTCTTGGTCTTAGCAGCGGCTTTTTTCACTTTTTTTACCCGAGCTGCGACTTTCTTTTTAAGCGCCTTAGCTTTAGTTGCGAGGGATTTTTTTTTCTTACTAAGACTTGCTTTCTTCTTTTTTGCTGCTGCAGCCTTGGTTTTTTTTAGCGTCGAAGATTTTTTCTTTTTGGCCGCACTGGCTTTAGTTTTTTTGGCCAAGCTTGGCGATCTTTTTGACTTTTTGGGAGCATCTCCCTGCAACTTATGAACTGCGTTTTCTATATAATCTCCTGCTTTTTCAACAAGATGGTGCGCTTTTTCCATGAAATCTGTTTTTTTTTCTTTTTTAGCCATTTTTTGCTCCTTTATTTTAAGAACAATAACATCCAAAATAAGAATGACCAAAATATGTTATTAAACAAGCGAGTTTATTGGTGTTTGATAGTTAATTTATGCGCCGCACGTGAATATTTTGAGACAGGAAACTTGTTCCTGTCCTTCGAAATTATGTTAGAAATTTAATACAAATCGTATTTTAAGAGCCGGCATTCAAGAGAGCCATTAAATAAAACAAAACGCCGAGAAGTTCTCAGGCCTACTGCTTTCGCTAAATCTGGATTACTCGTAAAAATATATCCTTCCCAGCCTTGGAATTTCTTCTTCATGATATCGCCCAATTCTCGGTAAAGAAACTTGAGCCTTTCAACATCCCCCATTCTTTCGCCATAGGGAGGATTGGTCACTAAAATACCATGAGCGCTTGAAGGTTTACATGCACTGAGTTCTTGCTGCTCAAAATTAACAAGCTTGCTAAGCCCTGCTTTTTCAAGATTGGATAAAGCCACTTGAATAGCCCGTGGGTCATGATCATAGCCAATGATTTTGGGTAATTGCTCAGGGTCTTCGATAATTTTTTCTTGTGCTTGTTCGAGAAGTTTTTTCCATATTGTGGGCTCGTGTCCCAGCCAGCCCATGAAGCCAAAGGACTTTCGTAAAAGCCCGGGTGCAGTGTTGCTTGCTATTAAAGCAGCTTCTATGGCAAGGGTGCCAGAACCGCACATGGGGTCAATAAAATCCCTACGAGCCCCCAAAGACCAGCCGCTCAGCAATAAGATAGCAGCTGCTAGATTTTCTTTTAAAGGAGCCTGTGTACCATCTTCTCGGTAACCACGCTTGTGTAAGCTTTCACCACTCAGGTCAATACTTACCGTTGCTTTATCGCCATGAAGATAGACGTTAATTCTTAGATCAGGTCTAACTGGGTCTATATTAGGCCGCGAACCTTGAAGTGCTCTAAACTGGTCCACAATAGCATCTTTTACTTTAAGAGCCGCAAAATGCGTATGATTAAGCTCTTCGTTTCGCGTTGAAGCATGCGTGGAAAAATCTACAACAAAAGTTTTATTTATATCAAGATGCTCATTCCAGTTAAGAGCCTGAATTCCGGTATAAAGCTCTTCTGCATCGCGAACATTAATAGTATTAATTACCAGCAATATTCTATTAGCTATTCTTGAGTAAAGACAAGCTTTATAAGCACATTCCAGGCTTCCTCGAAATGTGACCCCTGCGCGGACTTCTTTTATATCAAGAGCGCCTATACTTTCGAGTTCTTGTACTAACAAGAATTCCATGCCTTTTGCAGTTGTGGCAAAGAAATTTAAATCTTTGTTTTTCATAGTATCCAATGAGCAAAAAAAAACTGAGATAATAGATCCGATATTACTCGGCTCTTTGTTTAAGATGAACTTTTTCAAACCAAAAAGTTCCCAAGGGTATAATCGCTGCTATATAAGCAAAAAAATGCTTCTTTCCTGACCAGGACTGCTCTAAAGCACACCAGGTTGCGCAAGCGCAATAGGCAAGAAATAAAAAGCCGTGAACAGGACCCATGATTCGCACATAAAAAGGTTCACCCATATAATATTTAAGTGGCATGGCGATCAAAAGTAAGGCCAAAAACGAAAGACCCTCAAAGCGACCTATTAAGCGAAAATATTTTTGCATGGCTTCTCCTAAAAAAAAGCATCGTTATGTGCCTAGCAAAAAATTTGCTTAATCAAAAGCGCGCGCGCAAAAATAACAGCATGCATATTTTAGAATCTCAACGCATAGCAATACTCGATATGATTAGAGGCTTTGCTCTTTTAGGTATACTTATAGTAAACACGCCGTCACTAAATACTCCTGCCCATATGGACACCAGTGATTTTGCTTTTCAAGTAAGTAGTGCTGATCATGTTGTGACAAAAATTATTTTTAATGGAGCAATGGACTGCTTCTATCCCATTTTTGCCTTACTTTTTGGCATTGGTGCCGCGCTATTCTTAAGCAAAGAAAGACCCTCTATTACTAAGCTCTACCTGCGTCGCCTGCTTTTTTTATGCATAATTGGAATTTTTCATGCCTTTTTAGTGTGGTGGGGAGATATCTTAATAGTTTATTCTGTTTTAGGAATTTTTCTCTTGTTTTTTTATTCTTGGCAGCCAAAAAATATACTCAAATTAATAGGATCTATTTTTGCTGCCATATATCTAATCGCCCTTGTCCAGTCTCTTGGGCCCGCTGGTGCGCTGGGGATTTTCGCGGGTCCCGATACGTTTTTAATTTATAGCCAAGGGAGTTTTTATGACGTTACTATTCAGCGCATGCATGATTGGGTACGTGCATTTTTCTTGAATGCGAAACCTATAGATACTTTTATTTATTTTCTTCGTATGTTTGGCATCATGCTCTTAGGCATGTGGGTTCACAAGCAAAAAATTCTTCACAAACTTGAAGAAAATTCTAAGTTACTGGGATTATTTATTTTATTTTTACTTATAATAAATATTATAACTAGTTTGTTTCCTGAGATCATATGGCCGTTTAGAGGGTTATCTAGGGGTTTGTTATATATTTTGATTTTACTGGGTATTACTAAAAATAAGTTGGTATATAAATTTCTTGCTCCTCTGGCCTATAACGGGCGCATGTCGATGACTAACTACTTGGGTTTTAATATCTGCCTGAGTATTATTTTTTACGGCTATGGCTTGGGAATTTATGGCTCAATGGGGCCTGCGCGTCAAATGATCATAGCTTTTATGCTCTATTTTATTTTTCTTGGCCTGAGTGCCTTATGGCTGAGCCATTTTCGCTTCGGGCCCTTTGAGTATCTATGGCGCTTGGCGACCTATGGCGATATTGTTAAAGCAGAGCGTAAAATCTTGACCAATAGTTAAAAGCGCGCTAGGCCTCTTTATGATTTTATTCTGTTATTTTGCTACTAAGAAATAATTTTTTATCAGGAGACCCTTATGATTAATAAATTTTCCCTTGCTTTATTCGCTTTAAGTCTTGCAGCTGCGCAGCTTTTTGCCCTTGATGCAGCCCAACTTGAGAATATGGTAACTATCCAGGAAATGGCTCAGAATCAAGCTAAGATTACCTTGTCGAATACTTCAACTCTAAATTTCACGGTGCAATTTGATACGCTTAATCAATTTGATAGAATTAACCCCGTGCAAAGAATTTTCGATCGTATAAAGCCGCTTTTAAAAACATATGTAGCGCCGGGAGCGCATCTGGATATAGATTTTACCAAAATTAATACCACCGATTTTTTGCGTATTTATATTACTTTTAAGCCAGATAATCAGGATAATTTATCATATATGAAATGTGACGTATGGACTGGTAAATTTCTTGGTAGATGGAAAAAAGAATGTAGTGAAATCGAGAGCATATTTGTTAAATAATTTAATCATATGAAAAGCTTCCGGGCTTTCGTGCTAAGAATATGCCCGATCCAGTTTTGGCAAGACAGTTATTATCTTCTATGACGACATTACCCCGTAAAAGCACGGTCTTTACGCGTCCTGTAAGAGGCCAGTTTTCATAGGCGGAGTAGTCGCAATTCATGTGATGGCTTTCTGCGCTAATAATATGCTGTTCATAAGGGTCAAATATAACTATATCGGCGTCAGATCCGACGGCAAGTGTGCCTTTGCGAGGGTAGAGGCCAAATATTTTCGCTGGATTGGCGCAACAGACTTCGATCATACGATTTAAACTTATGCGCTTTTTGAGCACGCCTTCACAAAACATGAGTTCGAGGCGATGCTCAATACCCGGAGCTCCGTTGGGAATGCGTGAGAAATCATCTTTGCCAAGCTCTTTTTGTTTGAGACAAAAGGGACAATGATCAGTTGCGACCGTGTGAATTAAGCCTTGCTCAAGACCACTCCACAGGGCTTTTTGATCGCTTAAAGTCCGTAGGGGAGGGCTCATGACCCAGCGGGCGCCTTCAAAATTGGGGCGCATATAGAGGCTTTCATCGAGGAGTAAGTATTGCACGCAGGTTTCAGTCAGAACTCTTTGATTGCGTTTACAGGCATCGCGTACGCGATTGAGCGCACTTTCGCAGCTAAGATGAACGATATAAAGAGGATGATTACCGGCATAGGCTAAATCTATTGCCCTACCAGTTGCTTCGGCCTCAACGATAGGAGGCCGAGATTTGGCATGATACACGGGACTTAATAAGCCCTGAGCACGATGGTGTTCTATGAGCGAATCAGCCAGATCGCCATTTTCTGCATGAACGCTGACCAGAGCTCCCCATTTTTTTACTTCGTTCATGAGGGCGATCATCTGAGCATCGTTAATCATCAGGGCGTTTTTATAGGCCATGAAAGTCTTAAACGATGTAATGCCTTCTTTGATGATCAAGCTTTCTATTTCTTGAGCAATAGTGTTGTTAAAATCGGTAACAGCCATATGAAAGCTATAATCTGCCATGGCGAGGCCTCGGGCCTTTTTATGCCATAGTGCGAGACCTTCATGCAGGGTTTTTCCCGGGGTTTGAAAAGCAAAGTCTATAATAGACGTGGTTCCGCCAAATAAAGCAGCTTTAGTACCGGTGAGAAAATCGTCGCTTGAAGAAGTTCCCATAAAGGGCAAGTCAAGATGAGTATGGGCGTCGATGCCGCCGGGAAAAATATATTTTCCTTGGGCATCGATTATGCGTGAAGCACCTTGCGCGACGTCTTTGCCAATAGCTCGAATATGCGTGTCTTCAATAAGTATATCAGCGTGAATTATATCACCTGACGTTACGAGCACACCGTTTATTATGCCTATAGAAGTCATGTAAGCTACCAAATATTAGAACGCTGATTCCAGCGTTGAATAATTACTTTGGCATCAGTGAAAAAATTTATGCATTCAGCGCCATGAGCCTTGATGTCACCAAAGAAAGACGCTTTGCTGCCCCCAAAAGAGAAGAAGGCCATAGGAGCAGGAACCCCTATATTTAATCCAAGCATGGAAGGATGAGCCTCATAGCCAAACTTACGGGCAGCAGCGCCTGAATCAGTAAATAACGAAGCAGTATTGCCAAAAGGCGAGCTATTGATCCAACTCAGAGCATCATCGAGTGTAGAGACAGCGCCTAAACAAATGACCGGACCAAAGATTTCTTCTTGGGCTATTCTCATATGAGGCTTAACATCAGCAAAAACTGTTGGCGCTAAAAAATAGCCAGGACCTGAATAGGAGCGTCCATCGAGCAAAAGGCGTGCTCCTTGTGAGATACCGCTTTCTATTAAATTTTTTACACGATTCAGCGCTTGTTGAGATATAAGTGGCCCCATAGTTACTTCAGGATTAAGACCATTGCCTATGCGAATCTGCGAGGCTTTTTCTACTATTTTGGGAACCAAGCGCTCATAGGCCTCGCCAACACCCAAGATTACAGAACCGGCAAGGCAACGCTGGCCAGCACAGCCTGTTATGGACTCGACGCATGTATTGACCGTCTCGTTGTTAACCGCGTCAGGAAGAACAACCATGAAGTTTTTTGCCCCTCCCAAAGCTTGAACGCGCTTGCCTGTTTTTGAGGCTTCCTGATAAATATAGTGTGCAACCGGTGTTGAGCCGACAAAAGAAATGCCTTTGATATCAGGATGAGTAATTAATGCATTAACAGCTGTTTGTGAGCCTAAGACAAGATTCATGACGCCTTCGGGAAGCCCCGCCTGCTCAAGTAACTCAAAGAGCCTGGTCGCAGACATAGACACGCGCTCACTTGGTTTGAGCACGAAAGTATTGCCCGCAGCAATGGCAAATGGCCAAAACCAGCACGGCGTCATGAGCGGAAAATTAAAAGGCGTAATAGCTGCAAAGACCCCCATGGGCTGTCTTATGCTTGAGCAATCGATTCCGCTTGCGACATCTTCGATAGTATGACCCATCATCAGTGAAGGCATGCCACAAGCGGTGTCGATCATCTGAATAGACCGTCGTACTTCAGCTTTTGATTCAGATAAGATTTTTCCATGCTCACGCGTTATGAGCTCAGCAAGTTCACCCAGATTATGTTCGAGCTTGTTCTTTATTTTAAATAAATATTGCACTCGTTCAGCCACCGGTGTGCGTCGCCAACTAAAAAAAGCTTTATGTGCTGCATTAACAATATTTTCAACATCTTCTTGGTTACTTAAAGGACAACGTTCGCATTCTTCGTTCGTTGCTGGATTTATTATCGCTTGAGATTCAGCAGAAAGACTATGAAGCCATTGGTTGTTACTATAATTTTTAAGCATGAAGCAATAACAGCCAGCAAAAAAATATATTCCGCTCTTCTAAGATCATAAAAAAAGCCGCGGTCTATTCTTGAGTTATCGTCACGAATTTCCCTGCCCGGATCCACAGGTAATCTCAACAAATCAAAATTAATGTATGGTCCGTTAAGCTCCTGGATCCCGCTGACAAGCAGCGGGACGACGAGAGTGAGGAAATTCGTGACGATAACTCAAGAATAGACTGCGGCTTTTTTATTTAATTATAAGTATTATTTTCCGCCGTTACCGCTTACTTGCACAAAGTTTAGGTAAGACTGTGGGATGACGGTTGAAGCAACAGAGTTAGGCAAAAGAAGCAACGAGATATGTTCAGCTTGATCACCAACGCCTACGATAGCTTGAACGTTGTAGGTACCGAGAGCATCACTTCTTGTGCCTGAGGCGAGGGCGACAAAGGGAGAGAGCCAGGTATAACTAAAATTATAAACTGGATCGAGTCTATAAGGAGCAACGCTGATTGCGCTTACGCCACGTCCAGTGCCTTGGCCTCGGCCATCAAAAGAGAGACTGCCGGCTTCGTTGAGCGATACAGTAGCTGGCGAGCTTGGTCCGATAAATCCGCTTATTTCGTAAGCATAAGTGCCCTTAAGCTCGCAGCGCTCACGATGATGCTCACGATCGCGATCATGATGCTCCCAATCACGGTCTCCTGAGAATGGCGCCGAATTGGTTTGATTTTCCGCATTGAGAGAAAAAGCGCCTGATATAATAAGTGCGAGAAATATAGGACGATAAAGCTTCATGTTGTTGCTCCTCTAGCATGCATTAAGACAGCGGTCTTATCTAAGAAGTGTATTATTAACTTACTAGCTATGTCCAATGAAGTTTAAATCAGAGCTCTAAATTTACGAATATATGTGTATTTTAAAAAATATAAAATAATTCTTGATTAAGATTTGCTCTCTTTATCGACTATTTTGGTAATTCCTATATCAGACCAGACGTTGAGTGAGGTTTCGACCATATCTATGAAAGCATAAAGAGGTAATATGCTGCCCATGAGATGAATAGGAATATTTTTAGAAGCTAAAATAGAGCTTGCGAGAAAGAAGCAGCCCATAGGGACACCAGCATTGCCGATAGCAGCTACCACAGCTAATATAATCATACCGATGTGTTCCCACCAAAGCATGGTAGTGCCTGTGTAGTTCGAGACAAAATAGACGCTTAATAGAATAAATTGCGCGCAACCATTCATATTAATAGTAGTGCATAAAGGCAGGCTCAAACGCGCGATGTCTTCGCTGATTTTGGCGTCTTTAATAGAATGTTCAAGACTAACCGGCAAAGTAGCAAGAGAAGAACGGGTAAAAAAAGCTAAAATAAGAGCTTCTTTGACCTGTTTAAATAAAAGCCAAGGCTTAATGCCTTTAGATTTTAATAAAAGTGGTATGACAATGAGCCCTTGAATAATATTGGCACTAATAACCGTGAGCGTTAATCCGCCTATGGCATTGAGCGATCCTGTATCATCGTTGAAGACTTGCCGTGCCAAGATAGTTACAAAAGCCCATACTGATAAGGGGATAAATTTTAATCCCACCTGAACTATCTTCATGCTTGCATCAAGCAAACCACCAAAAAATCCAAAAAGTATATCTTGTTTTTCAGGCTTAATAGTCAAAATAGCCAAGGCAAGCATAATGGCCATGGCAACAATAGCGAGGACGTTATTATTAAGAAAAGCTCCTGTAATATTATCAGGAACCATGCTTAAAAAAGTCTGAAAAAAGCCATTTTGCGACTCAATATTCTGGGCTTTAAGCTCAGTTTGTGACGAAAGCAGCACGGGGGAAACCAGGAGATAAAGACCTTCTGCAACAAAAGCAGCTAAGAAAGTAGTAAATATCGTATATTTAAAAATCTTAAGGCCTAGGCTCTTAATTTGGTTTAGATTTCTAAAATGTGAAGCCGATGAAACTATCGACAAAAATAAGAGAGGAACTGCCATGAGTTTCATGAAGCGTATGGTAATATCCGCGACTACATCCGCCGAATTGTCTAAGTATATATTACCAATGAATGCGGTTGCGATACCTGCGAGCATGGCCATTATAGTTAAGATATTTTGAGAAGGAATAAATCGACGTATTTTCATAGACTTTGAGCATACTGGCTTAATCGACTCTGTCAATGAGGTTATGAGTATTTAAAGCCTGTTTGCGCTTTTTATTATTTATATAAATTATTATTTAAATATTCTTTTTTATTATAAATAATAATTAATTAATCAAATATAACGCGTTAAGAGTTGTCAAAAAATAAGGGGTGTCTTATTTTTTATGAGTTGAAGAGCACAAGCAAAGACCCAGGAGCTTCTATGCGAGGATTAATAGCTTTAAGTAGTGGACTTATATTAATTTTTTTAGCAAATAACGTGCGCGCAGAAACAGCATGTGGGTTCTACAGTGCAGAATCGGAATGCCAAGCTGCAGGATTTTGTACGTGGGATCCGGGAAAGCAGATGTGCCAAGGTGGATTTCAAGCTGCTTCTTTTGACTCGTGCCGTCAAATTACCTGCCCTTGTAAGTGTAAACCTGCTCTGGGTTGCCAGTGGAACCAGGCACAAAGACGCTGTGAGACAATTTAGATTAATTTATGAGCTAAAATTAGGGGCTGTTTAAGAGCTCTTTGCTTGTTTACAAACAGCATTGATAAATATAATAGCCCTTCACTATGAAAAGTGGCTTAATTTATTATTCTTTGGCGATGATTTTCGCCGTAGTGATTTCCAATATTTTGGTAGAGATGCCTATTAATAACTGGTTAACGTGGGGCGCCTTTAGCTATCCCTTGACCTTTCTTGTTACAGAACTGACTAATTATTACTATGGCTCCCGATCGGCACGGCGCGTGGTTTATATAGGTTTTGTCGTCGCTTTCTTTTTGTCTTTAATGCTCGCCAATGCTCAAATAGCATGCGCTTCAGCGCTCGCGTTTTTAGTGGGGCAATTGCTCGATATAAGTGTCTTTGTTCGTCTAAGGCGTAAAACCTGGTGGCTTGCTCCTCTTGCAGCTTCTTTTTTAGGGTCTTTCGTAGATACGGTTATTTTTTTCAGTATAGCTTTTTGGGGCCAGGGTTTACTTATTCTTACTTTGGGTGCGGGTGATCTTGGTCTTAAGCTCCTTATGGATTTAGTTATGTTATTGCCCTTTAGAATTTTCCTCTGGAATAGGCCTCGCGCGCTCTATGTATAGCGCCTAAAAATCTCTGGTCTGGCTGCTCTTAGTATGTGTTCAGCTGTGGCTGGTATTTGAATATTAACCAGATGAGGGCTCTTATACGAAAGAGCGTTTTTAATAGCATTCCAGACTGAAAAACAAAGCATGAGCGGCGGTTCACCCACTGCTTTGGTACCCTGAAGATTATGATAGTTTTCGTTGTTTTCGATAAGATCGATATTAAATATACGCGGAATATCATGAATGCTTGGAATCTTATAAGTACTTGGGGCATGGGATAATAAGAGCCCTTGAGAATTATAATAAAGCGCTTCGGTTGTTACCCAACCGATGCCCTGAATAAAAGCACCAGCTACTTGACCGCGATCAAGCGCGTCGTTAATAGGGCGCCCTAGATCCATGAGAATATCACTTCTTAAGATTTTACTATGGCCAGTTAATTTATCTATTTCAACTTCGGAGCATGCTACTCCTTGAGTAAAATACAAGAAGGGACGGCCTTGCCCTAAAAGCTTGTTAAAATCGAGGTTTTCAACTTTATAAAAACCTACTGCGCTTAAAGAAATTCTGCTTAAATAAGCCTGCTTAACGAGTGTCTTAAAATCTATATTATTTTCTGGTTTTCCTATTTCATACACGAGATTATTATGAAAAATCGGTAAATTAGTAACAGGATGCTCCTGAATATTTATTTCTTGCTGAGTTGCGAGATGCGCGTTTTGATCAGGCCATAAGCTGCGTGGCCTCATGACGAGCTGCTTAAATAAAGCGGCCAAGCGCCTTTTAATTTGTCGACACGCATCAAGAGCAGCTGAGCCATTGAGATCTGTTCCGCTAGAAGCTGCAGTAGGAGAAGTATTAGGATTTTTGTCAGTGGTCGTCGGCATGATACGAATTTGAGAATCTTTAATGCCAAGTTCTGTTGCTATAAGTTCTATTATTCGGGCATGTACTCCTTGACCCATCTCAACACCGCCTGTGGCTACTTGGATGCTTCCATCTTGGTGTATATTAAGAAGTGCGTGGCCTTGATTTAAAAAACGTGTAGTAAAAGATATGCCGAATTTAATCGCGCTTATCGCAATTCCTCGAGGATTATGGGGAGAGTCTTGGTTATGTTTATGAATTTCCTGGCGTCGTAGGCGATAATCGCATCGTGTGCTTAAAGTTTCAAAGAGCTCAGGCAAGAGATTATTTTCTACTTTTTGGCCATAGGGGGTCGTATTGCGAGTGCCCCGGTAGCAATTACGCAGGCGAATTTCTAAGGGATCTTCACCTAAATAATGGGCAATTTCGTCTAATATATGCTCGATCATCGCGACACCTTTGGGGCCGCCAAAGCCACGAAAAGCGGTATGGGGATGATAGTTAGTGCGACACACTTGGCCACGAATCGTTGCGTGTTTGAGAAAATAGGCGTTATCAGCATGGGCCATGGCTCTTTCAAGAATAGCCGTTGAAAGATCAGCATAAGCCCCTCCGTCGCCATAAAAATCACAACAAAGAGCTTGTATTTCACCGAGCTTATTAAAGCCGACTTGGTAATTTATTAAGTAGGGGTTACGTTTACCCGTCATAATCATGTCGTCATCTTTGTTGAGAACGAGACGCGCGGGACGCTTGAGCGCATGGGCTACGAGAGCAGCATACACGGCAAAGGGTGCCGCTTGAGTTTCTTTGCCACCAAAGCCTCCGCCTAAACGGCGGGTCACGCAAACGACATTGTGAAAGGGCAGTGCCAAAGCCTGAGCAACAACATGTTGTACTTCGCTAGGCGCTTGAGTTGAGCAGTGAATCTCAAGACAGTTGTCTTCGAGAGGATATACGATGGTCGCTTGATTTTCTAAATAAAAATGCTCAGCACCGCGAAGGGTTAGCTGACCATTGAGCTTATAGGGAGCCAAGCTCAGTTCTTTTTCGGCGTCACCGGTTTTAATTTCACGTGGGGCCCCAATAAAGCTTTGTGCACCAAGAGCGTCAGGGATAGATAAAATAGCTGGTCGTAACTCATAGCTTATATGCACTGCGCGTAATGCTTTATTAAGTATCTGCGGGCTTTGCGCTGCAATAATAGCAATGGCCTCACCAACAAAATTAACTTCATGCTCAGCTAACAATGGCTGGTCATGAATAATAGTTCCCCACCTATTATGCTTAAGATCACGCGCTAAAAAGCCTGCTTCTACTCCTGGCAGAGCAAGAGCTTTAGTGAAATCTACATGAAGTATACGAGCCCTCGCATGGGGGCTATAGACCACGCCAACATGTACTTCACGAGCTCTTAAGCATCGGTCGTCAACAAATTCCGCTTCCCCGCTTACATGTAAAAGAGCTGAGTCATGTATAAGACTTGCTTGGGGCGAAATAATTTTAAGCATGAAGTTCACCCATAATTTCCTGGAAATAACGACGAACCAAACCATCGATAAGTACTCGACGAAAAACTGCGCTGCCGCGTAGATCATCAAGCGGTGTAATTTCAAGCTGAATTTGCGCCAAAGCTTCTTCTATGAGTTTTGAGTTTAGCTCTTTACCTGCCAAAAGCTTCTCGCTCTTGCTTAAGCGTATAACCCGGTCGGCGACACCTCCTAAAGCCAAACGCGTATTTTTAATTATGGGTATTTTTTTATTGCTATCAAGCTCGCAACAAAAAGCCGCGTTGATCGTTGCTATATCTAAATCCCGACGCTGGGAAATTTTATACAGGCGTAAATTACTATTAGGTGCAGGTATCTCAAAGCTTATATGGGTAATTAACTCGTCAGGTTTGATATTTAATTTCTTATAGCCCACTAGAAATTTACCAATAGGAATTACGCGCGCTTGAGCCTGGCTTAAGACATAGACGTTGGCCTGGTTAATCATAAGAAAAGGCAGTGTATCGGCAATTGGAGAGGCATTAGCAATGTTTCCCACGAGTGTCGCCATATTTTTGATTTGAGGCGATGCAAAAATATTAAGAAAACGCGCGAATTCAGGCACGAGCGTCATGCATAATTTTCTCAGATCGCTTAAAGGCACGCGCGCGCCAACTTTAATAATATTATTATTTTTCTCGATACTATAAAGCTCTCGTATGCGATGAAGACTTAAAGCCTGCGTCAAATTAATTTTATTTTTATTTATGCCAACACCTAAATCAGTTGATGACCCCAGGATCCGTGCGGTGGGATTAATTTTAAGCCAACGTGTTGCCTGCTCTAGTTTGGTAGGCGCAAAAAATATTTGAGAATGAGCGTCTAAATATACAGGTTCTAAATTATTGCTTTCTTTGCTTACTAATATTTCCAAATTGGTATTTAAATCTTCGAGATTAAGTTTTTGTACAGCTTTAATTATATTCTCATAACCGGTGCATCGGCAAAGATTGCCCGTGAGGTGATTTTTAATATTTTGTTCTGAAAGAGCTTTTTGGGCCCTTTGGCCAAGCGCCGTGATCGTCATGACAAAGCCAGGTGTACAAAAGCCGCATTGGCTCGCGTGAGCTTGTGCGAGGCTTTGTTGAATAGCCGTGAGCTTGTTATTTTCTTTAAGACCCTCCACGGTATAAATATGTGCGCCATCGAGTTGGGCTACAAGAATTATACAAGCATTAATGGCTCTGTATTTTGTATTAACATCAAGCTCAGGCCTATAGCACAAAACGGTGCAGGCTCCGCAATCTCCTTCGGCACAGACAATTTTGGTACCGCACAGCCCTAAAATAACACGCAGGTAATCAGCAAGCATCATAAAAGCATGGCTTCCACGGATTTCATGGCGCTGCTTGTTGATAATCAAGACAACAAAATCTCGCATCATATGCTCGGACGTATAGATAAGTAAGTACCGACAAGCGCCAAAATAAGTCCCAAAAAACGAGCCAAACCAGGATTTTGGTTTTGATTAAACCAATCCCACGTGAAACTTACGAGAAGCTGGCCGCTGAGAAAAGTCATAAAAGTTGCAAAAGCGCCGATATTTTTGATCATTAAGGGCAGGCCTATGACCAAAGCGAGGCCCATAAAACCAGGAAAAATATACCAAAATTTCCAAGGCCCCTGGGATCTGAGGGCGAAGATATCGGGATATAAATTAGTAAAAAGCGTCACGCTCATCAACAGCATAGAAGCACCAAAAAATAACACGAGACTGTTTATCCATACTGCGAGTGCGAGGCCTTTGTTTTCAGCAACGGCGCGGTTCAAAAGCGGCTGAAAGACCGCGATAGCCCCTAAGGACAGGCACCCCAAAAATAGAAACTTCATGTTTTTGGCCTATTTTGGTGATCATTGGCACTCTTGACTTTAGCGAAGCAAGCGTCGTGAGCAAGATATTAATTAAATAATTAGCGCTCTCGTGCCCGGTTGCTAAGTGAGCCTTGTGTATTAATAGTAATAAATGACGTTAGTTAGTAAGATAAATTCCAAAGTTAGATTGGCAGAACTTGTTTCTGATGAAGATCGAGATCAAGCGGTTCATTCTTTGCAAAAGTCCTTTCTTGAAGGCTGTTTAGACGAGAAGGAACTCGAAGAGAGACTTGCTCTAGCCCTCAATGCTCGGCGTAGATCTGAATTGGGATTAGTGCTTGCTGATCTTCCTGTAAGACACTTGGAATCACCTATTAAATTGGCGTCGGCAGTGGCCATACTTAGTAATATAGAACGACGTGGGGCGCTTTTACAGCAAAAGAACTCGCGTGTTATTGCGGTTTTAGGGGCATGTGATCTCGATTTGAGCATGGCAACTTTTTCTTCTTCGGCAACAACGATAAATATATTGGCACTATTGGGCACCGCTAAAATTATAGTGCCCCAGGGCCTGCGCGTATACGTGCAGACTGCACCTGTAGTAGGCGTTGTGACGAGTAAAATTACTAACGATAACTTACCTGCACATGCACCTACGCTTTTTATTCATGCCCGGGCAATTTTGGGTTGTATAGAAATTAGCGTGGCAAATTAATCTTTGTGGTCGATATTCTTAGTAACGCTGCTTACGACTATAGATGCACACATATTGCCAAAAATATTAACCATTGTTCTTACCCGATCTATTATTCTATCTAAGGGTAATAAAATAGAAATAGCACTCAGTGGGACGTTTACTATGCGAAATACGACGACCAGACTTACCATACTCGATTCAGGAATTCCCCCTTCGGCCATTCCCCCTAAAATACAGGCAACTGCGAGCAGGACTTGTTTTTCAAGTGATAAGTCTAAGCCAAGCATTTGCGAAAAAAATAATGCAGCAGCAACTTCATAGAGCATCATACCGCCGACGTTAATAGACGCACAAAGGGGCAGAACAAAGCGTGTTGCCATGGGTTTGGATTTTAGTTTGTCGGCAACATCCATAGCTATAGGCAAAGTAGCAACGGAGCTTGATGTTCCAAAAGCTGTGCTGAAAACAGGGATGCTTTTGCCCAAAATATCGCGCATGCGTTGCTTGGTTAGTAAAGCAACCAAAATAAGTTGCCACAGGCCATGCAGAAAAAGTCCAGCAAAGAGAATAAGAACAAAATTTAACAGAGCGAAAAAATTAGCGCCGAGATTACCGCTCAGATGAGCTTGTGCGACACCGCTGCCAACCAAAGAAAAAATTCCAATAGGTGCTAAAAGCATGACACCATGCAAGCAGACCATGGAAATCTCTCGAATGCTGTTCGCAAGATCAACAACAGGCTTGGATTTTTCTCCAATAAAACTACAAGCAATGCCAAACATAATTGAAAAAATCACAACCGGCAAAAGATCAAAACGTGCGAGCGAATCAAAAAAATTACTGGGAAATATAGAAAGAATAAAACTAGAAAAAGTGAGCTCATGTCCATGCTCAACAGCATATTCTTTGCCCTGCAAAATAAGATCAGGGTTGAGTCCTGCACCAGGCTCAAAGATATTAAATAATAATAAAGCAATAGTTACGGCTGCCACTTCGCTAAAAAGCATGTAACTTATAGTATTAGTCGCAAGGCTTTTTAATCTCGTGAGATGCTGACCCATATTGCCAAGAGCAGAAATCAGTGCTGAGCAGATTAAGGGCAAAGCAAAGAGTTTGAGCAAATTAATAAAAAGGTCACCCAAAAACCGTATGGGTGCAAAAAGCTCAGGGGTGGCTATACCAAATATGATTGTAGCTGCGACACTTAATAAAATTAACTGTGTATTATAGCGTTTTAATAATTTGAGCACTCTTTTCTCCAAGGCCTAATCTTTAGGACTAAATGAAATTATGATCCGAGTCAAATGCGCTCTGGTCATAAACAGGCGATATTTTTATGTTTGTTATCATGTGTGTATTGCTGTGCTGTTGTCGTATATGTTTTTGTTGATAAAACATAGGCGTTGTAATAATATAAAATTAGTCGATACGAAGAGTTTTTCTAGTGACTTAATTTTTTTGCGAACTTTGTTGTAACCAGGGTGTGCTCTCATGTCTTCGTCCGCGAATAAGTCAATTTATACTTTTTTATGGTCTGTTATAAGGCCTTATAAATGGCACTACGCTGCTATGTTAAGCGCCCCTTTGTTGGGGGCTTTTTACGATTTCGCCAATAATTATGCTCTTAAATTAGTCGTTGATGCTTTTTCCGCTCACGAAGACGTTACCTATGAAGCGTTGTTTTGGCCCATAGCGATTTTTATTTTTGCCCAAGTATATCTTGATTTTATCTGGCGAGCTTCTGACATCGCAGAATGGCGTTCTGAACCCTATGTAAGACAGTCAATTTTAACGAGAGTATTTGAATATGTTGAATATAACCCGTATAAGTTTTTTCAAGATACTCAAAGTGGTACTATAACAAGTAGAATAAAAGGTATCCTAGACGGCTATGATAATTTTTGGGCCGCAATGCATCATGATTTTACCGCGCGCGTAGCCAATACCATAGTACTTACAGCAGTCTTGGCTATTGTGAGCGTTAAAGTATGTTTATTAGTAGCCGCTTGGGCTCTATGTTTTTTTATTGTTATGTATTATTTTTCAAATACTTTGGATAGGCTTTCTTTTGCTGCTGCGAATTATCGTCATGCTGTTATTGGCTTTATTTCTGATAATATAGCTAATATATTTACTGTCTTTTCTTTTGCGGCGAGAAAAAGAGAGTTAAAAAGCCTAGATAGATTTATAGAGAAAGATTTTATTCCATCGAATATACGTGTATATAAATTTAGTTTTTATTCTAATTTAATAGCTGCTGTTTTTTATTGGGTAAT
>Ga0318562_10000298_pt1 | contig 23257 bp, 14 predicted proteins | sample GRESIP066b5f18_FD_203688 | JGI IMG/M metagenome (GOLD analysis project Ga0318562, IMG submission 203688) | Tropical soil microbial communities from Luquillo Experimental Forest, Puerto Rico - GRE.SIPMG.066b5f18 | ecosystem: Environmental > Terrestrial > Soil > Tropical forest > Bulk soil... | reverse complement strand
GTGAACATGCGCCCCGTTAAAGGCGATATCAGGGAATCAACGGTAAAATCATGCTGAAAAGTCATGGCAGAACAGGGACCGGTGCTGGGTAAAACACTGACTGAAACGGATCGTCTGCCGGAGGTCGAATTATTAAAGGCCCTCACGCCTAACCAGAAACTGCTGTCCGGATTTAAGCCTCCCAGCAAATAAGTCGTGTCGGTTGTATTGGCTACCGGCACGAGACTGTCTCCTTTCAACATCATGATTTCGTACAGGGAGGCAGAGGGAATTGTTTTCCAGACCAGCTGCGCGTACCCCCTGCAGGGATTGGTAAGGGTCAGCTGGGGCTGCCCCAGGATCGTAAAATCATAATGGCTCGAATCGCTATAGCCCAGACTGTTACAGGTGACCCTGATCAGAGCGCTGTTGGTTGCCGCGGCAGGTACAGTCCAGGGAAAACTCCGCGAGTTTGCCGGCACTGTACTGCTGATATTGTTCCAGGTAGCCCCATTGTCCGGCGAGTAATCAATACTGAACGTATTTCCGCCGGTTCCCTGCGCGGTCCATCGGATAAGTTCTGTTTCTCCAGGGACCCATGTTTCATTGCCGAATGGATACATCAGGGTAACCGAAGGAGTGATCAACTGATAGGCAATGACAAAATTCTGGGATCCGTCGGGTATGCTGTACCCGTTTACGCTAACGGTGAAATTACCGGCCGGGGGATTGTTAATCACAACCTGTTCGATGTTGTTGGTTTGATCCACTCCTTCGACGGCATTTGATCCGACCGCACCTGGGCTGGGATCCAGAATAAGCGGATGATGGGTGATTCCGTCGGGTGAGGTTACCGTCAGATCCAGGTCGTTTACCAGTGCAGTTGCCGCAAAAGGGGCAGCGGCAGGATCCGGCCAGTACAGCATGATTTTGATTTGCTGGGCACCGGCGGGAATACCGGGAATATTATAATTGACGGATCCCCCGTTGGAAACCGTGCCTGTGAAGTACTGATTTTTTTCCAGCGTTTCAACTGCTGAACGGGCATTGAGCATACCATACCCATAGACAAAGTCAGGACCTGGATTTCCAATATCATCGGCACTGTTGGTTGTTATGGCCTTGATCAGCGCACCGGACGGATCGGTGCCACCATGAAGCTGGCGAAAGCGTTCATAGAGCAGTGCTACAGCTCCTGCGACAGTGGGGCAGGCCATACTGGTCCCCGAGGCCAACCCATAATTGTTGAAAGGATAGGTTGACAGGATGTTGGTTCCACCAGCAACGATCTCCGGTTTTAGCCTTCCGTCATTTACCGGTCCGCAACTCGAACCCGCATTCAGCGTGTAGGTGCTGTTGTCCAGATTCCCGACAGTAAGCACATTCTTGCTGCACTGAAACCCGGATTTTATAGTGGCATACCGGTTCGGATAGGGACTGCAGGTAAGTGTTCCGTCATTGCCCGCTGCAAACACATGCAGGAGGGAAGTGAAGCTGTCCAATTGTAGATCCACATAATTGGCCAGGGCGTCATATTCTCCTTCCCCGGGACAATTGTTCTGCCCGGTAAAATAGGAGTTGGTCGTTATGACCATGTTGTAATCACCGATGTACACCGGTGTGTTGACCAGGACATCACTAAAATACTGGCTGATCAGGGTGGCATGCGGAGCCATACCACGGTTTTTGGGGTTAAGAATCCCTGCGCCAGCCGCCGTTCCGGCCGTGTGTGTTCCATGGACCTGGACACCGGTTGGGTTGCGTTGAATCAACCTGCCTGAAAAGTCGATATGGGTCGAGGGGTCAGAATTGTCTCCTATGCCTATTGCCACATTGTCACCAAGCAGATTTCTACCGGAGCCGGCGCTCAGGGCGTCCAGGCCGTGAGCAGCCCTGTTGTTGTAATTGAGGGGGAAATCTTTCAGGACCTGCCTGTTGATATAGACCACAAAAGGGAGTTCTGCAATTCTCTGGACGGATTGCCGCGAAGCCCGTATAAAAAAGGTATGACGTGGTTGAATCTTGGTATATATGAGCATTGCGCCGGCAGCCTGAAGCTCCTGGTTAACCACCGACTGTTCGATCGATCCAAAATAGGTGACGGCGATTGCCGAATTGGGGTCGGGGTAATCGGAAAAGAGGCCCGAAGCAATTTTCCTGTTGGGGGGTATACGGAAAATGGCGTTGACATGGAATTGCGCGAGGTCATGAAATGCGTTACCGTCAGCAATCTCGGCCATAAATGCTTTCCCGGGAAGAACGTCAAACAATTGTACCCCTTTTTCTGCGAGCAATTTTTTTTCGGTTTGATCCGGCAACCGATCGAACCGGATCAGGGTAAAATACTTTTGTCTGAACTGTGTATATTGAAACAGACGGCTGCTGATGTTTTTTCCCAAAAGATTGTCATCCTTTCCAGGGTCCCCGTTCTTGAGATGAACGGGAAATGTATTTTTTTGGGCAGGCGCGGAAAAGCAAATGGAACAACAGACTATACAAATTGCGTAAACATGCTTCATTCAATCGGATTTACAGAAATCGGTGCTTTTTGTTTTATCCCCGGCGCAGCCTTTTTGGTCTGCGGACGTAAAGAAGGGTAACCGCGATGGTGTCAACTGCAGGTCAGCAATTGTTAAAATAACGCAAGTAAAACGATTTTTCAGAGTTATTATTTTGACAGCTAAAAAATTGATTGTTAATTGCGTATATGGTGCTTCCTGCAGCAAATCCTTAGCAGGTAAATAGGCCCTCCCGGGGAATCAGACCAGCCTTGTGCCAGCAAGTCAGTTTTTCCGTTTCGGGTCCCACATTTTACAACCTTTCTCCTGAAATACTATATGGAATTCACTATGTTAGCGTTAATAAGCAGAGCCGTAGAATTTTGAAAGTAAATCGTCATATTGCTGTATTGCTTCCATTTTTTTTCCTATGCTATGGGTTGTTTTTTTCTCTTCCCGTCAGGGCATTTTCCAACCAACCAGCTGGATACGGGATAGAAAATTTTTCAGACACTGTTCCCAAGAAGGCAAAGCCTAAGAAGGGGATTACCAAATACATCAATATATTAACAGACAAGCAGCAAAGGGATTCTCTGTTTGTAAAATTGTCCAGGCAAAATGCCCCTGCTCCCACAGCAGACAGCATTTTGTGGCAGCGCAGGCAGAACAATTTTTCACCCTACCGGGGAAAAATCATCCGAAATATCTATTACAACCAGTTGAATGTATTCGGAACCGAATTTCACGATACCTCATACAAGTCTTCCCCAAAACTGGTACGTTTTGCCAACAGACTACATCTCAATACACAGGAATGGGTGATCAGGCAGGCCTTGTTTTTCCGTGAGAATGATACGGTCAATGCGTATAAGCTCGTAGATAATGAGCGTTACCTCAGAAACCTTGCTTTTATCCAGGACGCAAGAATTTATGTAATCAATACTTATCAGAATTCTGATTCCATTGACGTTGTCGTCCTGACAAAAGATGTATTTGAATACGGAGGCACCTTATCGAGTTTAACCAATACATCCATTGCCGCCAGTGTATACAACAACAATCTGCTGGGGGCAGGTCAGCAGGTCCTGGCGGGATATAAATGGGATGAGACCTACCGGCCCCAGTCCAGGGGGGAAGTCACTTATACCAAGTACAATCTCAGCGGATCTTTTACGGATGTCTCCCTTGGGTACAGCGCGCTCAACGACCGGATTACAGCAGATACGGGAGTCTACGAAAGGTCCTATTTTTTCTCAGCCAACCGCCCGCTTTACACCAGTTGGGCGAAATTCACGGGTGGCCTGACACTCTCGTACAATAGTTCGATCAATATCTATTCGCAGCCGGATTCCCTGTATCGAAATTATAGTTATGACGTAGTCGACATCTGGGCCGGTCTCAACTGCCGAAATCAATTCAAGGGCAACGGTATCAACAGCAACAAGCCCAATATTGCGATCATGGCCAGGAGCTTCAATATGAATTTCGAACAAAAACCGTGGCAGGCAAAGTACCAGGAGGATCCCAATTATAATGACCATCGGTACCTGCTGGGTCAGTTGGTTTTATTCCATTCCGACTTCTTTAAAACGAACTATTTTTTGGGCTTTGGGCGAACGGAAGACATCCCTTCTGGCTACAATTCGTCGGCTACTGTCGGTGTGGATAATTGGGTTAGTCTGAAAAGGCTCTACACGTCCATTCAGGCCCAGAAATACTGGCTGGGCAGGAAAAATAATTTATTCAGTGCTTCGGTTGCCGTTGGTACCTATTGGCGCAATGCAACTTCGGAGGATGCAGTCTTGCATCTGCAGGCAAATTATTACAGCAACCTCTGGCACCTCGGACAAAATAAACTGAGACAATTTTTTTATGCTGATTACATAGGAAGTCCCAATCCGGAATTATACAAACCCTTGAACATAAACAGGGAAAACGGTATCCTGGGATACAGGAATACTTTATTGAATGGGTACAAACGACTTAATATGACTGCAGAAACGATGTACTACAGCCCGTTGAACTTTTATGGGTTCAAGTTCAATTTCTATGCTCTCCTGCAGGCATCCCTTCTTTCCGATAAACATGAAAGCATATTCCAGAGCCCCTTTTATTCCAGTGTCGGCATGGGTTGTATGATAAGGAATGAGAACCTGGCATTTAATACCCTTCAATTCTATGGTGCCTACCTGATCCCTGTGACCGGCGCACCAAAGACTTTCTTTTTCCAGATCACATCAACCGCAGCCTTTAACTTCAATATTTTTGCGCTGCAGGCTCCTGCAGAAATTCCTTTCAAATGAACGGGTCAGCACATGACGCCGCCAGATGGTTTATTCGGGCGCTTACCCGACGGGAACTTTTGTTCAATTATCTTCCGTTTCGACCAAGGGTTCCTGGTCATTCTTTCCAACCTTGACCAGGGGGTTATCTGAATTGCCGGTAACCTTTATCGGTATCCCAATAATGCCCCGGCGGAGGCAGACCAAGTCGCATTTTGAAATTCAGTTTACCATCAAAAGAACTTTGACCCTCCATTCTAATACGGAATACGGCAGTCTTAAATTTCACCCTTTCCAGGTTGATGATGTTATTTTTTATCGTTGTTTTGAAATCAATCCTGGAAAGGTCCGGATCGGCAATTTCCCTCATCCCCGTTTTTGAACTGACTGCATTAAATAGTTTCAGACCCTTTACTTTCACATTCTTAACCGAAACTGTCCCACCCCCGCTAAGTGATGGATATACTGGGTACAAATTGGCATTTAATTTTCTTTTCAGGTTATAATCAAGGGAAACGATCCCCTCTGCTTTTCCGGCGCAGGAAGCCAGATCACTAAAAAGCCTGATGTCCTTATTGGCTTTCTTTACATCAAAATCCCTAGTTTATGAAATTGGCATTTTGGATGGACAGTTTATTTACTCTGAAAAGAAACGGATGCCTTCTCCCTCCGCCAGGCACCTATAGTGAAAGTGTGAAATATTTTATCCAGATACTGAAAACTCCTTCGCACTCGCTTTTGATGAAAGGGCAGAAGTGGAGCAAGAAAATTTGGGTTCGGGCAGAACTTTCAGGTCCCGGTGTTTCCCATCGACAGGTACCGGCCTGCGATTTTTTTATTCTGTCAATATTTTGTAAATTCTCTTTTCAAACCATTTCTCCTGCCTTAACCAGGAGCCGGATGAAGGTGCTGCTGTATACTGCAGTGTGCCTGTTACAAGCCTGACAAGACAATCATTGAACAAAGATTTATGGCCACCAGCATATCCCGGAAACAAAAAAATATTATAAGACGAATATTCAGCATTGTCCTAAAAACCATTATTATACTTTTTTTATTAGCTCTTGTCTTGATTTTTCTCATCCAAACTTCCTTTGTTCAAAATCTCGCCAGGAAGAAAATCCAGAGCTATCTACAGGCCAAATTGCATACCCGCGTTGAGATCGGGGAGCTATCGATCCGGTTTCCCAGGAAAATCATCCTGAGGAATATTTACCTGGAAGACCTTCACCGGGATACTCTCCTGGCAGCCGGTACCATCGAGGTGGATATGAGTATGTTAAAGCTGCTCAGTCACGAGGTAAATGTGAATGAGGTGATGCTTGACAGGATTACCGTGAAGATCAGCCGCACCTTGCCGGATAACCGTTTTAACTTTGCCTATATCATCAGGGCTTTTTCGGACACAAGCGTAAAAAAGGCAGTTCATGAAGGAGGAAATCCCTACTCATTTAAATTGGGTTTAATTCAGTTAAAGAGGATTTCACTTTCTTACAGGGATGATGCCACCGGAAATGATGAATACCTTTTTCTGGGAGAGCTGTTTACCCATATCAGTATGTTCGATCCTGAAAACGGCCAGTATGCAATCCCCAGTTTACGCATATCAGATCTTGTTAGCCACACGAGGATATTCAAACCACTGTTTAAGGTTCAAACGAATCCTTCTCAAAAACCGGATGAGGAGGAAGCGACACTGCCAAGGCTTGATCTGGGTCTTCTTGATTTTCAGCGTGTGAATGCTGATTACCAAAGCGAGGTCGATGGGAGCCGGGCTGCCGTCAATCTGGAAAATTTTTCTGTGGACGCCGAAAATACAGATTTGAATAAAATGCATTTCCGGCTAAAGAACCTCATACTTACGGGCTCAACCATATCTGTACGCATTGGAAAGTCACCTCCTGGTGAAATGATCGGGGAAAGTGTTCCCAAACCTGACAAGGCAGGTTCAACCTGGAAAGTCGAGCTGGCCTATCTGAGACTGGGCAAGGACAATTTCCGGTATGATGATGAAAATAAGAGACGTATGCGCAGGGGGATCGATTATGCCCACCTGGATATAAAAGATCTCCGTCTTGAGGCAAAGGATTTGTTGGTTGGTTCTGATGAGTACAAAGGACAAATAACGGTGGGTTCGTTTACTGAAAAAAGCGGGTTGGTCCTGAAAAATATTTCTGCTCTTGCGGCATTCAGCAACAACAGGGCCTCGCTTGTGAATCTGAATATCCGGACCGACCGTACGAGTATAAAAGGGCTTGCCCAGATCACCTACCCTTCAATAGAACAGCTGTCACGCAATCCGGGCGGCATGGGCCTGGAAGTAAATTTAGAACGCTCCCGGCTTGCTCTTACTGACCTGTTGATTTTTGTTCCTGTACTTGACAGTACTTTGGATCATTATCGCCAGTCTACTGTTTTGTTTTCAGCAAGATTAAAAGGAAGGTTGAAGGATTTGGTGCTGCAACAACTGTCTGTTGAAGGACTTGGCCAAATGGCAGCCAGCTGCTCAGGCAAGATCCAGGGTTTGCCCGACCTGAAGAAGACTTTTTTTGACCTGGATATAAAAAATCTGGCTGGTAGTCGTACCGACCTGGAAAACATATTACCTCCTGGATCCATTCCATCGCCATACCGGTTGCCCGCCGAATTTTCTGCCGTTGGCAGCTTTAATGGAACTCTGGATCATTTTTCAACGTTGATGGATGCCAGCACCAGTGAAGGTGGCCTGCTTGTGAACGGATCGTTGGACATTGGCAGGAAATCCTATGTGGTACAGACGACCTTAAGAGCCCTCGACCTTGGTTATTTACTAGGCCTGGAGAAAATATTGGGCAAAATCAGTTTGGAGTTTTCGGCTAATGGGCAGGGGTATGACTATAAGACTATGCACGGGGAGTTCCAGGCTACTCTCCTGGATGGAATGATCAGGGGATATGATTATAAAAACCTGTCCCTGCACGCTAAAATGCGGGACGGCCAGGGATCCTGGCAGGCCGCCATGAAAGACAATGACCTTGCATTTGACATGCAGGGCGCGGCTGACGTAAGACCAGCCTTCCCCTCGCTCACCCTGAAACTCCAGGTAGATACAATTAATTTTCACGCTCTGCACCTCCTTGCTGACACCCTTACTGCCAGATTTGCCATGGTGGCAGATTTTGCCAATACTAATCCTGATTCTCTGGAAGGAAGCATGCATCTCTATCATTTATATGTCAGAGACAACCAGCAGCAGGGAATGACCGATACTGTTTCCTTCCTGGCGGAAAGAATTGATTCATTCAGGAATATTGAGCTTCATTCGGAATTGGGAAACATCAATTGGAGGGGCGTATATAGATTGACTGAAACTCCCCTTGCGCTGGAGGACGTAATGAATCGCTACTATTCTCTTCCCGGATACAGGAATGACCGCGTATTTGAGCAGCAATGGCAACTAAATATGTCCTTGCATTCATCGCCCATCCTGCTGGCCTTTGTCCCGGCCTTGCGGGGTTCTGATTCGCTAAGTTTGAGTATGCGGTTCAACAGTGTGGCAAATATGATGAAATTGGAGATGGAGGCTCCAATACTCCAGTACAACGGCCTTCTTATTCATAAACTGCATGCGCAGGCTATGACAAAAGACAGTGCCGTGAGTTATCGTATTCAGGTCGCCGATGCCGGGCCGGAAGGTCTGCATGTCGATCATTCCTTGCTTGAAGGCTGGCTTGCCCACAATGAATTGTTTGCTTCCCTGACCGTTAAGGACAGGAAGGATTCTACCTGGTACCATATTGCGGCAGACATGGCAAAAGCTTCGCAGAGCTTTCAACTGAAACTGGCGCCTGACAGTTTTGTGCTGAATTATGACCGCTGGACAGTTGCCCCTGACAATTTCCTCCGGTATGATTCAGCCGGAATTCTGGTCCACAACCTGAATATTTCAAATCAGGATCAGTCACTCAGCGTGAACAGCACGACTTTGTCCTCAACATCTCCTATCCAGGCTTCTTTTTCCCAGTTCCGGGTGAGAACACTCGGCGCCTTCCTGAACCAGGATTCTCTTCGCCTGGATGGTACACTGAATGGAAGGATGGAGGTCCAGCATATTCTGACCAACCCGTATTTTACATCCGACCTAAATGTCGATCATCTTGCCTATGATAAAGACACTATCGGGAACCTCCAGGTTAAAATTGACAATATCAAGCAAAATTCATACAATACAAACATCACGCTGGAAGGGTTGCGCAATCATGTGCAGTTACAGGGTATTTACGATGTAAGTCAAAAAAAAATGGAGATGCAGCTGAATGTGGGGCGATTCGACCTGGGCTTAATCAAAGCAATTTCACAAGGCCAGCTCACCCAAGTGCGGGGGAGCCTGAAAGGATCTCTGAATGCAGCCGGGGACCTGGCAACTCCCGTCCTCTCCGGATTTCTGAATTTTGACAGCACGTTGATTATCCCTTATGTTTCCGGAGAACCATTGCGTGTTTCGGCTGAACGGATTGGTTTTGGGAAGGATGGGATCAGTTTGGGTAACCTGGTATTTATGGACTCGGCAGGAAACAGGACGACTGTTGATGGAAATGTATATACGAGGGATTTCAGAGACTATCGTTTTGACCTGTCGGTCAAGAGCAGAAATTTCAGTCTGGTGAATGCTCCGAAGGAAATGAACCGTCTGTTCTACGGAAAGCTTAACCTGGACGCAGATATGAAATTGAGCGGTAATCTGAAAGCCCCTAAAATCAACGCTGATTTGCGTGTCAATAAACAAACGGATTTTACCATGGTTTTACCAAGTAGTGATCCGGAAGAAGTGACCAGGCAGGGAGTTGTGGTCTTTTTGGATAAAGGCAGGGCAGTGGATAGTGTACGACTGAAGAGATTGGCTGATTCCTTAAGCAGGCAATCTGAGCTGAAGGGAATGGAAATTGCGGCTTCCATCGAGACGGACAGCAGCGCCCGGTTCAATATGATCATCGACGAGCGAAACGGGGACGTGCTGGCTTTCAGAGGACGGGCTGATCTGGCCGGTGGTATTGACAAGAGTGGCAAGATGACTCTAACGGGTAATTATCAGCTTGACAACGGGTCATACAATGTATCACTGAGTGTATTGAAAAGAAAATTTGAAATTCAGAAAGGCAGTATGCTCACCTGGACCGGGGATCCTTCCAAAGCCAGCATTGATATTAGGGCTATCTACCAGGTTAATGCCCCGCCCATCGACCTGCTGCAACAGGATATTTCGAGCCTGTCGCAGGATGAGATAAACAGGTACAAACAAAGGCTGCCTTTTCGCGTAAATCTGGTCATGAAAGGAGAGCTGCTGAAACCGCTTATTAGTTTTGAAATCACCCTTCCTGAATATATGGCCGCCTCCTGGCCTGAAGTGGACAACAGGCTGAATCAGATGAAAACCGACGAATCTGAAGTGAACAAACAGGTATTTGCCCTCTTGCTGCTGAACAGATTTGTTCAACCAAATCCATTCGCGAGTTCAGCTGGGTCATCTGATGCAGCCCTGATTGCCAAGCAGAGCGCCAGCAGCTTGTTATCCGAACAATTGAACCAGCTGGCCGGCAGCCTGATTAAGGGCGTAGATGTCGACGTGGATATGACCTCTGACCAAAACTATTATACAGGCCAGACCGTCAACCAGACAGAAATGAATGTCAACGTTTCAAAAAAACTCTTCAATGAACGTGTCAATGTGAGGGTGGGAAGCAACTTTCAGCTTGAGGATGTAATGCCCGGACAAAGCACATCAAATATTGCCGGCGATATCAGTGTGGAATACCGGCTGAGTAAAGATGGGAGATACAGCCTGCGGGTGTTCCGAAAAGACCAGTACAACACCATTGTTGAAGGCCAGGTTGTCGAAACGGGTCTCAGTTTTGTACTTACCCTTGATTACAATCAATTCAAAGAGCTGTTTCAAAAGCAAAAGGGGAAAAAGAAAAACGCCAAAGAAGGACAAACAAATGAAACCGGAACCCTTAACGGAAGGCAATGAAACAAGGAATAACCAGATGGACATTATTTGCTATTTCCACATTGGTGATGGTTGCTTGTAGAGAGAGCAAATACCTTGAATCAAATGAATATCTCCTTGATAAATCCTCCATTAAGATAAATTCTTCCGTCACCCTGGCAAGAAGCAAAAAAAGGCAATTGGTTTCTGAATTAAAGGACCTGCTCCGGCCAAAACCCAATAGCAAATTCCTTGGTTTCCGCTTCAAATTATGGGTGTATAATATTATGGGCCAACCAAAAGGAAAAGGAATCAGGAATTTTCTTCGCAACAAGGTGGGTGAACCTCCGGTCCTGGCTACTATGTCAGCTATCGAGAAGAACCGGTCAGTGTTGCAAAATCATCTTGAAAACAGTGGATATTTTCATGACACCGTCCGTGTGGATACGATCGTGCAAAATAAGAAGCTAACCTCGGTCTACACAGCAAATATCGGCCGCCAGTATACCATCAAAAAAGTGGAGTATCCATCAGACTCCAGTAATTTAAGCAGGGAAATTCAGATGGGAATAAAGAATTCCCTTTTGAAACCCGGAGATCCTTATGAGCTGGATGTCATCAAAAATGAGAGAGCAAGGATTGACAGGCGGCTCAAGCAGAAAGGATACTATTACTTCAATCCGGATTATCTGCTAGTCATTGTGGATTCAACTGTGGGAGACCAGAAGGTGGATATGCGGGTTATTGTCAAGAGGACAGCTCCGGAAAAAGCCAGGGAAGTCTACCGGATAAATGAGGTAACTGTGTTTGTGGATAATGAAATTGCCAGTGATACGAATCAGGCAATAAGGGCATCAAAACAATATGATGGGTATACAATTGAGGATCCTGCCAACAAGTTTAAGCCGGAAACTATTGCCAGAGAACTGGTATTCAGGCCGGGGGATATCTACAACCGGAAAGAGCATGACCTGACGCTCAGCCGGCTGGTCAACCTGGGTGTTTTTAAATTCATAAAAATCCGGTTTGAAGAGACAGATACAGTCAGGAACCTCTTGAATACCTACTATTACCTGACGACAACTCAAAAAAAATCAATCCGGTTTGAAGTTTCCGGAATCACAGGTTCTGATAATTCCAATGGGGGTCTCATCACAACGACCTGGAGAAACAGGAACTCCTTCCGTGGAGCGGAGCTTTTCACGCTCAGTGTTTACGGGGGTCTTGAAAGGCAAAATCTGGGATCGGGACAGTATACCAACATCAATAAGCTTGGAACAGACCTGAACTTATTTTTGCCCAGGATTATTGCACCCTTTGGGATTGCCAGGCAGAACAAAAATCCGTTTGTTCCCAAGACCAGGATCAATGCCGGATATGAATTTTACCAGAGAACCGACCAATACACCCTGAATTCATTTAAGACCGGATACAGTTATGTCTGGAAAAGAAAGACCGAGATAGAAGAGCAATTGAGCCTGCTGGGTATCAATTTTGTCAGTCCCACCAACATTACCCCGGAATTCCAGGACCAGCTCGACACAAACATTACCCTGGCCAGAAGTATTGAAAGGCAGTTCATCATTGGGCCGACGTACAATTTTCAATACAATACCCTTTTGAGACCCAGGAGAGGAAAGAATGATTTTTACTTTAATGGAAATATTGACTTGTCAGCCAACCTGATGGGAATTATTTCAGGGGCAGACATCAATCATGGTAAGGTGAAGCAAATATTTAGCATTCCCTTTTCCCAGTACATCCGGGGAGAAGTCGATTTCAGGCATTATCTGAATTTCAGCAGGAATACCATACTTGCCAGCCGCATTACAGGCGGCATCGGGTATGCTTACGGAAACAGCAGTACAATGCCATTTATCAAAGAATTTTTTGCCGGAGGTGCCAACGACATCAGGGCATTCCGATCAAGATCACTGGGACCGGGAACTTATTATGGGGGAAACAAAAAAAATGAATTTGTGCCAGACCAGCCAGGAGACATCAAAATAGAACTGAACTCGGAATTCAGATTCAAAATTTTTTCATGGCTGAAATGGGCTTTTTTTGTCGATGCAGGCAATGTCTGGACCTTGCGGGCCGACACCAGCAGGCCCGGTTCGATGTTTACCAGTCAGTTTCTTCAGCAGATAGGTATAGGCGTGGGTATGGGTCTGAGGCTTGATCTGAGCATTTTAATATTGAGGTTTGACCTGGGAGTCCCGATAAGGGAACCGTACAAACCTGCAGGAATGCGCTGGGTATTTGACACGGAGAACCAGGTTTTAAACTTTGCAATCGGATATCCTTTCTAGGGCCGCACCTCCATTCTTGCAGAATGGTAAATACAAGCACATCATTAATTTTGAAATATGCCATTGCTAGTCATAATTCGTCACGGGCAGTCGACCTGGAACCTGGAAAACAGATTTACGGGAGATGTAGATGTTCCACTCACAGAAGCAGGACGCTCGGAGGCACACCATGCGGGACGGAAATTGTCCGGTTATGTCTTCTCAAGGGCCTTCACCTCCATGCTGGCCAGGGCATGGGAAACACTCCAGATTGTCCTTCAGGAAACAGGCCAGATTGACCTGCCTGTTTCAAAGGACAAGGCCCTCAATGAGAGAAACTATGGCAGCCTGCAGGGCCTTAACAAAGCAGAAACAGCCAATAAATATGGGGACCGCCAGGTCGAAATCTGGAGAAGAAGTTATGATGTACCTCCGCCTGGAGGCGAAAGCCTGAAGGATACAGCAGCCAGAGTGATTCCCTATTATGACGCTCAGATACGACCCCTTCTTCAATCCGGGGAAGATATACTTATAGTTGCCCATGGCAACAGCCTGCGGGCGCTGATGATGAACCTGGAAAATATCGGTCGAGATCAGATTGCGGGCATAAATATTCCCACAGGAGCGCCTCGCGTCTACCATTTTGATCAGGATCTGAAAATACTTGGAGTAAATTATTTGTAATGGTTATTCAAAAGCCAGAATTTCCCTTAGTCATAAGGTAATTGTATCAAATGAATTTCCCGCGGCACCCTTGTAGTGTATGATTTTCGGTTTGACAGGGAGATGTTATACACAATATAAATGAAAATAAGAGCTGGGTAATACCAGGATGCCAATACTGGCTGCAAATACGGCAATTAGGGGTGAATGGGATGTAAAAAGATCGGATTTGCAGGACGTAGAGGCCTGAGGAATTTTTCTTCATCCTCGGGGTGCGCCAAGCTCTGATCCTGTGGCTGCCTGCTCTGGGTACTCACCCTTACCGATTTGTTTTGTCCGAGCTTGATTTTCTTCGCTACTGCTGGTATATTTTGGTAAGAGGCAAGAACAGGTATCATAAGTGCGGTTGGCTACTTACTCTATTGGAAATGGTGAAACCGATTATCGTCCTTTTCTTATTTTGTTCCAATTTTCATACTGGGGCCAGGCCAAACCATCGGGATATGGGAAAAAGATCTTTACAATGTATGTTTGCAGGTTTCTAGGTTAATTTTTTCAAATGTCAAATCAAGCATCCGGTAATTTCAGATGGTGGGTAGTCGTTCTGCTCTTTGCTGCTACTACCATCAATTATTTGGACAGGCAGGTCATTGGGTTGCTAAAGCCTTATATCGAGAAGGATTTTGGCTGGTCGGAGACGGATTACAGTCACATCGTCATTGCATTTTCAGCGGCCTATGCCCTGGGCCTTCTTCTTTTTGGCCGTTTCATTGACATCATCGGGACAAGAATTGGATATGCCCTTTCTATCACAATGTGGAGCATAGCTGCAATGGCCCATGCGCTTGTTTCCTCGACATTGGGATTTGGAGCCGTAAGGGCACTTCTTGGACTGGGGGAGTCGGGGAATTTTCCTTCCGCCGTCAGGGCCGTTACGGAATGGTTCCCTAAAAAGGAAAGGGCTTTTGCCACAGGCATATTCAATTCCGGTGCAAATATCGGGGCAGTGGCTGCCCCCGCCATTATACCCTGGCTGGCCATAGCCTATGGATGGAAACAAGCATTTGTCTGGACGGGCGCTACCGGGTTTCTGTGGCTGATTTGCTGGCTTCTATTTTACGAGGTTCCGTCCAGGAAAAAAAAATTATCCAGGGCCGAATATGATTTTATTCACAGTGACCAGGATGAGCAGCTTGGGCCCCAGCTGAAAGTTGCCTGGGGCAAACTATTCACCGTAAGACAAACCTGGGCCTTTGTATTTGGAAAGCTGCTGACGGATCCTATCTGGTGGTTTTTTCTTTTCTGGTTGCCTTCCTATTTCTCAGCCACCTATCACCTGGACCTGAAAAATATTGGCCTGCCGCTGATCGTGGTATACACAGCCACCAGCATTGGCAGTATTGGCGGCGGATGGCTTTCCTCCCGCCTGATTCAAATCGGGTGGCCGGTAAATAAGGCCAGGAAAAGGTCGATGCTGGCTTTTGCCTTTTGTGTTGTCCCGGTGATTTTTATCCAGTACGTTCAAAGCATGTGGGTGATTGTTGCGGTCATCAGCCTGGCCGTTGCATGCCATCAGGCCTGGTCTGCAAACATTTATACTGTCGCATCGGATATGTTTCCCAAGAATGCCATCAGTTCTGTCATAGGCATCGGGGGAATGGCTGGGTCTGTAGGTGGGATACTGTTTCCGTTTTTTGTCGGGGCTGTCCTGGACCATTACAAACGCGCCGGCAACATCTCCAGTGGGTATAATCTGATTTTTGTAATCTGCGGATGTTCTTACCTGGTGGCCTGGGTGCTGATGCATTTATTTGCTCCGTCCATGAAAAGGGTTGAACCGGAAATTCTGAGACAGTAGACAATAAAAAAATCTATGTTTATTTCTTCTGAGGCATACAGACTGGCAAAAAAACTGTGGGATTACCATCATATGCATCATGAACTCCAAAAAGCAGATTGCATCCTGGTACTCGGTAGTCATGACCTGCGGGTGGCAGACCGGGGGGCCGACTTATGGCTCGGGGGATGGGCCCCCCTGATCGTTTTTTCGGGTGGTCTGGGTAACCTTACCAAAGAAGTCTGGGAGGAACCGGAAGCTGACCAGTTTGCCAGGATTGCCTCAGAAAAAGGAGTCCCCGAAGAAGCCATTCTGATCGAAAATAAGTCCACCAATACAGGAGAAAATATAGTTTTCACCCGGCAGCTCTTGCAGGAGAAAAATCTTGACCCCGGGACCTTTATAGTAGTGCAGAAGCCCTATATGGAACGAAGAAGTTTCGCAACCTTCAAAAAACACTGGCCAGAGAAGAATCTGATTGTTACTTCTCCTCAGATTCCTTTTGAACAATATACCACAGATGAAATTTCACCCGAAAAAGTGATCAACATCATGGTGGGTGACCTTCAAAGGATAAAATTATATCCTGCCATGGGCTTCCAGGTATACCAGGACATTCCGGCGGACATCTGGCTGGCCTATGAAAAACTTGTGGCCCTTGGATTTAACAAGCACCTGGTGGCGGGCAGTTAAGGATCGAATCCTGCTGCCTGCTGTTCATTTGGGTCCAAATTTGTTTTAACGGATTTTTGGCAATTCTGGGATATCATTCATAGTGAATCAGGCGTTTTGGAGTCCGGGCCAATCCGGATCCTTTGATTGCCATTCCTCCCTATCTATTCCCGGTCAATCAAAAAACTCTTCCTCATGAATGCTTTAAAAGATCAGGGGCGGTTGGGCCATCTGGTATTGGTCATTAGTACCCTTTCCATCTTTGCTGATCAGGTTTTTTCGAATTTCATTTCCTGGGAAAAGTACCTGGTAGGCCTTAATCCCATTGTCGTATTTCTGGATATTCCGGTACCCTTGCCATTCACAATTGCTTTGCTTCCCTTCTTTATTTTCTTCATCCTGTTTTATCGCATTGCTACCTCGCAGGAGAGGATAAAGGGTGATGAATCCCCGAAATGGATGGCCAGGTACAGACTGCGCAAGATCATTCCGTCGCTGCTTATCCTTCCGGTGTGTATGATTTTTGCCGGCATATTCTATGGCTTGGTTCGCGACTTTCTTCCTGGCCGACTGCAAAACGGGCTGGAATCCTTTGGCGTAAATGAAGACCTTTACCTTCCTTTTCCAGATCCTGGAGTCATCCATTTTCGAGGAAGCATGGTCATCATGGGCGCCTGCTGGCTGGGTTACAACCGTTTGAAAAAAAGAATCAGATCGATTGAAAACAGGAATCCTCCAAAGCCTGTTGGTACTCCTGGCAGACCTGTTGCCGGTGAAAAAAATGAATTTGGCGCTTCTGCCATCAAGAAGAAGGAACAACCCGAAGAAGCGATTGAACTGGTCAGGTAGATTACTGCAGACTGGCAGGGATTTACTCCATGCCGGCACTGTTATCTCCGGAAATTTGTTCGTTACCGTCATCCAGGAACCCAATTTCCTTTAAATACTTATCCTTGATGCGTTTATCGGCTTTTGCCTCGAGTTTTCTGATGGCCTCGAACCGGCCAATAATCGTATGCCCCTTCCTTGTCCCCTCCGATAAACTATACATAGCGTTCCTGTGGGCTTCCATAGCGGCTTCAAGTCCCGCTTCCACCGCTTCCATTTGCTCCAGAAAGGTGACAAACTTGTCATACAATTCGCCACACTGACGAAAAATCTCTTCCACATTTTTGACCTGGTTTTCCTTTTGCCAAAGGACTTTGATGACTTTCAGCGTAGCGACCAGGGTAGTGGGGGTGATCAACACAATCTTCCTTTTGATAGCCTGGGTAAAGATTTCAGGGTCCTGGTTAAGAGCAAGGGTCAGTGCTGATTCAACCGGCATAAACATAAAAACGTAATCGGGCGTGTTGAGGCCGAGCAGCGATTGGTAGTTTTTGTCGGCCAGTTTCTCGATATGGTCACTCACACTGCGCAGATGCTGTTTAAGGAACTCATGCCTGTCTTCTTCAAGGCTCGCATTGAAATAGTTGGTGTAGGCCGTCAGGGATACTTTGCTGTCGATCACCACATGCTTTCCGTCCGGTAATCTGATGATAAAATCTGGCCTCCTGGTTTGATCGTCATTACTATCCCGGAAGCTTTCTTCCCTTGAATAATCTATGTATTTCTGCAGGCCTTCCACTTCCAGGATCGTGTTGAGGCGGTCCTCTCCCCAGTTGCCCTGCATTTTCACTTCCGACTTGAGCGCAGAGGCAAGGTTCTTTGCGTCGTCACTGAGCTGATAGGAGAGCTTTTCGAGGTTCCCAATCTCATTTTTCAGGGAGGTCATCTCTGCAATATCCTCTTTACGGGTCGCTTCGACCTTTTCCCGAAATTCCTTCATCCCTGCCCGGAAGGGGTCAAGGATATTCCCCAGTTCGGCTTTGCTCACATCAGTCAAAGCTTTCCTTTTTTCTTCCATGATTTCCGTAGCCAGAATCCTGAATTCCTGCCTGGAAAGGGACTGCAGATTTTCCCATTCTCTCTGAAAGGTCTGCCATTTTTCCTTGAGGAAGGCCTCCTTCTGGGTTAGCTCGGCGAGCTGGAGGTTCAAGGAAAGAATGATCTCCTGCTTTCTGGACAGTTCACTTTCAGTATCCTCTAATTTATTTTGAGTCAGAGTAAAGTATTCCCTGGAAATGAAACTCTTATCTATTTCGGATTTGTGGATTTTTTGCTCTGCTTCTGCTGTAAGCCTGAGCAGGGCGGACAGGTTTTCCCTATTGGTCAATTTTTCCTTCTCCAGACTAATTCTGAACTCTGATAACTGGGACTGCAGGAGTTCATAAAGGTCCTTGGGGACGAATTTGTCCGACAATTCTCTTTTGGAAAGGGTATCGGCAGCCGAGAGTTTCAATTGATTATTTTCCTCAACGACCTCCCTGAACCGGGATAGTGGGACATAATGTCTATACAGCAGGTACTGGCTAAGGATGATCGCAATAGCGATACCCGAAGCCAATCCCGCGGCGCCATAAAAAAAAGGTTGCATCATCTTTTCCGGGATATTGATAAATATACGGTTTTTGCCAGCTATTTGTTCAGGGTCAACCCCTTCACGGCAAACAGGATAGCGCAACCGACATAAATGGTCGCCCAGGCATGACTGTCATGAAAATGGACAGGAACCACGGGATTGAATAAGACGGTGATAAGCCCAAACAAAAAAGGCCAGAATTTTATCGTATCCCTCAAAGACAGGAAAAACATCGAAAGCGATCCAATCGTAATCACTATTCTCAAAAGCACATAATATCCGGCAGGCATCCTGGCTACAGCGAGAAACAGAAGTGCGGCACAAACAAATAAGAACGGTTTCATGTGGTTAGGGGTGAATCCGGTTTCTGCTGACTCATCCATTCTCCGGGGAGCAGGCCCGGGGATCGATAAACGAACTTGCGATCAAATGTAGTCTGAATATTCTTTAGTAATTTCAGATTTCAACCTAAAATTATGCAGCCATCTACCAGGAGGAAATTCCTTTCCACGATCATCCTGACGGGGGCCGGATCCGGTGTGCTGGCCAACAGTCAGGTTTCCCGGGAAAAGAAGAAACAATTGGCACATCACGTTTTTTTCTGGTTAAAGGATCCCTCTTCCATCGCAGACCGGGATAAGCTGGTCGAAGGGGTTAAAACGCTTTCGAAGATTGATGTAGTCCGGGAAATTCATGTCGGTATCCTCGCCCAGACTGAAAAGAGGGATGTCGTGGATGCCAGCTGGCAGGTCTCGGAGCTTATTTTTTTTGATGATCTGGCCGGCCAGAGCACCTATCAGGCACACCCCGTTCACCTGGATTTCATCAAGAATTACGGGCATTTGTGGCAGAAGGTCGTCGTATACGATGCCATGGAGGTCTGACTCTTAACATCCAGCTTTTTGGATGGCAAAATTACCAGGCGGCGGACATTGGTCTGCCTGGCCGGATAAATACCGGGATGCAAAAAACTTTCATCCAGTCTTCAATTTACGCAGTATATGCTGTCAGATAACCAGGCCAGGCGGGTGGCCGTGATAGGCCACAACAGGATACCCTTTGCCCGTCACAATACTTTTTATACAACCTCAGGAAATATTGAGATGATGACGGCCGCGCTCAATGGTCTGGTGGACAAATACGGGTTGCAGGGCCAATATTTAGGCGAGGTGGCAGGGGGAGCAGTGATCAAACATAGTTGGGAAATAAACCTGATGCGTGAATCTGCTCTTGGAACGTCCATTGACCCCGCCACACCCTGCTGTGATATCCAGCAGGCATGCAATACAGGCATCGAAGCTGCCATCTATATAGCAAACAAGATCTCGCTTGGCCAGATTGAGGTCGGCATTGCCGGAGGGGTCGATTCGGCCAGCAATGTGCCGCTTGTCCTGGGGGAGAAACTGAGAAAAATATTGCTGTCTGCGGACAGGGCTCCGGGAACCTGGACAAAGATCCGGGAGTTGTTGAAAATAAGACCTGGTTACCTCAAACCCGCCGCACCTGAAAACCGGGAACCCAGGACCGGTCTTTCCATGGGCGGGCATACCGAACTGGCTGCACAGTATTATGATATTTCAAGGGAGGACCAGGACAGGTACGCCCTGGAGAGTCATCAAAAAATGGCAAAGGCCTATGACAAAGGATTTTTTGCTGATATGATGACTGCCTATATGGGTCTGGACCATGACAACAATCTTCGAAGAGATACGAACTATGAAAAACTTGCCAGGCTAAAGCCAGCGTTTGACAAAGAAAAAGGCACTCTTACCGCCGGAAATTCCTCACCGCTGACTGATGGAGCCTCCTGCGTACTTATTTCCAGCGAAACCTGGGCCAGGGAGAGAGGTCTTCCGGTAATGGCCTACATCAGCTATGCCGAGGTGGCAGCCATCGAATACGTAAAAAACAGGCAGAACCTGTTGATGGCGCCAGTATACGCAACGGCCAGGCTGCTGGCCAAGGCAGGACTTCGTCTCCAGGATTTTGACTTTTATGAGATACATGAAGCTTTTGCAGCCCAGGTACTTGCCATGCTGAAAATCTGGAATTCACCCGATCTGCTTAAACCATTTGGAATCAGGGAAGCTCTTGGGACTATTGACCTGTCCAGACTAAATGTAAATGGCAGTAGCCTGGCAGCCGGCCACCCTTTTGCGGCTACTGGTGGACGTATTATAGGCACCCTTGCCAAATTACTGCACCAAAAAGGAAGGGGCAGGGGATTCATTTCCGTGTGTGCTGCAGGTGGTCAGGGAGGGACAATGATCATGGAAAAATGAGTTTGCCATTCAGGCCCCAGCCACCGGAGCCCCCCGGTTTTTTTCCCGGTTGCAATCAGGCCGAAGCGGCTTTCAGGACACTTTGTAACGAGCTCAGTATGCCGCCACCGTTTCTGCTAACTATGGCAGAAGCCATGCTGATGATTCCAGCGGTAATGTTAATGACTTTGTCGACGTCCTTCATTGTCTTGAGATTTTGATTGATCTGGTCGGTGGCTGCCGAAACCGCTTTAAAATACTGGTCTGATCCATCAAATGCGACGGCGTCGGAAAGGGAAAAAAAAGTATTTGCGTAGGTGATCAGCCTGGTTTGTTCATCGGAAAGCAGGTCGATCCTGTCACGGCTAAGTGTATCAATATTAGAATGCAGGAAATCCCCCGTCTGTTGGGCCACCGTCTGGAAAAAATGACCAAGGTTGTTTGCAAATTCCGCGTTGTCAATGGTATCCATGATTCACAATTTGGGTTAATGGGAAAGGCCGTAAATGTCTTTGGCCAGAATGGTAATCGACTTTTTAAATCCCTCTTCTTGGAGGTTCTGAATATTGTCAAATAGCTGCTGATGCCCTTTCCGGATCAGGTCCAGCATCTTGTATCGTTCATCATAAACAACTTTTATTTTCTCGTATTCTCGGTATCCCTTCTCGTAGGTATAGACCAGGGTCCATCTTTCTGCATTCGCCGATGCATCATGAAGGTACAGTTCGCTTTTTTCTGTGAGCTTTTGTTGCATCAGGTCTATTTTGCTTCTCAGATTATCGGTATGTAACTGGAGGAGCTTCACTGCACTTACTACCGAACTGTTGTATTTGAATATGACATCTTTGATTTTGCTGTTTTTGTAATTGGTGGTTAGGACGGCCGTAGCCACTGCCGCCAGACCGTTGACCACATTCGATTCTGTCTGGGTTACGGTCATCGACCCATAGGTTCCCTCATGAATGGAACTTCCAATCGGGGCGAAGCTCAGTACGGATTCGGATCCGGAAAGTTTGGCCAGAGCAGCAAAATAGGCACTCAGAACCCTGAATTCACTGGTCAGGGTGGTATCAAAACCATGAGCCTGGCTGCAATGACAATCCATTTCCTTTAAAAATTTCGGTGATTCGTTATAGATATAGCACGAGTCCCTGCAGTATTCGAAATAACCATACTCAGCAGTACTGTCATTGTCAAGACCCGATTGACAGGTAGTTGAAAAATGATTGACTTCCTTGAAATTGATGCAGGCTCCCAGGCTGAAACTGATGAGTATAAAAAAGACCACCCGGGCTGGAATTGTATTCATAAAACCAATATTATATTATTGCCCTTTCTCCATAAAGGGGGAGAAATCACTGCTACAGCAAAGCATATCAGAACCAAAATGGACTTTTTCCAAAAGAAAGACAAAATCAACTACAATTTCCCTGGACAAAAGAAATCAGAAGTGAAATGTCCAGGGACCGGGCAGGACAGATCAGAAAGCCTGGTATCGGAGTGTGGACGGCTGGATGAAAATAATAAAAACCGGTATCTTTTGCAAAAGGAAGTGATTACTTGTTAAACCCTGCCTGGAGTCAGGCACCGCGCTATATCCGGTCATCCCGAAGACCAGGATAGTCTATATTTGCGGGCAAAGATCATGGGTATCGAGAAGATTCAGATACAGTCCTTTCTCCAGCTGGCAAAGCACTACCCGGTATTGGATGTCCGCAGCCCGGCGGAATTCAGCCATGCCCATTTCCCAGGCGCTTATAACCTGCCTCTGTTCAGTGATGAAGAGAGAAAAGTAGTTGGGACTCTCTACAAGAGGGAAGGTCGACAGCAGGCCATTAAAGCGGGACTGGAGTATTTTGGCCCTAAAATGGTTGAGATGCTGGAAACGGCAGAAAAAATAGGAGCTTTCGGTCATGGGAATTCTGAATCAGAACGATCTGGCAAGAAAACGGTTATTGTACATTGCTGGAGAGGTGGCATGCGAAGTGCAGGCGTGGCCTGGTTATTGGATCTCTATGGATTCAAAGTCTATACACTCACGGGAGGGTACAAATCATTCAGGAGATGGTGCAGGGCCCAATTTACAAAAACCTATCCCTTTTTTGTCATTGGTGGGTACACCGGAAGTGGGAAAACAGGTATACTGAAGGAGTTAAAATCCAGGGGTATGGAAGCATTGGACCTGGAGGAACTGGCCAATCACAGGGGATCGGTGTTTGGTCATCTGGGGAGAGCTGGACAGCCGTCGCAGGAAATGTTTGAGAATGTGCTGGCCATGGAACTTGCGGCTCTGAAACCTGATGAATCGGTCTTTCTGGAAGATGAAAGCCAGCGTATCGGTTCATTGT
>Ga0318562_10000295_pt1 | contig 23335 bp, 14 predicted proteins | sample GRESIP066b5f18_FD_203688 | JGI IMG/M metagenome (GOLD analysis project Ga0318562, IMG submission 203688) | Tropical soil microbial communities from Luquillo Experimental Forest, Puerto Rico - GRE.SIPMG.066b5f18 | ecosystem: Environmental > Terrestrial > Soil > Tropical forest > Bulk soil... | reverse complement strand
TGACGCCGCCGGTCACCGAGGCCGAGGCGCGGGCTCACGCGATGCCGTTGTCCAAGAGTGTGCTGTCCGTCGGTCCGTCGTCGTCGGACCGCGTCACCCGAGACCTGTAGGCGACTCGCCGGTCTCAACCAGCGTGATGAGCGTGTTCACCGACGCCGAGCTTCGCTACCTCACCGGCGGCCATCAGCTCGGACGGATTGCGACGGTTGGCGCGGACGGCACCCCGCACGTGGTGCCGGTCGGGTGGATCTACAACGCGGCACGCGATGCGATCGAGATCGGCGGCATCGACCTGGAGCGATCGAAGAAGTTCCGGGACATCGCCCGCACGGGCCGAGCGGCGATCGTGATCGACGACCTTGAGAGCACGGATCCGTGGCGCCCGCGTGGGGTCGAGGTCCGCGGCCGGGCCGAGGCGATCGCGCTGCCCACGCCGCTGATTCGGATTCATCCCGAGCGGATCGTCAGCTGGGGCATCGGGCCGGGCCGCAGCGCACGAACCGTCACGAGCTAGCCGGCCGGCGGCGGCTGACCTCCGCCCGGATCGCCCCTATTGGGTCACGCTTGGGCAGCCACCGTCGCAGCAGGACTCGATCTTCTGACGACAGTCGTGGCACCACCATGCCGAGCGCATCCAGAACATCCGGTGCGGCCGGCCGGTCAGCGGACACATCATCCTCTGAATTCTCACCGCCGGAGCGGACGGGGCCACCGTTCCGCCATGTGGGCTCGGAGAATCAGCGCCCGGGCAAATCGATGCGAGGCGGCTGAGCGTCGCTGACCCTCTTGCGACCGCCCCGCCAAGCGCCCGCACCGGCTATGGCGTCGGACGCCCGGTACGGGACAGATCGGTTCGAAGCGCCAGCGTGATCGGCCGTGTCGATGCGACGCTCACCTCCGGTAGCCGGGCCAGCAATGCGCACACGAAGCTCGAGCGTTTGACGTTGAGCCCGTCGGTGCTGAGCAGGAAGCGGTTGGTGAGGACGCCGTGGGCCTGGAGGTAGTCCCAGGCGGACTGGATCATCCACGCATCGACGAGCTGGGGCGGTCGGCCGGCTGCGCGCGAGCGTCGCGTCTCGACCCACACGCCGTCTGGCGTGACCTCGCGGATCCAGTTCGGCTGGGGTCGGTCGCCGAGGGTCGGCACCTACGCAGCGCTTGCCATCGCCGTCTCGATCTCCCGGAGCAGTCGCGGATCGAGGGTTTCCCGCACGGCCGGCACGCGATCCGCAGACCAGTCGATCGCGTCGCGGTGTGCCCACCAGGTCTCCGTCAGCTCGACGAGGCGGCGCAGCTCGGGAGCATCCTCGCCGCCACGGAGGACGGTGACCAGCTCCACGTTGGCGACCAGTCCGCTGGTGAGGTTCGCCGAGCCCACCGCGGCCGCGATCTCGTCGCCGTGGCGGGCGAGATACAGCTTGGGGTGAAAGGTGCCGCCGGACGGATTCAGCACCCGCACACCGAAGCCGATGCGTTGGATCGCGTCGAGGCCTTCACTGGTGGTCGAGCCGAACACGGTCGTCGTCACCAGCCGCCCGGCGCCGACCGTCTGTAGTTGTCGCTCGACGAGGCTCACCCCACGCCGCTGGACGAACGCGACGCTCAGGATCGCCTCGTCGGCGCCATCGAGTACCCGGCGCACCGCCTGGAGCGGCTCGCGGAACGACTCCACGTGCACGGTCGGGGTTGGCATCGGCGCTACGCCCCTCAGCGGTCCTGGAAGACCTCCGCCTCGTGCCAGGCCAGCAGCTCGAGGTTGGGCCGCTCATTCGCTGCGGCCGGCACACGGATCTGGCGCCCGTCCAGCTCGTAGTAGACGCGACCGTTGGCGAAGTCGTCCCGAAGCCGCCGGCTCACGGTGAATCGCAGGTCCGGCCGGATGGTCACGTAGCCGAGGTCGAACAGCCGGTGCAGGTCGCGCCTGAGCGGCACGCCGTTGCTGATCTCATGGCGTCCGCCCGCCGCCCAGGGACGGATATGAGCCGCCTCGAGCACGGGCAGCGAGTGTTCGGTCGTGACCGCGCACTGCTGGGCATATGCGTCGAGCACGGCCAGGCGGAAGCTCGCCTGTCCGAGCCGCGGGGCGATCAGGATCGGTCGTCCTGCGCGCTGAGCGTGCAACGCCTCATGCACCCAACCCACGTCTGCACCGTGGCGGGCTGCGGCACGGTCCAGGCAAGCCTCCCACAGCCGCTGCCCCTCTCCCGCCGAGAGGTCCGACGTCCGGCCCGACACTATGTTGCGCGACCAATCGGCCGGGGTCGGAACCCACTCGTCGGGCGAGAAGAACACCGGCTCGGTCACTGCGATACAGCCGATCACGTGGTTCAGGGTGAGGCTGATGCGTACGCCGCTGACGAGCCGGCGAAGCCGCTCGAGTAACTCGTGCTCGTCGCGGGTGCCGTTCGCCTGCCCGAACACGTCCCACGCGTGCCACACGGGTAGCGCCACGAACCGGGCGAACAGCCCGAACCCCCCGATCGCGTTGTACGGCGCCTTCAGCTTGAAGAAGAACGGTTCGCCCGGGCGGATCGCCGAGAAGCGACGGCCGCTCGGCTTCCAGAAGTTGACCTCGGAGATCTCGGGCCGAGCGCGCAGGAACTGATACCAGCCGTGGTCTGTCGGGGCGACGAACCCATGCATCACCAACCAATCCTCGCCGCCGCGTCCGCTAGCCGCAAGACGGGCACGGCCGCTGCCGTGCTCCCGCTCGTGGCCGTCATCAGGCTCCCCAGGCGAGGCGGACGAGTGCCCTTCCGAAGAACGAGAAAGGGCCCGGAGGCCCGCCCGACGAAGGGCAGACTCTCCGGGCCTAGGGATGCGGTCGCGGCCTAGACGCCGCTGAGCAGGTCGAACCCGCCGCCGTCGCGCATCGTCACCAGCTCCATCACCCGCCCGTACGGGTCGCGACAGGTGAACGACAGCGCGTGCTGGCCGAGCTCCGACTCGTAGCCGAACTCCATCGGCTCGGGCACGAAGTTCACCGCGCGGTCGAGCAGATAGGAGCACGGCTGCCGGCCGTCGAACCAGGCCATCGCCTGCACCTGGCCGAGCGTTGGCACGTGCTCGAGCCTGCGGTGTGCGCGTGCGAGCCGGACGATCGCCCGCGCGGTCCGCACCACGCCCGCGCGGTCTTTGCGCGCGGCCGAGGGGGTATCGCCGGCGAACTCGTGCGATCCGCCCGTTGCAGTGCTACTTTCTTCGATCACTATCTGGTCCTCCTTGTGAGGATCTGCCGGCCCCGGAGGTTCCAGCTTCGGGGCCGACGCATTTACAGGGACGGCGAAACGCCCGACGCCGTCCGGCGCCTGGCTATCTCAACTCAAGGCCACCTCCTCTTCACTTGATGTAGCCGGCCCGTTCGAGCCGGCGAAGCGCTACCCGCCATGACTGGGCTGGCCAATGCAACCCGCATCGGCCGTGTCGTCCGGACCACGCGTTTCCGCAGTGTCGGACTCCGGCCGCTCGCGGCTGGTGCCGAAAACCTGGACCTGGTGGCCGCGCTCCGCGCAGACCGCCAGGAAGCCTGGGTGCTCAGCCGCGAGCTCGCGGTTGATGCTGATCTCGATCATGCCTCGCCTCCCGCACCGGTTGCTTTGAAGAGGAAGCGGAGCGGCAGCAGTCCCGATGCGGCCGCCGCTCCGCATGCGATGACATAGCTGCTAACTGCCCGTGTGATCCCGGCGGTGCGCCGCCGTCGTCGGTTGGCGGTCGATCAGGACCGCATCGCACCGCCGCCGCCCCGGCAGCCCGCAGGGCCGGGCGCGTCCAATGAGGAGATCGCGTGTCGCGGCGGCGAGAAGTAGCCGCACCGCGAGGGAGAGGGCGAGGACGGCGGCGGCGAGCTCGAGCAACACGTGCGCGTAGGCGACAGCGAGCAACACCGTCGCTGCCCACCCGAGCGGACTTGACCCATGCCGGCGAATCACAGCAGCCCTGCCCGTCCGAGCTCGACGCGGATCGCCAGCCGCTCCGCCTCGGCAGCCTGTTCGGCGATCATCGCTCGCGCCCACGCGGGCAGGCGGCACTCGTGCACGCCGGCGGTCTGCCGCTCGATCCGAGCGCGCGCCTTCGTCGACAGCGCCTCGCCTACGCGATCGCGGCCGGCGTCTGCCGGCACTGGCCACACGACCTCGCGGTCGAGCAGCACCTCGGGCAGCCCGTCGACGCGGGCAATCAACTGGGGGACCATGCGGTACCCTCCTATGTGTGAACTGGAGCCCCGCCTTGCGGCGGGGCTTCGCTTTGCCGCGACACCCTCGCGGCGCGGCGCTCCTTAACCACAAGCGGCCCGCGACCCCAGGAGCGAAAGGGTCACGGGCCTTGCTGGAGAAGACTTGTGGTGAGAGCGCGCCGATCGGCGCGCGTTCTGGCAGCCCGCCGCCGGCCGGCTTCAGGCGCTCAGCTCAGGTGCGCAGCCTTCGCGGTGGCGGCCGAGAGCTGATGTCCGCGGCCGGTTCGCCATGAAACGCGCACGTGTTCGAGGCCAGCCGCGAACACGCAGGCATAACGAGCGAGTGAGAGCACGGACGCGTGCATAAGCTCGAGTGATCTGCTTCTGAGGAGTGGAGACGCGGTGGTCGACGCGGGCTCGTGTCGGTGTCGACTGGCACCGCAACGACGCCGCGCAGGTGACGAACACGCGGAGACGCGGCACGAAAGAAACGAATTTACGGCTCGCGCAGCGATGGTGTGCGTCGGGAGGGACGTTTGCCTAGGCTCCCGCGTGATGTCGAGCGATCACCGAGCTGGTGCGTGAAGCCTAAGCACGACGCGCGGTTTCGGCGGATCGCCGAGGACTACTAGAGCGGCCCGGCGGCGACTATGCGGAGTTGTTGCGTCGCGGCCAGGTCAGCTCTCCCGAGGGCGTGGATCCGGAGGAGTGGCGAGCTGAGATCCGAGCGAAGGCGCGGGCGGACAAGATTCGGGTGATCACGATGCGCGATGGTGATCGCGCGGTCGCGGCCCGTCACCGCAAGATTCCTGAGGATCAGGAGCTGGAGGAGCTAAGCGGCGAGTTTCAACGCGCGGAGGTTCTGCGGGGTCTGTCCAAGCGGGCGCGGGCGTTGGGGCACGAGGTCAACCGATGGCTGCGCCACGACCTCGAGAGCATCGCCATCTGCACGCGGTGCGGGTATCGGATCTATGCCCGGTTTGATGCCGCGCCGCCGGTGATCGACGGCGAGGCGCTCGACGATGCCTGCCGCGAGTGATTCCTTCGCTGAACCTCGACGTCCACAAGGCCGACCGGAGGAGCCGCCTCGCGGTGCAGCACCGCCGAGGGGATGCCTCACTCGGCGGCGGGTCCGGGCATGTGGGAGGGGGCTACTCCTCCGGGGGCGCTGGCCAGTCGATCGACTTGGCCAGCCCAGCTGCCGACAGGTCGATTAGCCCGCTATGCTCGACCGGCGCGTACGCGCCGTCGGGACGAAGTGCCAGCCACTCGACGGTTCGCTGCTGCGGATCGACGATTACGAGTTCCTCAACGTTGTGTTTGGCGTAGAAGGGAACCTTCTTGGGAGTGTCGTCGTCGGGCGAGATGATCTCGACCACGAGCGCGGCGGTTGGCGCGTACACGCGGTTGGTGCGCTCTCGCAGCAACCCGCCGTCCGGGATCCGGTAGTCGCCCGGCTCGCCGAGGTTGAAGATGCTCATCCGCGGCCACAGGCCCGCTCTCCGCGCGGGCGCATCGAACAGGACCGCCAACTGCTGGCTGACGTCGGCGTGCCCCTCGGCGGGTGCGGGATTCATCACGTACACGCCATCCCACACCTCATCCAGCAGATCCTGCCCGAGCGCGCGGCGGCGCTCCAGCAGCTGCTCAAACTCCACCGGAGCCGGATCCTGGACGAGCGTCGGCACGCCACCAAGGCTACTGCGCCAGTCCTCTGGCATTCCACCGTTCACCTCCGTCTGTGGTTGTTAGGTCCCAGCCGCCAGTCCCCTGCCGCTCAACCAGCCTGGCGCGGAGCACAGGGGGCTGACGACCGAGCCTCTCACCCCATCCGGGTTCTCGGCATCAGCGTCGCTCGATCAACGCACCAAGACCTGCGTTCAGACAGTGCACGCGCGACACCACCGAAACCGAGATGAGCGCACTTAACACCGACCCGGGAACCTGGGCGTTTCGGGTGCTGAGGGCGCCTTTCGAACGCTAAAACGAGCGCGTCGGCTATGTCGGTCGTCTCGGCCCCGTCTAGAGCGGGGAGGTCGCCGTACAACAGCGAGCCATCAATCGAGGCACCGGACTCTACCACGACCTCCCGGCGGAATGGCCCGAAACCCCCAGCAACCACGGCCAATCCCACCAATCCCACAAGTCGCCGGCACGCGCCGATCCGGCAGCCCCACCAGCCCAACGGTCCGCCCGGACCACCTGCGTGATCCAGCCGGACGTCGAGCACGGACCCCACACCGTCATCCCCGTCCACCCACGTGAGTGGGAACTTACTCTAGTCTCCGTGCCAAACGCGCTGCTACCTTGCTCAAGGTCCGGGAAAGGTGCTGCAAATCGGTGCTTTTGCGGGTTGGAAGGGGTGTGGAGTTTACGGGCACGTCAGGCAAAGTAGGCCAGTTCGCCGTCCGCTTTGCACGAGGTCAAGAAGTGCCCGTAAATCACTATGTTTCGGCGCGTGTCCGCAGATGACCTCAGGCAATGTTGGGTGCAGCTAACGCAAAGAACGGGGCACCTCGCGTCGCGAAAGAAAAAAGTCGGTCCAGCACGGCCGATAGCAAGCCGGCCGTGGGAGGTTCCCCTTTGGTCGCGTACCCTGCGATGGGCGCGGCAACCGAGGCCGTTCGTCGGCCTCGTTCGCCTCGCGCAGCCTCTGACATTCCACCGTCTCGGCGCACAGCGAACTCCCGGGTTGATCGCACTCGCTGCCTGGGTTCGTGAGGTCTCGTCGGGTACCCGACCGGACGGCACTGGTCCGGGCGAGGCCGCGGTATCGCAAGCACTGAGCTCGGGTCAACGCTGCTTTCGAGTCGTCCGCTCGGTGTCTACTGTTTTTCGGCATGTCCTCGGTGGCGCCTGTGCTCGACCAGCTTCACCGTCTCGGCGACCGCGAGAAGGGCTATCGCTTCGAGCAACTGTGCGCATGGCTGCTGCAGTCAGAGCCGGCGTTCCCAGTTCGGAGGGCCTACAGGTGGAATGAGTGGCGTGAGCGGCGGCTGACTCGCGACGGCGTCGACGTCGGCCTCGATACCGGTATCGATATCGTCGCCGAGACGGATGACGGTGGACTATGGGCGGTGCAGTGCAAGTGCTACGCCGAGACCTCACGGGTGTCGACTGACGACATCGACTCGTTCATCGCGTGTGCGGCGACCGGTGAGTTTGCCCATCTGCTGCTGATCGCGAGCACCGACAAGGTCGCGGACGTTGGGCTGGCGAAGCTGCTGCGCGCGCGGCGTCCGAGCGCATCACTGCTTCGGCTCGAGGACCTGCGGGCGCTCGAGCGCGACGATTGGCCGACACTCGAGGAGCGTATTCGCCCCGCCGTACGCCGTCCGCAGAAGCTGCGTCCGCATCAGCTTACGGCGATGCTTGACGTGGTCGACGAGGGATTCTTCGCCGACGACGCGCCCGACCGCGGTCAGCTGCTGATGGCTTGCGGGTCGGGTAAGACGCTCGTCGCGCAGCGGGTCTGCGAGAAGCTCCGCTGCGAGCGGACACTCGTGGTCGTGCCGTCGCTGTCTTTGCTTGAGCAAACTCACCGCTGTTGGAAGGCCAACGCGACCCGGCAATTCGACGCGTTCTGCTTCTGCTCTGACCCGTCGGTCGCGCGTCAGCAGGGTGAGGAGTCAGACCGAGACGTCGCCACGATCGCGGTGCCGGTGCATACCGACCCTGGGAGGCTGATCGAGTTTCTCAGCGCTGAGGATCGGCGCGTGGTCGTGTTCGCCACCTATCAGTCCCTGGAGCGCCTATCAGAGGTGTTCGTCGGACAACAGTGCGCTGAGCCGTTTGACCTGCTCGTTGCCGACGAGGCGCACCGCAGCGCGGGTCGCGCGTCCTCCTCCTTTGCCCTGGTGTGCGACACGCAGCGCCTGCGGGCCGCGCGCCGGTTGTTCATGACGGCAACCGCCCGGGTTGTGACGGGCTCGGCGGACGACGACCTGGTGCTGTCGATGGACGACGAGTCCCGTTACGGCCGGGTGTTTCACCGCCTCAGCTTCTCGAACGCGATCGAGCAGGGCCTCCTGTGCGACTACCAAGTGCTCGTCATCGCGGCTGATCCGGGGGAGCAGTTAGCGATCGCCCGCGATCGTCGTTTCGTACGCACGCCGGAGCACGACAGCGTCCCCGCCGATGCGCTTGCGGTCCAGCTGGCGGTGCTTCGCGCGATGCAGCGCCAGCGCTTGCGGCGGGTCGTCAGCTTCCACTCGCGGGTGAGAGGCGCGAAGGAGTTCGCGCGCGGATTGCCCGCGACGTTGCGCTGGCGCGGAGAGCCGCGCGGCCGGCTGTGGACCCAGGCCGTGTCGGGGGCGATGCCGGCGGGGCACCGCCGCATGTTCCTGCGCCGGCTTGAGCGGCTTGACGAATGCGACCGGGCGCTGATCTCGAATGCCCGCTGCTTCGGCGAGGGTGTTGATGTGCCGGCGATCGACGCCGTTGTGTTCGTCGACCCGCGCGAGTCGATCATCGACATCGTCCAGGCGGTAGGACGAACCATGCGCCGATCCCCGCAAACCGGCAAGCAGCAAGGAACCATCGTAGTCCCGGTGCTCACTGACGGATCCGATCCCGACGAGGTCTTGTCGTCCTCGGCGTTTCAGACCGTGTGGAAAGTCCTGGGCGCGATGCGTTCGCACGACGATCGCCTCGACGATGAGCTGCACGCGCTGCTCCAGGCCCAGGTGCGCGGGCGCAGCCGCAGGCGCGGGGTTGGGCGGGTGTCGTTCGATCTGCCGTCCATCGCGGTCGGCCGCGAGTTCGCCGAGGCGTTCACGGTGAAGGCCGTCGAGATCACCTCCGACTGGTTTGAGCGAGGGCTCGCGGAGCTTGCCGCCCATATCGAGCGGGGTGGCGCCATGACGCGGCTGCCGCGGGACTACACGACCCTGACAGGATTCAGGCTCGGAACGTGGTGCCACGCGAGGCGCAACGACCGCAGGGAGGGCAAGCTCAACGGCGAGCGTATCGGGGCACTGGACGCGCTCGGCTTCGTATGGGAGCCCAACCAGGAGGCGTATGAACGCGGGCTGGCGGAGCTCACGGCGTACATAGAAGAGAACGGCAGCGCGCGCATGCCGACCGATCACGCGACCGACTCTGGGTTCGAGCTGGGAGTCTGGTGCGGTATACGACGCACCCAGCGCAAGACTGGCCAGCTGAGCCCGGAGCGCATCGCGGAGCTGGACGCGCTTGGGTTCATCTGGGATCAGCTGCAGCACGAGTTTGACCGCGGCCTGACGGAGCTCGGAGCGTATGTGGAAGAGAACGGCGACGCGCGCGTGCCCCAGGGTTTTGTGACCCCGACCGATTTCAAGCTCGGGACGTGGTGCGGGGAGCGGCGCAAGCAGCGCAAGCAGGGACGACTTCCGACCGAGCGCGTGGAGGCGCTGGACAGGCTCGGCTTTGTGTGGGACCCGCTCCAGGAGGCGTATGACCGCGGGCTCGCCGAGCTCAGAACGTACGTGGAGACGAACGGGACTGCACGCGTCCCCGACGGATACCGCACACAGGATGGTTTCGGTCTTGCCAACTGGTGCGGCGCGCGACGCCGGGAACGCAAGCAGGGGCAACTGAGCGCTAAGCGGGTAAGAGAGCTCGACGCGCTCGGCTTCGTGTGGGACCCGCTCCAGGGGGCGCATGACCGCGGGCTTGAAGAGTTGGCCGCCTACGTCGCCGAGGCGGGCACCGCGAAGGTGCCCGGGGGACATCTGACTGCGAGCGGCTTTAGCCTCGGAAGATGGTGCGGCGCCCAGCGACAGGAGCTCAGGAAGGGCCGTCTCAGCGAGGAGCGCAGAGAGGCACTGGACGCGCTCGGGTTCGTGTGGGATCCCTTCCAGGAGGGCTTTGACCTCGGAATGGCGGAGCTCACGGAATATGTCGCGAGGCACGGCGACGCGAATGTGCCGTCGAACTACCAAAGCCCGAGTGGGTTCAACCTCGGGAAATGGTGCGGGCATAGGCGACGGGAGCGCAATCGGGGCCGACTCAGCGCGGAGCGGGTGAGCTCGCTCGAAGCGCTCGGGTTCGTGTGGGAACCAGCTGAGGACGCGTTTGACCGCGGCCTCTCCGAACTTGCCGCATATGTCCAGGTGAACGGCACCGCGAAGGTAACGGCGGGTCATCGGACAGCGAGCGGATTCAGCCTCGGAGCGTGGTGCCGGGCACGCCGTAAGGACAAGACGGCTGGCGCCCTATCCGCGGAGCAGGTCGCGGCTCTCGACGCCCTTGGATTTGTCTGGGCTCCGCACCAACAAGCGTTCGAGCGCGGGCTCGCGGAACTTGCCGAGTACGTGGAGACGCATCGCAGCGCGCGGGTGCCCGACGCCCACAAGACGGCGACTGGCTTCGCGCTCGGCGCTTGGTGCCAAGCTCGTCGCAGCGACATCCGGGCGGGGCGACTTCCGGCGGAGCGTGTCGCGGCTCTCGAAGCGCTCGGGTTCGAGGCGAGCCCGCCAGCGGCGTTCGACCGCGGGATCGCAGAGCTTACGGAGTACGTTCGCAGGTACGGCGATGCGCACGTGCCAACTTCCTATCAGACGGACGCTGGGTTCAATCTCGGCAAGTGGTGCAGTCACCGCCGCAACGACCGCCGCACCGGTCGGTTGAGCCCGGACCGTGAGAGGGAGTTGGAAGCACTCGGGTTCGTTTGGAACGCCGTCCAGGACAGGTTCGACGTCGGCCTCGGCGAACTAACGGCGTACATCAAGGGCAACGGCGACGCACGGGTGCCGCAGGCTTACCGGACACCGTCCGGCTTCAAGCTCGGAGCCTGGTGCAGCGAACGTCGAACCGACCGCAGACTAGGCCGGCTCGCCATCGAACGCATTCGCGCGCTCGACGCGCTCGGGTTTGTCTGGAATCGCTTCGAGGACGCGTTCAATCAGGGCTTAGCTGAACTAGCAACATATGTCGCGGAGATCGGTGACGCATACGTGCCACACGAGTACAAGACCTCAACCGGATTCAACCTCGGAACCTGGTGCAGCGCACGGCGAAGCGACCGCAAGCGTGGCCAACTCTCTCCCGAACGAGTCGCCGCGCTTGATGCACTCGGATTCGTGTGGGAGACGAAGACGGCACCGAGGACTGCCTCTTTGCCCGACGCGCAGAAGTCAGACGCGTAACCCTCAAAGGCAGGGCTACAAGACGCCTGGCTTGCGGCCTCCTACTTGTCGGCGGCGGATGCACAGGCGCGGTGATCAGTTGGTGGCGGACCGACCGTTGAACGTGAATGGCTTGTTGCCGGGACGGGTCACTGGTTCAGCAGCTTGTCGGGGAGTAGCAGGACCTGGGACAGCTCTAGAGCGCTGTCGCCGGTGAGTCGCTCGCGTAGTCCGGGCGGACGTGGCGGCAGTGCGAGCGCGGCGAGGTTGCCGTGGTGGATGTCGCGCTCGACGGCGAAGAAGATGTGGTCGCGGCCGGGGTAGTACCAGTGCTCGGCGGGCGTGCCCATGATGCCAATCCGGCCGGTGAGGGCTTGGTCGGCTTCGCGGGCGAGCGCGAGCGCGGCATGTGGGTCGCGGCAGACGAACACCACGACTGGCCGGGTACCCTGGGCGCGGTATCGGGGGTGAGCGAGGCTCCAGCCGCAAAGGAAGGCGTCGTAGGCGAGGAGCTTGTCCTGGTTGTACGAGGGACGGCTGGTGAGGTCCAGCTCGACGAGCAGGTCGAAGGTCAACGTGAGCGTGTCGATGCGCAGCTCGAGTGAGACATCGGGGTGGATCTCGGCGAACTTCTGGAGCTGGAGATCGATGATCGCTTGCTTGTCGGGGAGTGGGATCTCGTTGACGGTGATCGCGTGGCGGTCGCGGCCGCTGCCGGCTTGGGGGACAGGGTGGCGGCCCGTGGCGTAGCGGGCGGTGCGCCAGTGATCGGTGGCGAGCTTGCCGGCGATTCGGTGTAGCTCGATCGCCCAGGCGAGCGAGTGCAGGTCGTGCGCGAGGCGGCCGGCGTTGTGCTGTTCGATCGCTCGCCATTCGCGTTTGCGGGAGATCGCGGGCGGTTCGCGGGTTTGCGCGACCTCGAGGCCGCGGCGGGTGAGCGAGTACAGGAGCGGCGGGGTGCCGTCGCTTCGTGCGTGTCCGGCGAGCCCGGTGGTGTGCTGGGCGATCAGCCCGTGGCGGTAGAGCTTGGTGAGGCGGTGCGCAACGGTGCGGGGAGCACGGTCAGGGAGCACGGCGCGGCCAATCAGCGAACGTGGTGCGAGGCCGGCGCGGTCAAGCAGGGACAGGATCGCGAAGTCCTCGTTGTAGAGGCGCGGCAGGTTTGCGGCGCCGTCGAGCTGGTCGGCGGGGCCGATCTCGTTGATGCGGTCGAGGAACGCGAGCTCGCGCAGGCTGTCGGGCGCAGGCCCGTCGTGCTCGGCAGGCGCGGGCCCGGGTACCCGGCGTCCGACGACGCGGCGGACGGGGCTGTCGTCGAGTCGGGGCGGCTCTGGCGGGGGCTCGTAGTCGACTTGCACCTCGCGCTTGCCGCCCGGCTGTCGGCTGTCGCGCTCGGCCGGGCGGCTGGGCTTGGGCGGCTTGGTGCTGGGCGTGTCGGGGTCGGTGACGTCGGCGCTGGTTCGGTCGAGGGTGGAGTCGAGTCGTTCGGGGTAGGGCGCGACGCGAGCGGTCTGCTGGGCGACGTGGTCCTCTGCCCACGCGTCTGTGGTGTCGGTGGCCCAGGGGTAGGTTTGGCCGATGAAGCAGGGGGCGCGGGTGCCGTCGGCGATCCAGGACGCGAGGCAGTGGTAGTTGGGGAAGTTGAGGAGCTGCTCGGGCGTGACTCTGAGCCGGGCCCGCGAATCGGGGTCGTCGTGGATCATGGTGGAGTAGACGGCCATCGCGATCCTCGTGGCCTGTTCGGCGTCGTCGGCGTCTCCAAGCCGGAACAGCAGCCGGCTCTGCAGCAGGTTCAGGACGCCTTTGCGGATCTTCTCGGCGTGCTCTGAGCCGGAGCCGAGCTGTGAGAAGTATTGGATCGCGCACGCCGGCTCGAGGCCGGCGCGGCGGTGGGTGGCGAACTGGTCGATCACGTTCTCGGCGCCCATGACGTAGTGCGCCTCGTCGATCAGCAGGGGGACGCGGGGACGGTCGGTCTCGGGGAGGTGGACCTGGCGTTGCATCTGGGTGTGGAGGAGCCTGAGCAGGAAGTGCATGCACGCCTTGCTGTTCTCCTCGCCGATCGCGCCCATGTTCGCGTCGATAAGCAGGACGTCGCGGGCGTCGATGATCTCCCGCAGCGGGATGTCGGTCGGGTGGCTGAACCAGCGACGCAGCGACGGAACCTGCAGGAGCAGGCTGACCTTGTTGCGTGGCGCGTCGAGGCGTTGCGCGGTGGCGCTGCCGGCGAGCTGGAGCTCGTGGGGGAGCTCGTAGGCGAAGAACTCGGCGGTCTGGTCCAGGTCGGGCTCGTCAGAGCAGGCCTCGGCGACGGCCGCGCGGATCTCGGTCTTGGTTGGCAGCAGGAGGTTGTAGACGTCTTCGAACTTCGCGCGGCGATCCTGCCGATGGGCGAGCGCGATCGCACCGATCACGGCGTGGTACAGATAACGGCGCGAGGACTGGTAGATCTGGTTGGCGTTGATGTCGAGCAGCGCCGCGACGATGTTGTCGGCGATCGCGCCGGCCTCGACCGGCAGCGGCCGGTCGCCCGAGAGGCGCAGCGGGTTCATCCCGAACGCGGGATGGCCGAGGTCCAGGTACCAGACGGTCTTGCCGCCGTCCGGGCGGGTGAACTTCAGGCAAAGCCGGGAGAGCTCTGACTTGGGATCGACCACGATCGGCGCGGCGTTGGGGTCTTTGCAGTCGTTGAGGTAGAGGGCGAGCAGTGCGGCGGAGTTGTGGACGAGCATTCCACCGGCAACGTAGTTGTGGTGGTCCGGCACCTCGAAGTCGTAGACCCAGCCGTCGTAGTCGATCTCCTCGATCCGATCGACGGTGAGATAGACCACTTCCTGCTCGACGCGGCGGTCCAGCTGATCGGCCATTTCGCGCAACTTGTCAGGGTCGATCCGCGCCAGCGCAGCGGACCGCGAGGCCATCGCCGCGCTCCCGCGCGCTCCGGCAAGCGCATGACGCCCGGCGTCTAGCCGGGTCGCTACCGACCGAATGTTCTCGGCGATCTCCAGTGCGATCGGATGTGAGGCACGCAACGTGTGGAGGTAGTTTCTGGAGCGGGGAGACACCTGCCTCATCGGGACGTCTAACGCCCTGAGCTCCTGCAGCAGGTCCTGGGCATAAACGCCTTCCCGGTTGGAGTTCCCCTCAACACCGGACGTGGCTCGCCGCAAGCGCCGCTCTTTGTATTGGTAGGAGAAGCCGATCTCAGCGAGAAAGCTCCGCGCGCTTTCGCCGCTGATGACCACGCGCCAATAGTCGCGCTCGATCCGGCTGCCATTGGTCGCCAAGCCGCGCTTCAGGCGCAGGGTGACCAGCATCCCGAAGCGTCGCAGCAGCATCCGGATCTGCTCCGCCAGAAGCCGCGACGCGCTTGTCAGCTCGACTCGTCCGTTCTTCCCGTCGGCCCAGCCCTCGGCGTCGTACAGCGCGCGGAGTACGACGCGGCTGGTCTCGATGTCACCCTGCATGATGAAGTCAGGCAGCGCCTTCTCAGCGCTGACGCGTCCCCATCCATAGCCGCGGGCGACGAGGAAGTCGCGCCAGTCCGCCGACTCGATCCTCAGGACCGCGACGCGGAGCCTAAGGTGGATCGCGATATCTCCGACCTTGAGTCCGTAGCGCTGGCCGACCTTCTGCGCAAGGTCCCGAAGGTGGCTGAGCGTGGTCACGTCGCTCTGGGTGATGCTCACGCATGACGAGCCTTTGGGGCGCCGCTTTCCGTTGGTCGTTTCGCAGCCTTCGGCGATCTGCCAAGCGAGCAGCTCGGCGAGCTCGAGGTCGACCTGCGTTCCGGGCCACTCGACACGACGAGGTACGCAGACAACGCTTCCCTCACGGAGGTCGGCGGTCCAATCGTCCGGGCCGCGCAGCCGGTGCCGACGGGTCAGCATGAGCTCGCTTCCATCGCTGAGACGAACCTTGCGCACCGGCTCGCTGATCCGTTGGCGGTAGACCCGCGCGACGGGGGCGGCGACCACGCGTCCCTGGGCGTTAAGAGCGCATGTCAGTGGCTGCTCCAGTGGTTCGGACCACCATCCCTCGCCGTCGAATACTGCGCTGGTCACGTACCGCTCCCATGCATCCTCGGCTCGTGTCAGCCGCCCGCCGAGCAACACTAGGTCATCGGGCCCGACACACTTGCCGCTCCCCTGCCCGCCGGTCAGGAGCACGCCGTACTTGCGGTCGACGGGGGCGATCCCGACCTGTGCGTTCTCGGCTCGCAACACGGGGTCGAGCCGGGGGTCGAGCCGCCCGGAGGCCGCCCTGAGGATGTTGGGCGGGGCGGGAATCCGCGGGAGCGCTGTGCGGCGGACCGGGACGCCCTTCATCCGCGCGGTCGGCAGCTCGAGCAGGTGGGCGACCTCGGCGGCGGAGACCAGGCAGCGCATGGATGGGATCAGCGGCCCGAGTGCGAGCGGGAACCGCCGGCGGTACAGGCGCTGGCGGACGATCATGATTCGGCGGTGAAGGCGGTTCTCGCCGCGGCGGGACTGCACGGCGGCCGCGATCGTCTTGCACGCATGCGTGGTGTCGGCCGCGATGACGGTTTCGAGCCAGAACAGGCTGCGGTTCTGGGCGCGTCCGGCGTTCTGCATCTCTGAGCGGTCAAGCGTCGAGGAGAGCCCTGCCGGGCGCGGCGTGGAACTGTCGCGGCGTGCGAGCCGCCGCTCGTGGCGACGGAATGCGCGGCGCGCAGAGTCCTCGAAGAACGCTGCGGTGGGGGTGAGCTGGAACCGGACGATCGAGGGCTCGCCGAGCTCGACCTGCGCCCGGGCGATTTGCTCGAGCGGCGGCGAGGCCAGCTCCTCGCCGGCGGCGAGCAGCGGGTACACGAAGCTTCGGCGCTTGCGAAACCGCATCACGCATCCGGGCACTCGCAACACTCCGTTCCGGGGGCGGGACGGGTCTGAGTGCTGGCGTCCGATGCGCACGTCGGGGTAGGTGGCGCTGATCGCCGCGTCGAGCGCGCGAACCGAAGAGGGCTCGCAGCGTACGTTCACCGACCACTCGGTGCCCCCCTCGCTCTGGCCGGAGATCAGCTCCAGCGCGACGTACGGCTGTCCGTCGCGGACGCGCTCGGCGGGGAATGCGCGGATGATGTTCGCGATCGACTCGACCATGTCCTCGAGGTCCTGGGGTTTGGCCTGATCGTGGGTCGAGAGGTGAAGCTCGTAGAGCTCGTAGCGGCGCCGCGAGCGCCGACGCACGCGCCGCAGCACCAGCACTGCGCCCAGCATGGCGAGCAGCGCCACGCCGGCGGCGATCTCGAGCGCCGCGACCAGCAGGACCTTCAGCTCGCCGAGTCCGAGCAGCCCACCCGAGCGCTTCACGCGCCGCTGACGGATCGGCTTAACGGGTGCCGCCGTAGGGCGGCCCATCGGGCGCCCGTGGCGAGGCGCTCGGCGTAGGCGCGTCACGGGCGCGTGGCGCGGTGTCCGGCCGTGGCGCGCGTGGTGAGTTGGCGCTGCCGCCGGGCCAGGGTGGAGGAGGCTCGGTGCTGTGCTGTTGAATAGCCCGTCGTTGTGGAGCGTCCGGGCGGCCCGGGAGATCAGCAGGCCGGCAGCGAGCATTCCGGCGGCGATCACGGCCAGGGCGGCGAACCCGCGTCCTGCGCTCATAGGCTCACCCAGGTCTCGAGCGCGGCGGCGAGCGCGAGCAGCGCCACGCTCGCGCAAGCAACCATGGCCATACGGGCTACGGGGAGCGCTCGGCGGCGTCCGCTCAGATACACGCCCAAGGCGAGCGAGTAGGCGGCCAGCTCGACCGGCCCGTGCGGCAGCATCGCGACGAGCATCCGACTCCCGTAGCCGCCGATCGCCGCGCCGATGACGAGCAGGTTGGCGGCGATCGCGCCGGCGATTACCACCTCGCCCGCCGACCGGAGCGCCAGCTGCGCGCGGGCGGGATCGGGGGAGCGCGCGGCGAGTTGGGCGACCATGAGGAGCCCGAGCACGCCCGCGAGGCCTCGGGCGTTGTGGGCGAGGATCCAGAGGGCGGTCGAGAGGTGGGCGGGGACGCCGGGGAACCGGTAGCCGAGCCAGCGGCGCGCCTGTCCGGCGAGCGCGAGGCGCACCACCACAGCGGCTAGCAGCGCGGCCGCGGTCAGCGCGGCGGCGACGATCCCTGCGACGTGGGCGGTGCTCGCGCTCGGATCCGGTCGCGATCCTCTGCCCGCGGCGGCGGAGGGTCCGGCCGTTGGTTGCGCGATCGCTCCGGCGTTCATCGACCCACCGCTCCGAGGATCGCCTGCAGCGGAACCTGCGCTGTCTCAAGCGCTGCGTCCGCGTTGCCTGTGGCGAGCTCGGGCACGCTCGGGAAGAGGATCAACAGGGCGCGCCGGTGTCGGGCCAGATCTCGCAGCTCGCGTAGCGCCTGTCTGCGGTCGCGAGGCTCGTGGCGCGCGACGAGGATCTCTCTGCCCGACTGGTGCGGGGCGATCGCGTCGAGGAGCTGGCGGCCGCGAGTCGCGGCGCCGGCGGTGGCGGGGAGGACCCACACGACGTGCGTGGCTCTGGCGAGCGCGATCTGGTCTGCCTGGCGTGCGAGCGTGCCGCAGTCGATCACCGTCAGCGTGTAGCGCTCACGCGCCTGCTCGAGCAGCAGCTCCACGCCCTCCCGCGAGCACGTTTGGCTGAGCGTGGGTGAGGTTGCCAGGACGCGAAGGCCGTCGGCGGTTGTCGCAATCAGCTGGCCGGTCGGGAGGCCCGCGTGGACGTGTTCGGCGGCCTCGGTCAGCGACCGCGGTGCCCGCACGCCGGCGTAATGGGAGATCCCGGCGGTCGGCCCGCCGGTGTCGGCGACGAGCACCGCCCAGTCGTCGCGCCGTGCCGCCGCGAGAGCGGTCAGGTAGGCGAGGGTGCTGGCGCCGGCGCCGCCGCACAGCCCGCACACAGCCAAAAGCGGGCCGGGGCGCGCGGAGGCCGGTGCGGAGCGCATCGTCGTCGCACCGTTGGATCCGAGCGAGACGGGCGGCTGACGCGAGATGACGCCAATCGCGGTGGCGCGTGACCGCTCGTGGCTGCCCTGCGAGTGGTAGTCGTTCTGTGCGGGCGGGTCGGTGCTGCTCACAGCGGGCTGCCTTGCCGTTCGCGGTGGGCGCGGGTGCCGCCCTTGGCGAGCTGGGCGATCGCCGCCCACACGTTGCCCTCATGGCGCGCGATCTCGGCCTCGCGGATCGCCTGCTCGGTCGGGTCCGACGTGTAGGCCCAGTATTCGGTCGGGCCGACCCGCAGGGCGACCTTGCCGTGTCCGCGGGTGCCGTTGAGCCACAGCATCTGCGCGTGGCGGCCCTTGACGGTCTTGAGCCGCTGCAGCTCGGCGGCTTCGCGCTCTGAGAGCTGCACGGTGTCGGCGATGAACGGGATCTCCTTGGGGTTCTGCGCCAGCAGCAGCTGCTGGGAGGAGTTCGCCAGCAGCGCGACGCCGTGCTCGGTGTCGAAGTCGGACAGCTGCTGTGACATGACGATCAGCACGAGCCCGAGGTGCCGGGCGCGGCGGGCGAGGTTGTTCGCGTACGCGCCGGTCTCAGGGCGGCTGATCAGGTGCCACGCCTCGTCGATCAGCATGATCGACCGCCCGAGGAACAGCGGCGCGTCCGGGCTGCTCGCCGCGGCCTTGTGCGCGATCCAGTGTCGCTCGACGCTGGTGGTGATGTACTCCATCAGCGCGAACATCACGAGCCGGAGTTCTGATTCCGGGCAGCGGCGGGTGTCGAACACCACGAGTGGCGCGTCGGCGGGGACGGTGGTGGCGCGGTCGAGCAGGTAGGCGTAGGTGCCCTGCCCGCAGTACTCGGACAGGCGGTCGGCGAGGTTTCGCAGGGTCGCGGCGACGTCGACCGCGACTTGGTCCTGGGCTTCCTTTGCTTGGGCGCGGAGCTCGTCCTGGAGCATCGACTCGCGTGGCTGGCTGCCCGACAGCGCGGCGGCCTTGGCGTAGACGGCGCGGATCGCGGCGCCGATCATCCCGATCTGCCGCGCGTCCAGGCCGCCCATGATCACCTGGTGAAGGGCGAGCAGGAACGCGATCTTCTCCCGCGAGACCTTCGTCGGATCCGGCACGTCCCACGGGTTCAGCGAGTAGGGGGAGTCGTCCGCGCCGATCTCGACCTGCTGTGCCCCGTCGAGTAGCCGGGTGAGCGTCTCGTAGTGGCCGGCCCGGTCGATCACGAACCCTCTGGCGCCGGCAGCGAGGCAGCGCGAGAGCAGCACATTTGCGGTCATCGTCTTCCCACTCCCACTCCGGCCACTGATGACGAGGGTGTGGTTGGCGTGCTCCTCGTCGTAGGGGTTCATGAGCTCGACGGTGCGGCCGGGGTCGGCGAACGCGAATGGCACCCCGGTCGGCGATCCGCACTTCGTGCCGGTCAGGGGGACCATGTCGGCGGCGTTGACGGTCGGGTACTTGCGCGCCTTGCGGTGTAGATCGCGTCCCAACGGCAGGCTTGAGCACCACAGCGGGTGCTGGTGAAACTCGCCACGGCTGACCTTGCAGTCCCCCGCCGACTCGATTGACTCCGTGCAGAAGTCGACGGCCTCTGAGAGCGCGGCCAGGTCCGGGTCCGGTCCGCGCGCACGGAGGGTCTGGTAGACGGCGACGCGATACACGCCGGCCTGCTCGCCGCTGGCCATCTCGCCCAGCAGCTCGCGGTACTCGCGTTCCTGCACGTAGCGGTCGAAGTCCGGGACGCGGCCGCGCTGCTCGGCGCCGCGGTTGATCGTGTGGAGCCGGCGGTAGGCGAGCTTCAGTTTCTGGCGCTCGCGGCGGCGCTCCAGCCCGTGCACGAACACCGACAGCGTGAACGGCTGGCGGGTCAGCATGGCCCCGTGCAACCAGCCCATCTGCGTGCGACCGGCCGTGTTCGCGATCAGGATCGTCTGCTCGACGTCGCGATCGACGACCACGTGCTGGTGCGAGGCTCGGAAGTCGAGGCTTGACTGCGCGATCTGCTCGCGCTGCCTGAGCGCGGCGTCGCGCGCGAGATCGCGATCCGCCGGCGCCTCGAGCTCTCCCAGCACCTCCACACCCGCCGGCGCGCGTCGATGGGCGTGGTCGGCCTTGGTCGGGTTCAACCTTGCCCACAGCAGCCGGAGCACCTGCTCGCCATCGAGCAGCTCGGTGACCATTCCCTCGGCCTCCAGCTCCGAGCGGAGCGCGTCGGTGTGCGCAAGCTGCTCCCGCACCGCCCGTCGGTGCGCCTGCATGGGCCGCTCCAAGGACGCGGTCGGCAACCGGCTCCGCTTCGCCCACGCCAGCACAGCCCGCGCAGCCGTCTGGCGAGGCACCAGCGGCGCAACCACGTAGCAGCTGACCTGCACGGCCGCCTGCGCATCGGCGTGCAGGCGCAGCGATTCCTCCATCGCCGCGTACAGCCGCCAGCGGGCCAACGCCAACCGATCGCCGTCTTCGACGCTCGGCACGGGCCCGGCGCTCGCCTGGACCTCTCGGCGGCAGTCCGCGAGCAGCTGCGTCAGGTTCACCGGCCGGGCGTCGATGTAGATCTGCACGGTCTCGTCGGCGCCCAGCTGCGACAGCAGTCGCTGAAACGCGGCGACGGTCTTCTCGCGCTCGCCCACGGACATCAGCAGCGGATTGCGCGGCGTGACCCTGAAGATCCGCACAAGGGCGCCCTCGCTCGTGACGACCAACCCGGTCCGGTCGATCGCCTCGACTGCCAAGAGCTCGCCCGCCGCCGGCAGCCCCCCACCCGCGCGCCTTGCTGTCCTATTCACGATCATCACCTCTCCCTTCCGTTGCTCAGCCAACCGGGGGTGCCGGGGTCAAGGTCGCAGTCGTTGGCGGTGTCACGGTCGCTCGTGGTGACAAGCGCGCCCTGATCCGCGCTCGTGTGCGCTCGCGGGTCGTCCCACAGAGCGTGGAGTTCGCGCTCCAAGACCTCGGTCTCCTCGCCCGGACCGCTGTCGGCGTGCTCGTCCGAGAGCAGGTAGCCCTGCGCCGTCTCGCCGGCGCCGGGCAGGTAGCGACCCTCGAGGCGCCGCCATCTGATCGCGCCGATGAGCAGACCGCAGAGGTCGAGCTCGGTCTGGCTCGCGACGAACACGGGAACGACCGGCAGCGCGGCGATGTACGCGCCGCTCATCGCACCCCACATCCCATGCAGCGGCGAGAGGAACTTCGCCCACGCCACACCGAGCATGATCCCCGCGAACGCGGCCGCGATCTGACCGACGCTCAGATCCCAGAACCGAAGCTTCGACTCAAGATGAGCTGGCGCGGCACGCAACGATCAGCCCTCGTGGTTGTGAGGAGCCGGTCCGGAAGCGTCGGGGAGGTCGGCCCCTCGGGGCTGGCTCGGGCTGCCGTCGCCCGGCGACGGCGGCGTCGACGGCGGGGCGGCCCCAAACGGCGCGGAGCTTCGCTGCTGCTCGCCTCCCGCATCCTGACTCGCGACGCCCACGGGCGTCCAGCCATCCCGCTGATCGCCCGTCTCGGCCGTGTTGTCGAGTGCTTGGGCGCGGATCTCAGGGCTGGCAGCGGCGAGCGTGCGCAGCGCTTCGCGCTCGTCGGATGACCATTCGCCCATCGCCTGGTAGGCGAGATGCTCGCGCGCTCCCGCGCCGTGCTCTGAGACCAGCTGGCCGATCCCGCGCTGCGTGTCGGCCGGCAGGGCCTGGAGCGCCGCCGTGGCCTGCTCGGCCGACACCGGGCTCGTGCGCTCGCGGAACCTGGCCTCGAACGATTCGTTGGCGAAGTCCTGCTCGCGAAAGCTGGGGGTCTGCAGCCCGCCTCCGCCGGCGTGTCCGGCGGCATTGGCCTGCGCCGTCGGCGGAGGCGTGTACGAGCGCCCGTTCCCACCGGCACCGGACCCGGTGGCCGTCGACCCGGTCGACCCGCCAGCGGCGGTCGCGGTGCTCGTTCCGCCGCCGGCGACTGCGGCTGCCGGACCTGTCGCACCGCCGGTCGCGCTCGCGCCGGCGAGCGTCGCGGCTTGGCGCAGCCTGGTGCCGGTGCGGCTCTCGGTCTGCGCTGTCTGCTCGTTGCTTGACGTGGGATGGCCGCCGGCCCAGCCGGGGAGGTGTTGGCGAGTGGTGTCGCGTAGCTGGGAGCCGGCGGCGTAGCTGACCGCGCGCGAGGCGAACCCGCCGCCGAGCGGCGCGGCTCCGAGCATCGCCACCTTGGCGAGGTGGATCGGCAGCCGGAGCATCACCCACAGCAGGACGATCGCGACCAACGGCTCGAGCAGGGCGTTCAGGACGCTCGAGGCGTTGAAGCTGATCGCGTTCAGACTCACCGCGGCCGAGGCGGCGAAGCACAGCGCCCACATCACGGGCACCAGCAGGCAGACCGCGAACGCGCGCATGGCCGCCCGGGCGATCCACGGCACAACCGGCCAGGTAACGACGGCCAGCGGCATGCCGACGAAGACCAGGACCGTAGAGATGCTGACCACGATCTTCACCAGTAACAGGCCCAGGAACAGCAGACTCGCCGCGACGGCGATCGCGATGTCCAGGAACAGGCCGATCGGCGTGAAGTTGAGTGCGATGCCCGCGCCGAGCCCAGCCGCGAGTAGGTGCGAGACGCTGTGGACGACCGCGCCTGACCCAAGCAGCGAGTTGGTGAACAGGTTCGTGAGGCCCACGGCCGTGTCGAACAGCCAGGGCCAGATCGCGAGGAACAGCGCTGCGCCGACCGTCCTGGTCAGCCCCTCGAGCGCCGCGAACCCTGAGTCGCCGCCGCCGGCGAAGCCGGCGGCCCAGTAGCGGATCGTCGAGATTGTCGCGACCGCTCCGAGGAGGCCGCCGCCCATCGCCTCCACCGTCTGCTCGAGCTGCGCGACGTTGCCCTGGGTGAGGTTCGGGACCGCGACCAGCCAGCCGATCAGTTCCGTGGTGATGAACTTCGCGATCGGCGCGAACAGCGCCTTGATGATCGCGTCGAACGCGCCTACCGCGAGCTTCGCGATCCCGCCCGTGACGCCACCGAGGAGGCCCCCAAGCCCGCCGAGGGGACCGACATCGATCGGCCCGATGGGCAGCGCCAGTGCCCGGGGCGGAGAGGCGGCGAAGAGCAGCAGCGCCACAGCCAGCACCGC
>Ga0318562_10000293_pt1 | contig 23363 bp, 19 predicted proteins | sample GRESIP066b5f18_FD_203688 | JGI IMG/M metagenome (GOLD analysis project Ga0318562, IMG submission 203688) | Tropical soil microbial communities from Luquillo Experimental Forest, Puerto Rico - GRE.SIPMG.066b5f18 | ecosystem: Environmental > Terrestrial > Soil > Tropical forest > Bulk soil... | reverse complement strand
ATTAGGCGCTGCTCGGCGCGATCCAGTTCAGAGCCAGAGTTTCGATCCTTGCTCAATCGCCAATCTGCTCCAGTTTTTCGGACTTGCGCAGGATGAAGCTCGGGTAGCCGAGCCCCACCTCCTCGGCGAGGCGCCGTCGGTAGCGGACGGCCCCGCCGGTGTAGATCATCAGCCGCGGCTTGTCGTCCCGATCTAAATTGGTGTTGCGACCGGTGAACCAGGACTTGGATTTGCCGAAGAGCACCCTGCTGTTGATCTCGGCAACATGCTGCACCCAGTCGCGTTCAGCCTCTGGAGTGGGCTCGACGAGCGTGTAACCATTCTCATGTATGAACTTTGCAAACGCCGTCATCCACCCCACGATGTCCTCGATGCCTCGCGGGAAGTTGGCCGCCACTGAGCCGGCCTGCGGGCCGACAAGTGTGAGGAGGTTCGGAAAACCCGTCGTCTGAAGACCGAGACAGGTCACAGGGCCGTCTCGCCATTTGTCGCGCAGACGCACCCCGCCTGCCCCGACGAAGTCGATGCGGTCGAACGGACCCGTTACAGCATCGAACCCCGTAGCGTAGACGATGACGTCGAACTCGTACTCGCGATCAGTCGTCCGGATTCCGGTCGGGATCACCCTTTCGACCGGGGTCTCTTTCAGGTCTACGAGGCGGACATTCGGGCGGTTGTAGACCTCGTAGTACCCGGTTTCTAAGGGCACTCTCCTGGTTCCGAAGCCGTGGTCATCCGGGATCAGTTTCTCAACGAGTTCCGGGTCAGCGACTCGCGCGCGGATCTTGTCCGCTATGAAAGCCGAGAGGGCGGCGTTTGGCCGCTCGTCCATGAGCGTGTCTTTGAAGTTGCCCAACCAGATCCCGAATCCGGAAGAACTATAAAGCTCTTCCCAGAACGCGAGGCGCTCTTCCGTGGCAACCTCGAAGGTCTTGCGAGGGTCTGGGGCGTGGATGAAGCCGCTCGGCGACCGATAGCAGCGGTCGAAGATGTCGTCGTAGGAGCGCTTGATCCGCTCCATCTCCGCCTCGTCTATCGGACTGTTGCGGAGGGGAGCACACCAATTTGGCCGGCGCTGGAAAACCGTCAGCTCCTTGACCTTGTCAGCGATGGTCGAGATCACCTGGACTCCAGTGGCACCCGTACCCACGACTGCCACTCTCTTGCCCTCGAGCTGCACGCCCTCCGCCGGCCAATCGTAGGTGTGGAACGAGAGCCCCTGGAAGCTGTCTCGTCCCTCGAACCGCGGAAGGGTCGGCAGGGAAAGAAGCCCCATGGCAGTCATGAGGAAGCGGGTGGTCGACTCGCGGCCGTCTTCCAACCGCACTGCCCAGAGCCGGTTGGTTTCGTCGTAAGTCGCGGCGACGACCTTTGAGTTGAACTGAATATGGCTTCGCAGGTTGAACCTGTCGGCGAAGTAGTTCAAATAGCGCAACGTCTCAGGCTGGGCGGCGAAGCGCTCCGTCCAGTTCCACTCTTGGAGCAGCTCCTCTGAGAAGGAGTAGGCGTACGTGTAGCTCTCAGAGTCGAAGCGACACCCTGGGTACCGGTTGCGGTACCAGGTCCCCCCGAGGCCGTCGTGAGCTTCCAGCACGGTAACCTTCACACCCAGCTCCCGAAGCCGGTACAGCTGGTAGAGGCCGCAGACACCAGCCCCTATGATCATGAAGTCGTACTCGGGTGTGTGTGACGAAGAGCTCCGGAGAGAGCCGCTCGAGACCAAGTTTGCGTGTGCCATGTCGTCAACATATGTGTCGACGGCCCATTCTGTCAACACGTTTGTTGACGACCCAGTGGTCGACTCACTCGACAAATCTCAACGGCATCTTCTTGGTGTGCAGGCGCGCGATCAAGTACTTGGGCGCATTCGCCAACATTCCAAACCGTTCCAGCTGGTAGAGAAAGTTCCGCTGAAGAAGGCCATCTATCGCCAGCGCATCATATCGCGCGCTTCTTCAACGAACCCGTGCGGTTCCGGTGCATCGCCACCCACTGCGAGCCGCATGCCGTACATGCCGTTCCCACGCACCTGCGGTGAGGCTGTCAAAGGATCGGCTGGCGGAATTGCTGGACGCTTATGCGAACTCGCAGAGCAAACGTGTGGACCGACACAGGGCTCGTCCGCGCCCTAGAATGACGCGGCGCCCAAGACCGGCCGCGCCAAGGCGGAGACAGCAGTGAGCACGTGTTCCGGCCGAAGTACCTGTCAATCGCCACCAGCGTTCGCGCCTCGACCCAAAGTGCTGAAGGTCGACTGCCTCGATGATTTCGCAGGCGGATTTGCCCGCAAGCTGCACCGCGGCCGAGGCGAGCGGCATGTGCGCCGCGCCAGCGTCCAGCACCGACCAGCGGTAGGTATCGCCGATAGCCGGTCGGCCGTGCGCTTCAGGAACACCAGATTGTCCAGGTCGGCGCCGCTGAGGCCGAGGATGCCCATCACGAACCGCGGGAAGTTCGGCGCGTTGAACAGAACCCTGATCCATGCAGAACCTGTTAGATTGTAGAGGTGGGCGATGCCGTAGATCTCGTGCTCGAACTTTACCTCGTGAGGCCCGAGCCTGCGCGTCATCTCCTCGATGTCGCCGAACGTGTTGCGCAAGATGTAGTTCTTGCTGTTGGCGACGTAGCTATGCGCTGAGCTCGAAGGGGAAGCGCGTCCGACATAGTCCGTGTATGGATCGCGCCGGTGATTGCACAGGTGATGGTCGTCTTACAGCGGGCCAGCCTCGTCTCCCACGAACTCACGTGAGCGGTTCTACGGAGGGTGTCGCCAATCGTCAACAAATGTGTTGACAAAGGCGGACGCGTCGCCGATTTTCGGAGCTGGTTAAGGAGCCGTTGTGGAGGGCAAGCACCGTGGCGATGGAAGTTGCGTCCCGGCTGAAGACAAGCAAATGGCGGAGCGCCGCCGACGCCGTAGACCACGTGACATCTGGCAGCGTGGTGGCGCTTGGTCATCTCGGCGTCGAGCCAGTCACGCTGACCCGGGAACTGTGGACGAGGGCCGACCAGCTACGGGACGTGACGCTGATCTCCGGCATGATGCTCACCGGCTACCCCTTTCTCAAGGATCCGGAGGGTCCGTTCCATCTCAAGACCTGGTTCATGCCGGGCACACTGATGAGCGGCGACATGCGCGACGTGGAGGCCGACTACCTGCCGATGAACTGGACGCAGACGGCGCGCTACCTGCGCTCGGGTATTATCGACATAGCGATCGTGCAGGTGAGCGAGGCCGATGCCGATGGCTATCACAGCCTCGGCATCTCGACCGGGCAACACCGGCCGATGCTCGAAGGCGCTCGGCTGGTGATCGCGGAGGTCAACAGCGAGATGCCGCGCACACGCGGCGAATCGCTGGTGCACGAATCCAAGCTCGACGTGCTGGTACGCGCCGACCACGAGTTGATCCCCTTCCCGAACCGGGCGCCCGGCGAGACCGAGATGGCGATCGGTCGGCGGGCAGCAGAGCTGATCCCGGACGGCAGCTGGGTTCAGTTCGGGATCGGCTCGATCCCCGGCGCGATGCTCAGGGGCCTGATCGACCTCTGCCGGCATGACCTGCGCATCCTCTCGCAGGTCACGGACCCGGCTCGCGATTTGATCGAATCCGGCTGCTGCGTGACAATGGGCCCGAAGGCGCTGATCGGCGAGGTGCTTGGCACGACCGAACTCTATAGATGGAGCCACGAAAACGCCGATCTCCATATGACCGACGCGCTCTCGACACACAGCCTCGAGAGCTTCAGCGCCGGGCGCGGCGGCTTCGTCTCGGTCAATTCGGCGCTGGAGATGGACCTTTTCGGCCAAGTGAACTCCGAATGGCTGGGCGGCCGGCAGACGGGCGCAACCGGCGGCAGCATGGATTTCGGCATGGCCGCCCAAATCGACGGCAACCGCTCTGTCGTCGCGCTCAATGCCACGACCAACAAGGGCAAATCGCGCATCGTGCCGATGCTGGGGAACGGGCCGGTGACGGTGCCGCGCAGTCTGGTGCAGTTCGTGGTGACGGAGTTCGGCACGGCGGATCTCAGGCACCTCACCGTGCGCGAACGCGCCTTCGCGCTTGCCGCGATCGCGCATCCCGAACATCGCCAGGGGCTGGAACGGGCGGCATCGGAGCTGAGATAGAGCCATGCAAAGCATTTCCGATGCGATGGGCTGGGTGCTGCTCTTCTGTCCCGGCGATCGGCCTGAGCGGTTCGCCAAGGCCGCGCAGGCGGCGAACATCGCGGTGCTAGACCTCGAGGATGGCGTGGCGGCGGCGCAGAAAGATGTCGCGCGAGTCAGCGTGACGGTACACATTTCCGCGAAAGGTGCCGATGGATACGCGGTGCGCATCAACCTGCCGATGACGGAGCGGGGTCGCGCGGACGCCGAAGCTGTCGCCAACGCAGGCGTCCGGCTCCTGCTGATGCCGAAGACGGAGAGCATCGAGGAACTCGACTTGGTCGCCAGCGCCACGAGCTGTGAGCTGATCGCAACGATTGAGACGGCTAGGGGGTTGCTGGCGGTCGAGGCGATCGCGGCACATCCGGCCGTGAGGGCTGTCAGCTGGGGACCCTACGACCTCGCTGCCGACCTCGGCATGCGCGGTGTGCGCGACGAAGCGGGCGCGCTGCTGCCGCCGCTCGCCTATGCGCGCAGCCGGATGCTCGTCGCCGCGACCGCCGCGCGCAAGGTGGCTCTGGACACGGTGACCGCTGAGCTGCAGGACCCAACCGTTATCGAGCGTGACGCGGCCGAGAGCGCGCTGCTGGGCTTCAGCGGCAAATTCGCGATCCATCCCGCGCAGGTGGGGCCGATCCGACGTGCCTACCGCCCGCCGGAGGTCGAGGTCGAGCGTAGCCGACGGCTGCTCGCAGCGATCGACGGCCGGGGCGTGTTCCTGTTCGAGGGTGAGATGGTCGACGAGCCGATGATAAAACGCGCACGCGCCATCGTGGCGCTCGCGCAACGCCAAGATTGACGCAGACCTGCAGCGATCAGTGCGCTGCGACCGCGAGGTGCCGGTTGCGGATGTCTTCGTCGGCGTCGAACTCGGCCCAGGTGCCGGAAAACACCAGCCTGCCGGTGTCGATCACGTGGACATGGTCCGTGCATTTGCGCGAGAACCACAGACTCTGCTCGCACAGGAGAAGCGAACAGCCGCCATTGTCACAGATGCGCTGCACGTCGCGCACCATCCCTTCCACGATCACGGGCGCCAGTCCCTCGGTCGGCTCGTCGAGCAGGAGCAGCGTCGGGTTGGTGATCGCCGCGCGCGCCAGCGCCAAGAGCTGCTGCTGGCCGCCGGAGAGGAAGCCACCGTGCCGGTCGCGGATCGGCACCAGCATCGGATACTCCGCCAGCACCTGTTCGGGGGTCGAGGTCCGCCGTGCCGCCGGCGTGCCGGCCAGCGCCATGCGCAAATTCTCCAGCACCGTAAGGCTGCCGAGGATCCGGCGGTCCTCCGGCACGAAGGCGATGCCCATCTGCGCGCGGGCGTACGGCGCCAGCCCGGCGAGGTCTTTGTCGTTCCAGCGGATCGTGCCGCGCGCGGTCGGCCCAGCGCCCATCACGCTCTTCAGGAAGGTGCTCTTACCCGCGCCGTTGCGGCCGAGCAGCGCTACGCGCCCGCCCTTGGGAATGGAGAGACTCACCCCGCGCAGGATATGGCTGTCGCCATAAAAGGCGTTCAGCCCATGGACCTCAAGCATGGGAAATCTCCTTGCCGAGATAGATCTCCTGCACCGCCTCGCTCGCCCTCACCACGTTTGGATGCCCGGCCATGAGCTTCTCGCCCTGGTTCATCACCATCACCGTCCCGGCGAGACGGAAGACGAAATCCATGTCGTGCTCGGTGAGCAGGATGGTGAGGCCGAGCGCCTCCTTGGTGCTCTGGATGAGGTCGATGATCGCCAGTCGCTCGGATGGCGACATGCCGGCGGTCGGCTCGTCCATCATCAGCACGGTGGGCTCTATGGCAAGCGTCAGCGCAAGTTCCAGCCGCTTGCGATCGCCGAGCGAGATATGGCGCGCCTCAGTGGCGTGCAGCCTGGCAATCCCCATGGCCGCTAGCCGCTGATAGGCCTCGTTGGTGACCGAGCCCGACGGCAGCACACGCCCAAACCGCCGTCCCTGGCCCTTTCTCCGCTCGCGCGCCTCTATGGCGACCGTCAGATTCTCCATCAGGGTGGACTCGGGAAACACCCGCACGATCTGGAAGGTACGGCCGAGCCCCATGCGCGCCCGCTCGTCGGCCGAGGTCCGTGTGATCTCCTGCTTACCCATGAAGATGCGACCCGTGGTGCGCGCCTCCTCTCCAGCCAGCACCTTGAACAGCGTGGTCTTGCCGGCACCGTTCGGCCCGATGATCGCGAAGGTCTCGCCCAACGCTACCTCGAACGAGAGGTTCTTCAACGCCTGGAACCCGCCATAAGTCTTGCCCACACCCTCCGCCCTGAGGATCGGAGTCATTGTAGGCCCTCAGCAGCTGCCTTGGCCGGGGCCGGGGCGGCCGAGCGCGGACCAAACATGCCGCCCCCGAAGTGCCCGAGGAAGCCCGCCGCGCCACCCGGTGCAATCAGCACAACTACGAGCAGCGTCACGCCCATTACGAACTCCGAAAGGCCGGCCAGGGTCCGTGTCGCATAGTTCGCGGTGGCGAAGATGATGGTGCCCACCGCCGGTCCCCAGAAAGAGCCGGCACCGCCAAGCAGAGTCTGCAGCATCGGCTCAGTTGACCGCGAAATGGCGGCCGCCTGTGGCGTGACGATCTGGCTGAGCGGCGCGGCAAGCGCGCCGGCGTACGCCGCCACCGCCGCGGCGAGCATGAAGGCCTGCAGCCGAAACCGGTCGACATTGACCCCGAGAAAAGTTGCGCGCTGCGCATCCTGCCTGATGCTGCGCAACACTCGCCCGAAGCTGCTGTGACTCACGGCCCACAGGATCGCGACCATGGCCCCGCAGGCCACGCACAGGAACAGATAATAGCTCGTGTCCGTGCCCAATGAGCCCGACATCTCGCCAAAACCGATGCGAGGACGTGGTAGGGCGCTCAGCCCCTCGTCGCGGCCAAGGGTGACGGAGTAACTTATTAGTACGCGCAGAACCTCGGCCAGCGCAAGCGTCAGGATCGCAAGCTGCACGCCGGTCGATCGCCTCAACGCGATGATGCCGACCGGCGCGGCGACCAGCGCGCCGAGCACCAGCGCGCCGACCAGGATCAGGGCGATGGACGCGCCCGGATCGGTCTTCAGGATATACGCCGAGAGATAGGCGCCGATCGCGAAGAAGGCCGCGTGGCCGAAGCTCGCCATGCCCCCGAAACCGAACATCAGGTTCCACGACATGGAGAAGATTGTCGAGATCAGCGCCAGGCTTGCTACGAAGACGACCCCGCCGCCTGCCCAGACCGGTAACGACACGAGCACGATGCAGAGCGCGATCAGCACGCGCAGCTCCGCCGAAGAGATCACCGTCGACTGCGTCATCGCGGGTACCGCGATTCCCTCGCGCTTGGCCGGGACAGCGCCTTTCTTCCATCCACCCAACCCCTCCCACAGCCAAGAGATCGACCAGCTGGCGGGCTTTGCGCCGAGCTTCGGCGCAATCAGTCCCTGCGGCCGCAGCACCAGGATGATGATTATGCCGATGTAGAGCGAGAGACTGGGCATGATGCTCGAGCCGACACTTTCCGTCAGGCCGAGAAGCATCGCTGCCAGAAACGCACCGCGCACGCTGCCGAGCCCCCCGACCACGACGACCGCGAAGGCCTGGATGATCATGTGGCTGCCGAGCGACGGCGTGAGCACCTGGTTGGGGGCCAGAACGCTTCCGGCGGAGCCGGCGAGGAAGAACGCGGCGAACACGGCCACGAGCTCAAGCTTCCGCGGGTTAAACCCCAGAATGTCCATGATCCAGCGGTCCTCGGAGATCGACTGTAGCGTCTTACCGCCCCAGGAGCGGGTCAGGAGCAGATCGATAGCCAAGAAGGTCACGACGCCGATCCCGATGAGCAGGAGTGAGAAGGACGGGATCACCAGGGGCCCGAGGAAGACCGCGTCATCCATCCCGCGCGGCGCATCGACCGAAAGGTAACGTGCGCCCCAGATCAACTCGACCCCGCCGTCGATAACCAGCATCAGCGCAAAGGTGGCGATCAATGCTACCGCCTCCCCGACCCCATGGAGTCGCCGGAAGATGATGAGGTCGACGATCAGGCCGAGCAGGCCAACCACAACGCCGACACCAATCGCAGCCAGCAGGAACTCGGCTAGCCCGTAGCCCGGCATCAGCTTCAGCACGGTGCTGCTGAGATAGGCCCCCAGCATGACGAAGCTGCCATGGGCGAAGTTCAGTATCTTCAGGATGCCGAAGAGGATGGTCAGCCCGGCTGCGGCCAGGAAGAGCGCGATGCCGATCGATATGCCATTGGTCAGGAGAAAGAGATCGAACATGGTTCCGTTCCCGTTGGCTACACCGGTTCAGGCATGCTTCCGGCTGCCAGCCGGCGCGGTCTGGCCGCTCGCCACCTCCAGCGCTTCCGCCGTTTAGGACTTCCTGGGCCGCCTTTCCGCCTCGGCTTCTGTCAGGATCCTTTCAGCGTGGCCGCGCCGCTCTTCCAGAAGGCATCACGCAGCGTGCGGCGCTGCACTTTGCCGACCGGAGTACGAGGCAGAGACTCGGTACGGAAGACGACTTTCGTCGGCCGCTTCAGCGCGCCTAGCTTGTCCCTGCAAACGTCGATCACCTGTTGCTCGGTTAGCGTCTTGCCTTCGTGCAGCACCACGATAGCGACGGGCGTCTCGCCCCAGCGTTCGTGCGGCCCGCGCACCACAGCGACCTCGCGCACCTCTGGTAGGGTCGAGATAGCAATCTCCAGCTCCGCCGGCCAAATGTTGAACCCGCCTGATATGATCATATCGTCCTTACGGTCGACGAGATAGAGATAGCCATTCGCATCGAGCTTGCCGACATCGCCGGTGATGAGCCAGCCGTCGACCAGCCGCTGCTTGGTCAGCTCCGGCTCGTTCCAGATCGCGGTGATCTGTCCGTCGTTCAGAATGGTTACGGTGCCGATCTCGCCGACTGGAAGCGGCTTGTTGTTCTCGTCACGGATCTCGAGATAGGCGAAGGGCATCACCTTGCCGGCCGCCAGCAGCGGCTCGGAGCCGGGCACCTGGGCGAACCATTCGTTGGGCGTCATCCAGGCAGCTGGCGTCGCTTCCGTCTCACCGTACATCTGGTGGAGACAATGGCCGAACAGTGCACGCGCCGCCAACGCGGTGGCCGGCAGGATCGGCGAGCCGCCGATGACCAGCGCCTTCATCTTGGCAAAGGAGACCTCCTCCTTTGTCCCGGTTCCGACCAGGTCGCTGACCATAGTGGGCACGGTGAACGTGTAGCCACCATGCTGCGACAGCAGCTGGAGAACCTTCGGCGCTTCGAACTTCGGCTCCAGCACGTTGTAGCCGCCCGCCATCCAGATCGGGATGAAGAGATAGCCGGAGCCGTGAGAGATAGGCGCGACGTGGGTGCACGCATCGCCGGCCTCCATGGGCGGCAGGCGCGTGATCCAATCGCGCTCCATGTTCATCCACTGCCTGTTGGAGAACGCCATGCCCTTGGGCAGGCCGGTCGTGCCGCCGGAGTGGCGGATGATGTAAATGTCGTCCAGGTCGATCGCCGGGTTTGGATCGACGTCCGATTGCCCGGCCAGCCACTCCTCGTAGCCGCCGTCCCGCGCGATCACATGCTCGAGGCCGGCCAGCGTCTTCTGCGCATGCTCGATCTCCTCTGCGTACTCGGCCGACACGACGGCCGCGCGGCAGCCCGTATGACCGATCATGTGCGCGTGCGCTTCCGGAGCGTTGCGCTTGTAGAGCGGGACGCGCGCGAAGTTGCCGATTGCCGCGGCAAGGAAGAAGTCGGCCGCCTCAATGCAGTTGTCTTCCAGGACCGCGATCGGGTCCTGTGGCTTGAGGCCCATTGCAAGGAATCCGTTAGCGAGCTGGACGCCGCGCCTCCAGGCCTCAGCGAAGGTCAGCGCCCGGTCGCCGCTGATCACGGCAGTTCGGTCGCGGTTCCATTCGGCGGATCGACGCATTGCATCCCGCACGCTGATCAAATGAGCCTCCCTGACGCCTGATCGTTTGCGCGAAACTAAACGGTACCTCGACTTGCGTCAACACCGATGTTGACAAATCCGACCCTGGCTGCAAGTATGACGCGGACTGCTTGAAAAAAGGAGTAGCGCGTGCAGCCCTTGCGCCCGCGCGGGTCAGGAAGCCCTGGCGCCGGGCGGCGGGACCAGCCCGTCACGCGTCACTCTCCATCCGGCCGCCTCACGATCCCAGGTCTCGGGACCAAGCCCGGTGGCGCGGATCTTGTACTTCTCCACCTTCGCCGTCGGGGTACGCGGGAAGTCCGCGACAACGTCGATAAAGCGAGGCACCATGAAATAGGCCATCTGCCGATAGCAGTGCTGCAGCAGTTCTTCCGGCCGCAGCGAATGGCCTTCGCGCAGCGTCACCAGCACGCGCACCTCCTCCTCGCCGAATTCCGACGGCGCCGCCACGGCGACTGCTTCCGCCACGGCGGGATGCTTAGCGACGGAGAGCTCCACCTCGAAGGAGGAGATGTTCTCGCCACGCCGCCGGATTGAATCGCTCGCCCGGTCGTCAAAGAAGAACCAGCCGTCTTCGTCGACATGGCCACGGTCGCCAGTGTGCAGCCACAGATTGCGCCATGCCTTGATGGTGCGCTCCGGCATGCCGATATAGCCCGAGCCGATCAGGTAGGGCCGCTTCGGCCTCACGACGATCTCTCCCGAAATGCCGACCGGCACCGGCTCGTCGTTCTCGTCCACCACCTGCACCTCGTAGTAGGGGCTGATGCGGCCGCAAGAGCCTGGCTTGTACGCATCGCCGACGCCGCGGAAGAGCGGCAGCCCCACCTCGGTCGAGCCATAAACCGTGGTCATCCTGCAGCCGAAACGGTACTCAATCTCCTGATGGACATCTGCGGGGTCCGGAACTGCATAGATGGTTCGAATGGAGGTGTTTGCGTCTTCTGGACTAGGTGGGCGCGAGACCAGCATGTTGCAGACGCCACCAACCCCGAGGAAGTTGGTAATCCCGTGCCGACGCACCTCGTCCCAGAAGCCGGAGATCGATAGCCGGGCCTGGAGGCGCATGCGTCCGCCGCTGGCAAGCGTCGCGATTGTCAGGAATTTTGCCGCGATGTGGAAGAAGGGCAGGAAGTTATAGACGACATCGTCCTCCGCCAGCCCATTGATCTCGCAATACATCAGCCCGTAGGCGGTCAGGTAGTTGTGCGAGAGCATCACGCCCTTGGAGGGACCCGTCGTGCCGGACGTAAAGATGATGCCGGTAATCTCGTCATGACGAAGCGGCCTGCGGAGGTTCGTTTCGTCGTTGCGCGCATAGAGATCAGCGAAAGGTACATTCCCGTCCGCAACCGCCCCCTTGACGATGGTCAGCTCGAAGGGTGGGCCGTCAGGGAAGGCGCCGGCCAGAACCTCCCCGAAGCGCTCGTCCATGATGGCGGCGGTTGCCCGGCTGGTCGTCACCACGTGCTTCAGCAGATCGCCCCGGTAGGCGGTGTTGACCGGGACCTCAACCGCGCCGAGCTTCGACAGCGCGAACCACAGATGCATGTACTCGACCGAGGTATCCATCAGCACCAGGACATGGGTGCCGTGCTTGACTCCTAGGGATTCGAGGTTGCGTGCGACCCGGTTCGCCGTGCGGTTGAACCCGCCGAGCGTCGCGGTGTTGTCGAGGAACGAAAAGAAGATTGCGTCCGGCGCCTCGGCGGCTCGGCGCTCCAGGAGCGCATGTGCCATCGCCTGGGCCGCCGGCGTCCTATTCAAATAGTCCACCGGGTGTCCTCCTCTCGTGTCAGGCCGCCGCGCCCGCTGCACGGAGCGCCGCGATCTCCTCGGTGCTGCGACCCAGATCTTGCAGTATGGCGTCGGTGTCCCGGCCAACCGGCGGCGGCGGCGCGGTTTCTGCGCCCGCGGACCGGCTGAATCGGGGAGCAGCGGCCGGCTGCACGACGTCCCCGATCCTGACATAGGCGCGACGCGCCGCATGATGCGGGTGGTGGACCGCTTCCTCGAAGGAAAGCACCGGCGACACGCAGGCGTCGGTCGCGCCGAAGACACTCTCCCAGTGGGCGCGGTCCTCTGCGGCAAAGAGCCTCGCGAAGGTCGCGCTCATGTCCGGCCAATTGCGTGGGTCTTCGCGATCCCAACGACCGGGATCGAGTCCCAAACTCTTGAGCAGCAGCCGGTAGAATTGCGGCTCGATCGCGCCCACCGCGACGAAGCCACCGTCGCGCGTCGCGTAGGTGCGGTACCAGGGCGCCGACCCGTCGAACACGTTGGTGCCGCGGGGCCCCCATAAGCCCGCCGCCAGCATGCCCATCGCCGCCGCCGTCAGTGAGCCGACGCCGTCAGCGATAGCGCCGTCGATCACCTGGCCCCTGCCGGAGCGCTCCCGCTCGAACAGTGCGGCGACGATTCCCATCGCCACGAACACGCCACCACCTGCATAGTCGCCCAGCAGATTGAGCGGCACCGGCGGCGGCTCGCCCGGCGTGCCCATCGCCAGCAGCGCGCCGCTCAATGCGACATAGTTGATGTCGTGCCCGGCGCATTGGACCAGCGGCCCCTCCTGGCCCCAACCGGTCACCCTTGTATAGACAAGTCCCGGATTGATCGCGAGGCAGTCTTGTGGCCCGACGCCCAGCCGTTCGGTGGCGCCAGGACGCATTCCTTCGATGAGCACGTCGGCCTGCTGCACGAGGTCGAGCAGCGCGACCCGCGCTTGCGGCTTCTTGAGGTCTAGGGCGATGCTCTTTTGCCCGCGCCGGCGCGGGTCCCGACCTTGCTCGACCGAGACCGTCATCGGCTGGGTGCGGTCGACGATGACCACCTCGCAGCCGAGGTCAGCGAGCAGCATGGCGCAATAGGGTCCCGGCCCCAATGAGGCGAGATGCACCACCTTGACGCCCGCCAGCGGCCCGGCCATCAGAATTTCGGTTCCCGCCTCTGCTTGAAGGCGGTGAACCCCTCCAGTGCCTCCGGGCGGCGGTAGGCTTCGAGAGCCACCTTGTCCTCCCAGTCGATCGCCTCATTAAGGGGCATGTGCTGGCCTTCGTAGACCAGCCGCCGGGTCATCTCGACCGTCCACGGGCTGAACTCGGCGACCGTCCTTGCCCAGCCGAGCGCGGTGTTGAACACCGCCCCGTCGTCGACCACCTCGTGAACCAGCCCGATCTGCTCCGCCTCCTCCGCCTTCAGCCGCCTCGACAGGAGCAGTACCCCCAGCGCACGGCTCTGGCCGATCAGCCTGGTCAGCCTGCTGATCGTCTGCGCGCCCTGGACGGCGCCGAGCTTCAGCCCGGTCGGCCCCATCTGAGCACTGCGGCCGGCCACCCTGAGGTCGCAGGCCAGCGCCAGCGCAAAGCCCCCACCCAGCGCATACCCCAGCATCGCCGCAATATAGGGCTTCCTCGACCCGTGCGGCCTCGGGATCTTGGGCGGGCCGGAGCCCCCCGGCCCGAACGCCCTCATCTCCAGATAGGAGTCGATCAAACCGCCCGAGCAGAACGATCCCACGCCGGCGCCGCGGATGATCGCCACGCGGATCACTTCGTCCGCGTCGATCCGCTGGTAGGCCGCCTCGATCTGGGCACGCATCGGTGCGTCTACCGCATTGTGGCTCTCGGGATTGTCGAGGACAATCGTGGCGATATGCCCGTCGACGGCAAAATGGACGCGGCCCATCCGGCCCTCCTCAGGCTCTCTTGCTGCCGACATCGGCCGCCAGCCCCGACCGCTGGACGCGGCTGAAGAGGGGGCGGCCCGTGATTTCCTCGGCGAGCCGGCCCGCGAGCATCAGCCGGTGCGGGTCGATCGCGGTCTCGATGCCCACCTCCGACAGCACGGCGACCAGATCCTCGGTCGCGGTGTTGCCCTGGTTGCCGACGAGGCCCTGCTCGATGCCCTTCGGTTCGCCGCCAATGCCACCCAGGCATGCATCGACAGTCGTCGCGCCACAGGCAATGGCCGTCAGCGAGTTGGCGATGCCGCAGCCTCTATTGTCATGGAAATGCGCGATCAGTGCGACGCCCGGCCAGCTCGCGCATGCCGCGCCGAAGACGGCCGCGACACCGCGAGGATTGGCCATGCCGGTCGTGTCGCCAAACATGATGGCCTTCAAGCCGCGCGCCACACCCCACTCGGCGATGGCGAGCGATTCCTCCGGCGCCACCCTCCCGCGGATCGGACAGCCGAACGCCGTTACCACCCCGAGGAGCGGCTGGATGCCCGCCTCAAGCAAAATGTCGAAGATGCGCGCCAATTCCTCCCGATGCTCTGCGTGTGTGCGCCTGAGATTGGCGAGATTGTGCGCCTCGCTGACCGAAAAGGGTATGCCGCAGCGGTCGATGCCCCCTGCCTCGCGGTGCGCCTTGGCGACCCGACGCGCGCCATCGAGACTGACCGTCAGCACGCGCGTGCGAACCTTTCCCGAGGCGGCCGCCAGCAACTCATCTGCGTCGGCGAACTGTGGCACCAGCCGCCGCGACACGAAGGACGTCAGGTCGACCTCCAGCACGCCAGCGGCGGCGATGGTGTCGAGCATCCGCAGCTTGTCGGCCGTAGCAATGAAGTCGGGCCAGCCTTGGATACCGTCCCTAAGCCAGGCCTCGCAGATCGCGACCCGGGTGCCGCCGGCCGGAATGAGGGGAATCGTCACACCACGCCCCGCCAAGTGGGGTTGCGCTTCTCGACGAAAGCGGCTAGCCCCTCTGCCGCGTCCGGCATAGCGAGGTTCACCGTCAGCAGCGCCTCCAGCATGCGCAGCCTCGCGTCCATGTCGTGGTTCAGTACGGCGTAAAAGGACGTCCGGCCGAGCGCCATTGATTGTGGCGAGGCCTTTGCGAGCTTGGCGACGAAGCGGGCAAGCGCCGCGTCCAGCTCGTCATGCGGCACCATCTCTGTGACAAAGCCGAGCCTGACACCTTCGGCGGCGTTCACCCGCTCGCCGGTCATCATGAGCTTCAGCGCTTGCTTGGGGTGCATGGCGTGCAGGAGCGGCACGGATATCATGTAGGGCCAGAGTCCGATGCCGATTTCTGGTAGGCCGAACACCGCCTTGTCGCTGGCGATTATGAAGTCGCACGCTGCCGCCAACCCGAAGCCGCCCGCCAGAGCATAGCCCGGCACGCGCGCAATTGTCGGCTTGCCGAGTGACCAGAGGTCTTGGAACAACGCCGCAAGCTGGCTGCGGCCGCGATGGGCTTCATAGGCGTCCGGTGGCGCGTCACCCATCTGGCGCAGATCGCCGCCGGCGCAGAAGGCCTCGTCGCCGGCTCCTGCAAGTACCAGCACGCGAGTCTGCCGCTCGGACTTCACCGTCGCAACGCCCTCGCGCAACTTGCCCAGAACCTCGTTGGAGAGCGCGTTGCGCTGTTCGGGGCGGTTGATCCGCAGCACGGCGTGGTTTGCGGCGCGTTCAAGCTTGACCACGTCGCCGCTCATGGACGGACGGCCCGGGACATATTGATCGTGTGAAGCATGGCGATCCTCCCAAGCAGGGCGAACATCACTAGGCACAAACGGATGATCCGTCAACATCTGTGTTAACGATTGCTCAAGTCTATTCTTCAACGTGCACGTTGACAGTGAGCGCGAACCGGATACGTTTGAGACCCAACGTGCGGCCAATTATGACCCCGGAAACGGAGCTTGTTTGTAAAATGAGAAGCAGCCCGTGACCCATCACGCTCACCATCCTCCGACGACGGCGAGCGGCGCGCTACGCTATATCGACGCCGTCGCGATCGCGCGCGGCATAGCCACGGTGAAGGAGTTCCGGCCGGTTTCGCTCGGCATGCCGATCATCGACGGGGGCGGACCGATCGCGCCACTGCGTACGCCCACTCAGCATTTTATGAAGCGCACGGGCGGCGACTATGCGATTGGCGCACGCACCGAGGTCGGGGGCTTCGGCTTCTCCGACGACGTGCTGGTTCTTTCAACCCACGGCACCACCCATGTAGACGCATTCTGCCACGTCTTCTGCGGTGGCCAAATGTTCGGCGGCATCCCAGCCACCGAGGTGAGCAGCTTCGGTGCCGGACAGCTCGGCGCCGAAACGATCCCGCCAATCGCAACGCGGGCGATCGTGGTCGACGCTGTCCCCGGGGGCCGCGACTGGCTATCACCAGGCGAGGCAATCACGGCGGCACGGCTGGAGACGCTGATCGGCGAGGCCGGGCTCGCCTGCGAGCCGGGCGATGCGCTTCTGGTGCGGACGGGGTCGCTCCGGGCCTACCGCGCCGGCGAGCCGCACGACCGGTCCTGGCCGGGGCTCGGCGCCGATTGCGTGGATTGGGTCAAGGAGAAGAAGATCTCCATTCTTGGAGCCGACAACATGGCCGTCGAGGTCGTGCCCTCCTGCTTGCCGGACGCGGCGCTGCCGCTCCACATGCGTCTTATGCAGGGCGAAGGCGTTCTCTTCGTCGAGCTCCTAGACCTCGAGGTCGCCGCCGGCCGCACCTTCCCCGCCATGCTGACTCTCAACCCGCTGAAGATCGTCGGCGGCACTGCGAGTCCCGTGGCGCCGATGCTCCTGATTTAGCGTGGGCCGAAGCAACCGGCTGCCGTCTTGCTGACCGTATATACTGCCACCGTCTCGTGCCATCGTTGGCCACGGCCGATCACCCAGGATCTCCCTCTCACACGCGCCTTTCGCCCCCGCGCACTCGGACAAACGAGACCGGGAGCCTGGCTCCGGGCCTTCGAGCTCGGCTGAGGCTGGTTCCCTTACTTGATCGAGTAGGGTTTTCCGGGGGTCGCTGGCTCCATGTAGGGCAGCGAAGGGATGCGCACGACCTCGGCCACCTTCAACCCATCCTTGGCACTCGGATCGGCCCCGAAGTTGATGAAGGTCATCGTGCCGACATAAGTATGGTCTTCCTTGCGGAACTCGATCGGCCCGACCGCGCCCATCGGCTTCTGATCCTCGATCACGGAGAGGATCGACTTGGCGTCATCGGCGGGCGCCGTCTTTATGGCCTCCGCGATGGCCACCACCGCGTCGTGAGCGAGCGCGATGAAGCCATAGGGATAGGGCGTGTTGGCCTTGACGACGGCCGTCTTGTAGACCTCCTGCGAGATCGGGTTCGGATCGCCCGGCGCATGCCAGTAGGGCGGCGTCCAGACAGACTTGGGGATCGCGTTGGCGATCGTGGCCATGGAGGCGAGGCTGGCGCTCACGTCGGCGAAGACCTGGACCTTCCGATCCAGGCCGAAGGACTTGGCCTGCTTGTAGAAAGTCAGGCTGTCCGAGCCAACCAGAGAATTCAGCACGCCTGTGGCGCCCGAGCCGGCAAGACTGGCGATCTGCGAGCGGAAGTCGCCCGCGCCCTGCTTGGTGAGCACCAGTTCGCGTATGTTTGCCGTGAGGCCCTTCTCCGCCAGGGTCTTCTTCACCGAATTTAGAAAGATGTTGGAGAGATCGATATTGGCCTGCTGGTCGTTGCTGATGCCGACCCAGTCCTTCACGTCCGGGCTCTTGTCCGCCACCACCTTGCCGAGGCCGCCGAACACCGGGATCGACGTGAGCTGCAGCCGGAAGACGTTCGAGTTGAAGAGCTCATGCGTGATCGACAGGTTGTTCGGCCCGGCCGCCACCAGGACGTTGTTGGTGTCCTTGAAGAGCGGCGCAAGCGCCACCACGGTGCCAGAGATCGGTCCCGCCATAAAGAAGCGTACGCCGCTCGCCGTCAGGTCGCGGTAGGCGGCGACTGTAAGGTCGGGCTGGGCCTTGTCGTCGCGCAAAATGATCTCGATCTCGCGGCCCTTCACGCCTCCCGCGGCATTAATGCGCTCGGCCGCGATCTCTGCGCCGATGCGGTTCGCATCGCCATAGATCTGCGCGGGGCCGGAGAGCGAGCTGATCACTCCGATCCGGATCGGTTCGCCTTGTGCGCGGGCGATGCGCGGTATTGCAACGGCGCCCACAAGCGCCCCTGTGAGACCCGCGGTGACCTGCCTTCTGTTCACGTCCATCGCTGTTCCTCCCTGGTGATCGCGGCCGCCCGGTCTGAGCGTTCTTGCGCGGCAGACAGCCGGCCATGCGCAATGCCTAAGGCAGGTACAGCGGCCAGTCAACGCGCACGTTGATACCAAGGTAGATATTTCAACGTTGGCGTTGATCCGAAGGACGTCACAAGGCTTTGGCAGGCGCGGTCCAACCATGAAGGCAGCTGCGACGCGGCTTTCTTGCGAACCATGAAGTGGAAGTCGGCGATGATCCCGCGCGCGTCGACAAGCGCAGGGATACCCTCTTCGATCGCGGCGACCATGACGCTTTCGGATCTAGACAGACTGTCCCTCCCAACCGTCATCAGCCGTGCGATCGTTCGCGCAGACGGAACGCGCGTGAGACTTTGCGCATCGGCTTTCTCTGCTCGACGGCGACGCGTTGCCCATTCGGTGACGACCCTGGCGGACCCGCGGAAGCCCTGTATCCTCAGAGCCCGGCAGAGCGCCGCCGCGTTGCGGGTTCCGTCATCCCATTGGGCGTCCAGCCACGGGAGATAGCGAGCTCTGTCGGGATCGGAAGACGTCGGAACGTTCGCCCCGGATGATCCGGCGTACCGTACCGGTAGCGACTATGGATGCTGCTGGAAGCCGTTTCGCAAGATGGGCATGTGCCGGTGGCGCTGTCGTGCCGGACCACAAGCGTCAGCAACTCCGGATCTACACGCACCTCTTGAACGACAAATCCACGCGGTACGATCGTCGAAGAGCTGAACGGGTTGGCGCTGCAAGGGGTGTTGTGCCAAAGCGCTTTCGAGAAGCACCTGCGCAGGCCGATGCTGCTGACCGGACCTAAGCCTTCTCTGCGGCCAATCCGTTGAGGATCATGTCGGCGAAACCCTCGCCGATGTCCTCGGCCGCGAGCCTGCCCCCCGGCTTGTACCAACGGTGGGCCCAGTTGACCGTGCCGAGCACGCCCATGGTCGTGAGGCCGACCGAGAGGCTGAGCTTGAAAGAGCCGTCGTCGACGCCCTGCTGAATGATCGAGCGGATCGCATAGTAGTACCGCCTCGCCCATTGGCGCGCCTCGGCGTTCCAATCGTCTTCGATCGTGTGGACGGAGGGGAAGTTCTCTTGCAGGAAGACGTGCATATGGGGATAGGTCGAGCTGTAGCTGCCCATTACCGCGCGGAATGCTTCGATGAGATTTGCTTTCGCCGGCGTGTCCTTCTTCCTGGCGATCGCCTCGGCGACCTCGATGCTGCGCTGCGCGCCCTCGCGCACGATCTCTCGGAAAAGCTGCTCCTTGGAGCCGAAATAATAGTATAGGCTCGCGCGGTCGGTGTTCAGCTTTTCCGCCACGTCAGCTAGTGTCGTCGCCTCATAGCCTCGCTCCTGGAAGGCCGCGGCCGCGGCGTCGACAATCGCCTTACGTCGCCCCTGGTAAAAGGCGCTGCTGGCCTCCGCATTCGCCTCGCGCCGCTTGCCGATCTTCGTCCTCGCTGCCGCTCGATTCGCCTTCCCAGAAGTGCTCGGGCGCTCCGGGTCGAAGGCGCTGCGGGCCTCGTTCGCCTCGCGCCGCTTGCCGTTCTTCGTCTTCGCTGCCATTCGACTCGCCTTCCCAGAAGCGCTCGGGCGCTCCGGGCCGAAGGCGCTGCTGGTCTCGTTCGCCTCGCGCCGCTTGCCATTCTTCGTCTTCGCTGCCATTCGACTCGCCTTCCCAGAAGCGCTCGGGCGCTCCGGGTCGAAGGCGCTTCTGGCCTCCGCATTCGCCTCGCGCCGCTTGTCGTTCTTCGTCTTCGCTGCCATTCGACTCGCCTTCCCAGAAGCCGATAGCGCCATCCCACGCCTCCGCACCAAGGCGCGCGCCATAACAAGTCATGACGGGCCGATCAAGCCGTGGACGCCAGCTCAAACAGCCAGCGCGATGCCATTGGCGTCCTCTCCAGTGCCAGTCTGACTGGCGAGCCGATCTGAGGCGCGGCCGATGCCCTTCGCTGCAGGCAGACGAGGCGTACGCCCGGTGCGGCCGTAATGTCGACGACGCCCGTTACATAGGGGAGCTCCGCGACGCTTTCCCGCGCGAAGGCATGATGGACCCTTGTCCAGCTGTAAAGCGTGCCCTCCAGCGCGATGGCGGTCCAGGTCTGCGCGGCCGACCCGCAGGCCCGGCAGCGCGGCAGTGGGTACCAGTTCCACGATCCGCACGCCTCGCAGCGCGGGAACCGCAGCTCCCCGGCGTCGAGCGCATCCCGCCAGCCTGCCATAATGTCGGCGCCGCTCATGGGTCAACCCGCTCCAAGATCAGCGACGTGTACTGCCGGCCCGGTCCGGCCCCGACATAGGCCCGACGCGCGCCTACCACCTGCCGCTCGCCCGCCACGCCGCGCAATTGGGTCACGGCCTCCACGGCGTGGTTGACGCCGAGCAGGTAACCGTGGGCGAGCAGCCCGCCATGCGTATTGACCGGCAGGCGGCCGTCATGCCGGAGCCCGCCATGCTTCGCCATGGACGCAGTCCCGCCTTTTTCGCAGAAGCCGCCGGCTTCCAGCTGTATGGCAACCGCTATCGAGAAGCAGTCGTAGATCTCAAGCACGTCGATGTCCGACCGCGAGAGACCCGCCTTGGCAAAGGCCTCCGCAGTAGAACGCTCGGCCGCCGGCAGGTTGGGCAGCCACGGGCTCTGCGTATAGAAGTCGGCGTCGCTGATCGGATCGACGGCATAGGCCCAGGCCCTGAGCGATGCTTCCGGCCGCCCGCGCGTGATGCGGTCCCTACGTGAGATGACCAGCGCTGCCGCTCCATCACTAAGCAGCGAGCAGTCGGCCTGGTGCAGCGGCTCGGCGATCGTGGGGCTTGCCGCGTAGCCCGCGGGGTCGAGCGGCTGGCGCACCTGCGCGCCGGGGTTTCGCGTCGCGTTAGCGCGGGCGGCCGAGGTGATGTCAAAGAGCATCGCTTCCATGTCGGCATCGGTCATGCCGTAGACGTGCTGGTAGCGTTTGGCCGCCACCGCGAAATAGAGCGGTGGGCCGCTGAAGCCGACAGGGTCCTCGATCAATCGCTTGGCCTGCATCTTGCTGTGGTATTCGGTAGGCCCGGCCTTCGCCGAGCCCCAGCCGGTGGCGAACCAGGTGAGCACCGTTTCGACCTCGCCTCGCTCGACCATGTCCGCCGCCATTCCGATCGCCGCGAGGATTCCGGCCCCGACTGGCGATGAATGCGCCGTCCGCCGCAGCCCGGTCAGCCGGGCGGCGGGGCCGATCCGGTCGAGTGGTGTGAATGCCGGGCAGAGCGTGCTTTCGGTCACCACTCCCTGAACGTCGCGGGGGTCGAGCGCCGCGTCGGCTAGGGCGATATCGATCGCCTCCAGCGCCAGATCCTCGACGTCTTTCGGCGAGCGGCGCACCGGCCCGGCATGACCGATGCCGTCCACCACCGTCTTCAGCGGGCTCCTCTGCATAGCTTCCCGTTCCTGCGGCAGCCTCCAGCGCCAACCTAGCCTATCCCATCGATCTGTCAACATTTGCGTTGACGCGCGCCGCGGAATGTTGAATAAGTGTTCATGTCGTTGGAGGAAGTATGACGGAACGAAAGACACTCACCTTTGACGCTCCAGGGGGCATCAAGATCGCGGTCGATGCCATGGGGCAGAAGGACGCCCAATCCATTCTTCTTCTACACGGCGGGGGACAGACGCGCGGCAGCTGGCGTGACACGATCGACGCACTTGCGGGTCTCGGCTATCGCGCCTATTCGCTCGACCTGCGCGGCCACGGCGAGACTAGCCGCAGTCCCGATGGCGAATACACGCCGGACGTCTTTGTGGGCGACCTCGTCGACGTCATCCGCCAAATCGGCGGCGGCGCGATCGTCATTGGTGCCTCGCTCGGTGGCATTATCGGGCTCCTGACCGCTGGCGAATACGGGCCGTCGGTGGTTACTGCCCTGGTTATGGTCGACGTGGCGGCGCGCACCAATCCGTACGGGGTCAGCCGCATCCAGGGCTTTATGCGCGCACATCCCAGCGGCTTCGCCAGCGTCAAGGAGGCTGCCGACGCCGTCGCGGCCTTCGCGATCGACCGTCCGCGGCCGAAGAACACCAAGGGCCTGGAGCGCAATTTGCTCAAGGTTGACGGCCGCTACTACTGGCACTGGGACCCGCAGTTCCTGGAAAGCTGGCACCCGTCGCATTGCGCCGCCGCGGGGCGTCTCGAAAGCGCGGCCCGGGCGCTGACGATACCTGTGCTGCTGGTTCACGCGGCCCATAGCGATGTGCTCGGCGAGGACGAGATCGAGCACCTGCACGCGCTGATCCCGCATCTCGAGTATGCGCGGGTCGAGCAGGCGAGCCACATGGTCGTTGGCGACCGGAACAGTGACTTTAACCGCGCCATCGTGAAATTCCTCGCCGCCCACCCGTCGCCCGCAAAGGGCTGACCCTCCGGCTGCAAGAGGTCAACAGGGAGGTACCTTCGTGCTCGAATTCGAACCCAGCGGACTGGAGATGACCGAGGAGCGGCGGCAGATCCGCGAATCTATCAAGGCGCTGTGCAGCCCTTTCGATGACCGCTACTGGTATGAGAAGGACACCAAGCACGAGTTTCCGCACGAGTTCCGCGCGGCAATTGCCCAGCAAGGCTGGCTGGGCATTACCATGCCGGTCGATTATGGCGGCTCAGGCCTCGGCGTCACCGAAGCCGCGCTCATGATGCAGACGGTTGCCCAATCTGCCGGTGCCATCTCCGGCTGCTCAACCTTCCACATCAACCTCTTCGGCCCGCATCCGGTTGTGCTCTACGGCACCGAGGAGCAGCGCAAGTGCATCATCCCGCCGCTGGTCGCGGGTAGGGATATCGTCGCCTTCGGCGTGACCGAGCCGGATGCAGGCCTCGACACCACCCGCATCACGACACGTGCCGTGCGCGACGGCGACCGCTACATCGTCAATGGCCAGAAGGTATGGACGACGACCGCGCAGGAAGCGAATAAGATCCTGCTGCTCACCCGCACCACACCGCGCGAGCAGGCCAAAAGCCGCACGCACGGCCTCACCCTTTTCTACACTGATCTCGACCGCCGCTATATCGAGGTCCAGGCGATCGACAAGCTCGGCCGCAACGCGGTCGATTCCAATGCCACCTATTACCGCGACCTGCCGGTACCGGTTGAGCATCGGATCGGCGAGGAAGGCGAGGGCTTCCGCATGCTCCTCGACAGCCTCAACCCTGAGCGCGTCCTTGTCGCCGCCGAGTGTGTCGGCGTCGGCCGGCGCGCACTGGCCAAAGCCGCGGCCTATGCC
>Ga0318562_10000290_pt1 | contig 23650 bp, 20 predicted proteins | sample GRESIP066b5f18_FD_203688 | JGI IMG/M metagenome (GOLD analysis project Ga0318562, IMG submission 203688) | Tropical soil microbial communities from Luquillo Experimental Forest, Puerto Rico - GRE.SIPMG.066b5f18 | ecosystem: Environmental > Terrestrial > Soil > Tropical forest > Bulk soil... | reverse complement strand
GACCATGCCTGGCCTGCGCGCGCTGCAAAAATACGCGGTGCGGCTCGGCGGCGGCAGCAATCATCGCTTCGGTCTCGACGACTCAGTGCTCATCAAGGACAATCACGTCGCGGTCGCGGGCGGCATCCGGCCTGCGATCGAGCGGGCCCGCGCCGCGACAGGCCACCTCGTCAAGATCGAGGTTGAGGTCGACACGCTCACCCAGCTCGATGAGGCGCTGCGTGTCGGCATCGACGCGGTGCTGCTCGACAATATGAGCGAGGAGGAGCTGCGCCGCGCCGTCGCCATGGTCGATGGGCGCGCCGTGACCGAGGCCTCGGGGCGCGTCGATCTAACGACGGTTGCCGCGATCGCCGCGACCGGCGTCGACCTCATCTCCTCGGGCGCGCTCACGCATAGCGTGAGCATTCTCGATATCGGCCTCGACCATCGCGGCTGAGTGCCCAACGCTTAGGCGAAGTGGCGAGTGAATCGGCGCGTGCAGCCGTTGCGGGAGCATGCGAAAAGGAGTAGCCTTCGCGATAGAAGTCCGGGGAAGGCGGCTCGAGCATTCTCGCCGCCCTGGAGGTTATCAAAGAGCCGTTCTCCGGGTGCCGCAGCCGCGAAAGCGAATGCGCGGCGATGTGGCGATTGCCAACAGAGGAGATAGCCGATGTGTGATTACAGTCTGCATCTTGTCGCGTCACGGCCCGCAAAGGTCGGTGATCGGCTGGTCACGACCGAGTTCGCCGGTTCTCTCACGCGCGGTTTCTCCGCTGTCGGGGAGCCCAAGGTCGCGGTCTGCCTGTTGCCCGGCACCGAGCTCGCTTTCGAGAAGCCCGTCGAATACGAGCCGGAGTTCTACCTCTTCTGGAAGCGGCCGAAGATCGCCCAGACCGTCGCTCAGTTCCGGCAACTGCGCCGGCGCCAGATCGCGGTCCATCGCGACGCTTTGCAGTTCCCGAGCGGGCAGACGGTACTGCTAACCCGCCTCTATCCGGGCCAGCGCGCGACCGTGCTGCAATTGCCGGCGAATGAAACCGCCGTGCGGGTGCCGCCGGTCGAGGCCGCGCCCACGCCTGCGGAGACGCCGGCGCCCACGGAAGTGCCGACGCGCGAGCGCATCGATTAACCTCTCCCCTTGCGGGAGAGGCAGGGGGCGCGCGGAGCGCGTCCGTCATAGGTAAGAAGCCCGACATGAAATGTCGGGCTTTCGCCCGTAGCGAAGCGCGAAGGGCTCCGGTCGGAGGGGGGCGGCGCTGGCGTTGGCAGGCGCGCTCACTCACCTTGGACGTATGCGGACCCTACGCGATGATGGCGCCGGCGTTAGTGGCTTGGACTCTCGATGCCGGCGCTGCCCCCTCCCCCATCCGGCTTCGCACGCCCCACGCGCGAGCCGACCTCTCCCGCAAGGGGCTTCGGGATGCATGGAAGTTTTCTGCGGGTCGAATAGCTGATTCAGTTGCTCCGTGATTCGCGGAGAACGGCTATGAGCGCATTCAGTTCAGCGGACCCTCGGACAGCGGCGCGTGGGGCCTGGCTGTTCGACCGGATCGTCGAGACCGGGTCTGTGGTGATGACGCAGCTGGGCCAGACGCGCGCCGAGGAGGTCGCGGCACATCGGTATCTGTCGTCGCCCTATGTGAGCTTTGAGGGGATCGTGGAGGCTCTGAGCGAGCGGACGCGGCAGGCTTGTGCGGGGCTTCGGGTGGTGGTGGCGCAAGACACCACCGAGATCAACTTCAAGGGCCGCAGCGCGGCGCGGCGGGGATTAGGGCCTGCGGGCGATGGCACGAGCCCAGGCTTTTTCCTTCACCCGGTGGTGGCCATCGACGCTCAGGAAGAGGCGCTTCTGGGGCTTGTCGGGGCTCAGATATGGACGCGCGCGGCCGAGAAGGTCAGCGACCGCCACAGGCGGGCCCCGCAGGACAAGGAGAGCGCTCGCTGGCTCGAGGGGTCACGAACAGCGGCAGGGGCTCTGGAGCAAGCCGCCCAGGTGATCATGGTCAATGACCAGGAGGGGGACGTCTGGGACCATTTGGCTCATTGTCCAGGCAAGGTGGATCTGGCGATCCGGGCGCGCCACGACCGTTCTCTCGCCAATGGAACGACATTGTTTGAGGCTTTCGCCGGTCAGCCCGCGCTGGTCGTCACGCCCGTCAAGGTCTCGCCACGGGGACCAGGCGACAAAGGCCGCCTCGCGAAGGTCGAGCTGCGCGCCGGCCGCGTGACGATCAAGCGGCCAAGCACCGCGCCGCGCACCGATCCCGAGACACTGACCTTCGGATTGGTGGAAGCCGTCGAGCCGGATCCTCCGCCAGGCGTCGAGCCGCTTCGTTGGCGCATCCTCACCACCTTGCCGGTGGAGAGCGCCGATGAGGCTCAGGACGTGGTGCGCATCTATCGACTGCGATGGCGCATCGAAGAGGTCTTCCGCACGCTCAAGCGCGATGGTCTCGCTCTCGAAGAGACGCAAATGCAGGACAAAAAACGCCTCTTCCATCTGGCCGCCCTGGCCACAGGGGCGGCCGTGCGCATCATTCAGCTCGTCGACGCCCGAGACGGCAGCTCACGCCCCATGAGCGATGTCCTCGATCAATCGCTTCAAAGCGCCGTGGCCATCCTCGTGCAATTGCGCGAAGGCGCCACCGCCAGACAGAAGAACCCTTACGCCCAAGGCTCCCTCGACTGGCTATCTTGGGTCGTCGCTCGCTACGGCGGATGGAACTGCTACTACAAGCCGCCAGGCCCCAAGACCATGGCAAGGGGATGGCAACGCTTCGCCGCTACCCTCGCAGGTCTCCTCCTCGTGCACAGCCCTCAACTTTCGTGAATCCCGTAGCCCCTTGCGGGAGAGGTCGGACACGCGAAGCGAGCCGGGCGAGGGGGCAACGCCGACATAGCGAAGGTCGGGTCAGTGCCGCCTGCACCACCATCGCGCGGCGACGGCCCCCAATCGAGGCGCGCGCCATTCCCAATGCCGGGCTGCTCCCCTCACCCGGAGTTCTTCGCTTCGCTACGGGCTCCGACCTCTCCCGCAAGGGGACAGGTTTGGTCCCTCAGCGCCCCAACAGTCCCCGCAACCCGGCTGCATTCATGAACCAGCCCACGGCGCCGTAGACGGCGACGCCGCAGGCTGCGCGTGCGATGAGGGTCAGGAAAGCGTGTCCCTCGAAACCCAGGGGCACGAGCGCGACCGACATCACGGCGGCGCAAGCCGCGATCTTGCCGATATCGGCGAGCGGCCAATCGACGAGCCGTGCCGCGATGGCGCGCCACAGCACCAGGATCAGGCCGACCGTCAGGCCGGCAAGATGCGCGAAGGACACGGCGAGGAGCCCCAGCGGCATGACCATCATTACGGCGAGGTCGACGAGGACGGCCGCGACCGCGGCGAGCGGCATGTCGCCGGTGCGCAATTCCACCTGAAAGGCGGGGCGCAGCACATAGGTTTGCAGCGTATAGGCGAAGGCCGCCGCGACCGCGATCGGCGCGTAATGCGTGAAGGCGTCGCGGAAATGCTCGGCGAGCAAGATCTCGCCCGCAGGCTGCGCCACGAAGGCGAAGCCGGCGGCTGCCGGCGCGAGCACCAGCAGCATCACAGCGATGTTGCGCGCGATCTCCTCACGTGTGCGCGCTGCGCCCTGCGCGTGCAGATTGGCGACGAGGCGCGGGAAGAGGACAGCGTCGCCGACCGAGGCGGTGACGGCGAGCGTCCTGAAGGCGAGATCGAAGGTGAGCGCATAGGCGCCGGTCTCGGCGAGCGAGGCGCCGTGAGCCAGCATGCTGCGATTGATCACGGGGATCAGAAGATAGCAGCCCTCGGCGGCGACGAGCGGAAGCGCGTAGCGGGCAAAACCCGCGGCGCGTGTGCGTGTCGCGAGCCGCGCCCGCGCCTCCTTGTCGGCGAGATTCACGACGCCGTAGAGGATCGAGGGCACCACCGCGATCGCGAAAGCGAAAAGCGTCGCGACGAAAGAGCCGGTATAGGCCGCGACCGGGACGGTGAGCCCGAAGGTCAGGAGATTGCGGGCAGCGACCATCACCCCGTAGCGGCGCGTATCGAAACGTGCCCGGCATAGTGCCGTCCAATATTCGAAGGCGGCGTTCGAGCCGGTGACAGCGAGGAGCGCGGCGGCGGCGGCCGGGCTCGCCTCGGGCAAGGCGCCGCTTCCGGCCATCCCGGCCGCGAGGAGGAGGGCGAGCCCGGTCGAGGCGAAGAGGGAGAGGTCGAGCGTCACCCTCAGACCGGGCTCCGTCGCACGCGCCTGCGGCGTATAGAAGCGCATGGCGCTGAAGCGCACCCAGTCATAGGAGAGATTGCCGATGAGCAGCGCCGCGGCGAAATAGACCGTGAAGGCCCCATAGGCGCCGGCCGGCAGGGCCCAGGCTAAAGCCAGCGCCAGGCCGAGATTGAGAAGCGCGTTGAGCGCAAAAAGGGCGCCGGTCCACATGGGGATAGGGGCTAGCGCAAAACTCCTTCGGAAGCTTCAACGCTCCATGACGCCTGAGCCGGGACAGGCAGCCGTCGGCATGCAGATTGCTTTTGAGTTGATGTTGAACTTGCGGGTCGTCCCGGACGCGATGCAGCATGCAATGCTGCTACGCAGATCCGGGACCGTGGGCCGCAGTCGGGGCCATACTTTCTGACCGATCCCGGGTCCGTGGCGCACCGCTTCGCGCTGCACCGCGCCCGGGATGACCCCAGAGTCTCAATAGCAATCCCTCAGAACTGCCCGCCGGTCTTGAAGCTGTCATCGCCGCCGAAGCTGCCGGGATCGGGGCCCCAATTGCCACCGGGCCCACCCGGATTGATCCATTCACCCGGCGGTTGCCCGCCGCCCGAGGACGGGAAGGTGAAGCCGCCCTGCCCGCCGAATCCGCCATCGGCGCGGGGCGCACGCTGGCTGTAGCCGCCCTGCAGCACCTGGCCGAGCACCGCGCCCTGGACGACGCCCTGCAGGATGCCGCCGAGCACATTGCCGATCACCTGCTCATTGCTGAACTGACCCATGGGGTTGTCGTAGCCTTGACGGCGGAAGGTCTCGCGCTGCGCCTCGAGATCGGCCCGCCGCTGCGCGAGCTGTTGGGCCTCGCCGCGCAATTGCCCGACCTGCTGCTCGATCGCGGCGGCGCGCTGATCCGCCTGCTCGATCTGCGTCACGATGGCATTGTCGGCGTCGGAGCGGGTTTGCGCAGCGGCGCGCCGCAAGCTCTGCAGATCCTGGTGGCTGTCGGCCTCGGCGATCACGTCGATCGCCCTCTGATAGGCCGAATTCTCGCCTTCGACGAGCAGCTTGCTGCGCTGCTGGTCGATATCCTTCGTGGCCGCGACCGCGGCGTTGAGGCGCCCATCCGCCTCAGCAAGGCTCGCGCGGGCCGTGCCGAGCTTCGCCTCGATCGCCTCCGATCCCGCCTGCTTCAAGCCCTCCTGCTCGATGGCGACGAGCTTCCCGCGCTCGGCACCGAGATCGACGCGGCAGCGATCGGCATGCTCGCGCAGCCGCGTCGGGATCTCGTTCAGCATAGCGTAATTGGCGCGCGCGCCCTGGAAGCCGATGAGGTTCGCGACCTTGCCGTCGAGATAGCGCACGAAATAGCTCGCGCGGTACTGCGAGGTGCCGAAATTGCGCTTCCACAGATAGGAGAACAGCGCATCGGCCTCATAGGGCTTGCGCTTCGCCTCGCGGTCGCTCTCGGCCTGCACGGCCTTCTTGTCAGCCGCCGTCCACACCGCCTCGACGCGGTCGACCATGCCCTTCTCGGTGATCCATGCCTGGCTCGCGCGCACCTGCGGCTCGACACTCGCCTGCAGCGCCTCGAGATCGGAGAGGAGCTTGGTCACGGCGTCGGCGCGCTGATGGCGGTCGGCCTCGGCCTGCTGCCGCTGCGTCTCTGTCTCGCCCTGGCGAGTTTTGAGCGTGTCGAGCGCGTTGCGCGTCTCGCCGATCATGTCGAGCGCGCGGCGCTCGGCCGCATCGAGCCCGCTTACCACGCCTTCGCGCTGGATCAGGTCGAGGCGTACCTGCGCATATTGGCGCAGGAGCCTCGCGCGCTCGACGCGCAAGCCGGCGAGATCGTCGCTCGCCTGGCGCAAGGCGGTGTCGAGCTGCGCCTCCTGGCCGCGCGCCTGGGCGACGGCGTTCTCGATCTCCTGGAGGGCCTGCAGGCCGCTGATCATGTGGCTACCATTGATTGATCGCACCGCCGAGCACGGCCATCCTGTAGTCGACATCGAGCCGGCCGCGCCGCTTCTCGCCGACCTTGCGGTTCTGGACGATGCCGTCATCCATCTTGTCGCGGCGCACAGCCTCATAGGCCTCGGGAGTCACCCGGACACCCCATTGTGTCACAGTCTTCGTCGATCCATCCTCTTCGCTCTTGATGGCCATCGGGAGGGGCTGGTTGTCGGCGCCGATCGCCTCGACGACCAGGTAATAGTTGCGCGCCGAGGGGTTGCGTCCCGGAACCCGGAAGACGCCGCTCGGCACGCCGGGCCGCGTTACGATCAGGAGCTGATAGGCCTGGCGCAGCTTGTCGCGCAGCCGTCCGAGCTCGGCGATATCCTGCTTTGCGGTTGCCGTATCGCCATGGCCGAGCGAAGCGCTCGCCTCGGCGACGAGCTGATCCGCCTGCCGGTCGGCAGCCGGATCCTGCGACATCGCCTTGATGTCGGCGCGCGCCGCGTCGAGCGCCTTCGGCAAGGTCTCGCTGATCTCGATGCGATCGAGCTTATGGGCTCTCTCGCGCGGCCAAATGATGAGGGCCGCATGCGCGATCCAGGCCACGCCGACGAGGCCGACGAGAGCCGCGGCCGCGGTGCCGATGCGGCCGCGCCTGACCCAGAGCCCTGCGAGCCGCGTCGCCATCGATGCGGGCGGCGGCGTATAGACGAAGCGGCTCTCCTTCAGCGCCGTCACGCCCTCCTGGAGGATGCGATCCGGCACATCGATGCCTTGGTTGCGGTAGATGGCGCGCAGCCGGTCGATGAGCTCGGCCTCGCGCTGATCCTCGTCGAGCTCGCGCGTGACCAGGCTCTCCTGATGGCGCAGCGTGTCCACCACGTCCATCGACAGCATCACATCGTCAAGCTTGGGGCGCGCCGCCTCCGCGGCCGCCGCGGGCGGAGCGGCCGCTACCGCGGCCATGGCCGCCGTGTCACTGAGCGATGCCAAGCGCCTTGCCCTGCGTCACGAGCTGCGCGATGCGCCGCTTGCCGTCCTCGACCGCGTCGCGGATCTCGGCCGAGTTCTTGGTCGATTGTTCACGCATCTCGTTGACGATCTTCAAGGAGGATTCCTGGAAGTCGACGACGCTGTCGACGAGCTTCTTCACCGCATCCGCCCTGATGGTCGGCCCGTAGCCGGCTCTGACCGCCGCTTCCTGCACCTTGCCGCCGACCTCCGAGAGCACTTCGAGGCTCTTCGACACACCTTCCTTCATGACCTCGAGCGATTGCGTCGCCTCGTGCAGGCCGAACATCCCGGTGAAGGAGGCTTTCAGCGCGGTGAGCACGCTGTCATTCGTGGTGAAGAAGCTCACCGCCTGCGAGTAGACGCGCTCCTTGGCGTTCGTCGTCTGCATCAGACGCGCCATGATGACTTCGGAGGTGTTGTAGCCGACTGTCAGGTTGTCGGAGAGGTCCTTGGCAATCTGGTAGCGTTTATCCTCGTCTTGCGAGCGGCGCATATATTCGTCGCGCTCGAGCTCGAGCTTGGCCCGCTCGGCGGGCTCGCCGCCGGTGAAATTGGTGACCTTGTCCGACGCCGTCTGCAGCGCCTTTTTGGAGTCGTCGAGCTTGCCTTCCGCGGTCTTCAGCACCTCGAGCGCCAGCACCTCGGCCTGCTTCAGCGCGCCGCGATAGTCGCGATAGGCCTCGAGGATGGTGTTCTCGCGTTGGATCTGGTCCTTGGTCGATTTGGTCACGTCGAGATAGGTCGACTTGATCTTGTCGAAGCGGGCCGAGATGTCGCCGCGCGAGACCTTCATCCAGACATTCGAGACGCGATCGAGGAGATTGACCTTGCCGTCCTCCATCTGGTCGACGAGGCGCTTGGCGTCGTCGCGGATGGAGTTGAAGCTTTGCGCGATGTCCTGGTAGCGCGTGCCGATATCCATGGCGGCGGTCTGCTCGCGCACCACCTCGTTGAAGACCGAGCTCTGGCCCAAGGTCTTCGCGATCACCACGATCTTGTCGGGCTCGAGATCGGAGATCTGCGAGATCAGCCCGGTGATCGGCGCATCCTCGACCTTCGAGGGCATGACGCCCATGTCGCGCAGCGCTCCGACCGCCTTGTCGAGATACTGCATCGGGGTCTTCACAACGATGTCGCTCATCGGCTGGCCCTCCTTCTCATCCGCGGCGCTGGAGCATCGCATCATCATCACGACTCATCGGTCCGCTCCAATCGGGCACGAGGGTCGAGGCAGTATCGGCACTGGAATCCGACGCGATCGTGACGCTGCGAGATCGCCAGGGTGACGGGTGTGTCCCCACACGCAGCACACGGATGATCGGCATACCGAACATCGGACGTCGCGTCCCAAAGCCCGCCGCAAGGTCGCTCCTTGCCGCACTGCCCCCTCCTCGCCGCAAGGCCAAAAAGCCGTCACGCAGCCAAGCCCGAACGGGCTCGCCGCGCGCTAATGTTAGATCATGACGGTCGCGAACGCCACTCGGCCGTCAGGCGAGACGAGCGCGAGCGGCAGCCTCTCTCTGGCGCACCTGCTCGCGATGAGCCGTATAGATGCCGCTCGCGATGACGATAGTGGCGCCGAGCCAGGTCCAGGAATCCGGGAGATTTCCGAAGATGAGATAGCCGAGCACTGTCGACCAGATGAGCTGCATGTAGCTGAAAGGCACGAGGAGCGAGGCCGGACCATAGCGGTAAGCCAGGAGCGTCAGGAATTGGCCGCCGAGAGCGAAGACCGCCATCGCGCCGGCGACCCACAGCTCGGCGCCCTTGGGCATGACGAATTCCGCCGGCACGAACAGGCTAAGGAAACCGAACCCGACAAGAGCCGTGTAGGTCAGCGCCGTCATCGGCGAATCGGCCACGCCAAGCTTGCGCGTGGTGACCACGGCGGCGGCCCAGCAGCTCGACGAGATCAGCGGATAGATCGCCGCCGGCTCGAACGTGTTGCTCCCGGGCCGGATCACCACGAGCACGCCCACGAGGCCGACGATGACGGCCGCCCAGCGGCGAATGCCCACCTCCTCCCCCAGAAAAGGGATCGAGAGAGCGGTCACGAACAAGGGCGACACGAAGCTGATCGAGATCGCCGAGGCGAGCGACAATTGCGAGACGCCGCAGATGAAGAAGAAGCTCGACCCGACAAGCCCCATGGAGCGGAAGATCTGGAGACGAGGCGCGAATGAGCGAAGCGACATCCCGCGGCTCGCCACGAGCGCCGGGATGACCGCGACCACGAGGCCGATCCAGCGCAGCCAGGCGATCTCGACCGGTGGAATTGTCGTGGTCAGGAACTTCGAGGCCGCGTCCGCCATCGAGAAGGTCGCGCCTGCGCCGAGCGCGAGCGCGATCCCAAGCCCGGGACGATCATTCGCATCAGTGCCGCTTCGTCCGGTCATCAGGCCTCGCCTGCCGAGCGTGGCCTGTTCGATGGAGCTTCGTGGCTGCTCCGGTTCCAGCTGCGGTTTCAAAGGGCAACTTCCAGACGTCGGGGACCAGCGGGCGTCGGGCACAGCCGTCCATGATCCGAGGGCATTTGTCCAGACCAGACACCGTCTCTCGGACCGCCGGCCTCCGTCCGGCTCTTGCCGAGCTGGAGCGAAGAGCCGGCCGGAGGCCGGCGGTCCGGATGAGTTTTTACGGCCGGCTCACTCGTCGGTGCCGTCGTCGCCTTCCGGCTCGCCAGGCGCCTCGTCCTCGCTGTCGTTCACCTCTCCAACGCGCTCGACCGAGACCACGCGCTCGCCCTCGGCAGTGTCGAAAACGATGACGCCTTGCGTGGCGCGGCCGGCGACCCGGATGCCATCGACAGGGCAGCGGATCAGCTGGCCGCCATCGGTAACGAGCATGATCTCGTCCGCCTGCTCGACCGGGAAGGAGGCGACGAGCGGCCCGTTGCGCTCATTGACCACCATGGCGGTGATGCCTTTGCCCCCGCGCCCGGTCACGCGGTATTCGTAGGCCGAGGAGCGCTTGCCGTAGCCGTTCTCCGAGATGGTGAGGATGATCTCCTCGCGCGCGGACATGTCGGTGTAGCGCTCGGGCGTCAGCGAGCCGTCCGTCTCCAACTCTTCGCCATCCTGCGCGGCCGGCTCATCGGCGGCTTCTCCCTGGACGGCGCGGCGCATACGCAGATAGCCCGCCCGCTCCTCCGGCGTCGCCTCGACATGCCGCAGGATCGCCATCGAGATCAGTGAGTCGCCTTCGGCGAGCGAGATGCCCCGCACGCCGGTCGAGTCGCGCCCTTTGAAGACGCGCACATCGGAGACGGGGAAGCGGATCGATTGGCCGCGCGCCGTGGTCAGCATGACGTCGTCGGCCTCGGTGCAGATGGCAACGCCGAGGATGGAATCGCCCTCGTCGAGCTTCATGGCGATCTTGCCGGCCCGGTTCACCTGCGCAAAATCAGAGAGCTTGTTGCGCCGCACCCCGCCTGATGCCGTCGAGAACATCACGTCGAGCTTGTCCCAGCTCTCCTCGTCCTCGGGCAGCGGCATGACGGTGGTGATGCGCTCGCCTTGCTCGAGCGGCAGCATGTTGACGAGCGCCTTGCCGCGGCCATTGGGCGGCGCCAAGGGCAGTCGCCACACTTTGAACTTGTAGACTTGGCCGTGCGACGAGAAGAGCAGAACCGGCGCGTGGGTGCTGGCGACGAAGAGCCGGGTGACGAAATCCTCGTCGCGCGTCGACATGCCGGAGCGGCCCTTGCCGCCCCGCCGCTGCGCCCGGTAGGTGCCGAGCGGCACGCGCTTGACGTAGCCCGCATGGCTGAACGTCACAACCATGTCCTCACGCTGGATCAGGTCCTCGTCGTCCACGCCCTCGACATGGTCGAGGATCCTGGTGCGGCGCGGCGTCGCGAACGCCTCCTTCACCGCGGTGAGCTCGGAGGTGATGATCGCGAAGATGCGCTCGCGCGAGCGCAGGATGTCGAGATAGTCGGAGATCTCGTCCGCGAGCTTCTTCAGCTCGTCGCCAATCTCGTCACGGCCGAGCGCGGTTAGGCGTTGCAGGCGCAGGTCGAGGATGGCGCGCGCCTGCCCTTCCGAGAGGCGGTAGGTGCCGTCCGCGTTGATGCGATGGCGCGGATCGTCGATCAGTGCGATCAGAGGCGCCATGTCCTTGGCGGGCCAGTCGCGCTCCATCAGCCTCTCGCGCGCCGTATTGGGATCGGGCGCGGTGCGGATGAGGTGGATGACCTCGTCAATATTGGCGACTGCGATGGCGAGCCCCACCAGCACATGGGCGCGCTCGCGCGCCTTCGTCAGGAGATGCTTGGTGCGGCGGCTGACGACCTCCTCGCGGAACTCAACGAATGCGCGCACGAAGTCCCTGAGATTCATCGTCTCGGGACGCCCGCCATTCAGCGCCACCATATTGGCGCCGAAGCTCGTCTGCAGCGGCGTGAAGCGGTAGAGCTGGTTCAGCACCACATCCGCCATGGCGTCGCGCTTGAGCTCGACGACGATGCGCATGCCCTCGCGATCGCTCTCGTCTCGCAGATCCGCGATGCCCTCGATGCGCTTCTCGCGCACGAGCTCGGCGATGCGCTCGATGAGCGTCGTCTTATTCACCTGATAGGGTATCTCAGAGACGATGATCGCCTCGCGCTCCTTGCGCAATTCCTCGATCGCGGTCGTCGCCCGCATGATGATCGAGCCGCGCCCCTCGTGATAGGCCGCGTGGATGCCGGCCCGCCCGATGATGGCGCCGCCCGTCGGGAAATCCGGTCCCGGCACGAAGCCCATGAGCTCATCGATCGACATCGCCGGATTGCCTATGAGGGCGATGCAGGCATCGATCACCTCGCCGAGATTATGCGGCGGGATGTTGGTCGCCATGCCGACCGCGATGCCGCCCGCGCCATTGACGAGGAGGTTCGGGAAGCGGGCCGGCAGAACCACCGGCTCCTGCTCCTTGCCGTCGTAGTTCGGGCGGAAATCGACCGTGTCCTTGTCGAGATCGTCGAGGAGCGACATGGCGGCCCGCTCAAGGCGCACCTCGGTATAGCGCTCGGCCGCCGGAGGATCGCCGTCGACCGAGCCGAAATTGCCCTGTCCGTCGATAAGCGGCAGCCGCATCGAGAAATCCTGCGCCATGCGCACCAGGGCGTCATAGATCGCGAGATTGCCGTGCGGGTGGAACTTGCCCATCGTCTCGCCGGTGACACGGGCCGATTTGTTGTAGGGGCGCTCCGGCGTGAAGTTGAGCTCGCGCATGGCGAAGAGGATGCGCCGATGCACCGGCTTCAGGCCGTCGCGCACATCGGGCAGAGCGCGGCTCACAATCACGCTCATGGCGTAAGCGAGATAGCTGCCCTTCATCTCGTCGGTGATGGAAACCGGGCGGATGTCGCTCGACCCGCCACGGCCCGGCGGGAGTTCGTCTTCGTCGGCCAAAGCGCAAATCTTCCTGGAGTTCAGGGACTTCGCGGAATTGCGAATCTCCCCGGAAAGCACCACTTGCTATAATCGAAGCGCGCCTCTTCCGCTACCGAAACAGCCCTCCCGCGACAAAAAGAACATCTCAATTTATCAAAGACTTGTAGGACACGCGACGCAGGGTCCCGGTGGCGTGGGCACGGGCCTGCGCAGGTCGCATCCCCCCTGCCCTGAATTGGCGCCCCTTCCGCCACGAAATCGAGCTTCCCAGAACCTTTTCACGCGGGTCATCCCGGACGCGGTGCAGCACGAAATGATGCGCCGCAGATCCGGGATCCACGGCTTGCCTCGCCCCTACCTCCTTGCCTTGCCCGACCTCATCGCACCCAATGATGGGTCCCTTGTCTGCACCGCAGCACTGCGTGCGCACGGGACGACCCCCAAGTTTCGCAAAGCCTCGCTGGCCGGGCCGGCAAGGCGTCGATCTCGCTCCGGCACCGCAATGCGTCTAGCGTCGCACGCATGTATGATTTCTTCTCTTCGACGCTCGCGACGCTTCTGGTCACGCTCGACCCGCCGGGGCTCGCGCCGATCTTCATCTCGCTCACCATGGGCATGGTGGCCGCTGAGCGCCGCCAGGTGGCCATCAGAGCTTCGCTCATCGCCTTCGTGATCATGACCTTCTTCGCGCTCGGCGGCGGACGCATCCTGACGGTGCTCGGCGTCGGCCTGCCGGCCTTCCGCATCGCGGGTGGGCTACTGCTGTTCTGGATCGCCTTCGAAATGGTGTTCGAGGCGCGCATCGAGCGCAAGGCCGAGACGGCGCAAAGCGCGATCACCATCGACCATATCCGCAATGTCGCAGCATTCCCGCTCGCCATCCCGCTGCTCGCGGGCCCAGGCGCCATCACGGCGACCATCCTGCTCGCGGGGCGCGCCGGATCGGACCCACGCCTCATCGCCATCCTCGTCGCGCTCATCGGGGCGGTGCTCGCGCTCTGTGCGCTGGTCTTCCTGCTCGCCGAGCGTATCTCGCGCCTCCTCGGCGTCACCGGCAATGTGGTGCTGTCGCGCCTCCTCGGCGTGATCCTCGCCGCGCTCGCGGTGCAATTCGTGGTCGACGGTGCGACGGCGGCCTTCGGGCGTCTTTAGACCACACCTGCCGCGGCAGGCGCGGCCTCAGGGCGCGCCTGCCGCGGGTGACGGTAAGCGTGAGATAGGGCAGCTTCACCCAGTCCTCGCGCCTCGCGACGCTGGTCTCCCCGCCGAAGGCCAGCTCATATTCGGCGCCGTCGCGCGCCTTGAACCAGACGGGCGGCGTCTCCCAGCCACAGCAGACGAAGCGCAGCTTCTTGCCGTGGAATCTGCGCATGAACCAGACTTCGACCCGCGCCAGGTCCTTGCCGGCGACGCGGTATCTCGCCTCGAGTCGATCAGCGCCCGGGCGCGTCTCGCATCCGGCAAAGACCACGTCGCGACGTTCGAGGCGAAGGCGCTTCAGCACATCGGCGCATTGTGACGCCTCGGGGAGCGCCTTGATGCCCTGCGCTTCTGCGCTCGGCACGGACGCCGCCGCGGCGAGCGAAAGCATAGCGCCGATAAGGATGGCCGCAGCGAGCCGCTTCATACCGGCGCGTCCTAATCTCGGCGACTGGCCCGAGCGCGCCTCAAGGGACCTGAAGCGGGATTACCGGCGAAGCCGTCAAAAGGGGATATCGTCGTCGAGCTCGCCCGCATATTTGCCGCCGCCGCCGGCCGGCGCCGCGGCCGGACGCCGCTCCATAGGCGAGGAGCGCCCGAACTGGCCCGAGCCGCGGCCCTCGTCGCCATACTCCTCGGGCGCACCGCCCATGCCGCCGCCGCGCGCATCGAGCAAGGTCAGCTCGCCGCGGAAGCGCTGGAGCACGACCTCGGTGGTCCGGCGCTTATTGCCCTGCTGATCCTGCCATTCGCGGTTCTGCAGCTGGCCTTCGACATAGACCTTCGAGCCCTTCTTCAGGAACTGCTCGGCAACCCTGCCGAGATTCTCGTTGAAGATCACGACGTCATGCCATTCGGTGCGCTCCTTGCGCTCGCCCGAATTCTTGTCGCGCCAGCTCTCGGAGGTCGCGATGCGCAAAGACACCACAGGCTCTCCCGAATTCAGGCGGCGCACCTCGGGATCCTTGCCGAGATTGCCGACCAGGATCACCTTGTTCACGCTTCCCGCCATCACGCTCACCTCTCTCTCGAACGCAGCCTGCAATTCCGTCGGCGCCGTCACGACGGCACCTCGGCACGGGCCCGAAAGCCGGGCTCACCACGCCGCCCGAAGGCCGACCCTACCAAGAGCGGCCACGCGGGTCACGCCGAACGCACGTAATCCACGACTTAATGTGCTAGTGTTCCACAAATGTTCCGGCTATGCAAGCCTACGGGCCTTCCTTCTCCCGCATCGCGGGCGAAGGAAGAGCCCTATGCGCCCGCCACCGCGAGTTCGCCCTTGAGCATGCGCGCTGCAAGCGCGTAGCCGCCTCCGGCGCCGTCCACGAAATGCATGTGGTCGTCATGGGTCGGGTCGGGCACGATGCAGGTGACGAGGGCCTGCTTTTGGCGGAAGGCGCCGAAACCGAGGATGCCTTCACCCCGCAGCTCGCGCAGCCTTGCCTCGACGCGGTCGGCGGTCTCGGTCGCGCAGTCGACGGTCATGCGCAGCCCGTCGTCGAATTTGCGGAAATCCGTGTTCTCGGTCGTCTGGCGGCGATAATGCGTGGCGTCGAAGCCGCCGATCTTCATGCCGCTCTTCAGGACGACCCAGGAGACCGCGAGGATGAAAGCGAGCTTGAGCTTGCGCAGCGCGAGGGAGCCCACGCCGCGCGAGGCACGCGCCTCGAGATCGAGGCTCTGCGCCGCCGGCCAGCGCACCGGCGGGCCTTCGACCGGAACGGGGTGCCCGTCGCGATCGAGCACGCGCAGCATGGCGAGGATCTCCATGACGGCGGCCGCGAAGGCGCTTTCGGATGCGCCGTCGGCGCGCTTGACGATGAGCGACAGGATGACACCATTGCGGCTCGCGACCGGTGTGTAGCGGCAAGAGAGCCCGGTGAGATCGGGCCGTTCTCCTGACGGCGCAGCGTCGATCGCGAAGCGGCCGGCCTTCATCGCCTGCTCGGCGAAGATGAGGCCGCCGCCCGAGAACATGGCGTAGCGCACATGCGGGTTCGGCTCGAACCAGGCGAGACGCACATCGCCACCGCCCGAGCGGATCGCCGACATCGGGATGAGCGCAGCGCGCAGATCGAGGCTGAGTTCGTCGCGCACGAACGCCGCGGTGCGTGCGAGCGCATCGCGCACCGCCGCCTCATGGCGCAAGGGGACGGCGAGGGTCGCCCCGTCGCCGCCGAAAACGAAGGGGAAGGTCTCGCCCGGCACGGCGTTCATGGCGGCCGTGATGGCGGCAGCCCCCGCCATGTTCACGGCCTTGTAGCGGCCGTCGCGGATGGCACCCGTCGAGTTGACGACATCCGTCATGCCGATCAGGTCGTCATCCGGCAGCGGCCGATAGAGCGACGCATCGACCACCCGCTCGAAACGGTCGAAGACCGCGGCATCGGGATGTGAGCTCTGTGTCATGGGCACGATCTCAGAGGAGAGAGTAGCGAACGGTGAGTAGTGAGAAGTGAATAGCAAATAGCAAGTAGCGAGTAGACAAATGGAGCAGAAGCTCTCGCTGTTACTTACCTACTCACTTCTCACTTCTCACTTCTCACTTCTCACTTCTCACTTCTCACTTCTCACTTCTCACTTCTCACCACTCGCCACTCCTCACCTAGCCGCGAGCGGCTGCCGCCACACCGTCGGCCCGGACCAGGGTCCCGCCACGCGCAGGCGCCAGGGCGCGTCGCTCGCCTGGCCGCCCCCGGTGAGCGACACGTCAAGGCTGCGCTCGGCGAGGTCGAGCTTGCCGCCGACGGCGAGCTGCGAGGCACCCTCGCCGATCCATCCTTCGCTGAGATTGACGACGCCGTGCTCGGCGAGCCCGGTGAAATTCGCTTCCGAGAAGCGGCGCCACAGTGCGCCGTGCGGCCCGCCTTCCGACGCCTCTTGCAGCGCCTGATCCCGGCCGACCGACGCCACAGGCTCGCCCTCTTCGGGAACCGAGAGCTCGCCCTTCTTCAATTGCAGACTGATCTTGCCGGAGAGTGAGCGAGTCAGCGTATCGAGATCGCCACCGCTTCCTTCGAGGACGAGGTTGAACCCGCCCGATCCCGTGAGGAAAGGATGGCTCACGACACGACCGAGCGCCGCGCCGACATCGATCGCGTCCGAGTTGGACTGGAGCCTCACGGCGAGCCCACGCGGATCTTGCTTCGCGACAATGCGCAGCCTGCCCCCGCCCTCCGCCGATATGCCTTGGGAGATGGCCAGGTCGAAACGGTGATCGGCGAGGATGATGCCTGCCGCGACGCCGTCAAAACGGACGCCGCCGATGATGACGCGCCGCGCCGACATGCGCAGATCGAGATCGGGAACGCGGCCAAGGCTCGGCAGGCGGATCTGCCCGAAAGGCACCGGCGGCGGGGCGTCGAGCTCGACGATCTGGGCCGCGATCGTCCCCGAGAGCGAAGGGCGCCCATCCGGCGTCATGCGCAGCGCCATGCCGCCCGCGAAATGCGAGCGCCCGATGGTGAAGTCGGCATTCTCGAAATCGATGCCGCGACGGGTGACGAAGGTCTGGCCGGCGATATGCAAGGGCTGGTCGGGCACGAAGGAGGGCCAGCTCACACCACGCGACAAGGTGAGGAGCCGCTTCACCGAGGGCAGGATGATCTCGAGCGCGCCGGCCGCGACGAGGTCTGGCACCTTGACGAGACGGCCCCGGTAGAAGAGCTCCTCGCTGCCGAGGACGGCGCGCACGCTCAAGGGGGAACCGCCGCTGCGCGTGAGATCGGCGAGATTCGGCCCTTCGATGCGCAGATGCGCGGGCTGCCGGGCGAGGAGACCTGAGCCTTGCGCGAAAAGCTCGCCGCCTTGCGGCCAGGTGGCCATGACGGACACGTCCTCGACCACGATGTCGTGGTGAGGAGATTCGCCGTGCACCATGATGCGCGAGCCGTCCAGGCTCACCTGGGTCAGGCGGTTGCCGAGCTTGTCGGCGCCAACGAGCGCATCGACAAGCGCCGAGCCAGCCCCATCCGCCGAGGCGAAGAGGCGCATGCCGCCGGGCGGCGCCTGGATGTCGATCTTGGCGCCGGCGAGGTCGAGATGATTGACGCTGACACGCCCGATGAGAAGCGGCAAGGCGCGAAGCTCGGCCCCGACATGCGCAGCGTGGATGCGCGCCTTGGTCTGCGCATGAGTGAGCGTCACCTCGCTCGCCTCGATCATCGGGAAGGGCAGGAGGCGCACATCGAGTGGCCCGTCGAGCCGGCACTCGATGCCGTTGTCGCGGCAGAGCCCGGTCTCGATCATGGCGGCGAGGCGCTCACGCGAGATCAGGCGCGGCGCGTACCAGGCGGCGGAGAGGATCACCAGAGCCGCCGCTCCGATCAGGAGCGGGCGCCACGGCATAGCCTCGCGCCCGAGCTGACCGGCCGTTGCAGCAACCCCCCTGTGGCCAATGGCAGTCATGAGGCTTCGGCCGGCCCGCAGACGAAGGGCGCAGCCTCGCCTTTCGCGGAGCCTGCGCCCCGCCTTGCCGCGATCCTTGCGGTTTGAGCCAAGGCCTGCCCTCAGGCGGCCTTGGCGGTTTCCGCTACGCTGAATCCAGCCTCGGTCTTCGCCCGGATCTCCTCAAGCGACACGCCGTCGGCGCGCTCGAGAAGCCGCATGCCGCCATTGCCGTGCTTATCGATCGAGAAGACGCCGAGATCGGTGATCACGAGATCGACCACGCGCTGGCCGGTCAGCGGCAAGGTGCAATGCTTGAGGAGCTTCGGCCCGTCCTTGGCCACATGCTCCATCACCACCACGACCTTCTTGACGCCAGCGACGAGGTCCATGGCGCCACCCATGCCTTTGACCATCTTGCCGGGGATCATCCAATTGGCGAGATCGCCATTCTCGGCGACCTGCATGGCGCCCAGGATCGACAGGTCGATATGGCCGCCGCGGATCATGGCGAAGGAATCGGCGCTCGAGAAGTAGCTCGTCGTCGGCAGCTCGGTGATCGTCTGCTTGCCGGCATTGATGAGGTCGGCATCCTCCTCGCCCTCATAGGGGAAGGGGCCCATGCCGAGCATGCCGTTCTCGCTCTGGAGAATCACGCTGACCCCGTCCGGAATGTAGTTCGAGACGAGGGTCGGAATCCCGATGCCGAGATTGACGTAGTAGCCGTCCCGCAGCTCCTTCGCGGCACGTGCCGCCATCTGTTCCCTGGTCCAGGCCATTTCTCGTCTCCTCGATCAGCTCATAGCTTCGACCGGCGCCGCCAGCCGTCATCGGGTCCCCATCCTTCCGCGAAACACTCGCAGGCACTCCCCCGAGCGCGCCTCATCTCGACCTTCCGGCCCGAGGCGAGGGACACTCGCCCCACGCATCACCTCATGCGGCCGCGGGACGCGGCCTCGTGGTGCGATGCTCGATACGCTTCGGGCCGACCACCGGCACATGCACGATGCGTTGCACGAAGATGCCGGGCGTATGGACCTGGTCGGGGTCGATCTCGCCCGGCTGGACAAGATGCTCGACCTCGGCGACCGTAATCCTGCCCGCCGTCGCCATCATCGGATTGAAGTTGCGCGCCGTCTTGCGGAAGACGAGATTGCCCTCGGTGTCACCCTTCCAGGCATGCACGAGCGCGAGGTCTCCGACGATGCCGCGCTCCATCACATAGGTCTCGCCGTCGAATTCGTGCGTCTCCTTGCCCTCGGCGATCAGGGTGCCGACGCCGGTCTTGGTGTAGAAGGCCGGGATTCCGGCGCCGCCGGCGCGAATGCGCTCGGACAAGGTGCCTTGCGGGTTGAACTCGAGCTCGAGCTCGCCTGCGAGATATTGCTGGGCGAAGAGCTTGTTCTCGCCCACATAGGACGAGATCATCTTCTTGATCTGCCGCGTCTCAAGCAGGAGGCCGAGCCCGACTCCGTCGACGCCCGCATTGTTTGAGACGACGGTCAGGCTCTTCACGCCCGAATCGCGCAGTGCCAGGGCCAGCGCCTCGGGGATGCCCGACAGGCCGAAGCCCCCGGCGAGGACCATCATGCCGTCCTTCAGGATGCCGGCGAGCGCCGATTTAGCGTCGGGGTAGACTTTCTTCATGAGGGGCGCACTCTTTCGAAAACCGTCGGTGTGATAGCCGAACGCGCCGAATATGGCCAGTTCTTTTGGACGGAGCGTCTTTTAGGCGCCACCGGCCGCTAGCCCGGGATCAGGCTGACCCCGATCAACAGGGGATGCAGCCAGAGCAGCATCGCCACATAGGCGGCAACCCCAATGACGATGACGATGATGTCGGCGCTCCAGCGCGGCTTCGTCACTGGAGCCGGGCCCTGCCGGTCGTCGGAGGCGCGCCGCCCCATGGCGATGCGTGCGAGGATGCCCCAGGCGAGGAAGCCGCCAAACATCAGGATCGAGCCGAGATCGCCCCGCACCAGGAGATGGCCGAGCGACCAGAGAATCACCGCACTGATCATCGGATGCTTCACGGCCGCCCGGATATGGCTCGGCGCATAGGTCGCGGCGAGCAGCACGAAGGCCAGGAGCTCGAGCAGGAAGGTGATATGGCGTGTCCAGGCCGGCGGATACCAGACCGGGATCATGCCGGAGCTGCGATAGGCGCCGAAGCCCATGACGATCAGCACGAGGCCGACCACCGAGACCAGCGAATAGAGCCCCTTATAGGGTCCCTCGCCAAGGCGCATAATGAGTGCGGCGCGCGTCAACCGGGCCGTCGTGACGAAATGGGCGCCGATGAAAAGAATCAGGCCGAGGATGAGGAGCGTCATGGCGCGATCCTACAGTCTCGCAGCCCTCCTGTCGAAGCGCGGCTACCGCTGGCTGGCTGGAGGCCGGCGGTCCAGAGTCGGACCTGTGATCGGACCAGCCGGCCTCCGGCCGGCATTGCACCGGCACTTAGGCAGGGCACCTCCTCACGCGGCGCAAATCAGGTCGATCGCCGAATCGGCCATGGCTTCGAGCACCTCGCGCGCTTCGCCGGTTCGCGAGCGAACGGCGAGAAAATAGAGCGTCGCCGAGGCGATTCTCGCGAGCTGCGCCGGATCGGAGCGAGAGCTGATCTCGCCCGTGTCGCGCGCCACCCGAAGCCGCGCCTCGAATTCCGCATCGAACCCCTTGAAGCCATCCTCGAGCGCCTGGCGCAGCTCGGGGTCGAGCGCGGCCTCCGTGACCGCCGTGCCGATCAGGAAGCAGCCGCGCGGCGCTTCCGGGGGGCCTGAGTAATAGAGGCCAAGGGCCTTGTCATAGACGAGACGCAGCCCTTCGCGCAGCGACTGGGTTTCGACGAGGATCTTGTGCATCTCGACGCGAGAGACGTCGCGGTAGTGATGGATAGCCTTGGCATAGAGCGCCCGCTTGTCGCCAAAGGCGGCGTAAAGGCTCGGCCTGTTCATGCCGGTCGCATCGGTGAGATCGTCGAGCGAGGTCGCGGCATAGCCGCCCCCCCAGAAGGTGTCGCGGGCACGTGCCAACGCCACGGCCGGATCATAGGCGCGCGGGCGGCCGCGCTTCGCCGCGGACTTGCGCCCGCCCGTCACATCCTGCTCGTCCGCCATTTTTGTACCATCTTGGAAATAATCCTTGACCGCCCCTAATTTCGTGCGATACGGTACAAAAATCAAGCTGACCTGGGAGAGACCGTCATGGAACTCTATTTCGCCCCCCTCGCCTGCTCGCTCGCCACCCGCATCGCGCTCTATGAGGCCGGTGCGAATGCTACTTTCCGACAGGTGGACACGAAGGCGAAGCAGACCACGGAGGATGGCGCCGATTTCTTCGCCGTGAACCGGATGGGGCAAGTGCCGGTGTTGCGCACCGATACGGGCGAGTTGCTCACCGAGAACCCGGCCATTCTGCAATTCGTCGCGGATCAGCACCCCGCTGCGAACCTCGCGCCGCGCGACGGCATGCAGCGCTACCGTCTGCAGCAATGGCTGAACTTTGTCACCTCCGAGCTGCACAAGGTGGTCTATGTGCCGCTCCTCGAAAAGACGAGCAGCGAGGGCGCAAAAAGCTATGCGCGCGGCAAGGCCAAGATCCGCTTCGACCATCTGAACGCGCATCTCGAGGGCCGTGCTTATCTGCTCGACAGCTTCAGCGTCGCCGATGCCTATCTGCTCACGGTGCTGAATTGGTCGAGGACGGCCGGTATCGACCTGTCGCAGTGGCCGGCGGTGCTCGCCTATTTCAAGCGAATGCACGGCCGCCCGAGCATCGCCAAGGCCTTCTCGGAGGAGCTCGCGCTCTTCAATGCGGAGCAGGCGCGTCAGAATGCGGAGCCGGTCCGGCAGGCGGCCGCCTCATAAGCAGCGGAAAGATCACAATCCGCGCCGCCCTCAACTGGCGGCGCGGTCCTATTCGACCATGGGTTCGATGCGCCGCAAGAGCCCCCCTCCCCTCTCGTGATAGATGATGCTGCGGCCGGGCTGGATCCGGCCGAGCGGCACGTCGCGGTCCGGCAGGATTGCGGTGTACTCGTCACGCACCACCACCACGAGCTGGCGCCCGAGCTGCGCCGAGCGCAGCGCGATATCCTTGAGGATGCGATAGGTCTGCGGCTCCCTCCAGGCCATGGGCCTGCCCGGATCGCAATTGGCGACGAGGCGGTTGCCATTGGCCTCGACCGTGAAAACGAGCTTCGAGCGCTCGGGACCGAGCTCGTCGGGGAACTGGGTATCGGCGAGCCAGAGGCAGGCGAAATCGCGGCACTCCTGAGGACGCGTCTCGTAGATGCGGCAGCCCTTGCCCGGCGCGCAATGCGAGCACCAGGTGCCGCGCGGCTTCTCCAGGGCGGCGATGCCCATCACCTTGCAGCACAAGGTGCAAGTGCCGCAGCTACGTGCCATCACCATCGCGTCCTCTCTCCTGGCATCCTGCCGCCCCCGCCGGCAAGACATAGCGGAGATGCTCGCCGCGCGGAAATAGGAGCGGTCCCGCCGCGCGGCCGCTCGCTTGGTTCCTAGGCTTGCCTTCCCATCCCGCAACGACAATCATCCGAAGCAGCGCGTACAGATTCGCACCCTGATCACCACTCATCACCCCGCTCGCCTGGCCGCGGCGCGGCCTTCCGGAGTTTGCCTATGAGGGGCAGATCAGCATGACCATGCCCGCCGCCGATCCGCTCGCAGCGCTTTTGCGTCCGGAGCGCTTGACGGCGATCGTCGATATCGGCGCGAACCCTTTGGACTCGGATGGCGAGCCGCCCTATCGGCAGATGCTCGTGAACTGCATCCACCATCTGATCGAGAGGAAGCTCCTGCCCCAGGGCTCGATCGAGACCTATCTCGCAATGATCACGACAGGCGGCGCGGCCGGCGCATAGGCCAAGGACAGACGCTCGGCCTCGGGCGGCGGCACTCGCGCCACTGGCGCCGCATTCTATTCCACAGCGCTGCCCGGCAGGGCGAGCGTCAGCACGTGATGAGGGCTCACTGCAAAGCCGAGCTTCTCATAGAGGGCCTTCGCCCGAGGATTGCTGCGATAGGCCTCGATACTGATCCTCACCGTCCGTCTCGGCCATATGGGGCTCGCGCCGCGCACGAGGCTCTGCACGAGCTCTGTCGCGAAGCCGCGGCCGCGAAACTCCGGCTCGACATAGAGCTCGTCAATGACGCAGACCTCGCCTCCGAATTCGTTCGACCAGAAGGAAATCAGCAAAGCATATCCGCACAGATGAGAGCCGGATGCCAGCACGGCGACGGCACCACGAATCGGATTCGTCGCGATCTCGGTCAAAGTCCGTTGCATCATCGCTCTGTCGAGGGATGTCGATTCGCTCGGATCTTCCAGATTGAGACGCTCATTCATCTCGATGATACGCGCGAAATCGCGCTCGGCCGCTATTCGCCAGCTCGGCGTCGCATCGCGATCGGGATGCTGGAGGGAAGTCAAATTCGCCACCTCTTCCGGTCCGCTCTTTATCCGTTCGACAAGTCGGCAAGTCCC
>Ga0318562_10000286_pt1 | contig 23841 bp, 23 predicted proteins | sample GRESIP066b5f18_FD_203688 | JGI IMG/M metagenome (GOLD analysis project Ga0318562, IMG submission 203688) | Tropical soil microbial communities from Luquillo Experimental Forest, Puerto Rico - GRE.SIPMG.066b5f18 | ecosystem: Environmental > Terrestrial > Soil > Tropical forest > Bulk soil... | reverse complement strand
CTCCTGGGGTTATGTTCCGGAGGAGAATCTGGTCGGCAAGGCGACCCGAATCTGGTTCAATTGGGACCTGGGGCGCTCGGGCGGTCCAATGTGGAGCCGCATCGGCTCCACCATCCAGTGACGCAGGTGCGGGGGTTGAATCAGATGCGAAACAGGCAAAAGGGTGTCACCGCCATCGGCTGGGTGTTCCTGCTCACACCCCTTGCGATCGTGATATACGCCGGTATCCGCGCGGCGCCGGTGTATCTCAACTACATGAAGGTCGTGCGGGCGATGGAAGGAGCGATCACCGAGACGAAGGCAGGCGGGGCCACGCCGGAGTCGATTCGCGCCACCATCGACAAGCATTTTGAGATCGACATGGTCGAGTACCCGACCGTGAAGGACATGAAGATCACCAAGGATGGCGGCGCCTGGGTAGTCGAGTCACAGTACGACGATGACGCGCCGTTGTTCGCCAACGTGTCGCTGCACGTCACTTTCGACAAGAAGGTCCGGATTGGCGGCGGAGGCGTCGACTAAGGCCACGCCACGAATTTGCGCTTGCCGTGACCGCTGAGACCGCACCGTTCGGCGAGACGCGCAATTTCGCGGGGGCCCCGGCGGCCGTTCCCACATGAGCACTGCCGGCTGGCCTGCGGCGTGGATGCGCGAGCGGCTCGGCTACGAGCCACGTGACCTGGCGCTGTTCCGCGCGGCACTCACTCACCGCAGCGCCCCGGGCGTGAACAATGAGCGGCTGGAGTTCCTCGGCGATGCGGTGCTGAACCTTGTCACCGCCCACCGTCTGTACCAGGCCTTTCCGCGGGCGACCGAAGGTGAGCTGAGCCGGCTGCGTGCGCGCCTAGTGAGCCGTGAGCCGCTCGCCGAGATTGCCGGGGCGCTCGGCCTGGGCGACGCGCTGCAGCTCGGCTCCGGTGAGCTCCGCAGCGGCGGCTTTCGCCGCCAGTCGATTCTGGCCGATGCGCTCGAGGCGTTGTGCGGGGCGATTTTCCTCGATGGTGGCCTCGCGGCGGTCGAACCGCTCATCGCGCGCCTCTTCGCCGAGCGCATCGCGGCGCTGCCTTCGCCCGAGGCGCTGAAAGATCCCAAGACGCGCTTGCAGGAGTACCTGCAGTCGCGCAGTCTTACGCTGCCGCGCTATGTGATCCTGGCCGTCGAGGGCGAGGACCATGCCCAGACTTTCCGGGTGAGCTGCGAAGTGCCGGGTCTGCCGCTGCGCGTCGAGGGCGACGGCTCGAGCCGCCGCCGCGCCGAACAGCAGGCGGCTGCGCGCATGCTGGAGGCGATCGCAGCGCAACGCGTACCGGACCGATCTTAAGTGAGCACCCCGGCATCCAGTGAGTTTCACAGCGGCTTTGCGGCGCTCGTGGGCCGACCGAACGTCGGCAAGTCGACGCTGCTGAACGCGCTGGTAGGGGAGAAGCTCAGTATCGTCACCCCGCGTCCGCAGACCACGCGGCACCGTATTCTCGGGGTGCTCACGCTCCGCAACGCGCAGATCGCCTTCGTCGACACGCCGGGACTGCACCTCAAGGCGGCGCGCGCACTCAACAAGGCGATGAACCGCACCGCGGCCGCGGCGCTCGCGGATGCCGACCTGGTGGTGCTGGTGGTGGAGGCGCTGCGCTGGACCAACGAGGACCAGCTGGCGCTCGAGCGCATCCTGCGCGCCAGGCGCCCGGCGATCGCCGCGGTGAACAAGATCGACCGTGTGCGCCCGCGCGAGCGCCTGCTGCCCTATCTTGCGGAGCTCGGCGAGCGGCATGCTTTCCTCGCCGTGGTGCCGGTGTCGGCGCTGCGGACGGACAACATCGCGGACCTGCGGGACACCATTGCCGCGCAGCTGCCGCGGTCGCCGCCATTGTTTCCGCCGGGCGAGCGTACCGATCGCGGGTTGAGTTTCCGTATCGCCGAGATCATCCGTGAGAAGCTCACCCTGGAGCTCAACCAGGAAGTGCCTTATGGCATAGCCGTGGAGGTCGAGCGGCTGACCGAGGAAGAGGGGGGCGTGTTGAGCGTGGATGCGGCGATCTGGGTCGACCGTGAGGGACAGAAACCGATCGTGATCGGCGCCCGCGGCGAGCGGCTCAAGCGCGTCGGCCGCGCAGCTCGTCTGGCACTGAATGAGATGCTCGGGCGGCGCCTGCACCTGAACCTGTGGGTGAAGGTGCGCGCCAACTGGGCGGATAACGCGCGCGCCTTGCGCGAGCTGGGAATGGAATGAGCCGCAGCGCACGCCGCGTCGCTCTCACCCCGGGCTACCTGCTGCACCACCGGCCGTGGCGCGACACCAGCCGCATCCTCGAGGTGCTGACTCGCGAGCACGGTCGTCTCACCCTGTTTGCGCGCGGGGTGCGGGGTCCGCAAGCGAAGCTCGCCGCGGTGTTGCAACCCTTCCAACTGCTGCTGCTGTCGTGGAGCGGCCGCGGTGAGGCAGCGCAGCTCACCGCGGCCGAGCGTGCCGCGGCGGCTGCACCGCTCCCGCAGCGAAGTCTGCTCGCCGGATTCTATGTGAACGAGCTGCTCCTCAAGCTGACGACACGCCACGACGCGCTGCCAGAGCTCTTCGACCACTACCACGGCACCCTGGAGCGCCTGCGCGCCGGCGCGCCGCTCGAGCCCGCACTGCGCGTGTTCGAGAAGCGCCTGCTGGAGGTGCTCGGTTACGGGCTGGACCTCGCGAGCGAGGCACGCACGGGCTTGCCGCTCGAGCCCCATGCATACTACGACTTCCATCCGGGCATCGGCTTGCTGCGCGCCCGCGGCGGGGCCGCGCAGGCGCTGTGCGGACACTCATTGCTGAGCCTGGCACGCGAGAGCCTGGATGGAGGGCGCGAGCTCGAGGATGCGCGGCGCGTACTGCAGGCGGCGCTCGGCGCGTGCCTGGAAGGGCGGCCGCTCTCGACACGCCTGGTGGCAAGAGCGATGAAGCGCGGGACATCTCCATGAGCGTCACTCTCTTTCTTGGTGTCAACATCGATCATGTGGCGACGCTGCGCCAGGCGCGGCGCGCGCGCTATCCCGATCCGGTGCACGCGGCGCTCGCCGCCGAGCTCGCCGGCGCCGACAGCATTACGCTGCACCTGCGCGAGGACCGCAGACACATTCAGGACCACGACGTGCTCGCGCTGCGCGGTCTGCTGCAGACGCGCATGAACCTCGAGCTGGCGGTGACCGAGGAAATGCTCGCCATCGCTGCGGCGGTGCGCCCGGCGGACTGCTGCCTGGTGCCGGAGCGGCGGCTCGAGATCACCACCGAAGGCGGCCTCGACGTCGCCGCGCAGGCCGTGCGCATCGCCGAGGCGACGACGCGACTCACTGCCGCGGGTGTGCGTGTGGCGCTGTTCATCGACCCGGAGCGGCGGCAGATCGAAGCTGCGCACCGTGCCGGTGCACCGGTAGTGGAGCTGCACACCGGGGCGTACGCCGAGGCGCGCGGTGCAGCCGCGGCCACCGAGCTCGAGCGGCTGCGCTCCGCAGCGCGCATGGCCGCCAGTCTCGGGCTGGAGGTGCACGCCGGGCACGGCCTCACCTACCAGAACGTGCAACCCGTGGCGGCGGTGCGCGAGATCGTCGAGCTCAACATCGGGCACGCGCTCATGGCGCAGGCACTGTTCGTCGGCCTGCCGGCGGCGGTGCGCGAGATGAAGGCGCTGATGCGGGAGGCGCGCGGGTGATCTTCGGCATCGGCGTCGATGTGCTCGAGAGTGCGCGCATCGCCCAGACGCTCGCGCGCTTTGGCACGCGCTTCATCGAGCACCTGCTGATGCCCGAGGAGCATGCGCAGCTCGCGCATACTGCGCGGCCCGAGCGTTTCATCGCCATGCGCTTCGCCGCCAAAGAGGCGATCGTCAAGGCGATGGGCACCGGGTTCGCGCATGGGGTGTGGATCCGCGATGTGGGCGTGGTGCAGAACTCCTGGGGCAAGCCCGAGGTGGTGTTCTCCGCGCGCGGCGAGCGGGTGCGGCGCGCTCTCGGCGTCGGCGATGCGCACGTGACTCTGAGCGATGAACGCGGGCTCGTGGTCGCGGTCGCCGTGCTGATGAAGGCCACGTGAACACACTCGTGTTCGACATCGAGACCGTGCCCGATGTGGATCTCGGCCGCCGCCTGTACGGGCTCGAGGGGCTCGCCGATGCGCAGGTAGCAAAGGCGATGTTCGCCTTGCGGCGGCAGCACAGCGGCGGTGAGTTTCTGCCGCCGGAGCAGCAGCGCGTCGTCGCCATCGCCTGCGCGCTGCGCAGTGGCGAGGCCTTCAGGATATGGAGTCTGGGCGAGCTCGGCAGCTCCGAGGGCGAGCTGATCCAGCGCTTCTTCAACGGCATCGAGAACTACTCACCGAACCTCGTGTCCTGGAACGGCTCCGGGTTCGACCTGCCGGTGCTCACCTACCGCGCGCTGCTGAGTGGCGCACAGGCGCCGCGCCTGTGGGAGATGGGCGACGGCGATGATGCATTTCGGTACAACAACTACCTCAACCGCTATCACTGGCGGCACACCGACCTCATGGACGTGCTGTCCGGCTTCCACCAGCGCAACCGGGTGTCGCTGGCGAACATGGCTCGCCTGCTCGGACTCCCCGGGAAGCTCGGCTTCCATGGCGGGCAGGTGTGGGAGGCATGGCAAGCGGGCGATCTCGCCGGTATCCGCCGCTATTGCGAGACCGACGTGCTCAACACCTGGCTGATCTACCTGCGCTTCCAGCAGCTGCGCGGGCAGCTCTCGCGTGAGCAGCACGCGGAGGAGCTCGCGCGCGTGCGCCACTGCCTGATGAGCGCCCGGGAGCCGCATTTCGCCGAGTTCCTCCGAGCCTGGCAGGGCGAGGACGCTTGAGCGCTGCCTCGCGCGCAGAGCGGCGTGGGCGCCCCGCGCCTGCCGAGGAAACGGCACGGGTCGAGGGACTCACGCACGAAGGCGAGGGCGTCGTACACGGTGGCAAGACGGTATTCGTCGCTGGCGCGCTGCCGGGTGAGCTCATACGCCTGCGCCGCACGCGACGGCACCGCCAGCATGATGAGGGCGAGCTGCTCGAGGTTCTCGAGGCTTCCGCGGAGCGAGTGACGGCCCGCTGCCCGCACTTTGGCGTCTGCGGTGGCTGCGCGCTGCAGCATCTGGCACCGGCTGCGCAACTCGCGGCGAAGGAGAGCGAGCTGCGCGCAGCGCTCGCGCGTGTCGCGCGCGTCACACCGGCCCACTGGCTGCGCCCGCTGCCGGGTCCACATTGGGGTTATCGCCGGCGTGCGCGGCTCGGGGCCAAGTTCGTGCGAGCCAAGCAGACCGTGGTCGTCGGTTTTCGCGAGCGCTCCGCACCGTACGTGGCGCAGCTGCGCGGCTGCGAGGTGCTTCCAGCTGGCGCCAGCGCACTCATCGAGCCGCTCGCCGAGCTGCTCACCGGTCTCACCATCCGCGAGCAGCTGCCGCAGATCGAGGTGGCGGTGGGAGACAACGCCACCGCCCTGGTACTGCGGGTGCTCGCAACACCGACCGCCGAGGATCAGGCGCGGCTCGCCGCGTTCGCCCGCTCGCATGGCGTGCGTCTGTACATGCAGCCTGGCGGACTCGATTCAGTGCGTGAGCTCGGGGCAGCGGGCGAGCCCTTGCACTACCGTCTGCCGCAGTTCGGTCTGGAGCTGCAGTTTGCCCCCACCGATTTCATCCAGGTAAATGGTCCCGTGAACGAGTCGCTGGTGCAGCGTGCAGTGGAGCTGCTCGGGCTGAGCCCGGGGGCGGTGGTGCTCGATCTTTACTGCGGGCTCGGCAACTTCAGCCTGCCGCTTGCCCGCTGCGCCGCGCAGGTGGTCGGCGTCGAGGGTGATGCGGCTCTGGTGGAGCGAGCCTGCGGTAACGCCCGCCGCAACGGGCTTGGCAACGCCGAGTTCCACCTCGCCGACCTGGCGACGGAGCCGGACCCGGTTTCGCCCTGGATGCGCCGCGCCTACACGCACGTGCTGCTCGATCCGCCGCGTACCGGCGCGCGCGCGGTGTTGTCGGCCGTCGCGCGGCTGATGCCGCAGCGGCTGTTGTATATTTCCTGCCATCCGGGGAGTCTGGCGCGTGATCTGGGGGTGCTGGTGCACGAGCATGGCTTTACGCTCGCAGCGGCCGGTGTGGTCGACATGTTTCCGCACACTGCGCACATCGAGTCGCTGGCGCTCCTGACCAGTGCCGGCCACCCCCTCGAGGCGGTGCCCGCCGCATGAGTCTCGGCCCGCTGATGATCGACCTTGCGGGGACCGAGCTTCTCGCCGAGGAGCGCGAGCTGCTGCGCAACCCGCTCGTGGGCGGTGTGATCCTGTTCACACGCAACTACCTCGATCCCCAGCAGCTGACCACCCTGGTGAGCTCGATTCACGCGGTGCGCTCGCCACCACTGATCGTAGCGGTGGACCAGGAGGGCGGACGCGTGCAGCGTTTCCGTGCCGGATTCTCGCTGCTGCCGCCTGCGAGGCGCATTGGGCACGAGTTCGACCTCGATGCCCGCGCAGGCGGTACCCTCGCGCGCGCGCTCGGATGGCTCATGGCGGCGGAGCTGCGGGCCCACGGGGTCGATATCTCCTTCGCCCCCTGTGTGGACCTGGATCTGGGTGTGAGCGAGGTCATCGGGGAGCGAGCGTTCCACGCCGACCCGGCCGCCGTGGGGCAGCTCGCGGGAGCCTGGGTGCATGGCATGCGCGAGGCGGGGATGGCCGCGACTGCCAAGCATTTTCCCGGCCACGGGTCGGTGGTGGCGGACTCCCACCTGACCTTGCCTGTGGATCGCCGGAGCCTGGAGGATCTCGCCCCCGACCTGACCCCCTACCGGCGCCTCATCCCCAACGGCCTCCCGGCCGTCATGGCCGCCCATGTGCTGTTCCCGGCCGTCGATTCTGCCCCTGCCAGCCTCTCGGCACGCTGGATTCGCGACGTGCTCCGCGGAGAGCTGGGATTCCAGGGGGTAGTGTTCAGCGACGATCTGTCCATGGGAGGGGCAGCCGCTGCCTACGGGGACGTCGTCACCCGGGCGCGGCAGGCCCTGTCGGCGGGTTGCGACATGCTACCGGTCTGTAACAATCGGGCGAGCGTCCTCGAGCTGCTGGCGGGACTCGAAATCGAGCCACAGCCGGCCTCCAGCCTGCGCCTCGTGCGTCTGCATGGGCGCGCGGGCGCCCCGGCACGCGCCGCCCTCGAGGCTTCCCCCGAGTGGGGGCGTGCCCGTGAGCTGCTGGCGCGCACCGCGGCGGCTCCGGCGTTGACGCTCGACCCGGGAAGCCGTGCATGAACAATTGGGCGGCCGAGGCCTGGCGCGTCGTCGTGGAGAGCGCGCCCGAGGGCATCGTGATCTGCGACGCCACATCGGCGGATTGCCCCGCCGTGTTCGTGAACCCCGCGTTCGCGCAGATGTGCGGGTATCCGGCGGCCGCGCTCCTGGGCAGCAATCTGCGCATCCTGCAGGGCACCGATCGCGACCAGGAGGCGCGCGTCCGACTGGCCGAGGCGGTAAGCCGAGGTGAGCCGGCGCGGGTACTGGTGCGCAACTATCGCCCCGACGGCTCGATGTTCTGGAACGAGACTGTCATCCAGCCGGTGCGCGCCGGGGACAAGGTCACGCACTTCATCGGTTACCACCGTGATGCGAGCGATCGGCTGAAGAACGCCGAGCGGCTGCCTTCCGGGTTGCCATCCTGGCTGCGCGAGGACCGCCTTACCGGGTTGCATTCGCGGGCTTACTTCGAAGAGTTGCTGCAACGGGACTGGCAGCTTGCACAGCGCGACTCGCACGAGATCGGGCTGACGCTGTTCGACATCGACGACCTCGGCGCCTACAACGAGAAATTCGACCGCTCGGCCGGCGATGCCTGCATCCGGCGGATCGCGCGGGTGATCGCCGCCTCCTACCGGCGCGGCGGAGATCTGGTGGGACGCTGGGACGGGGGCACTTTCGTCGTGCTGACGCAGGGGGAGGCGGCGGAAAAGGCCCCGCAATATGCACAGGTGGTGCGCCAGCGCGTGCGGGATCTGCTGATGCATCATCCCACCGCCGGTGCCGGGCGCTACGTGACGCTGAGCGCGGGGATCGCGAGTCTCGTACCGCCGCGCACGCTTGCGCTCGAGGGGCTGCTCAAGGCGTGCGAGGCTGCTCTCCGGCGCGCCAAGAAAAACGGCAAGGACAGCATCGTCACCGCCGAAGCCGCGGACTTCCAGTTGTCCGGAGATGAGACTCAGTCAGCCAGACGCAAGGCCGTGAGCGCTTCAACGGAGTGAGCGCTTTGGGTCGGAGCGCAGTGCCGACAGCCGCGCGCGCCGTGTTCTTTTGCTATTGAAACGAAATAGCAGTAATATTTCCAATGAAATGAGGCCCCGTCGCCCCCCGCGCGCTCGCCCGGCCGTTGACCCGGCGGCGACCCTGTCGCGGGCGACGGTGCGCGCCGCGCGCTTTCTCGGGCTTGCGCAAGCGGATCTGGCCCCGGTCCTGGGCGTGAGCGCCGCCACGCTGTCACGCCTCGCCAATGGTCAGCGTCAACTCGAGCCCGGCTCCAAGCCCTGGCAGCTCGCCGCGCTGTTCGTGCGGCTGTTCCGCTCGCTCGATGCGATAGTCGGCTCGGACGATGCCGCCGCGCAGGCCTGGCTGCGCAGCGACAACCGTGCCCTCGGAGGCGTTCCGGTCGATCTGATCCGCGAGCCCGCGGGCCTGGTGCGCACCGTTGACTACCTGGACGCCGCGCGCGCTCGCATCTGAGGCGCGCGGCTACACCCGAGCGCTCTGGCGTGTGGTCGAGGCCCAGCACACCGCCTCGACCATGCGTCTCGCGGATTCACTCGAGGAGCAGGCGCTGCTGGAAACCGTCCTCGAGGAGAGTAAGCCGGCTCTCCCGGCGGAGGTGCGACGGCTGCATTACCTGCTCGCGACGCCGTATCGCTACCGTCCACATGTGGGGTCACGCTTTCGCGCCGCCCTCGAGCCGGGTGTCTGGTACGGCGCAGAGGTGCTGCGCACTGCGCTCGCCGAGAAGAGCTACTGGCGACTGCGCTTCCTGCTGGACTCTCCCGCCACGCCCGACCTGAAGCCGGTGCCGCACACCGCCTTTCAGGCGGGGGTGCGTAGCCGTGCCACGCTCGATCTGACGCGCGCGCCGTTCGCGCGCGAGCGCGCAGCGTGGACCGAGCGTTCGAACTACCAGAGCACCCAGGCGCTGGCGACCGCGGCCCGCGAAGCTCACATCGAGCTCATCCGCTACGAATCGGTGCGCGATCCGGAGCACGCCGCGTGCGTCGCCGTGCTCGCTCCGAGCGCCTTCGGCCGCGGCAAGCCCCATGCGCTCGAGACCTGGTTCATTGCCGCCGCACGCAGGGGGGTGCGTTGCGCGCTGCAGGGGAGCGATGTCCCGCAGTTCGAATTCACTGCGGCGCAGTTGCTCGGCGATTGACTAACGGCCGGGCGGCCGCGTGCCCTGCGCCGGAGCGACCAGCGCGATCACGCCGAACGCCGGGTGGTCGAAGTAGTTGCGCTCGTAGAAACGCACGCGCCGGCTCTCGTTGATGGTGAATGGAGTGTCGGGTGCCGCGCCAAGACCCTGTGGCGGAGCGGACATGGCGTAGGTGAGCGACATCCCCAGGTGCAGCCACTGGCCGCGCTCGAGAAAGACGCTGCCCGAAAGCCCCGGTACATCGATGCCGAGCTTCTGCACGCTGAAGCCGGCGCGGGTCCCCCAGGAGCTTGCGGTCTGCGACCATGCCACGTGCGCCACCGGTACGTAGACGCCGCTCGCGCGCAGACGGCTCTCGAGCTCGCCGAGCTGCCAGTTGGAGGAGGGGAGTGCCGCGACGAAGTGCCCGACGCTCGCTGCGCCGCTCGCGGACTCCTCGCCGGCGATGTTGCGGGCGCCCGCTTCCGCGCTCCAGTCCTCGGGGCCCCCGAGCGCGCTGGTGGCACGGAACACGATGATCTCGATGTTGTAGACGGTGCCGCTCGGAGCGGGTGTTGGCGCGGGAGCCGCAGCCGGCGCGGCGGGCGGTGCGGCTTCCTGGGCGAGCGAGCACGACGCACGCACGCAAGACAGCAGTGCGACGAGCACACTCAGCAGGAGTGGCGCAGGGCGAGGACGCATGTGAGTCATTCTACCCGTGCACGAAGCTCAATGGATGCGTGCCGGCTCACCCAGTCGGCGCAGCAGCTGCGCTGCGAACTCGAAGCGCGCGCTCTCGGCGGGCAGCGCGCGCGACACGCGCAGCTTCAACGGACCTTCCAGGCGGTACTCGCGCGCGCCCTTCTGGATCAGGCGCACGAGTGTGGCCGGGTCCACGCCCGAGCGCTCCTCGAACAGCACCGAGCCGCCCTGTGGGCCGAGATCGAGCCGCCGCACACCGAGTGCGCGCGCGTGGAGTTTGAGCTTGGCGATCCTCAGCAGGTTCTGCGCTGCGGGCGGCAGCGGGCCGAAGCGGTCATGCAGCTCGGCGGTGAGCTCATCGAGCGCCACCTCGCTCGGTGCGGCCGCGATGCGCTTGTACAGCGACAGCCGCACGTGCACGTCGCCGACGTAGCTTTCCGGCAGGAAGGCCGGCAGCCGCAGCTCCACCTCGGTGGCGGCGGCGAGCGGCTGGTCGAGCAGCGGCTCACGTCCCGCCTTCAACGCCTTGACCGCGTGTTCCAGCATGTCCAGGTACAGCGACAGCCCGACCTCGGTCATCTGGCCGCTCTGCTCTTCGCCAAGCAGCTCGCCCGCGCCACGGATCTCGAGGTCGTGTGTGGCGAGCACGAAGCCCGCACCGAGCTCCTCCATTGATTCGATGGCCTCGAGCCTTTTCGCGGCATCGCGCGGCAGCGCCTGCCGCGGTGGCGCGATGAGGTAAGCGTAAGCGCGGTGATGCGAGCGGCCGACGCGACCGCGCAGCTGGTGCAACTGCGCCAGGCCCATCCGGTCGGCACGGTTGATCATGATGGTGTTGGCGCTCGGCACGTCGATGCCGCTTTCGATGATGGTGGTGCATACGAGCATACTGAAACGGCGGTGATAGAAGTCGACCATGAGCTGCTCGAGATCGCGCTCGCGCATCTGGCCGTGGCCGACCCGCACGCTTGCCTCCGGCACCAGCGCCTGCACCTCGGCGGCAATCTTCTCGATGCTGCGCACCTCGTTGTGCACGAAGTAAATCTGGCCACCGCGCCGCAACTCGCGCAGTGCGGCCTCGCGCAGCGTCGGCGTGTGCCACTCGATGAGGAAGGTCTTGATCGCGAGCCGCTCGGCCGGAGCCGTGGTGATCAGCGACAGGTCGCGCAGCCCGCCAAGCGCCATGTTGAGAGTGCGGGGGATCGGGGTGGCGGTGAGGGTGAGCACGTGCACGTTGGCGCGCAGTGCCTGCAGTCGCTCCTTGTCACGCACGCCGAAGCGATGCTCCTCGTCGATGATGAGGAGTCCCAGGTCCTTGAAACGTGCATGGGCGTGCAGCAGGCGGTGCGTGGCGATGACGATGTCGACCTTTCCCTGCTCGAGGCCCTCGAGGACCGCCTGCGTTTCCTTGGAGGTGCCAAAGCGCGACAGGCCTTCCACCCGCACCGGCCAGTCGGCAAAGCGATCGCGGAAATTGGCGAGGTGCTGCTGCACCAGCAGCGTCGTCGGCGCGAGCACCGCCACCTGCTTGCCGGCCTGTGCGGCGATGAACGCGGCGCGCATCGCCACCTCGGTCTTGCCGAACCCCACATCGCCGCACACGATGCGGTCCATGGGGCGTTCGCCCGCGAGGTCGGTGAGCACCTGCCGTATGGCCTGCGCCTGGTCTTCGGTCTCCTCGAACGGAAAAGCGTTGGCGAACGCCTGGTAGTCGAGCTCGCTCGCCGCCAGTGCGAGGCCCGCCTGTGCCTTGCGCCGCGCGTGCAGGTCGAGCAGCTCCGCCGCCACATCGCGGATCTGCTCGGCGGCGCGCCGGCGCGCCCGCGCCCACTGGTCGGTGCCGAGCTTGTGGAGCGGGGCGTTCTCCAGTGCCGCACCGGTGTAGCGGCTGACCAGATGCAGGGCATGCACGGGCACGTAGATACGGTCGCCGTCCTGGTACTCGAGCACGAGGAACTCCCCCGGCTGACCGCTGACCTCCATGGGTTGCAGTCCCAGATAGCGCCCGACGCCATACTCCTCATGCACCACCGGGGAGCCGGGATTGAGATCCTGCAGATCGCGCAGGATCGCTTCGGGATCCGAAACGCGCTTGGCGCGCCTGCGCTCAGCCGGTGCGCGCGGTCCGAACAGCTGCGCCTCGGCGACCACCGCGACCGGCGGGATCGTGAGCGTCAATCCGCGCAGATCCGGGGCTACTGCGAGCGCGAGTCGTGCGCTGCCCGCGGCAAAGGCATCCCAGCCCTCGAGTATGCTCACTTCGTGCTGGTGCGCGCGCAGCATCTCGTGCAGCACCTCGCGCCGTCCCGCCGAGTCTGCCGCCAGCAGCACCCGTCCTTCGAATCCCTTGATGAACGAGTCGAGCGGCGCGAAAGGCTCCGCGGCGCGCACATCGAGGCGCAATTCGCGCGGGGCGACGGTCGGGAAGTTGCGTACCGCGAGGGATTCGCCCTGCAGCTCCGTGTCCGCCTTGAAGGCATCGAGCGTAATGCCGGCAAACTGCTCGAAATGCGCCGCGAGCTGTGCCGGCTCGAGGAACAGCTCCGCGGGCTCGAGCAGCGGCCGCTCGAGGTCGTGCCGGCGCTCCTCGTAGCGCTCGAGGATCTCCTGCCAGCCCTTCAGCAGCGAGCCCGGCAGGGAGACATCCTGGACCAGCACCGCATCGCCCGGCAGGTAGTCGAACAGCGTCGCCATCGAATCGAAAAACAGTGGCTGGTAGAACTCCACTCCCGCCGGCGCGAGCCCCTCACTCACTCCGCGGTAGACGCTGCTCCGGTTGGAGTCACCCTCGAAGCGGGTGCGATAGCGGCGGCGGAACTCCTTGACCGCCTGGCTGTCGAGCGGCACCTCGCGCGCGGGCAGGAGGCGCACCTGCGGGAGGGTATCGAGCGAGCGTTGCGTGTCCGGATCGAAGCGACGGATGGCCTCGATCTCCTCATCGAACAGGTCGATGCGCAGCGGGGTCGCAGCGCCCATGGGAAAGACATCGAGGAGTGAACCGCGCACCGCGAACTCCCCCGGACTCACCACCTGACTCACGCTTGCGTAGCCCGCTTCGGTGAGCCGTTGCCTGAATGGCTCGATGGCGAGGGCCTGGCCCTTCACCAGCTCGAACGCCCGGCCCTGTACGTACTGGCGCGGCGGCAGGCGTTGCATCAGGGTGTCGGCAGTGACGATCAGGCAGCCACTGTGGGTGTGCGGCAGTTCGTAAAGCGTCTGCAGGCGCTCGGAGATGATGTCCGGGTGCGGCGAGAACAGGTCGTACGGCAACACCTCCCAGTCGGGCAGCCGCAGCAGCGGCAACGCGCCGGAGGTGAAGAAGCGCAGCTCCGCCGACAGCCGCTCGAGCTCTCGCGCACCATCGGCGATCAACACGTACAGCCTGCGGTCGGCACGCACGGCTTCTGCAAGCGCGAGCGCCGCAGCGCTGCCGTACAGCTGATGCCAGCGCAGCTGTGGAGCGGTGCCGCTGGGTGTCGGCGGGTGCAGGAGCGCGGACATCGGAGCAGCTTACACTGCCGACGGTAACCCGCTTCAGGCGGCGATAGGCCCCTCGGTCACATGCACGCGCGTCATGCGCGGCACGCAGTAGATATCGACCGGGTGTGAGCGGCCGCGCAGCCGCAACGGGGGCAGGGGTGTCGCGCCGATATCGACGCCGCGCGCATCCAGGGAGCGCTTGAATGCGCTCGAGAACAGGATCTCGCCCGCGCGCGCCCGCTGGCACAGCCGCGCCGCGATATTCACCGTATCCCCGATGATGGTGTAGCTCATGTAGGCGGAGGAGCCGACGTTGCCCGCTACTACGTCGCCCTCATTGATGCCGATGCCGAGACCTGCCTCGACCCGGTAACGCTCCTTCCACGAGTGCGCGAGACCACCGAAGCTCTCCAGCATCTCCCGCGCAGCGTGCACCGCGCGCTGCGGGCTGTCCGGTTGCTCGAGCGGCACGCCGAACCCGAGCATCAGGCAATCCCCGGCCATGTGAAATACCGTCCCCTCGTGGCGGAAGGTGATCTCGGTGAGGAGCGAAAAGTATTCATTGAGCAACGGCACGACGCGCGGCGGCTCGAGCTGCTCGGAAAGGCTGGTGAAGCCGCGCAGGTCGGCAAACAGCACCACCACGTGGGCGCGCGCATCGGCCGTCGCGAGCAGCGTGTCGCGCAGCTGCGCGTCCTCGAGGATCTTGTCGGCGACCCGCGGGGAAACGTAGCGGCGGAAGGTCTGCCTGAGAACCTCCTCGCGGCGACGGATCTCCGCTTCAAGCTGAGCGGCGGCGGTCTTTCTGCGCAGCGCCCCGGCGCGCACCAGGGCCTCGATGTGAGCCGTCAAGGCTTTGTCCAATGCCACTGAATCCCCAAGGAAATATTTATTTCTTGGCCGTGAGCCTAGCACATCTTGCTGAAATTATTGTTTCTCGGTGGACGTGCAGGGCACGGACGGCCGTCCGCCAGGGGGCGGCGCGCGAAGCGAGGGCCAGGCGCGGGCGCCCGGCGCTCAGCCGCAGAGGTGAGAGGGACGCAGAAGCAGGACGGGACGCAGAAGCAGGAAGCGGGAAAAGCGCAAGCGCAAAGGTGCGCTGCCCGCGCAGGGGCTCAGGTGCCGGCGACGATGGGCCCGCTGCTTACCACCGAGTCGATGACGCGGTCATGCTCGAAGACCACCGAGAAGCCGTTGTAGTCCCAGCGGGTAATTGGCGGCTGCTGTGGCGAGCTGCCACCGACCGCGGGATGACGTGTGACTGGGGCGCCGAAGTGCTTTTCGACATCGTCCATGGTGAGCCCACGCTTCGGACGATCGACCTGCGAGTCGCGCACCTGCACCTCATCGTTCACCACGATGGTTTCGGCAACTGCGGCACTCGCCAGCGCACAACCGCACAGCAGTGCGGCGAGGATGCGGGTCTGCATGCGACGACTCTCCTCGAGACTCGCTGCGACTATAACACCGCCCAAAATCTGTCAAAGCCCGGCCCACGGACAGCGTGCCGATTTGTGACGCAGGTCTGATATCCGCCCCAACTGTGGTTAAATCGCCACGATGTTTCATCCACTGCCGATCTACGTCGGTCTGCGCTACGTGCGCGCGCGCTCGACCCGGTTCTTTGTGTCATTCATCACCTGGGCGTCACTCATCGGGGTATGTGTGGGAGTGGCGGCGCTGATCGTCATTCTGTCGGTGATGAACGGCTTCGAGAGCGAATTGCGCGATCGGCTGCTCTCGCTCAGCGCTCCGGTGCGCGTCACCGCGGCGCCGGCCTACGCGAGCGGGCACTCCGGGTCCGCGGCCGAACCCGACTGGTCACGCATCGCGGAGCTCGCCCGCGGCACCCCCGGAGTCATCGATGCGGCTCCTTACGCCGAGCTGCAGGCGCTCGCGGTGCACGGGCCGGAGATGGTGCCGGTGCTGTTGCGCGGCATCGATCCCACCATTCCCGCCACGGTTGCCGAGCTGGCGCACACCATTGCGCAGGGCCGGCTCGAAGATCTCAACGCCGGCTCTGGACGCGTGATCGTTGGAGAGGTGATCGCCGAGCGACTCGGGCTCAGCCCCGGCGACCGCCTCACCCTGCTCGTGCCCACGGTGAATGCCGACGGCACACCTGCCCCCAAGCTGCGGGAGTTGCAGGTTGCGGGGGTATTCGAGGTGGGGCTGCAGGACCACGATGCCACGCTGATATTCGCCAATTTCGCCGATGTCCGCGGGCTCGGGCCGGCCGGAACGGTTGGCGAGGGATTGCGGGTGCGCGTACGGGACGTGCTCGCCGCTCCTGCGGTCGCGGCGCGGCTGCGTGCGCAGCTGCCGCAGGCGCTCGAGGTGAGCGACTGGACGCGGGACAACGCCAATTACTTCCGTGCCATCCGCATCGAGAAGACCATGATGTCGCTCATCCTGCTGCTGATCGTTGCAGTTGCCGCGTTCAACATCGTCGCGATGCTGGTGATGGTGGTGACCGACAAGCGCACGGATATCGCGATCATGCGCACCTTCGGCGCGGCGCCGCGGCGGGTGATGGGAATCTTCATCACCCAGGGGCTGGTGATCGGCTGGCTCGGGGTGGCGCTCGGTGCGGTGCTCGGACTGCTGCTGGCGCTGCACGTCGACAGCATCGTGCCGTTTCTCGAGCGCACGTTCCGCTTCCAGATCTTTGATGCGGACGTCTTCTACATCACCGCCATCCCCTCGGAGGTGCACTGGGGCAACGTGGCCGTCATCGCCCTCGCCGCGTTGCTGTTGACCGCCCTCGCCACCATCTACCCGGCTATCCGTGCGGCCCGTACCGCACCCGCCGAGGCACTGCGTTACGAGTAAGCGATGAGCGCGTACGAATGGCTGATCGGCACACGCTACCTGCGCTCGACGCACCGGCGGGGCTTCGTGTCCTTCGTCGCGCTCATGTCGGTATGCGGGCTCATGCTCGGGGTCGCTACGCTGATCGTCGTGCTGTCGGTCATGAACGGTTTCGAGCGCGAGCTGCGCAGCCGCATTCTCGCGGTGACCTCGCATGCCACCATCGCGGGGCTCGACGGCGCGCTGCCGGACTGGCGTGCAGTGCAGGGGGCGGCTCGCCGCGAGGAGGCGGTGCAGGCAGCCGTTCCCTACATCGAGAGTCAGGCCATGTTTGCCCACGGCATCTCAATGGCCGGCGCCGACGTCCGCGGGGTGCTGCCGCAGGAGGAGCGCACCGCTACCGGGCTGGCGCAGCACGTGGTGTCCGGCCGGCTCGAGGATCTCACTGCGGGCAGTTACGGCATCATTCTTGGCAGTGCGCTCGCGCACGAGCTGCATGCGGGGATCGGCGATGCCATCGTGCTGATTGCGCCCCAAGGCACCGCCACGCCCACCGGGGTGGTGCCACGCATGCGACGCTTTCGCGTCGTCGGGGTTTTCAGCAGCGGCATGTACGAGTTCGACCGCGGGCTCGCGCTGATGCACCTCGAGGACGCGGCACGGCTGTTTCGCACCCCCCCGGGGAGTGTTACCGGGCTGCGCCTGGCGTTCACCAACCCACTGCGAGCGCCGACGCTGGTGCGCGAGGTGGCCCGGCGCGTTTCAAGCCAGCTCGGCATTCAGGGGTTCTACGTCAACGACTGGACGCAGGACCACGCCAACTTCTTCCGCTCCATCGAAACCACCAAGTCGATGCTGTTCGTCATATTGCTGATGCTGGTCGCCGTGGCCGCTTTCAACATCGTCGCGACGCTGGTCATGATCGTGAAGGAGAAGCAGACCGACATCGCCATCCTGCGCACGCTCGGCGCGGCGCCGCGCAACGTGCTGCTGACCTTTGCGGTGCAGGGGGTGCTCATCGGCCTCGCCGGCACGGCGGCCGGGGCGGCGCTCGGTACGCTGCTGGCCGACAATCTCCAGACACTGGTGGCGGGGCTCGAGCGGCTGCTCGGCACGCAGTTCCTGGACGCGCGCGTCTACTACATGAGCGACCTGCCCGCATACGTCGAGCGCATCGATGTACTGCGGGTGTGCGCTGTGGCTCTGCTGCTGTGCGTGCTCGCGACTCTCTATCCGGCGTGGCGTGCGGCACGCACCGCACCGGCGCAGGCGCTGCGCCATGAGTGACAGCGTCCTCGAAGCGCACGAGGTGCACAAGAGCTTCCGCCAGGGACCGGTAGTGCTCGAAGTGCTGAGGGGTGTGGCCCTGAGGGTGGCCGCGGGTGCGCGCGTGGCGATCGTCGGCGCCTCGGGCTCGGGCAAAACCACGCTGCTGCAGATCCTCGGCGGCCTCGATCCACCGAGCTCGGGGGTGGTGCGCGTGGCGGGGCGCGACATCCACTTTCTGAGTGAGAGCGAGCGTGGGGTGCTGCGTAATCAAACACTCGGCTTCGTCTACCAGTTTCACCACCTGTTGCCGGAATTCTCGGCGCTGGAGAACGTCGCGATGCCGCTGCTGGTCCGGCGCAGCAAGGTTGCCGCTGCGCGCAGCGCGGCGCGCACGCTGCTCGAGCGCGTCGGTCTGGGCGAGCGGCTCGAGCACCGGCCGCACCAGCTCTCCGGCGGTGAGCGCCAGCGTGCGGCCGTGGCGCGCGCTCTGGTGACGCAGCCGCGGGTGGTACTGGCGGATGAGCCCACCGGCAATCTCGATGGCGCCAACGCCGAGAGCGTGTTTGCCCTGATGCTGGAGCTCAATCGCGAGCGCGGGACGAGCCTGGTGGTGGTGACCCACGATGTGCGGCTCGCCGGCCGCATGGACTGTATCTATGAGCTCGAGGGTGGGACGCTTGCGCAGCGCACCTAGGGCACGCCCGAGGCGCGTGCCGCGGGAGTGCCGTCAGCGGTGTTACGCGGAGAGGGCCGCGTGGCGCGCGTGGCGTGTCCGATAGCGCGCGGTCACCTGCCAGCGCCACACCAGCTCGAGCGTGAGCCAGCCGAGCACGCCACACACCACCGCACAGGCGATGCAGCCGACGACAAACGGCTGCCAGACCGGAACCAGACCGTGCCGGAACCACTCCCAGTTCGGGTGGAACTTGAAATGACGTGGTGGTATGTGCAGCAGCGCGGCTCCCACCCGATAGGCGAGGTAATAGACCGGCACGGCGGTGAAGGGATTGAGGAAGAAGGTCGTGCCGCAGATGACCGGAACGTTGAGCCGCCAGATCATCGCGATGGTGCACGCCGTGAGCAGGTGCACCGGCAACGGGATGAAGCAGATGGCGAGCCCCGCCCCGAAGGCGTAGGTCACGCCGCGCCGGTGCAAGGTCCACAGATGAGGATCGGAGATGCGCTTGCCGAACAACCGCACGAACCAGCGATCCTGCAGTGTGTGCGGGGGCGGGACGATCCTTTTCAGCAGCTGGCGCGGCATGGGACCCGAGGACTGTACCAGAACCCCCGTGTGCGCAATGTGCACTGCGCCCGCGACGCAGTTCCTTGAGCGCGCCCGTCCCTCCGGTATGATGCCGCCTTTGCCGTTGCGGCTCGTGTGAGGAAACAGGTCGGATGTGGGAAATAGTGCGGGCAGGCGGCCCGCTGATGTGGCCGATCATCCTGTGCTCGATAACCGCCGCGGCGATCATCCTGGAGCGGTTGTGGACGCTGCAGGACAAGCGCGTGTTGCCGCGGGAGCTGCCGCAGAAGGTCTGGCAGCTCATCGAGTCCAACCAGGTGAACGACAAAGTGATCGCGGCGCTCGAGCAGAACTCGCCCCTCGGGCGCTTACTCGCCACCGGGCTCGCCAACCGTCACCGCCCGCGCGAGATGCTCATGGAGCGCCTCGAGGATACCGGCCGGCACGTGGTGCACGAGCTGGAACGTTTCCTCAACACCCTCGGCACGATCGCCGGGGTGTCGCCGCTGCTCGGACTGCTCGGCACCGTGACCGGCATCATCCGCGCATTCAATGCCATCGAAGCCGGTGGGATGGGTGATCCGCGCGCCCTCTCGGGCGGCATAGCCGAGGCGCTGATCGCAACGGCGGCCGGACTGTGTGTGGCGATTCCGGCGCTGATTTCCTACCGCTATCTGCGCGGGCGGGTCGATGGCATCGTGGTGGAGATGGAAAAGCACGCCATCCGCATGGCCGATGCGCTCGAAGCCGCGCGCACGCGTGAGCGCACCACGCCGGCCGCCGTGGCCGTAGCCTGACCCGGCCGGATCCGCGATGAACCTCAAGCCCCGCCGCCACGAGGAGCCGGAGATCAACGTCGTGTCGCTGATCGACGTGGTGCTGCTGCTGGTGGTGTTCTTCATCCTGTCGAGTAAGTTCACCGATGAAGGGCGGCTGCGCGTGCACCTGCCGCAGGCGAGCGCGGTACCCACCCAGAAAGTGAATGGCGAGCCGCTGGTGGTGAGCGTGACTCAGCAGGGGAGTTATCTCGTCAACCAGCGCGAGCTGATCAACTCCAGTCCCGAGACGCTGCGCGCGGCGCTGCTCAAGGAAGCGGGCGGCAATCGGGGGGTACGCGTCACGCTGCGCGCCGACGCGCGCGCCACCCACCAGTCGGTCATCACAGCCATGGACGTGCTCGGGCGCCTCGGCTTCGCTGAGGTTAATATCGCAACGGTCAAGGAAGAGCCGGCGAGCAAGCCTTGAACGACACCAGCGCAGCGCGCGACCGACCGAGGGACGTGCGGCCCCTCGGCAGGGCCGGCGCCCTGGGCTCCTATCGGCGCCTGCTCGGCTACCTCGCACCGCACCGCGGCCGCTTCATCCTCGGAATTCTCGGCGGGGTGCTGTTCGCGGCCACCATGGCGAGCTTCGCGCTGTTCGCCAAGAAGTTCGGCGACGGCACACTGGTGCACGAGGATCCGCGCACCATCGTCTGGGTGCCGCTGGCGCTCGTGGCACTGTTCGTGCTGCGCGGCATCGGGGATTTCATCCAGACCTTCTTCATGGGACAGATCGGGCGGCAGATCGTCAACCAGCTGCGCAGCGAGGTGTTCAGCCACGTGCTGCAGTTGCCGGTGAGCTACTTCGATCGCAACTCTTCCAGTGTCCTGCTGTCGCGTCTGACCTACAACAGTGAGCAGATCGGCCAGGCCACCACCGACTCGATCATCGTGGTGGTGCGCACCCTGCTCACCATCGGCGGCTCGATCGCTTTCCTGCTCTGGCTGAATGCCCGCCTGACGCTGATCGCGCTGATCCTCGGACCGCTGGTCGGCTGGCTGGTGTCGGTGATCAACCGCAAGTTCCGCCGCTACAGTCGCCGCATCCAGGACTCGATGGGAGATGTGACCCGCGTCGCCAAGGAGAGCTTCGAAGCTCCGCGACTCATCAAGGTGTACAACGCGCAAGCGCACTTCGGCCGCCAGTTCGACGCAGTCAATGCGCACAACCTGCGCTCCAACATGAAGCTGATCCTGACCCGCGGGATCTCCAACCCGGTGGTGCAGCTGGTTACCGCCATCGGCGCCGCCGTGGTGCTGTCGATCGCCATCAGCGATGCGATCCATCAGCGCATGAGCATGGGCGACTTGCTGGGCTTTCTCACCGCGCTCGTCAGCATCGCGCAGCCGCTGCGCGATCTGGTGGGCGTGGCCGGTCCGCTGCAGCAGGGCATAGCGGCCGGACAGAGCCTGTTCGAGGTGCTCGATGAGCCGCCCGAACCCCAGGGCGGTACTTTCCGCAGCGCGCGTGTGCGCGGCGCGGTGCAGTTCGAGGACGTGTCTTTCGCCTACGGCGGCGACCCCGGAGCGGACCTCGTCAGCCGCACCCGCGGCGAGCGGCCGGCAGCTCTGGAACATGTCTCATTCGCGGTCGCGGCCGGGGAGAGCCTGGCCATCGTCGGACGCTCGGGGAGCGGCAAGTCGACGCTGGTCAACCTGCTGCCGCGCTTCTACGACGTTGCCGCCGGAAGTGTGCGCATCGATGGCCGCGATGTGCGCGAGTTCGAGCTGAAGAACCTGCGCGAGCACATCGCAGTCGTGAGCCAGGAGGTGGTGCTGTTCAACGACACCATCCGCAACAACATCGCCTTCGGTCGCGAGGTGCCCGATGCCGACATCGAGCGCGCGGCGGAAGCGGCGCACATCCTCGAGTTCATCCGCAGTCAGCCGGGCGGGCTCGACGCGCTGGTCGGTGATCGCGGCATGCTGCTCTCGGGCGGACAGCGCCAGCGCATCGCCATTGCACGCGCGCTACTCAAGGATGCACCGATCCTGATCCTCGATGAGGCGACCTCCGCGCTCGACACCGAGTCCGAGCGGCACATCCAGGCGGCGCTGGCCCAGCTGCTGCGCAACCGCACGACCTTCGTCATCGCCCACCGCCTGTCCACCGTAGAGCAGGCCGACCGCATCCTGGTACTCAACGCCGGCACCATCGCCGAGAGCGGTACGCACGCACAGCTGCTGGCGCAGGGGGGGCTTTACGCGCAACTGCACCGTTTGCAGTTCTCCGACTGACGAGCGCGGCGGCGATGGAGCGGCAGCTGACGGAGCTGTGGTACCGGGAGCCCCCACACGGCGCGCTCCTGCAACCCCTCGCCTGGATTTATGCAGCCCTGGTGGAGTTGCGCCGGCGCGCTTACCGATCCGGCTGGGCACGCAGTGCCAGCGCCGGAAGGCCGGTCGTGGTGGTGGGCAACCTCACCGTGGGTGGTACCGGCAAGACACCGCTCACCCTCTGGCTGGCACGCGCGCTCACTGCCGAGGGCCTGCGGGTCGGCATCGTCGCACGCGGTTACCGCAGCCGTAACGGTAGCGCACCGCGAGCGGTGGCAGCGGACGCACGTTGGCAGGATGTGGGGGATGAGCCGCTGATACTGGCACGCCGCAGCGGCTGCCCGACAGTGATCGGCATCGACCGGCTGGCCGCGGCGCGCACCCTTGCCGCCGAGGGTGTGGAGGTCATCGTGGCGGATGATGGCCTGCAGCACCTGCGGCTCGCCCGTGATTGCGAGATCCTGGTGGTGGATGGCGCGCGCGGAGTCGGTAACGGTCGCCTGCTGCCGGCGGGTCCGCTGCGCGAGCCGACGACCCGGCTGCTGCAGGTCGATGCGATCGTCGTGAACGGTAGCGTGACCCATGGCTCGCTCGCTGCGCTGTTGCCGCCCACGGTGCTTGCCATGCAGCTCGTGGCTGTCGAGGTGGTGAGTGTGGATGAGCGAGAGCGCCGGCCGCTGGCCTCATTCCAGGGACAGCGCGTGCACGCCGTGGCGGGCATCGGCAACCCGCAGCGCTTCTTCCACGAATTGCGCGCTCACGGCATGGAGCTCATCGAGCACGCCTTTCCCGATCACCATCCGCTCAGTGCGGCGGAGGTGGCATTCGCCGACGCGCTGCCGGTGCTCATGACCGAGAAAGATGCCGTAAAATGCAGCACCTTCGCCAACCCGCGGCTGTGGTACGTGCCGGTCACCGCGCAGCTCAGCGCACGCGATGCGCACGAGCTGCTCGTGCGCGTGCTGGCGAAGGTACGCGGCGCCGCGCCCGCCGGAGGTCCTTAGCTGTGGATGCACGTCTGCTCGAGATACTCGCCTGCCCGGTGTGCAAGGGAACGCTGCAGTTCCGGCGCGAGGCGCAGGTGTTGGTTTGCCGCATGGACCGGCTGGCCTACCCCATCCGCGACTCGATACCGGTGATGCTCGAGGAAGAGGCGCGCCAGCTGGCGGCCGACGATCCGTTGCTCGACCGCTGAGCGGTACCGGGCGACTCAGGTGGGTGCGCGCGTGTTCCGGGTGGTGATACCAGCTCGTTATGGCTCCACGCGCCTCGCCGGCAAGGCGCTGCTGCCGATCGGCGGCAAGCCGATGCTGCAATGGGTATACGAGCGTGCCCGCGCAAGCGGTGCGCAGGAGGTGCTGATCGCCACCGACGATGAGCGGATCCGCAGCGCCGCAGCCGCCTTCGGAGCAGAGCCGGTGATGACCGCGAGCACGCATGCTTCCGGCACCGACCGCGTTGCGCAAGTGGCGCGCAGCCGCCAATGGGCGCCGCAGGAAATCGTAGTGAATGTGCAGGGGGATGAGCCGCTCGTACCACCGGCGGTGATCGCCCAGGTGGCAACGCTGCTCGCGCTGCACCCCGATGCAGAGCTGGCGACACTCGCTACCTCGGTCGACTCGCTCGAGGAGCTGCTCGACCCCAATGTCGTCAAAGTGGTGACGGACGCGCAGGGCCGCGCGCTCTACTTCAGCCGCGCGCCCATTCCGTGGAATCGCGATGCCACTTGCGCGGATGGCGCGAGCCAGCGCGACTTCGGCGGTGCGCGCCGGCATCGCGGAATATATGCCTATCGTGTCGCGTCGCTGCTGCGACTTGCGCAGTTGCCGCGCGGCAGCCTCGAAGAGCG
>Ga0318562_10000280_pt1 | contig 24093 bp, 21 predicted proteins | sample GRESIP066b5f18_FD_203688 | JGI IMG/M metagenome (GOLD analysis project Ga0318562, IMG submission 203688) | Tropical soil microbial communities from Luquillo Experimental Forest, Puerto Rico - GRE.SIPMG.066b5f18 | ecosystem: Environmental > Terrestrial > Soil > Tropical forest > Bulk soil... | reverse complement strand
GCTTACTGGAAAGATTTGGTTTATAATAATATCTGGAACAAAGACGCACAAATAAATATTAAAAATATTATTAATTTAATATTAAAAGAAAAATTTATTAATAACTTAGATCTTGACCAGCATATAAATATCGCTAAAAATATATATAACTTATGTCAACTTGACGCCAATATAAATTACGCAGAAAATTCTATTAATTTCTGTTCTTTTTTTCATAATAAAGCTGAAATAGAAAATTTTAATTGGGAAGAAGATGCATTAAGTTATTTTAGCAAAGGTCCGGCTGGGCAAAGTAACAGTATTTCCTATAAAAGCGCCTGCCCTTTGGTAAGGGACTTTCTTAATACGAGTGAGCTTGCCATAAACGACCCACAGCAAGCACCCATAGCCCATCTACGCTTTGGTCATGCAGAGACTATCATGCCGTTTTTGGTGCTCTTAGGGTTTTATAATAAAGATTCTCTAACAGACATGCTCATTCATCCTGAGAAACGAAGCTTTCGCACCGCACACATATCGCCCATGGGCGCTAATATCCAATGGATTTTATATGCTTGCGCTGATAACGAAAAATATCGCGTAAGCATGCTTCATAACGAGAAAATTATTTCTTTTCCAATACCTGAGTGCGAAAAGAGCTCATGGTGCAGCTGGCAAAAAGTTAAAGATTTTTTAAATCAAGAAAACCGAAGCTGCGATCAAGAGCAGTTTGAGAACATAATTTGCCAAGGAGTTACGTGTACCCATGCACACGATTCAGAATAATATATTATTAATTCACCAGATGCGTGCAATGCCCGCATCGCTTAGCTAAAATGGGCATAGGCAAAAGACACTGCGGGCAATCTTTGGTATTAATTTTCGGGGTCTCTGCTCTGTATTTATTTATAAATTTAACTAATATAAATATCGATAAAGCTATAATTAAAAATTCTATAATAGTATTTAAAAAAGCGCCGTATTTCAGCGCTATTTCAGCATGATTATCGTAAGCGGGGCGAAGTACATAGGATAAAGACCCAAAATTTATACCGCCAACGAGCATTCCGATGGGAGGCATAATTATATCGGTGACAAGAGAATTAATAATTTTTCCAAAAGCTGCGCCTATTATTATGCCAACAGCAAAATCTATAATATTACCACGCATAACAAAAGTTTTAAACTCTTGCATAAAAGACATGTCTTTTCTCCACAGAAAATAAACTCTAATTTAATATATATTAAAAATTCAAATAATAAAAAATATGTGCTTGACGAAAACAGAAATGCAATTAAGGCCCAAATTGTTAGGACAGCACGATATTTAACGCTCTTGTGCCTTAGGATTCAAAGAGGCAAGATGCCCTTCTTAATATTATTTTTTTAGGTGCCCTATGAATAATGCGAGCCATATAGTTACGTCAAAACGAGCGATTGTACGCTTTGCTGGAGATTCAGGCGATGGTATGCAGCTTTTGGGAAGCGAATGGGTAAAATCGTGCGCTTTTGCTCACAATGACTTGACGACGAGTCCGGATTTTCCCGCCGAAATCAGAGCTCCGGCCGGAACTTTGGCTGGCGTATCGGGTTTTCAGATCCAATTTGGCAGTGAAGAAATCCATACAGCCGGTGACCAACTTGATGTTTTAGTGGCACTTAATCCTGCGGCTTTAAAAAATAACGTGCCTGATTTGAAAAAAGCTGGACTTATTATAGTCAATTCGGGGAGCTTTAGCGAACTTGCGCTTGCTAAAGCCGGACTCAAAGAAAATCCGCTCACTAACCAAAGCTTGGCCGATTTTCACTTAGTCGACATCGATATGAATAGTATTTTGCGCCATGCCCTTAAAGATACCGGCTTAAGCACACGCGATATACAAAAATGCAAAAACTTTTTTTGCCTCGGACTTTTATTTTGGCTTTATAGTCGCGATCTAGAGCACCAAATTAATTTTATCAAAGAAAAATTTAAACGCGATGAAATACTTCAACACGCTAATATTCAAGCCTTGCGATCGGGTTTTGCTTATGGTGAAAATACCGAGCTTTTGCCTCGCCAACAAATACTACGAGCGCCTCTTCGCTCTGGAACTTATAGGGCACTTACGGGCAATAAAGCATTGGCTTTGGGATTAGTTACAGCGGCACATAAAGCCGATAAAAACTTATTTTATGCCAGCTATCCTATTACTCCAGCTTCCGACATTTTGCATGAACTGGCGGCGCTCAGATCATATGGTGTTTCAACTTTTCAAGCCGAAGATGAAATAGCGGCTATTGGGGCTGCTCTTGGGGCTTCATATAGTGGAAATATCGGTGTAACAGCAACTTCTGGACCGGGATTTTGCCTCAAGGCTGAGACTCTTGGCTATGCTACTATGCTTGAAATTCCTCTTATCGTTATCGATGTTCAACGCGCTGGGCCCTCCACCGGCATGCCAACTAAAACGGAGCAAGCAGATCTTTTACAGGCTATCTATGGACGCCATGGCGATGCTCCCTTACCTGTTCTGGCAGCAAAAAATCCCCAAGATTGCTTTAATAAAGCGATCGAGGCCACACGTTTGGCTATTATGTTTATGACGCCCGTTGTTATCTTAAGCGACGCGAGCATAGCAAGTAGTTGTGCACCGTGGCGCATTGTTGACCCTGATGACATCGAAAAGATTCAAGCGCGACATGAGCCTTACAGCATGCCTTATAAGCCCTATGAAAGAAGCACTGATTATCTAAGCCGAGCTTGGGTCTTGCCCGGTATGACAGATCTTGTTCATCAGTTAGGTGGGCTTGAGAAAGATAGTTTGAGCGGCAAAGTTAGTTATGATCCTAAAAATCATCAGCTTATGTCGGGGTTAAGACAGCAAAAAATTGAGCGCGTGAAAAAATTTATTGCTCCTCCTCAAATTTTTGGCAAAGAAACTGGCGATGTTTTATTGGTAGGATTTGGCGGAAGCTATGGAGCTCTACGGCAAGCATGCATTGATCTTAACAAAGAAAATTATGACGTTTCGCATCTGCATATAGAACTTGTGAATCCGCTTCATGACGAAATAGGGGCGTATTTCAAGAATTTCAAACACGTGTTGGTCGTTGAACATAACCAAGGACAGTTGCAAAAATTAATAAGCGCCCAATTTTTAGTTAAGTCTTCAGGACTCAATAAAATTACAGGCAAGCCTTTTCTGGTTGAAGAAATAACTATTCACGTTAAAAAATTAATTGAGGCCACTCATGACTAATATTTTAAGCAAAAAAGATTTCCAAAGCGATAACGAAGTTCGTTGGTGTCCTGGTTGTGGTGATTATGCTATTTTAGCTGCCGTTCAAAAAACACTGGCAGAAATTAATGTCGATCGTAATAACACGGTTTTTGTATCCGGCATTGGCTGTGCTGCACGTTTTCCCTATTACATGAATACCTATGGTCTGCATACCATCCATGGAAGAGCTCCTGCTATAGCGAGCGGGGTCAAGCTTGCGAATCCTAAGCTCGATGTATTTTTAGTGACCGGCGATGGCGATGCTTTGTCTATTGGCGCTACCCACTTATTACATCTGTTTAGGCGAAATTTAGACATAACTGTCTTACTCTTTAATAATCAAGTTTACGGGCTTACCAAAGGCCAGTATTCACCAACGTCTGTTCAGGGTCATAAGGGCAAATCGACGCCTTTTGGATCTATCGAAGAACCTATTAATCCTCTGGCATTTGCACTCAGCGCTGGAGCAAGTTTTGTTGCGCGTAGTCTCGATACTGATGCTGCTCATTTGAGCTCTGTATTAAAAGCCGCCAAAGCCCATCGTGGTACAGCTTTTATCGAAATTCTACAAAGTTGCGTTGTCTACAACGACAATGCTTTTGACTATTTAAAAGACAAATCCGCCCGCGAACAAAATATAATAACATTGCGTGAAAACGAAGCGTTATTATTTAATAACGGAACCCATGGAATCGCACTCGAACCACAGACGCTTAAACCTATTATAGTTGACGCCCAAACAAAAAACGCCCAGATCTTGGTTCATGATTCTCAAACACCTGGTCTAAAAGCTCAAATCTTGGCAGGCTTGGCGTATCCGGATTTTCCGACACCTATAGGAATTTTTAAAGCTCAAGAACGACCAACTTATGAGTTGCTTAAACAAACACAAGATGAGCATATAAAAGCCCGTGCCCAGAGCGTAGATTTGCGTGCTCTTCTGCATGGTTCCAATACGTGGACGGTCTAAAGCTAATCAAAGTAAAGCTTCATTGTTGATTTTACTTATTAGTGCTAAGATCATCTTAAGCACTTAATTTAGGCCTATTAAAAGTAAAGCATGAAAAAAAATACTAACCCCTCGCCCCGTAAAGAAACCCAGAGTATAATTTTCGGGACTTTTGAACAGCTTGGATCGCAACAACGCGTGAGCGTCGGCAATAAGCATTATGTTGTCAGCGAAATCAAGGCCAATGTCGAAACTCCCATTAAGCATAACTCAAAAGTTAAAGCCCTGCTCAAGCCCGCTCGTGGTAAAGCAGGCGAAAGCGTCATGATTTTGCGTGTTCTAGCTCCGGAGCTGACACTTAAGCGCCGCATTGAGCGCTTATTAGATGATGCAAATATCTCAAGAGATTTTCACAAAATTATTTATCGTGAAGCAGGTATGCTTGGTGATGAAGTTTCTCACGAAGATATAAAAAATCGCACTGATTTACGTGATATCCCTTTTTGTACCATCGACGGAGAAACGGCAAAAGATTTTGACGATGCCGTTTTTGCCCAGGCAATGGGGAAAAATATTCAAGTCATGGTAGCCATCGCCGACGTGAGTTATTATGTGAAGAGTGGATCAGCTTTAGATAAAGAAGCACTCGAGCGCGGCACTAGTATTTATTATCCAGGCCATTGTGTGCCGATGTTGCCAGAACAGCTGAGTAACGGCCTTTGCTCACTTAAGCCTCATGTCTCGCGTTTAGCACTGGCCGTTTGTTTCGAGCTTGGTCCCAAAGGCGGTATTTCTCGCTGTGCAATCAAAGAAGTTGTTATTAATAGCAAAGCCAGACTTACTTATAATCAAGTCCAAAGCTTCTATGATGATTCCCAACATGAATCTAATATTCCTAAAATTGTTAAACCAAGTTTACTCATGTTGCGCAAAGCCGCGCATATATTGCGTGCTGCTCGTTTGCGTCGAGGCGCTATTGATTTTGATGTAGTAGAAAGTATCGTGGCTCTTGATGATCAAGGCGAACCTGTAGCTATTAATCCTCAAGCTCGCCTTGATTCTCATAAAATGATTGAAGACCTGATGGTTGCCACCAACGAAATAGTCGCGAACTATTTTGCCAAAAGAAAAATCCCGGCGCTTTATCGTATCCATGAACCACCTAACGAAGAGAAGCTCGCTAATTTTTTCACGACAGCCAGAGCTTTTGGAGCCTTGAAAACACCGGCTAAGAAATCACTCGAAAGTTTTATTGAACCCAAAGCTTTACAAAAAGTTATGAGTGAATATCAAAATAGCCAGTATAAAGACACGCTTAACCAACTTATGCTGCGTGCCATGATGCAAGCGCGTTATAGTGAACAAAATTTAATGCATTTTGGATTAGCTTCTTCTGCTTATTTGCATTTTACTTCTCCTATTCGACGCTACGCTGATCTTATAGTCCATCGTCAACTACGTTCTGTGCTTTTTAAGAAACGTAGTAAAAAAATTGATGATGCTACAATGGCACAAATCGCCGAATCGATTAGTCAAAGAGAAATGATCGCTACTGACTTAGAGCGCAAAATCGATCGCCTCTTTGCTACCGCATTCATGGCTACCCGCGTTGGTGATCAGTTTGATGGAACGATCGTTGCTTGTACCGAATTTGGTTTTTTTGTACGTATAATTCAACACCACGTTGAAGGTCTCGTTCATATAGCCAATATAGCAAAAGCTCGTGTGCATTATAATTCAGAGAAAATGTCCCTGGTCGTAAGCGGCTCTAATAAGCGTTACATGGTCGGCGATCCTGTGCGCGTCAGACTTATGAATGTCAATGCTGATCGCGGTCATATAGACTTTGAAATTATAGATAATTCACAAGTTTCTGAACAAGAAGAAAAATCATCCACTCGACACCGTTCACGACGTCGCAGAAGATCGTAATGAAGCAAGACATCGTCTTACTATTTTATGATTATTGATGGTCGAGTTCGCCATATCTTCTTCACAAGCAGCTTGTATAGCTGCTCGATACTCAAAAGGAATAGTCTCGGCCAATAAGCTTACACGGTAAAAATTTAAGGCCTTAGTTTTCTTGTGTTCCAAAGACGCCAAAGTTTTAAATTGGCTTTTAAGAATTTTTCTTAGTTTCTCTTGATGATCAGGCCGGGTTTCTTTAAGTAACAGATGCTGGCCCATTGGCAATAAAAAGCGCGCAAGATAATCGATACGCGCTCTAAATTCACTGAGAACTCTCGGATCGCCAAGATCATCGGTATTAAGAGTAGAAGTATAACGGTCACTTATGCTGCTCATGATCCAATCAGCTATCGTAGTTGAAACAATACCTAAGGCTGCGGCCCCCATCATGGCGTTTTCCTCATAATTAATAATATGACCTATAATAGGAATGCTTCGCGGAATTTCGAGCTGCACTCCTCGCAAAGATACATGGGAAACTATTTTTCTCTTCTTCGCGCCATCTAGTTTAAGCGCAAATGCTTCCCCACTTAACGTAATTACAGTTTGCGCATGGTTACTTACAATCGACGAAATCCCAAAAGTAACGGGGACTAACGAATAACCAATGGCCATAAATATCGCATTGATACCAAATTGCGTAATTCGCACGCCCATATGCTGGCCCTTGCGTGAGCGATAGCGTGGGAGCATTTCATAAATGCTTTTGCCAAATATTTGATTATTTAATTTAAACATATTGCCGCGCATAGTGAGTCGATTTTTGGTAAAAAACGAAGCAGCTTTAGTCGCCCCCACGATGTTGGTCATACGACCACCCGCACCGCGTCCCTCTTGCGCTATTTTTTCGTTTCGTTTCTCTACTTTGATCACGGTATCTTGAGCGAGACTAGTAAATTCTTTTCTATGCTTCTTATGCCACTTTTCGAGCTTCTTATTATTTTCGCTCTGCTCAGAGTCGAAAATTTCGAGCTTTTTATTTCTCGCGCCAATAGGAACAAGAAAATTATCCATTGTTTGAAATTTATCGTGGTTGGCGTCAAAAAGCGACAAATCAAAAGCTGTAACCAAACGGTAGTACTGGCGCACGGTAGGGTTGCAAAAAAATTTTTCTTCATCGCGCATGGTAAAAGGACCGCTTCGAAGCGCTCTTTCGCAATGCTTTTCTTCTTTTTTACTTATTTTTTGAACATAGCGCGCAAGCGCTTTATCAGCCAAACGATTTGTCAGAGATTTCTTCTCAAATACATCTCCTATCTCTTGGTCATTATCTTGTGAAGCGTTACTAGATTCTAAAGATTCAGGAATAGTATTTTGAGTATGAGCAGAAGAATGTATACGCATTTTGACCATCCAAATATTATTGGCACTGGTAGTTTTAGAAACTACTTTGCCAATTTGGATAATTAATTACCTAGATTATTAATAATATAAAATACAAGATATTAACCCCTCTATCTTTATTTAAAAAATAGGTTATAACAAAATCCAACTCTCAGCGTAAATATTTTAGATCTTCTTAAAGACTAAAAACAACAGGAGCCAAAAATAAGCCTTAGGGATTTAAAAGATCGCTGAATAGACTCAAGGATTTACAATGACAATATTTTTGCTCTCTCATAATTTAATCAACATAAGCGTACAAATTAGTTTATGGCTCGCGAAGATATTTTGCCTACTTTGTCTTTTGCCACAAATTTTTACTAATTATAAGCAAAAATCCGGTCATGCTATAAGCTCACTGTTGCTCATTGGCTACTTAAATGCCTTTTTATTCTTAATAATTTTTATTTTCGCAGCGAATTTGCCGCTCGCCTATAAATTCATATTGCCACTTGAGGCACTTGCTGTCGTGGTGCTTATTTCCCAGCGTCTTTATTACGAAAAGAAATATGCCACTAAAAAATATTGGCTGGCTTTGGCGATAAACATACTTGCCTTTGCTTTTTTAGCCCCTTGGGCCCAAAGGTATCCCTTAATTATAGGACCAGCATGTGGCTGGATTAATTTTGCTATATCTATTTTTTATCAATTACCTCAGGTCATAAAAATATATAAAGAAAAAAATGTGGACGGTTTTAATTTTCTTTTCGTAGTTTTTAACGCGTGCGCAGCGCTCATAGAAATTCTAACATGGTATCTTGGCTACGTGCCAGCTATAACTTGTTTAAGTGCGCTGAGAGCTTTGCTTATAAGTTTAATTCTCTTTGGACAATTTTCTTATTATCGAAAAAAATCGCGGGCAAAACAATTATTTGAGAATAATTATTTACGCCCTTTTTTGAGGCTCCCCAGAAATTAGATTAGATTTAATTCTGCAAAAGCTTTTTTAATTTCATCTTTTATTAAGCTGCTGAGTTTTTTCTGCTTAGTTAAATAAGCCGTCAAAGCTGCTCGCCTTTCTTTCTTTTCTTGTAAAGATATCTGCGCTTGAGCGCTCTTGGCTTGTGTTCGTGGCGGTCTTGTTTTTGGCGATAAATAGCTTTTTATCGCTGCCTTAAGTTCACTTGCAGAACTCACTTTCTTATAGGCAAACTGGCGCATGATCACGCGGGTAGAAAATACACTTGGGTTCTCGCGCAAAAGATCTTTGACTTCATCGCTCCAATGGGACATTTTTAAATAATGCCTAATAGTCCTGATATCACGGCAAAAATGCCGAGCGAGGTCATCTTCGCTCCATCCAGCATCTATGAGTTCTTTGTAGCCACCGGCAACATCTAGGCAATGTAAATCTTCACGATTGAGATTTTCTGCCAAAGCGGCTCCAACGCTATCGCCCTTGGCACTATATGATTGCAACAAACATGGAATTTTGGTTATATTCTGCGCGGCTTTAGCAGCCAATATACGGCGGTGTCCCGCAATGCAGACTAATTTATAATTATTTTCTTTTTTGTTAAGTCTTAATTCGGCTACTACGTTTTCTAGTACGCCATATCTCTTTATAGACTCAACGAGGCGCAGAAAACTATCTGAGCTTTGGTCTATTGATTTTCGTATATTCTCGTTGGTTTCGATTTCTTCGATCGGAATATTTGCGACTTTACCCAAATTTGCTTTAAGCGAAATTATTCTCTTGCTTTTTTCATTGGTTGATTCTTCGATATCAGCAAAAACAAAGTTCATAGTTTTAGCTACCGCTGTACTTAAATTACTCATTTTTTCTCCAATTTTTTCTTCAGGTAGACGCGTCTACTTCTTGTTATAAGTCAGCAGCCACTTCAAGATCTGATTGAGTCGGCTTTAATTTTTGTGCCTGCGCAGGTATTTTTTTAGTCATGCGTAAGATCTCTTTGGCCATGAGACCATAAGCGATAGTAGCAGGGGAGTCTTTTTTATAATGAAAAAGCGGAAGCCCGTGGGCTGCTGCGGCTGCGATAGATTGGGAATTAGGTATATGAGTCTTAAAAACAGAGATATTATTTTCTTTGCCGAATTGCCTGATTAATTTTTCAAATTTCTGGTGTGTAGCATTGTGACGGTCGAATTTTACTATGGCGCACCCTAAAAAATTCAGGCGGGGGTTCAAATAGCGCTTAACTTTTTCAATAGCCTGGAGCTGATGAGCAAGGCCTCGGCTGGAATCTGCTTCAGGAAAAAGTGGAATAATATAATGTTCGCTCGCAGCAACTGCAGATTGGAAAAAACAGTCGAGCGACGGGTGTGTGTCTATAAAGACATAGTCATAGTTTTTGGCTTGTGGGCAATCAAGCATAAGATCTACCAAGCGAAACTGATTAGGCTGCCCAACTAATTGTTCGCGTAGATCGTCAAGTTCTCTATTTGCTGGCACTAAATCCAAATTTTTAAAGCGTGTAACTACAGAGACTTTATCTATGCTTAAATCGTGCTTAATAGCATAGGTAAATGATTTCTCTTTGAGTTTAAGTTGCTCATCTCCACAAAGAAGGCTTGTGACGTTTGCTTGATAATCACAATCAATAACCAATATTTTCTTACCTGAATCAGCCAATGATGCAGCCAAATTGGCCACAGTAGTGGTTTTTCCAACACCACCCTTTTGATTAGCAATGGTGATTACTATAGGCTTAGCCGCCATTTTTTTCTCCACATGAATGCTTTTGCCCGGACTTTAACATCTTAGCGTCTTATTACCCATAGTGAGAGAACCAATAGTTTAAATTTTTTGGGGTACTTTTGAATATTATATTTTTTTATCTGGAAAAAATAAAAAAAAGGCCGATAATATCGGCCTTTTTTCTAAATATTATGTTCAAGCTATTTAGCTTTTTTCTTGCCACCTGATTTAAACTTTGTGGCCCCTGACTTAAACCCTGGTTTTTTGTCGAATCGAGGAGCTCCACCACGATCATCTCTATCACCAAAGCTACGCGCTGGGCGATTATCACGATCACCGAAACTACGAGCCGGGCGGCTATTATCACGATCACCGAAGCTACGAGCTGGGCGACTGCTATTATCGCGATCACCGAAGTTACGAGCCGGGCGACTGCCATTGTCGCGATCATCAAAACCACGAGCGGCTGGACGTGAGCCCCGTGAGTCAGAAGAACCTGCAAATCGCTTTTCATCTCGAAAGCTACGATTCATATCTTTGTTAAATGCAGATGCTCCACCACTTCGTTGGTCATCATAGCGCCGCGGCCCACCCCGTCCACGATCAAAGCCACGATTTCCTCTATCGCCCCTATCACCTCGGTCACCCCGGTCGCCTCTTTTGTCGTTTCTTTCGTTAAAGCGTTTGTCGGGAGAAAAACCTGAGTATCGCTTGCTACGTAATTCTTCAGCTGCTTGATCATGCTTGCTGTTTTCGTCAAATTTTTCCAAAGCAAGTTTAATCATACCCGCAGCCATGTCTTCAGGCGTAATATCTTGTTTGGCCACAATAGATCTATATTCACCAATTATTTCGGACGCCAATGCTGTTTTAACTTTGCCAAATAAATTCATGAGTTTAGCTGTTTTGACATCGTTGATAGTTGGTGGCTCTTCTTCGATAATATCGACACGAGCAAATTGAGAAATTCTTCTTAAACGAGAATTGTCTCGAGCCTCAACAAGCGATACAGCACGACCATTCCTGCCAGCACGTCCTGTACGGCCAATGCGGTGTACATAATCTTCTGGGTCATGAGGCAAATGATAATTCAAAACAAGTTCGATATCGTCGATATCTATTCCACGTGCGGCTATATCAGTAGCAACCAATACTCTTACGTTACCCGATTTAAATTTAGCCATAACACGGTCACGTTGATTCTGGCTTAAATCACCATGCAAGACGCCTGCTTCAAAACCACGGAACTTAATTTCATCGACAATTTCATCGGCAGTGCTTTTAGCATTACAAAAAACAACAGCTAATTTAGGATCACGATAATCAAGAACACGACACAATAATTCAGTCTTTTCTTTGCCACGTACACGGAAATAGCTTTGTATAATTTTAGTTGCGGTTAAGTTTTTGCTTTCGGTTTTAATAATAGCAGGATCACGCAAATAGGTATGAACTAAATCCAAAATAGCTTTGGGCATCGTTGCAGAGAAAAACAAACGTTGGTTTTCATCAGGAAGCAATTCAAAAATCTGCTCGATTTCAGCCCTGAAACCCATGTCTAGCATTTCGTCTGCTTCATCGAGAACTATCATGCTCACGGTGTTTAGATTAATGCTTTGGCGACGCAAATGATCAAAGAGACGCCCCGGTGTAGCGACAATTATTTGCGGTCTCTGTGTCTTAAGTATCCTAAATTGCTGATCTATTGCCTGTCCACCATAGAGCGCGGCTGTCGCAATGCCTTTGGTATGGGCAGATAAGCGCTTAATCTCTTCGCACACTTGCAAGCAGAGCTCACGTGTAGGGCAAACCACTAAGGCCTGGATATCTGGGCTGTTTTGCTTAATTTTTTCTATGATAGGAATAGCGAAAGTAGCTGTTTTACCTGTGCCGGTTTGCGCTTGTCCTAATACATCGCGACCGAGCAAAAGCTCTGGAATCGCTTTTTGTTGAATAGGGGTCGGTTCTGCATAACCCATCTTAGCGATTGTTGATAACATGCCCTCGGATAAAGACATGTCCATGAAAGTGCTGCTCTTATTCATTAATTAACCTTTGTCGCCTGGTGCTACGCCATAAGCGAATGTTTTAAATTGTTCTAGATTTGACCTGAGGTGGTAGCGACAACGCTCTTTTGTGCTTGTCCATTATTATTTTTTATATAAGCAGCACTTCCAAATCCAACCTATACTTATCTGTTATATTTTAATTACGCAACCCAGTTTGCTGTAGATTTATGGCCTAATTCTCTATATACCCAAATAAACTGGGTATTTCTTGATAAACTCGTGGGGGATGGCGCTGAGCTTACATAGTGTTATAAAATAAAGAGAAGGCGTCACAAATAGGGGTTAAGCCTTGATTAACAATACATATCAAAGACTAATTTACACAAGCCTCGTGCTATCTTCATGTATAGGCTGTGACCAAGTTACCAAGCGTATAGCGGAAAAGACACTTGCGCATGAACCTACATATTCTTTTCTTTTTGATACTTTTCGTTTGCAATATATACAAAATCAAGGAGCTTTTTTAGGATTCGGTTCAAATTTTTCTAGCGATACTAAGCTTTGGCTTTTTTTGATATTGCCATTTATTTTTCTCGTATGCACTGCTATATTTGTTTCTTTTTCTCGCAAATTATCATGTTATAACACGGTATTTATTAGCCTCATAGTTGGAGGAGGTATAAGTAATTTGATCGATCGCCTGCTCCAAGGAAGCGTTACCGACTTTCTTAATATCGGCCTCGGCTCATTGCGAACAGGGATATTTAATATAGCAGATATGGCCATTATGGCAGGGGCTATAGGGCTTGTCGCTCTGGAATTTTTAGATCGAAAAAAGAAGATAGAAAGCTAAATAAAAGGTCTTGGATCATGATTAAAAAGTTTAGTTTTGTCTATTTTTTGGTTAAAAGCTTTAGTTACTATAAATATTCTTTCTTGATCAAATTTAATTCCGGAGTTTAAATTAGCATCGAGTAATTTTTGCACCTCAGGCAAAAGTTCCCCAGAAGGCTTATAGGTTCCCGAGCTATTATCAAAGACAACAAAAACTGTATTATTTGCTTTATTTTTATAAACAAAAAACTCACCAGAATAAGACACGCGCCGCACCAGGCCCGATATTAAAAAATGCTTAGTAAATTTATCTTTCATGAACTCAGACGAAGCAAGGCTCGTTGATTCTGTAAATATTAAGCGATCGGGCAAAATCACATAGGTATGCGGCTTATCTTCTAGCAAATTACTAAATATTTCTTTAGTACTTGCCTCATGGGATAAATCCCGTCGGTGATAAGTCATATGGCCCAATAATTTTAGAGGCGTTTTTCCAGGTACTTTGCGTTGGTCTATTAATCTAACTGAAGAGCGTTTGATATCATGTTGCTCAGGTAAATATGATTGGACTCCCTCCAAATATATCCAGTAGCGAGCTTTCTGACTATGCTCATGCATCATATGACCCGCAAGAGAAGAAAAATTATTCTGATGAAGGGTAATAGTATGCGCAAATAAATTACATATAGGCAGAATTAACAAAGCCAAAATAACTATATTTTTTTTCATATAGTAACCCCCAAAAGTAATGTCTACTCTCTGGTTATTTTCCAGCTCGGGTACTTTTGGCTAAAAATATTAAAGTCTTTTAAAAACAGCCATAGCTTCAACATGCTCGGTATGAGTAAACATATCCATGACACCCACGTGAGCAAGACGAAAACCTCGCCCAACGAGAATACCTGCATCTCGCGCTAAAGAACTTGGGTTACACGAAACATAGACTATAGTTGAAACGTTATCGAGATTTAAATTCTCTACCAAAGCTTTTGCCCCACTACGAGGAGGATCTATCAAAATCTTGTTGTAATTTTTATTATGTATCAAAGTCCCGAGTGTCTCTGGTTGGCTCAAATCTGCTTTGTAGAAATTTATATTATGTATATTATTTCTCTCAGCGTTCATAGAAGCTCTTTGCACCATGGCTGCCTCACCTTCGACCCCGATAACATGGGCACACTTGCGCGCGATAGGGAGACTAAAATTGCCAATGCCACAAAAAAGATCCAAAACTATATCGTGAGGAGCAAGTTCAAGAAATTTTAAAGCTTGCTGGATCATTTGACGATTAATATTATTATTTATTTGCGTAAAATCAGAGGGGAAAAAATATAATAATATATTATCGCCTATATCATAAGTTAAATAAATATCTTGGTCTACAGGATATATTTTATGAATAGTCTTATATCCTCCTGGTTGTAAAAACAGCCAGATATTAAATTCTCTCGCAAACTCTATTAAGATATCTCGATCATGAAGCGACATAGCTTCCAAGTGACGAAATATAAGCGCAGTTGCGTTGTCACCGACACCTGCTTCTATTTGGGCTATATGCTTCTTATTTTCTAGCTTAGCCAAGCAATCTTGTAAGGGCTTAATTATCATGCCGAGTTTAGGGTGTAATACTTGGCACGAGTCTATATCTGCCAAAAATCTCGGCTGATGAAGCTCTCGAAAACCTATTAAAACCCGCTCTTTTTTAGCGACATATCGAACAGAATAACGCGCCTTACGTCTATAGCCATAAGGGCCACTCACGAGAGGCTCTAGAATATTTTCTGGTTTGACTTTCCCAAAGTGCTCAAGTTGTTCCAATAAGACACTTTGTTTAAAACGAATTTGCGCTTCTTGATCCATATGCTGCAGACTGCAGCCACCACAAGCACCAAAAAATGCACATGAGGGTGCAATACGCTCTGGCGACGCCTCGATAATATTTGTGACCGCTGCTTCGTCAAATTTGGAGCGGCGGTTTATATATTTGATAGCGACTTTCTCGCCAGACAATGCCCCAAAAACAAAGGTCGTTTTTCCCTCTATATGGGCTATACCCCGTCCATCATGACTGAGTTTGGTGACTAAAACTGGCTCTTCGCTTTCGCTTTGGTTTATTTGCATGCCTTTTTCTTTAGCAGCGAAGATCCATTTGGGGAAGGTAGGATGCGCTCTGCTTAATTTTTTTTAAAAAAAATAAGATTTTGGGAATGAAGATAGGCCGGCGCTGGCTAAGCCTCAAAGCAACTATGAAAACCCAACGGAGAAAGTACATGCGAATGAATTTCACTAATAAAGCTGGTATATTGTTTGTAGCCGCTGGCATTTCCTGTGGCGCACAGGCAATGAATGGCCAAGACCAAGACGGCCATCTCCAAGGCCAATGGGCAGAGCAATACGACCAAAAACCTTGTGAAAAGAAAGTTAGACCCGAACTCTGGAAGAAAAAAAGATGCAGAGATCTAGGCAGCAGAAAAACTACCTACAGGGAACATACTCATCAAGTAACTGAAAGAGTAACCCATGAAGTAAAAAACCGCACTGACACAACCTGGCAAGATCTCGCTCGTAAGGAAATAGATATACCTTATGTAAAAAGCGACCCATGCCAACAACAAGAACAAGCTCAACGACAACTAGAAGCCATGGTACTAAAAGACGATAATTCTCATTCACAACAACAACAAGATTCCTGCACCGCAAGAAAGGGCAAAGTTGTGACTGATAAAGCGGTCGAAAATAGACAACTAGGCGAAGTAACTGAAACAGCACATGAATATTTTGATTCAGCAACTCAAACTACTGTTAAGATTACTAACAAAATGTGGGAAGAAACCTGGAATTCCTACGAATCAGAAAGTGAAGATGAAGGCCCAGAACAAAAATGGGATGAATGTGCTTGTGATCAAGTTCAAAAATAAAAATTAGTAATAATATATAAAAGCTTAGTAATCTATAAGATGCTAAGCTTTTATTTTATTTGGTTATCGAGAGCGCTTTTAAATAAACGATTCAACCCAAAGACCCCGGCCAACCAAATTCCTGAAAAAATAACGAAGGTCAGCGCGAAATAACCCAGGGCACCCGAAAGTGTTCCAGCTAAAGCAATGAGGAGTATTTCTAAAAGTCCTCCACCCGATTTACCCAAACGACTCGCTACGACATCTACAGCTGCTTTTCCTCGTATTTTCGATTCGGAATCGAGCGGTATATAAGCCATTTCTTTGGTCGGATCAAAAAGAGCATATTTTATACTCTTAACCAAAATCTCCAAAACAAAGCCAACGATGACCGTGAGAAAAAGCGGTGTAAAATTAAGATATTCTGCTAAGAGTGCCAGCGAGTTGGGAAATAGTACCCCCAAGAAAAAAAGCGCCCCACAGATTCCTACAACCAAAGGTGTTGCTAACGCAGCCCAAAACCAACCCATTTTTCTTAGTACGATGGAGCCCGCAAAAATAGCAATAATAGTCCCAAGACCTGTAGCCGTAGAGAGATAACCCATGAAATTGGCATAATCGTTGCCACTCGGGTACAAAAGAACGAGCTGACGTTTCCATGTAATTTCGATGAGATTAACGGTCAGGCCATAACAAATAATCAACAAAGCCATCAAACCTAGATAACGTGACTGAATAACAAATTTGATCCCATCCCAGGTCGAAAGTTTGAGCTTTAATTTATCTTGTACTAAAGGCGCCTGACTCTGCTTAAAAACAATGCGATCAAGATAAGCATAAAGAATAAGAATAAGCGCACCGGCAACGAGCATCACGATGGTCAATTCTCGAATGGCCTCAGCCCAGCGATCGAGATTGGCCCCTTGAGCAACGGTATTTTGTGAAACATAACTAACCACAAGACCAGAACACGTCACAAAAGCATTGGCCAGCAGATAAAAATGAGCATAATAACGTTTTGCATCTTCTACTTTAATTACATCGTTAGCGAACTGCCAGAACAAAAGGCTATTCACCACCACGCCCCAAAGTTCAGATGCTACGTAGAAAGCAGAAAAGGTCCAGACACGGTAACAATCTGCCAGCCCTTTCAGCCCATGTGGAAGCCAAGCTTGTAAGATATCGGCACTTTGCGTGGGGTGTAGACACTCATGAACAGGGTAAAGCACGAGGCCAAAAACCCCAAAGAAGAGCAAAAATGCCAGCAAAACAACATAAAAAAGCGAACGCCGGTCTATGCGTTGAGCTAACTGCCCATAAATCAGAAAGAATATCAGTGATGCGGGTAAAACCAAGCCGAGTTTTAAGAAAGGTATAAGCTCAGAGGAACCCGTCGCGGTCACTACCAGGCTGTCTTTTAGATTTCGCGCGATAGTGTAATTAAATAAAATCAAACCAACCATGCTCGCCATTGGCAACCAGATACGATGCTCCCTGCCATAAATTGGCCACAAGAGCTCGCGAAGGCTTAAAGAGTGCTGCTTGGGTGATAGCACTTGATTCATGATAAAATCCTGGGATTTTAATTATAATTTTATTTTGGTAGCTTTTGACAATAAAATCCTTTTTTCACACCGATAAAGTTCGGTCAACCCTGCGCTTTTTTCTCTTCGCAATAATTTAAAAGCTTCAAGATCGAAATAACGTGCCGCTAGGCCATGTTCGCGCGCGGCTAACATATGGAAATTATGTGTTAAAATCTTAATTAATTTCCCCAACAAAAAAAAACGCATTTTAATTCCCTATTCGTTCCTGCATTTATTGTTAATCTCATATTATTATAATATAATATTATGACGTAGGGATTCGACAGTAAATTTCTAATCTGAATTTTCTGGATCTCTTCGATCTAACTAAGAATGGAGAAAGCATTGAAAACAGGAACAGTAAAATTTTTTAATGAAGCAAAAGGTTTTGGATTTATTGTACAAGATGATGGTGGTAAAGATCTTTTTGTACATGCCTCAGAAATTACCAACGGCATTATTTCTGATGGCGATAAAGTTGAGTATGAAGTCGGCGAAAGCAAAAAAGGCCCATGCGCAATTAACGTAAGCAGAAAATAAAAAATTTTAATAGTAATTAATTAAAATTACTAAAGCACATTAAGCTACTTTTTTGACAGTTTTTTTAGAGCGGTCACGATTTAGCTTTTTTTGTTGTGTATACAGGCACTAACTGTAAAATGCGCCCGACATGAAAAGTTCTTTCTTCTTGTCTTTCAAAACAAAAAGCTCTCAGAGCCGGAAAAAGCTTTTGTCCATAGGTCGCTACTCCTACAGTGAGAGGCTTAATAGTTCTAAGACTCTTAGTGTCGTTGGCTTTAAGATAAGTCATCTCAAGCATCTCTCCTGCACCAATAGCTTCTTTAATTATTCTCACACGCTCTTGGGCTGACAACGCTTCATGGGCTTTTCGATACTGATAGCCAGTCATAAATTTATAAATGCGAGGATCAGAACGAATATGATGTTTCATAATTGGAGCCTTCAGTACTACTCCCTCAAAAGAAGTGCAGCGACTCAAACCGACATAGACTTGCCCGGCGGCAAAAGCTCCTTTACCTATGTCTATAATTACACGCTCAAAAGTTTTCCCTTGACTCTTATGAATGGTCACTGCCCACGCTAATCTAAAAGGAAACTGGCTAAATGTTCCCACAGCTTCTGTTTTAATTTTGTCGTTTTCAACAAAAAATTTAAATACTTCCCACTTAAAAGGTTGCACAGAAATAATTGTCTTATCTTCTTGAAGTCTTATATTTACGACGTCTTCTTGGTCAATTTTTTTTACCGATTCAACAATACCAATAGTGCCATTCACCCAGCGTCTTTTGGAATCGTTGTTAAGCATCATAACCTGCGAACCTGCTTTAAATTTTAGAATCGGCGCGGTCGGAAAATATTCTTTATTGAACTCACCGCTTATGCTCGCTTCAAAACTGTGCATCTTACCAAGGAGTTTCGATAAGTACTTATCGTTAATTTCATCAGCTTTCTGATTCGTCGTCGTTAAGTTAATATAAAATTCATTGGTTTTTGCTTCGAATTCCGGCATAAGACGACTATTTAAATGATCAATATCAAGAGTTTTTACTGAATTATTTCGAATACGATTAAGCAAATCCACAAAATCCTGATCTTTTTGACGATATATTTTCTCAAGTTCTATTATTTCTACCGAAAAGCCTTCAAAAACTTTAGCGCTAAAAAAATAAGGGCTTTCATAAAGATTAGAAAATATGGAACGCTCCTGCGCGTTTACAACCGGCGGCAACTGGTAAAGATCGCCTACAAAAACCATCTGTACACCACCAAAGGGGCGATCTGTGTGGGGACCATACATTCGTAAAAAAGTATCTATGCAGTCAAGAATATCCGCTCTCACCATCGAAACTTCGTCGATAATTATAGTTCTGATCGCTTTATAAAGTCTCGGGTTACGCGGGCGCATTTCGCGGTTACGAATTTTTTCCGGTGTCACGTCAATATAAAAGTTAAAAAAACTATGAATAGTTTGTCCTTTCACGTTAAGTGCTGCGACGCCAGTTGGTGCCAATAATACGAGTTCTTTGCTGCAATTTTGTGCAAAATATTCGAGCAAAGTTGATTTACCCGTTCCCGCCTTTCCCGTTATAAATAAACTTCGGGTTTCATCCTGCAATAAATCTAAAGCATATTTAAATTGCGAATTTATTTCCAAAGGAAATGCCACGGTCTACTCCAATAATTGGTAATACTATGAGCTATGTAATTTATCGCCTTTATGATAGGGGCAGCTCTTATTATAGAGCACACGCTTCCCAGAGCGTAATTAAACGCTCTTTATCGGTTGTCTCAATGCCATCTTGAATAGCCCAAATCCAACTTAAAACCGTCTGTACAAAGCACCATTGAGCCAGGCGCTTTGGCGGGGCCTTATAAAAATGAGCTATTTTCTCTATTCGCGATTTTATAATATTAAGTGCCTCAACTTTGGGAAGATTAATCAATAAAGCCTCCGGGTTGCGGATAAAAGCCCCCGCTTCGTAGAGTGCTTCACCTACTACTCCCTTAGGATCTATGGCTATCCAATCGTTTTTATGTTTGAGTATATTTCCCTGATGAAGATCGCCATGCAGCAAGATATAAGGGCCACTTGATTCAAGAAGATGGTTTTTAATCAAACGCGCTCTATCCAACACAAAGTTAGAAATTGGCCAATTATTTTCAAGTTCGCTTAACCAATCTCTTATATGAACAAATTTTTCTTCGTATCTAACTGCTTGATGAAGTTTACCAGCAACCGAGCAAAAAATATTAATAGCCTCAAAATCGTGTGCAAAGGCATATTCTTTAAGCGATTGCCCTCCATCAGCATATTCAATTAATAAGGCTTCCTCACCCTCTGCCAAAAGAGCTGCCATACCAGGGCCCGCAAAGGCTTTTAAAGCTCGAGCTTCTGCTGCTAAGCTCCATGGCTCAGGGTTGAATTTCAAAATTATTGCTTGGCTACCACGATACCCGGATAAAACATAGTTAAAAGACAAATCGGGCACTTCTTTTAGTTCTTCTAAATGCCAACGCTTGGCGTAAAGCTTCGTCAAATGGGGCAGTAGGTCTAGCCAATGAACACCGGCTTCTCCATAAATTGTGGCAATATTTTTTGTAAAAAGCAGATCCATTCTTCGCCTCGCTTATTAACGTAGACATGTCTACATAAACTATTCTGGCATCCAAGTCATCGCCATGACCGATGCCAAGGCTTCCAAAATAAACCACTCTCAACTAAGAAAAAATCAAAAAAGAGGCTTTACATGTCTAAATTTTTATTTCTAGGCTTTCTAGTTCTTGCCCAATCCTGCCGCATTTCTTCCCTCTTGCCAGATTCATATATCGATTGCGATGATAACTTTTCTTGGACCACAGGTAATTTTGATCGTGCCGAACACTTGAACCACGATGAATATCCACATCACGCTGGAAAACTGGCTCTCATTGCTCAAAGTAAAGCTGGCTCACAAACAAGGGAGGAACACCGAGGTAATAATTTTTTCAACCACACCGAAGAAAAAAGAGATATTTGCATTGCAATTAATCGCAAAATAAATGGTGAAGCCAACATGTTTATGGAATTTCAACTTTACCAAATTCTTGAGCCCGATTTTATAACCCCCATGGAATCAAATAAGCAATTTAAAAATATCGATAGTAAAAGGGCCATACTCAAAAACTTTGCTTGGGATTCTTCTCATAAAAATCCTCTCTATAATTTGCAACTTGAAATATCTATCTCATGTGAGAATCCTTGGAAAATAAAAGGAAATGCACAAAATATAACTATGTTTAATCTTAAAGAGCCTGAGGGCAAGTGTTATTTCTCTCTACATGATCACGAGCTAGATCTTCCCTCTGGTCAGAAAGTCCTCATCGCTCTAAGCGGTTTTTACGAGCACAATCCAGCAAGGACTAAAAATATAATAATAGAAATTAATAATATCGGATTTAAGAATATTTGATGCTCTGAAAAGAGGGTAAAATACCCTCTCTTCTTCTTTGTTATGATGATTCATAATTTTTATTGCCTTTTCTTTCACGAAAAGTACGAAAATAATCTAAACGCTTTTTCATTTCTCGCTCGAATCCCCGCTCAACAGGTTGATAAAATTCCCGACGAGCAAGATCTACAGGAAAATTATTTAATCCCGAGCAACCCGACGCCACGTCATGATCATAAATATATCCGTCACCATAATTAAGCTCTTTCATAAGATTAGTCGGAGCATTTAAGGCATGTTTCGGAGGAGGATAGTACGCAGTAGACTGAGCAGAAAAACATGCATTTTTATATGCAAGATAAACGGCATTGCTCTTCGGAGCTAAGGCAAGATATATTACTACCTGAGCGATTGCTAATTCTCCCTCCGGAGATCCGAGCGCAATAAAACTTTCACGAGCAGCAATTGCCATGGCTAGAGCTTGTGGATCCGCGAGCCCTATATCTTCACTCGCAATTCGGATTAAACGTCGCGCTAAAAAAAGAGGATCTTCACCACCCTTTATCATGCGCGCAAACCAATAAATAGCCGCGTCCGGATCGCTGGAACGCACAGATTTATGCAATGCCGAAATTAAATTATAATGCTGCTCACCCGCGCGATCGTAAAGAACAGCACGTCTTTGTATTATCCGTTCAATATCTCCGATATCGATAAGGGTCTCCGAATTACGTACTCCAAGATTTTCGATAAGATTGTAAAAATACCGCCCATCTCCGTCGCTTAAGTCAATAAGAAAATTCCTTGCATCGGAACTTAGATTTAAATTACCGAATCGCTCTTCATATTTCACTAAAAGTTTTTCCAGTGCATCCCTCTCCAAAGGCTTTAAAACTAATACTCTTAACCGTGAAAGAAGAGCACTATTTAAATAAAATGATGGGTTTTCAGTAGTCGCCCCGATCAAAATAATAGCCCCATTTTCCAAATAAGGTAAAAACGCATCCTGTTGAGCTTTATTAAAACGATGTATTTCATCCATAAATAAAAGTGTCGTCCCGCTCAATAATGGATTACACTCGTTCTCTTTAATAATTTTTTTCAAATCTGCTGTAGTACTATTCACAGCGCTCAAACTAACAAAATTCAACGAAAATTCTCGGGCATAAAGACGGGCTATAGAAGTTTTTCCTACTCCTGGCGGGCCCCATAAAAGAATAGACAACGGCTTTTTGGAAGCTATCATCGCAGTGATTAATCCTTCCTTACCTAAAATATGTTCCTGCCCAACAATTTCGCTAAGATTTTGCGCTCGCAATTGTTCAGCTAATGGAATATTTCTATTCATAAAAAATCGCCCAGACCCTTTAATGTACCATTGAAGAATCTATTATAGAGGCTTTATTGGCAAGCCATCGCACCATTATTTTAATTTTATATATTTTTCAAAATCTTAACTAAAATCTATCAGGTACATATATAACATCCCCATTGGAATCAACAATTACATACCGGCCTATCTGACGATAAATCTTCGCACCATCTACATCTGTACGTATATGCATTCGATAGGTTTTCTGATCCTTTCCAAGCAACTTAGCCATGGCCCCCACATGTTCGTCTAAAATTTTTATACTATTATCTTCGGATTGGGAATTTTTTGCTTGATTCTTGAGATTTGCCGTGTTTCTTTTGGTCGAGCTGCAACCTAAGGCTAATAAAATTATCATCATCGAAATCTCAATTTTGGCGCGCACGAGATACCTCCATAAATAAAATTCTCGCGATATCTCTATTTAATTAGCTCATTTTCTTCGGGATATTATCCGCCCTTTAACGGATGCATGCTCATATGGTAGACGCGTCAACATTCTGGGCTGCTTTCTTTATCAATTAGATAAAATAGGTGTAAATTTTTTTCAAAATCCTCCCGTTATTTCAAAGCTCAACTTAAATATTAGAATATTTCTGCTTTCAAGCAATTTTACTTCAAAACATGACGATAACCGTAAAGCTGCCTAGGCACTTAGCCTAGAGCATTTCTTGCTGTTGCCAACCAGCACGGCCTTAGGGTCCAACAAAAGGCTCTCATTAAATAATTATGGAGGACGCGTGAAGTTTATATCTAAGCGCACATCAAATCTAATAACCCAAATATTAGTGGTGTCGCTTGTTCTATTTTCTCCGGCACATGCCGTAAGAGGACTGGACGGAGGGCATCAGTCCAATGAACATGGCAATAATAATAACCAATGCCATGATGATCGGGCAAATCACGGACAGGGGCACGGGCATGATAATAGTCAAGGCCATGACCACCACGGCCAGGGCAGTGATCATTGCGGCAGCGACGGGCATCATGGACCTCCAGGCGACGTTCCTCCTTGTGAACCGCCTCCGTGTGAACCGCCTCCGTGCGAACCTCCTCCTTGTGAACCGCCTCCATGCGAACCGCCTCCTTGCGAACCGCCTCCATGCGAACCGCCTCCATGTGAACCACCTCCTTGCGAACCGCCTCCTTGCGAACCACCTCCTTGTGAACCGCCTCCATGTGAACCACCTCCTTGTGAACCGCCTCCATGCGAACCGCCTCCGTGCGAACCACCTCCTTGCGAA
>Ga0318562_10000275_pt1 | contig 24338 bp, 23 predicted proteins | sample GRESIP066b5f18_FD_203688 | JGI IMG/M metagenome (GOLD analysis project Ga0318562, IMG submission 203688) | Tropical soil microbial communities from Luquillo Experimental Forest, Puerto Rico - GRE.SIPMG.066b5f18 | ecosystem: Environmental > Terrestrial > Soil > Tropical forest > Bulk soil... | reverse complement strand
GCATAGGATAGAGGCAGGAGCATCTTTGCCTTCTCAAAAAAAGCCTGAAATATCCAGGAGTGCCGGGTTCCGAGCAGGTGAATGATGCTGTAAAGAAAGGGAAATCCGGAAAAGAATGCTAGTATTTCCAGGCGTTGAAAATAAACCAGGAAATCGTCCCCCATATTGACTTGGTTTTGGCCTGCAATGATTGCGGCCTCTGATTGTGGTAATTTTTTCTTTAACAAATATTATTAAACATCCGTTCACCTGACGCACTCAGCAACTAAAGCCCATAAGCCATCCCCGGGAAACGCAATCCCTTCCCTTGGATTCTCTACCGCATGACATAAGCAACACCAACGGAAAAATCCACAGTCTGGACGTTATTTACGCCCAGAGCTTTTGTTGCATTGGTAGAATACCGGTATCGGACACTCGCATAGAGTCCCCAGGGGTTATCTTTCGTGAAATGGACAACGGTGCCTAATTCGGGAATGGCTACAAATCCCCAGTTCGTGTTGGACGTTTCATAAATATTATAATATAGATTCTGTTCCCCGTACTGCGCTCCTAACCCAAGTTTTACAAATGGGGTGAAATGATCACCACCCTTAAAATAATGCGTTGCGTACAGCGTGATGGGGAGGGTATAAATATACTTGTACAAATCCGTTGTCGCAGCGCCATTGTTGATTTCATAAGTCTTCCTGGGAGCATACTGGTAGTAATTGCTCCATCCAAATTCTATCCCTACAGAAAGATCATCTTTTATGAATTTGCTGTATCCCATATCAAAACCAAGGGCGGAAAAACTGGTGACAAAGTTATTGCCAACCGGAAGACCAAAGACCCAGTTGGCATGCCATTCGTTGTATCCTTTCTGGGCCATCGATACCGTACTAAATCCTGCCAGGCAAAATATTAAGACTAAGTTTTTCATTGTTCTTGTTTTTTGGATGAGGTTAATGAGTTTTGAAATAGGGGGATTGCGCAAAACCCTGGTCTACGGTTTTAATACACTGATCAACTATAAAAGAGGTGCTGGTACCCACCTGGCCGTTTCCGACATCACTCCAGACTATGTCCAGTTTCCCGTTCGCGTTGGCATCCTTAAGGTCCGCAACCTCTACAATGATGGTCCCTGTACTTACTGATACGGTGTAATAATAGGGATACCAGTAACCATATCCACCGCAGTAACCCCAGTAACAGGGAGGTCCCCAGCCTGGGTAGCCCCACCAGTAACCCGGTGGAATGGAATAAATGGTGGTGTTTCTCAGTCCAATGACCTGAATGCCCAGGTCCGGATTCAGATGCACAGGCACCTGGGTGTATCCATTGGCAGTCATGTTCTTAATCACTTCCGAGATGATTGATTGCGCATTGGCGTCAAACCAGATACTGTCCTTGGGATCGCCTGTAATAACCTGGATGGTGTCCTTTATGGCAAAAGTTTTAAATGAGGAAAAGTTGATCGCTTTGTCATACTGGGTAAGAACAACAAAATCTGAGGATAGATTTTCATAGGGCGGTAGACTCCTGCAGCCCATGACAATGGAGACGAGGAGTATAACAGTCAAGGCGCTTGTGGTTTTCATAAAACTCATTTTGAATTAATGCTCAGGTATTTTTAGAATCATTTCCTGATCGCCGGAAGAAGAAAGGTCATTTACTTTCCGGTAGCAGGCATCTTGCTTCTGTCTATTTCCCCAATAAAAGGAATATGGTTAAGGACAGAAGTCTTCACTGCGTTGCGCAGGTATGCTTCAAGTTGTAGGAATTGACTGGCTTTCACGGCCCCGACCTTGGGCTTCATCAATTTATAATATTTCATGTACAGGTTTTCAAAGGCGATATTATTCGCCGAAGCCCGGGTGACCAGATTATCCGCCTTGTTATCGTCAAGGTTCTGATAGTGGTCCGCATAATCCTGCAAAATGGCAATATAATCCTGTCCTAATTTCTTCCTCTCCGCCTCATACTGGTCATACAATTTCCAAAAAGCACTGGCCGTCGCAGTGTCCTTGAATTTCATGTAGTCCTGCATCAGGTCCCGCTTGTCTTTGCCATACATTGCCTGGATCAGATTGATATCATCTTTTGTTGCCTGGGCTGAAACTGAAATAAAGAAAAAGATCAAAGCCGCAGTTAGAAGTCCTTTCATAAACGTGGTTTTTATTGCAAGTGAATTATGCGGGCAAATTATCGTTAATGCCCAAAAATTCCACCTCAGTCCCCCGTTTAACCGATAAATCAAACATTAATTTTGCAGTTAAACCAATAGGACATAGTTTCTTAATCCCGCGATGCTTGCGGAATCGTTAATTCCCCGCGAAGGTTGTTGTAGCCGGTTTCAAGGCTCAGATGGCCAGCCCACCCAATTCTTGTATGACGCTTTTGACAATATCGTCCTGAACCTCGAAAAGACTGTCAGACATGAATTTTCTTTGATACATCTGGCTCCAGACAAGCTGACTTGTACGCATACTGATCATCTGCATGTGGATCCGGAGGCTGTCTCTTAGAATCTGGATTTCACCTGTAATCAGGTACTGGGCGCCTACTGAAGCCATCACATGCTGCACGTCGGCCGCCTTTGAAAAGATATTGTGCATGGCATAATAGGCAATGACAGAGAAATTCTCCAGGTTCATCAGGGCTTTACTAAGCTGTGCACCCAACCCATCGGCAAATGAACTCCGCAGGCCATTCCTCGGAGAAAAGCTGAATGGAGCCACCCCGACCACCACTGATTTCCGGGAAGTCATCATCCTGGACGGGATGTCATCATCATTTTCAGTGAACACAGGTACATAACTCCCTTTTGGTATGGTTATCCGGATGTTGTCGAGCAGACCACTCTCGCCATAATAGTAGTTGAGGGCCCGGCGGAGCCTTCCTGCATGAATCCGGACTATACAACTCTCCTGTGGCCTAAAATTCGCCGGCTTGTTCAGGACATTGACTGCAATGGTGTATTCTTTCAGGGTGTTTGAGTGTTCATTGAGGGTTTCATCCACAATGTAATTGAGGAATTTCTTAAGGATTTCTGAGCCCTCGAAAATAGGATTACTGGTTATCTTTTGCAGTTGGTGCGTAACGGCTTCCTTGGAGAATTTGGTTTCTGATAATACAGGTTCTGGTAATAGCATTGTATAAGGATTTGGTTAATAATAAGATACTTTCCTCCTGGGTTGCAAGAGTGTCAGAGCCGGTTTTGTCTTTCAGGGAGCTGGACTTTACGATTGAGCCTTTGAGCGTAGTCAATTCAGGGACATGCTGACCTGTCCTGATACATTTTCGCGCAGTTTTCCAAGAGCATTAAAGGCACCCAGAAGCATCAAAAAAACTGGCGACTGGGAAAAATTATGAAGGGATTCGGAAGAGGACCAAATAGATGTAAAGTAATATGTGTCTTCATTTAGTACGTCCTTCGAGATACTAAAACTGGTACAGCTCTTTGGAATCTGCGTTGCCACAAACCGGTAGGTTTGTTCGAATTCCATTTGCTTTTCTTCCGGAATCAGTCCCGATAATTTTAGATAGTACATCTTGGGTATTAAGGTTCCTGACCGATTTAGTATCACATTATTTTCTAGTCCAACTAGCATGCCATCTTCGAGGAGAATAGTCAGATTGTACAAAAGCCTGATTATTAGGTTTTCTTTCTTTAGACAGGCTATGAGACAAATGAGAAAACGCTCATTTGTTCACGAAATGCCAAGCGCCTCACGATATATCGTTAGCCTTTTCCTGTTTAAGTCTGGTCTTCCATTTTAGCTGGAAAATGTAAACAGAAAAATAAAATCGGCCCGGAAGATCTTTTTTGGTGAAATAAGCTATCCTTTTGAACTCGCCGGGATCAGAAATAGTAAAATGGACGTGCGGGGAAATCTGGTCGCAATACTCACTGCCGGATTATAGCCCATGGAAGCAATTTGAACTTGAGTTTAATTACCATGGAAAAAATTCACATATAAAGAAAACACCGTTCAAAGGCCGAACCGGTATTGAATTCCGCCTAAAAATTGCTGTCTTGTACCCAGAAAGCCAAACTCAGCCCTGAACATCCAGCTTTTATTTAACTGAAACTGGCCTCCGACCAGAAAATTCCACATATTTGCCTGTTTTTTATCCAGTGAATACTGAACCGTGGAATTGCCTGCACTGTTGACCGCCTGGGATGCAGCATCCAGGATATTCCCGGCCGTACTCAGGGCGGCATTGGCCGTGTTGTGTTTGGCTATATTCAACGGGTTTTTTTGTTCCACTGGTGTAAGATTGTCCCACCAGGCATCGACTTTTTCCTGGCTGGCTGCAACTTTCATATATCCGGTATCAATTTTACTCTGCCACTGGTCGACTGGAAACAGATCCGAAGTATTTAATGACCCGCTTGTTCCGGAGTTAATCTGTACCCGGAATCCCCCGGCCCAAATGGCCAGATTCCTCTTTGGGTTCTTAAAGACAAAGTTCTTCCCGAACCTTGGTCCAAAAACGAAAACAAACGTCGGCTTGCTGAGTTCCTGGATATCAGACCAGGTGAAATTCATATCAAGAGCGAGGAAGAACCCGCCGATCCCGATAGTTGGGGTTGCTCCAAAACCAAACGTAGTGGCATCAAAACTGGCCTTGGTACTAAAGTTCAGAATATTGTTCCAGGTACTGCTGTCAGGAACCCATAGTCCCGCGTTGATAGCCGTACTTGTTTTTGACTTGGCCAGGATTGCATAGAGGTTCAGGAAAGGAAAAAGCCAAAAGTCTGCCCGGAGATTTGCGCCACTGGAACTGGCTGTTGCGCTGTTAAATCGTATGATCTGGTCAAGGTTGTATAAAGGGCCATTATTAAATCCTACCTGCAGGTTATTGATTTCGATGTCTGACTTCTGCCAGAGATACTGAACACTCAGACCAGCCGAATAGGGGAGATTAAATCCTTTCCTGGTAATTTTTTTACCCCAGATAGGAAGCATGTACGGATATTCCTCGGCTTTAAGGCTGTCCAGCAGGGCAGCATTTTTTTTGCCTACCACTTTGTTGGTGGTATACTGGGCACTGGCTTCAGAAAGGAAAGACAGCAGAATGATCGCAAGGCAGATTTTTGTTTTCATATATTTTTGAAAATAGCCGGAGCTTATTGAGCAAAAGGGAAATAGATTATAGAGGCCGGCAAGGCTGCGACAGGATGATGAGGCACAAAATCGTGCCAGGCCTCTAGGGTGATGGTGTCAGGTATATAGGAATCACTGTTGACTCAATGATCGGTTGAATTACCATTCCTAAAATTAGTGGTCCCCTTAATAGGTTCCTACATTATTTAACTGTTAAACAAGTTGTTGCAACGGGGATTCATCGGTTATGGCGCGTGATGTGAAGCTTTTTGATCCTTGAACGAAGTGTGTTTGGATTTAACCCCAGTTTTTCAGCGGCTCCCTCCGGTCCGCTGATCTTCCAGTCGCATCCCTCCAAGACCCGGACTATGTGCGCCTTATCGATTTCCTCCATGGATAGGGATACTTCCTGCTCCATTTGCAGATTGCCAACCGGCCAGTCAAGCTTCAGGGTTTTTCCTTCTGATGAGATGATGGATCGCTCTATAACGTTGATCAGTTCGCGGACATTTCCGGGCCAGGGGTATTCTTCCAGGCGGCTCATGTCCGCCCTGGATATATTCTCAATCTCCTTGTTATGCTCCTCCGCAATTTTTCTGGTCAGATAGTTTACCAGATAGGGGATATCTTCCTTTCGTTTGCGCAGAGGAGGGACCGTGATCGGGTAAACGTTGAGCCGGTAATATAGGTCTTCGCGGAACCGGTGTTCCTTTACATCATGGGCCAGGTCCCTGTTGCTGGCAGAAATGATTCTTACATCGACCTTGATTGTCTTTTGTCCCCCGATTCTTTCGAACTCACTGCTTTGTAATACCCTTAATAATTTGGGTTGCAGAAAAATGGGCAATTCCCCGATCTCATCCAGGAAGATGGTGCCGCCATCTGCCAGTTCAAATTTCCCCTTTCTTGCCTGAATGGCACCCGTGAACGCCCCTTTCTCATGACCAAAAAGTTCACTTTCAATTAATTCAGAAGGCAGCGCCGCGCAATTGACTTTAACAAAGGTTTGCTTGTTCCTGCTGCTGTTCCTGTGAATCATGTTGGCGAACAATTCCTTTCCCACGCCTGTTTCCCCCTGTAGCATAACGGTGGCATTGGTGGCAGCTACCAGTTTGGCTTTCTGGATGGCATAAAGGATGGCCTCGCTCTGTCCGATAATAATCTGATCAGGGTCTTCTACCAGGTTCTTTCCCTTCAGATGAAAACTCTCTTTTTCAAGCTCGTTCTTAAGAATCTGGATTTCCTTATGCGCATTTTCCTGCTCCGTGATGTCGACACCAATGCTCATAATTCCTTTCGGGCTTTTGTTTTCATCATAGATGAAAATACTGTTCCAGTTAACATAAAGCTCCCGGCCGGTTTTGGACAGGATAGTTGATGTTAAATATTGGACGATTTTTCCTTTCCTGATCGTTTCCTGAAACATCGACTTTTCGGCAGCAACCTGGTCCATGGGGAAAAAATTGTCAAACCAGTTCTTGTTGAGCCAATCCTTTTCGGAGGCCAGTCCGAGAGTTGTCACCGCATAAGGGTTCAAATGCATGATGTTGCCCGACTGGTCAAGTTCGATGAGCATTACCTGCATATTCTGAACCAGTGAGTTCCACCGAACATTGGACCAACCAAGTATTTTCTCCAGCCGATATTTCCTAAAAATGTTTTCCAGGAGGTGACGGCCCATTATGGCAAGGAAAATGACCGGCTGGGCTAGAAAAGGGAAAAACAGCTTTGTCCCGAACGCCTTCCCGAGGTAATTGTCAGCCAGCTGATTTGAAGCGGAAATAAAGAACAGTAGCCCGTAGGCAATCATAGCAGCAAACAACCACCTGCCATCCTCTCGTGACTTGGTTTTTATTTGCCAAAGCGAAGCAGCCATGCCGTAATAAAATATCAGACCTAACGGAACGAAGGTGATGAGGACCCATGTCTGGGGTTGCAGGTTGGCAGCGGGGGTTAGCAGCATGGCACAATAGCCCAAACCAAGTAATAAGCCGACGGTTCTTGAAAGGATGGATTTCCTTATCGCCGAATATTGCTCAAAAAACCGCGGCAACAGGAAGAAATAAGCAAACAGGAAGAATCTTTTTACAATAATTTCGAACGGGTAGGGAGGCTGATTTGATAAGATGAATCCTGCGGGGGGAATGACCAGAAACAGAAATACACTTAAGGCGAGCAGGCCAAATATCAGACCGGTTTTGTCACCGGTCCTGAGCAGGCCCGCGAACAAGTTGATCAGGCCTGTTGCTACGGCCATTCCCGCTGTAAGGACTGCCAGGAGTGTATAATAATATTCCATCTGGTTATTGCCTCAAGGTTAAAGTCTTCCAAAGAGTAAAAGGGACTGAGGGCATCGGGGCGAGCCTTAAAAACTAACTTCCAATCAGGGCTTAACCAGGTAAGGATACTTTAGAGCCGGGTATCAGAAAAATGTCCACCAAACAGAGAGTGCCGAATTTTGAAATAAGGGAGGGCTACCAATTGCTGACAAATCTATAAAAGGTTCTCAAGGATTGCAAATGATGATTGATTTTGGGGAGTAAATCTATTCCGGTATCTGTAAAAAGCCTTTTGCCACATGCTGGTCGTTTCCATTGATCCTGGCTGCCGATACCGGCTTTACTGTTAAATAAATCCGGAATTTGTTTTCTAAATACGTGTAAAGTACTTTCAATAGGATGGTTTAACCGGAATAGATTTCCAGACTGCGCTAACCTAATCTATCAATCCAATTTCCGGCTTTATATGGAAGAAGAGGATGACCTGCTACGCCTGATCAAAATAAAATTTCCGCGCCAGGAGAAGAGGATTGACTGGCTCTACGAGCAGAACCCTGATTTCAGAGTACTCTGCAAAGACTACCTGACTTGTACGCTGGCCCTGAAAAGATTCAAGAAATCGCTTACCGAGGAAGAAAGATCCATCGAAGAATACGAAGGTGTGCTTGCCGAGCTGGAAAAGGAGCTGTATACTTTTATTTTCTGAAGCATTCCGGAATAATCCCCTGGATCACAGCAGGCATCAATAAGAAATCGCAATTGCCTTTTCCGGTAGCATAGTTTTTATCAACCTGCATATCCTCCCTGATCAGATCGCGCCGTCCGAGCTTTGGTTCGCAGAAGGCCCAGACTGACCAGGCTTATCGCAGTTGCGAGAATGGCCTCCTCCCTTGGCCTCGGATTCCATCCCAGTTCCCGAATCGCTTTTGCGCTGCTTGCATTCTTGTTTCGGCCCAGTTCAGGGACAACCTGGGCTATTGATGAATCAAAAAGGGCAGACAACCGCAGTACCCAGTTGGGCAACAGCCTTGTCGGAACTCGTCTCGCCGCCGCTCCCAGGCGGGATCGCAGCAAGCCGGCAATTTCCTGTATGGACATAAAATTACCTGAGATGGCCAGAAAGCGGCCCCCTGCCGCCGCGGGATGGGTCATCGCACGCAGGTGAAGATCCGCTACATCACGGACATCCACGATTCCAAAACTGAGTCGCGGACAGCCGGGCATCGACCCATCCATCAACCTTTTGACAAGATGGATGGAGGCCGAGTAATCCGGTCCCAGGACGGGTCCCAGCACGCCGACGGGATTTACCACCGAAAGCTGCATGATGCCTCCTTCACGCCTCATGAAATCCCAGGCGGCTTTCTCAGCCAGGGTCTTTGATTTGACATAGGCGGTAATGTTAGGACCATCCGGGTCAGTCCAGGTTTCCTCTGTAAAGGCCTGGTCAGTTGGCGCATGGCCATATCCGATGGCAGCGAATGAGGAAGTCAGTACCACCCTTTTAACCCCTGCATCCCTGGCGGCCCTCAGCACACGAAGGGCACCTTCCCGGGCCGGGATGATCAGTTCTTCCTCATGGCGGGGAACTCCGGGAGGAAACGGTGAGGCAATATGCAGCACATAATCACAACCTGAAACGGCCTCCGCCCATCCATGATCAGACATCAGATCAGCAATGGCAAATGAGAGACTGTCACCTGACTCCGGATTGGCTATCTTCAGGGTTGACCGCAATTCGGATTCCCTGCGGGGTGAACGAACGGTGGTACGAACCTGGTATCCGGCTGCGATAAGCTTCAGAATACAATGGGAACCTATAAATCCTGAACCACCGGTAACAAGTACCCGCTGGTGGGAACTGCCATTTGAGCCCGAGGGGAAGTCCCTGACATCCATAAAATGGGGTTTGTTCATCTGTCTTTTGACAGCTCAAAGATCAAAAAATTTCCGGAATGCTCCTCTGCCCGCCGGGTGGCTTGAGTCCAATATATTCTTCCCTGATGAATACTTCTTTTCCCGGAAAACAGTACGCTTCAATATTCCGGTACACGAGCAGTTGTAATAACTGTTTTTGGTCTACTGCCACCCTGTTGACGAAAATGACCATAACGCGTAAATTTGACCCTGACATCAAGCAAAAGAAGCGATGACAAATACTTCTTTACAATTTCTGCTCCACGGACTTCTCCCTAAATATGAGTTCCATGAGAAAAATCATACTGGCTACAAATGTTACACCCGACGGATTCTGTGACCACCGTGCAGTCCTGGCAGATAATGAACTTCATCAGTTTTATGCCGACTTGTTGAAAGATGCTGACACACTTCTTTTCGGCCGAAAAACATTTCAGCTGCTCGAGCCCTACTGGCCGACGGTAGCGAAAAACAGGACCGGAACGAAAGGGGAAATAGCGTTTGCAGACCAGGCAGAACGCATTCACAAGGTTGTTTTTTCCAGATCAGGTATCACGTCGAATTGGAACAATACGACCATTTTGAGTGTACTGGATGAGGACATCATTCTTAGGATGAAAGAACAGCCCGGCAAAAATATCCTGGTAGGGAGCCCCAGCATTGTGGATCAACTGGCCATGAATGGTCTTATCGATGAATTCTGTTTCCTGATACAACCTATCGTGGCTGGGTCAGGAAAGCGGTTTTTTGAAACAGCCAGCCTCCCGAAGCATCTTACCCTCAACCTCAAAGAATCCAGATTGTTGGGGTCAGGTGTTATTGTCATGTGGTATGAAAAGAAAGGTCCCTGAAAAAATACCGGAGTCGTTTACCTTCCAATCCGCGAAGGTTCAGCCAGACTGTTCAGCCATTCGGAGAATTTTATTTCTTTACCGGAAATTTCTTGAACATTTGCGGCACAATTTCATTGATGGTCGCCTTGACTCCTTTCCTGGTGCTTTCTTCCTGCTTACCCTGGGCACCGGTTCTCCAGACTACTTTGTTACTTGAAGGATCGATCATGTCAATAACCAGCGAGCCGTCCCGGAAAGTAGTCACGGCCAGCCCTCCGTCGTATGACGGAGTTGGATTATAGCTATAGGGGATATAGTAATTCACTGTTGCCTGACCTGCGTACATGGGAGCATAAGCCTGGGGATTATAAACTTCCGGCGGTTTCTGTCCAACTTCATAGGTCTTGTTCATGACCAGCGAATACGTGAAGAGGCAATCCGGGTGCACGGTATCCATCGTCATACCCCGACTGGTAAGCTCTGCGCGCACCGCACCGGCAAGATTGCGCTCAAGGTTTTTCCTGTCTACCAGCTTGGTAAAGGCAGTGTCTTTTGTTGCTGTAAAAGCGTACGTCTTGTACTTGGAAAAATCGACTCCTTTTGTTTTATCAGCATTGTAAATAATATTTGAGCCGTAGCATCCAGATAAACCTGCGATAACCATTAGAATTGGCAGATGTTTCCTATTCATGATTCAATAATTTCTTCGGAGTGAGATGAATTGAACCGTTGCCTGTGTATCTTCTGTTCCGGATTCGCTTGTGTAAATCTAATACAATTTCAAAACGCTTCTCTCAATATTTTTTGTGGTGAGGATCATTCATCTGGCAACGCATTACAACCGATTACCCGATCAACTTTACCAAATAAACTCAATCTTTTGAATAAACGCTAGATTTACCCGTAAAATCAATCAGACCATGAAACCTTTCCTTCTGCTTGGCCTTGGTCTTTTTCTACAGGTGCTTCTTGCCAGTGGTCAATCTCATCCAGCCGGCAACTATACTGCCCGAATGCAAAGATTCCTGTCCTCCCTGGATGCGGATGAACTGGCGCTGGTTCATTTTGGTTTTGACGACAGCCTCCGGACGAAGTGGGAAAGATTGCCGGGCACGCGCCAGGGATTGAAGTTGACGAGACTCAGTGAACAGCAAAAAATACTTTTTCATGAACTGATGAGAAGTTGCCTCAGTACCCAGGGATATCTGACAGTAACTTCGGTTATGTTCAACGAAGACATTGAGAAGAAGTTTGAACCCACGCTGGGGAGAAACGAGTATTGGTTGGGGGTATTCGGGCAGCCTTCCGGGGGAGAATACTGGGGTTGGAAGCTGGAAGGTCACCATCTTTCCCTGAATTTTACTTTTTCGGGGGAAAGTATGATCGCAAACAGCCCTTTCCTGGTAGCGACCAATCCGTCCAATTCTGTTACAGACAGTGCAAGGGCGGGACTGATCATATTGTATAAGGAAGAAGAACTGGCAAGGGATCTCGTCCGTTCATTTTCGGAGGAACAGCTCAGGCAGGGGTACAGCAGCCGGAAAAAACCTGACAGCGTATATAGTGAGCAGGACAGAAACCGAATCCATGTACCTGACGAAGGGATTTATTTTAGCCAGTTGAACAAATCCCAGCGGGATCTGGCAAAGGTTCTGGCACAGGAATATTTTAACCAGTTCAATCCCGGGGAGATTATTTCCGCAAATTCATTCTGCAACTCGAAGCTTCGTTTTTTCTATGCGGACAGTCGAGAGAAAGGGAAGGCCCATTATTACAGGATGGAAAACGGCATACAGATCATTGAATACGAGAATTACAACAATCATATTCATTGCTTCTGGAGAACGTCCAATGATTTTGGCCAGGAGATAATTCGGACCGTAACAAGGAAATGAAATCCTTCCAGGGATGATCCCGAAGCATGGCTGTATTGCCCCGGACCCTGGCTCGTGTTCAATCGAATTGCAGAGGCATTCCGGCTATCTTCACCGAAGAACCAGTTTCCCCTTCATGACCTGGTGGATGCTACAAAAATAAGCTGAACCTGCCTGGACGATGAGTGCCCAGCTATCCCCCTTTTGCAATGTTGGAGAGTGCCAAGAGCTATCCGGAAGCCTTGTTACATTGTGCGCCACAATATCCATGTTGATCCATACAACAGTGTCCCCTGGAGACACGGCAAGTGAATCGGGCCTGAATTTCATCAGCTCGATGGTAATGGTATGTTTAACCGGCTTCTTCCCCTGATTTGAAGAGCAGCCTGAGATCACGAAAAGAAATCCAACGGCAAAAAACAGGCACAGACATTTCTCCGGGACCCTGCCAGCTTGCTTCATTTGGATAACTGGCTTTGAACCATCTCCGCATGTTCCAGATGTGCTTTCAAGGTTGGAACCACCTGCTGAAGCAATGCCTTCAATTCTGCGTTCTGTGCCTGCGGGATCAGGACATTTTCCACCTCGCTGATGACAGCCTTGTGATAAGTTACCTCGTTGTCTATATACGCCTTGTTAAAATCGTCTCCAGATTTTGCGTTCAGTATCTTGTCTGTCTTTTCAGCGCTAGCCTTCAGGCTTTGACTGACTGAATTGTCCTTGGGAATTACCTTCAGTTTTGTAACCAAGGCAACGGCCTGGTCAATAACTGCCTTATGGTCGGAGGCCATGGTATTGGCAAATTTCAGTACATCGGCATTTTTTGATTTCTTCTGTGCGATGTTGGCGAACCCAATGTCGTTCTGGTTGGCCACAACAGCTACGGACGCGATTTCATCATCACCCAGCTTGGGAGATGGCTGCGCATAACCGGAATGACCGGCCAGCACGAGGGACACCATCCCCAGAAAGATACCCGGCAGTTTACCCTTTTTCATGGTATTTTATTTTTGGGAGTTTTGAGTTAGAGTAAAAAGCAGGCCCAGGGTTACAAATAAGTTTGAATAATTTTGTAACCGACTGGAGTTTTTTTACTCTAATGGACAGTATTATGGACAATTTAAAGCAGCACCCCGCCACAACGGATCATATATCAGACCGGGAAATCATCACCAGGATCCTGGGAGGTGAAAAGGATCTATATACCTTGATCGTAAGACGGTATAACCAGCGCATGTACCGCGTGGGCATGTCCATCCTCAATGACGACGCGGAAGTGGAGGACGTGATGCAGGTAGCCTATATTAGGGCATACGAAAAACTGGGCCAGTTTGCATTCCGATCGAGTTTCCCTACCTGGTTGATAAGAATATTAATCAATGAAAGCCTGCTTCGAGTAAGAACAAGAAAATTCCTGAAGAATATGGATGACCAGTCCCTGAATACAGAAATCTCCGGCCAGTATGGACCAACGCCCAAAACCCCCGCTGCAAAACTGCTTAACGAAGAACTCAAGAATATCCTCGAAGAGTCCATCCGTCAACTTCCTGAAAAATACCGGACCGTTTTTATTATGCGGGAAATAGAACAGATGAATGTCGAAGAGACCAAAGAATGTCTTGAGATCTCGGAATCCAACGTGAAAATCAGGCTGAACAGGGCCAAATCTCTTTTAAAGGAATCACTCAGCCGGTATTATAACATGGAAGACATCCTTCAACTCCATCTTTCCCGCTGCGATAAAATGGTCGAGAAGATCAAAAAGGAACTGGACTCCATTTCCCTTTATGAAAACCAGGCCTGATAATTATTTCCCCGATAAATAGGAAGAATTTCAACACCCTAATTGTCAGAGGACAGTGCGAGCGGGCAATTGCTCCATCAAATTCTCCCGCAGTGCCTACAGTCCTTATTTAACCCGCCTTTTGGTGGCTGGCAAGAATGGATGGTATATTTGTATGGGGCAGGCCTACCGAACCTCCCGTGCTTGTCTTCGGTTAACCAAATCAAACCTCAAATCCAGTATGAAAGGAAAGATTAAATTATTTCTGGTTCTACTGATGGTCACATCGGAAGGTATGGCTTTTCTTTTGTCCTTTTCACAAACAGGTTCAAATGCTCCCAACCTTAGGGTGGTAATCATCCGGCACGCGGAAAAACCACCAAAAGGGGATAACCTGACCTGCCAGGGACTCAATCGCTCCCTAAAGTTGCCCGGATTGTTGTATTCCAGATTTGGTATTCCGGCATACACATATATTCCCTCGGTCGGAAAGGGAAAATCCACCAAACATTCCCGGATGTTCCAAACAATTATCCCAATGGCTGTTAAGTACAACCTGGTTATCAACAGCAAATACGATGAAAATGATTCTGCGGAACTGGCTGCTGATATCCTTGAAAAAAAGGGCCTGGTACTGATTGTCTGGCAGCATAGCAATATACCCGCAGTGGCCAGGGCCCTTGGGGTGAAAACAGATGTACTTAAGTGGGACGACAATGACTATGACAGCATCTGGGTCATCACTTTTTCCAATGGTATTTCTTCATTTTCTACGGATAAAGAAGGCTTGAATGTATCTCCCTCCTGTCCTTTTTAGGAATTATTTTCTCTGAAGGAATTTAAAAAATTAAGACCCCCAGTTTTTTTTAAACCAATAAGGTCGCCCGGCATAAGGATAAAACAGGGTAAGGTTTTGGGAAAAAACATCAGGTTTATCGCTTCGGTTTCACTCGTCCCCACAGTTTTGCACAACCCGCTGGCAAGATGCCTGAAGGTTAGAAATCAATACGATCCAAGGTTGGAAGGAACCTCTCCTTTTTTTTGGCTCAGTTTTGGAACAGGTAATTGGCAGAATTCCGGATTTGGGCGGATTAAAAAATCAAATGGGACGTCTAATCATCATATCAAACCGTTTGCCTATTTCAGTTGACAGGGATGAAGGAAAAATCATTGTACGGCAGAGTTCAGGCGGGCTCGTTTCTGCAATCAAGAGTTATTTCGAAAAAGACCAGGCGAATGCCGGCAGGTTTACCATGAAAGTTTGGGTTGGCGTTGCAGATTTTTTGCCAGAAGAATGGGAGATTATTAAGGATAGGGACGGGATATGCCGGGAATTTGAAACATTTCCACTCTTCCTGAAACAGGAGGTTTATGATGAATATTACAACGGATTCAGCAATTCTGTTATATGGCCATTGTTCCACTATTTTCCCAATCACACGGAATACAAGACTTCTTATTTCGAAGCGTACCAGCAGGTAAACAAGCAGATTGCCGAACAGATTTACCCTTTTCTCCAGCCAGGCGACACAGTCTGGGTTCACGATTATCAGCTCATGCTGCTGCCGCAATACCTTCGTATAAGAGATAAGAATCTGAAAATTGGATTTTTTCTGCATATCCCGTTTCCATCGTATGAAATTTTTCGCCTCCTTCCGGCACAATGGAAAAGAGAACTTCTGGAAGGCATATTGGGAGCTGATCTGATTGGATTCCACACTTTTGATTATGTCCAGCATTTTATGCAGTCGGCCAGGATCATACTGGGGGTGGATAACAATTTCATGAATATTCAATTAGTAGACAGAATGATAAAGGTCGACCTGTTCCCCATTGGAATAGATTACGGGAAATTTGAAAGTTCGGTAAGTGATCCGGAAATTTTACAGTCGAGTCTGGACATCAAAAAAAATTTTGAAGGAAAAAGAATCATCTTCTCTGTGGATCGTCTGGACTATTCAAAGGGTCTTATGCAAAGACTCTCAGCCATAGAATACTTTTTCAATCACTATACAGAATGGCGTGAAAGGGTCGTCTTTATTTTAAATATTGTGCCCTCGCGGGATCGCATAAAGGCCTATAACGAGGGGAAGAGAATGATAGAGGAAATCATCGGATCTGTAAATGGCAAGTATTCGACCATATCCTGGCAACCGGTCATATACCGGTACAACCATCTTACGTTTAAAGAGCTTATTGCACTTTATATGGCTGCGGACGCTGCACTGATCACGCCGCTGAGGGATGGTATGAATCTGGTCGCCAAAGAATATGTCGCCAGTTGCGTAAATAAGGAAGGTGTGTTGATACTCAGCGATCTGACGGGGGCTGCCAGTGAACTGAGCGAATCTCTGCTTGTCAACCCCATAGACATGAAAGATGTTGCTGATGCCATTAACCGCGCACTGACCATGTCGAGGGTGGAACAGGGGAACAGACTGCTGTCCATGCAGAAAAGGTTGCAGGTATACGATGTATTCAGGTGGGTGAATGATTTTTTGGATCAATTGGACGGGGTGAAGAAGGATCAGCAGAGATTTCAGATGAAATTTCTCAATGATAAGGTGGCTGCAGTTGTCGCCAGGAATTACCGGGATTCCTGCCGGCGATGCCTTCTGCTTGACTATGACGGAACCCTGGTGCCGTTTACATCCAATCCTTCCATGGCCACTCCGGGCCCGGAACTAGAAAGGGTGCTGCATAAACTTTCCTCAGACCCCAACAACGAGGTGGTTATCATTAGCGGGCGTGATGCCAATACACTGGAAAATTGGTTTGGATCATATCCCCTGTCCCTGGTGGCGGAACATGGGGCGAGTTTTAAACGAAAATCCGAATCCTGGCAACAGTTGTTCTCTATTTCTGACGTTTGGAAAGATCAGGTACGCCCTGTATTTGAGCATATTGTAACCCGGTGTTCCGGTTCATTCATCGAAGAAAAAGTTAATACGATAGCCTGGCACTACCGCAATACAGATACGGCCCTGGGGTTCAGCAGGTCCAGGGATCTGCTGAATCATCTGACACAACTCATCCAAAATACGAGTCTCCAGGTCATTGATGGGAACAAAGTGGTGGAAGTAAGAATTGCAGGACTTGATAAAGGTGCCATTGCTTTAAGGATCATTCATGAAAGGTCACCAGATTTTATCCTGTGTATGGGTGATGATGTGACAGATGAAGACATGTTCAGGGCTTCCGGAAACAGGGCATATACCATAAAAGTGGGTTATGGAGCAACAGAAGCCAGGCACAACCTCCTTTTCCAGCGGGATGTTATTCCTTTCCTGAATCAAATGATCATGGCGGTAAATGAGGTTCAGCATGCAGGCTCACAAGTATAACTTTGGGATTATCGGTAATTGTTCTTACCTGGCCCTAATAGATACCAGGGCAGACGTCAAATGGATGTGCCTGCCCAGATTTGACAGCAGCTTTCTTTTTGGGTCTCTGCTTGATGAGGTGAATGGCGGGCATTTTTCCATTTGTCCCTCCACCGAAGGATATCATGCAAAGCAATATTATGTTTCGAACACCAACGTGTTGTGCACTGAGTTTACTGCAGCCGATGGTGCTTTTGTTGTTAAAGATTGCGCGCCGCGCATGCTGGTGTATGAGAGGCAATTCAGACCTCTCATGCTGGTACGGAAAATCGAATTGATACGTGGGGAACCTTCCATCCGGATAACCTGCCAGCCACGAGGGGATTACGGAAATATCATACCGGAACCGGTCCTTGCAAGCAATCACATCAGGTACCTGAACTTGGAGCAACAGGTAAGGCTCACTACGGATATTCCACTGAGTTATATTGTAAAATGCCAGCCTTTCATCCTGGACCGGGACAGGTATCTTGTGCTGGCATATGGTGAACCCCTGGAGGCACCGCTTAGAGAAACTGCCGAGGAATTTCTGCGGAAAACAATTTCATACTGGCAGCAATGGATCAAAAGTTCTTACATGCCGGATATTTACCAGGAAGAAGTCATTCGATCTATCCTTGTGTTGAAACTCCACCAGTATGAAGATACCGGTGGCATCATTGCCTCAGGCAGCACAAGTCTTCCCGAATTTCACGACAGCACACGGAATTGGGATTACCGGTTTTGCTGGTTCAGGGATGCCTATTATACGCTGAGAGCCTTTAACCAGGTCGGTCATTTTGATGAACTGGAAAAATATTTTGATTTTATCAATAATATCCTGAGAAACGCTGAGGATTCCCTGCAGCCAATCTATTCGGTAACAGGAGAAATGAAGCTGCCAGAGAAATCTCTTGAACTTAACGGGTATCTGGGTAACAAGCCCGTACGCATAGGGAATAAGGCATACACTCAAATCCAGAATGACGTTTATGGTCAGGTGCTGGTCAGTTTGCTCCCCCTCTATACAGACCGCAGACTGATATTCTCCGTACAGAGAAGCTATCACCAAATTGTACCATGGCTGCTGAAGCAAATCGAAAGAACATTGTGTGAACCGGATTCCGGTCTATGGGAATTTAGAAATGAAAAACGACTCCATACCTATACCCTTCTCTTCCATTGGGCCGGGGCAAAAGCCGCCTGCAGGATCGCCAGCAAATATGATGACCAGGATCTCATGTTTAAGGCGCAGCAACTGGCCCTTGCCGCAGACAAATTGATCGGTCAGGCCTATGATTCTGAAAGAAAATTATATTGCCAGGCTATTGGTACCTGCAACCTGGATGCAAGTGCGCTGGCCATGATTACCATGGATTACCTGGATCATGACTCCGAAAAGGCCAGAAATCATGTCCATGGCCTGGCCCGGGAACTGGAGGCCGACCACGGACTTTTTTACCGGTATAAACATGATGATGGATTTGGGAGACCCGAAAGTACTTTTTTGATTTGTGCGTTTTGGTACGTGGAGGCCCTGGCATGCCTGGGAGAACTGGAGGAGGCTGTGAAGAAACTGGACAATTTGTTAAAATTCAGCAATCATCTGGGAATTTTTAGTGAAGATGTTTCTGTCGATGGATCTCAGTGGGGCAATTTTCCACAAACCTATAGCCACGTGGGCCTTATCAACGCGGTAGCACGCATTTCCAGAAAAATGGACAAGGCAGACTTTCTTTAGGGCTGGCCGGATTCTCACGTGGAGCATGGAGAAGCAATCCTGTAATTTGGGAATGAAGGCCATCGTTATAAAAAAATGGCATAGTCCTTGTTTTTCTCTTTTTGATGATACTCTTGCTCTAATAGCCGCAACACTCCAGCTCTAAAGCGCATAACTCCTACTCTGAAGCGAGTCTATTTCTGGATGTGATTTAACAAATGCCATCCATCTTGATTGTAAACCTTCAAAAATGAATGTTATGAAAAGATTCAGACAGGCAGCTATTGCCCTTGTTATGGCTGCTGGAATTTTTGGGTTTTCGGCGGGAAAGCTAGGCACAATTAAAGGCATTGTTTCCCCGGCCGAAGGAGCTGTCAGCGCATGGGCAGAATCAAATACCGACACGCTTAAAGGGGTGGTAAACTACGGATCGTTTGAAATTGCCATTTCAAAGCCAGGGGCTTACCGGCTGGTCATTGAGGCCAAACCACCTTACCGAAATGCCGCCCGGGAAAATGTGGTAGTGGCAGAAGGTCAGACGACAGATGTTGGAGAAATTAAGCTGGAAAAATAAGTGTTCAGTTCAATACAGGATCACGTCGATGGAAGGCCTGGCAGCATAGCTGTCCATGTTCGATAATTAGACTGGACAGAACCCCACGGACCTGGCTGGCCGAAGAAGGCAGGGGTGACAGGCTGCGAGGCTGATCATATTTGCCCATCCGATCAGGTCCTTGTCATACGGACTCTGGTACTCGGCTCCCAGTCCAAAAAAGTAATTGGCAGTTCAACTGGTCATGGCCGATGGTTTTCGCATTTCTCCTGCTGGGTCCATAATCCGGCAAACTGATTTTTTATTATTTTTAGTCTCAGGAAAGACCATTTTCCATTTAACCCTTCGCAGTTGAAGTTGTCCCATGGTATTTGTTTAAAGCTGGAATCTGGTCATTCAGCAGCCTGCATTCCGGTGAAATTCAGACATGCCATACCAATTCTTTATTCCGAGGATATCCTCGCGAGCCTTCACTATTATGTCGATATCCTTGGATTCGATAACAGGTGGGACTGGGGCGACCCTCCCAGTTTTGGGGGTGTCGCCAAAGACGGGGTGGAAATATTCTTTTGCAAACAGGCACAGGGCAATCCGGGTACCTGGCTTTCCCTGTTCGTGGACAACGTGGATGAATATTATGAATTTATCCGGGCGAAAGGTGCTACGGTTCTGTCCGCACCGGTGACCATGGAATGGGGGGTCCGGGAAATGCTGGTAGCCGATCCTGACAGGCACAGGATCAGGTTCAGCCAATCCGCGTCCTACCGGCAACCGGGGGCATCAGAGATTCCCGGTGAAATCAGGATATCACCAAGGTCCCCCAATCAGGAGGAATACCTGGAACTTCTCGCCTCAGTGGGATGGTCTTTGCCAACAGGCAGGACGCTGACTGCTTCGATCCTTGCGGCAGTTGTGTTTGCCGTAGTTGCCGAGAACAGCCAGAATGGGGAGGTGGTCGGCTGTGCATTATTGCTGGGTGACCAGGCAACCTTTTATTATGTGAAGGACGTAATGGTCAAACCTGGATGGCAGGCCAGAAGGATCGGTAGCGCATTAATGCAGGCGCTCACCGAATGGCTCGAAAAAAATGCAGCAGACAAGGCACTGGTTGGACTCTATACGGGCGAAAACCTGGCACCCTTTTATCAGCAATTTGGATTCAAGCCTGCATTCGGTATGAGCCGTCGCATCCGGAGAACAGATCAGAGTGGTTAACAGTATGCCGTTCCCTGGTTTTTTTTCAGACTCACTCACTCCTGAGCAATTTTACCGGTTTTGTGTGTATAGCCTCAAGAACTTTAATTCCGGATACAAATGCGGCAATGGCAAACAAGACCATTACAGACCAGAACAGGGACCATGGACCTACACCCACATTTATCTTAAATATCATGTCCAGCAGCAGCCTGGTGAGCGACCAGCCTGCCAGGCAGCCCAGGAAGGCAGACAAAAGAAATATCCAAAAATAGCTCCGGCCAATCAATATAGCTATATGCCGTCCGCGCGCACCCACGACTTTCCTCAGCGCTATTTCCTTCATCTTTTTCAGGGCAGTCAGGGAAACCAGTGCAAAAAGGCCGGTAGCAGTAAGCAGGATGCTCACCATCGCAAACCAGAAAAATATCGTGGCTATGCTCTTGTTGGCTTGCAGGGCCTCCATTTTAATCTCATTTTGATAAAACCCATTATATGGTTTTAACGGGAACAGCTTTTTCCACACCTCTCTAACTTTTTGATAAACGCCGGTCAGGTTCTCCGGCCTGGCACTGACTATCAGGTAACGGTATCTATTTTCTTTGGCCAATTTCATCGCACAAGGTCTCATGGGCTCAAACAAATTCTCGGAATGAAAATCCCTGAGCACCCCGACTACCGAATAGTATACGCTGTCTATTTGCACCCGTTGACCTACAGCCTCCTCAGGAGTCCAATTATAGATTTCTGCCATTTTTTTGGAGATGAGCAGAGCGCTGCTGTAGTCTGATTCCATGACGGGATCAAAATCCCTGCCGGCCAGGATCTTCATCTGCATCGTATTGATGTATCCCCTGCCAACTTCGAGAAGGTCTACTTCCTTCTTTACGCCCCGGGCTTCGGCCACCGCGTCCCTGCTTGCAAAACCCATATGATGCCGTGTTCCTGCCAGGGCGTCAATACCTGGCATACTGGATAGTTCATTCTTTAACGTAGAATAATCAGAAGAATCATTCAGGTTTACTCCCATGCTGCCTTCGACGCTGTACCCATAGTCAAAATTGCGCTGGAATTCCGAATTCTTGGCAAATGCAATCCCTGCGATCACCGTGATAATGGCAATGGACAGCTGAAGTCCCAGCATCACCCGCGAAAACAAATTGGAACCGCCAAATTTGACCGACCCTCTGAAAATCGAAGTGGGATTGAAACGGCTCAGGTAAAAGGAGGGATAGGAGCCAGCCAGGAGGGTTGCTCCCAAAAACATGCCAGCAATAAACACAACAAGCGCAGGGTCATGGAAATAGTCTGCCCGGACATCCACTCCCTGGAACATGCTGTTGAAAACGGGCAGCCACCAGTTGTTGATGGCTACTGAAAGCAGAACAGAGGCGGTCACCATGACCGAACATTCGATGAGCAACTGGCCAATGAGCTGCCGGTATGTACTGCCCATCACCTTGCGCATCCCAATTTCTTTCAGACGATTTCCTGCCCTGGACACCGTGGTGTTGGAAAAATTCATGCAGGAGGAAAGAAAAATCAGTAAGGCCAGGACAAAGGGACCGTAAGCAGCGGCATCATCCGGCCGTTCATAGAGACCATTGGAACTTATCACATCCCGCCAGGCAGCCATCTGGCGTAAGGTAACCAGTTTGAAGCCGGAAACTTTTGCGTCTTGCCTGGCCTTGTTTTGAAGGGGCAAATATTTAACCATCCCTTTTTCCAGCTGAGACACACTACCCGGATCAGGAATGTAAAAAAAGGCTGCGTAGAGAAACCAGCTCCAGTCATCCTGAGCAAACTTTTTTCCGTCCGACTGCAGTATATTTTCAAAATTGGTAATGATGTTGAGCTGAATCGATGAATTTACTGGCAGGTTTTTCAACAGACCTTTTACAAGGAATGATCGCTGGTATTTCTCACCAGCATAAAAGGTAAGGGTCTTTCCAACTGGGTTCTGGCCCGCAAAATATTTCTTTGCTATTTTTTCCGTGATCAGGATTGCATTCAGGTCGCTCAGATCATTTGAACCGGCAACCAGGGGGAAATCGAACATTTCAAAAAATGCAGGATCCGCAAAGTAGACCTTTTCCGTAAATGTTTCGCTAGTATCATTTTTTATATTGATCCACTTGCTGTCATATCGTGTGGCCGCCTTGATGCCCGGGAATTCATTCATTGCCATCCGTACGGCAGGCATCGGGAAAATGCCTTTCAGCCCAGGTTCATCCTTCTTATAAATCAAAGCCCGGTAAACCTGGTCCTGGTGCTTGTGAAAATTGTCAAAGCTGAAAGAAAAACGGTAGGTTTGAAAACCCCATACCATGGACGCAATCCCGATCGCCAGACCAATCACATTAATGATTGTATGGCTTTTGTGTTTCCACAGGTTGCGCAGAATGATCTTACTGTACGTTTTAAACATAACGAAACTATTGTGCAAGTTTACAGGCTATGGGTTTCCGTTATTTTCCGGGAATCCGGCCCTGTATTCAGGCCTGGCTCCACGGTTCAACTCCGCACTTACAAAAATAGAAAGCCCTTCCTGGGATTACCTGTCGTCCTGGTTTATCTCACGATTTCAGAGGGTAATTGTCCTTTCGGAACCGTTCGTTGAGTAGTTGGAATGGTACTGCCCGGATCTATAACCTATTACCCAATCATATGCCAATTGTTTATGCGATTGATTTACAACTTTGTATTTTGTCCCCCCGGGAAATGGACGTCCGCTATTGATACACTCGCTGCACGATTCCGGCTTGCGCCGGCGACCCGCCGCAGTATTGAAAACAGATTGAAGGAGCGTGGGAATTTCAGCCATTGGAAAGGAGTACTTAACACTGGCTTTCGCAAGGGGGCACCATACTTTTGTGTTGCTGATCAGGTATCCGACCCGCAAACCAAAGTATATATTGCTCCATAAAGGTGCATGTGGATCCGAAGGGTTCGGGTTGTAGACATTATTGAATCCGCGATTGACATTGCATTGAAAAAAAATACCATTTTTCCATTCATATCCCGCCAGGGCATTGATACCAACTTCGAGCGGCCTTAGCAGGTCATCCGGACTATTGGCAAATTTGATGCTGATATTCCTGACCTGGCCGTCCAAAGGGATTTTCCCCGTGCCGTATAACCCATAGGAAAAGGATAGACCCATCCCAATGACAATCTGGCTATGCTTCCCGTTGCCATGGTAGACAAGATTTATGGGTAGTTCAAGATAATTCAGCCTGATGGTTCTATGATCAAAATCCTCAGACCCCTGACCACCCTTTTGCAGGAACTGCAATACGGGTTGAATACTGACGTCTCAGGTAAAGGGCATATCTGCCATTGCTCCCACGCTGGTTCCAAAAAGCCATGATGTATTGTCGCACCTGTCGGAAGTGGATATCCTTACCTGTGACAGGGTTGTTCCGGTGATGAGGCCCCATCCGGCATTTTGTGCACCAGCTGGCACAATCTCGATGATGGAAAACAGGGGGAAGAACATTTTTTTCATGATAAGTTTGTTGTAGCACCTGCCAGAGCTTTCGGCCTGCAGGCCGACGGTGACTGTAATATCGCAGGCACTCAAAACTATCTTAGGAGGAAGGCCTTTTCAAATGGGAAATCGCGGACGACTACGGGATATTGGTATCCTTTGATGGTGCCGGGCTTTCTGCAGGAGCATGCCTCTTTATTCGCAAACGTTGGCTCACCTGTCGCACGAATTGGCTGATAA
>Ga0318562_10000274_pt1 | contig 24396 bp, 21 predicted proteins | sample GRESIP066b5f18_FD_203688 | JGI IMG/M metagenome (GOLD analysis project Ga0318562, IMG submission 203688) | Tropical soil microbial communities from Luquillo Experimental Forest, Puerto Rico - GRE.SIPMG.066b5f18 | ecosystem: Environmental > Terrestrial > Soil > Tropical forest > Bulk soil... | reverse complement strand
ATAGATTCCCTAAAAAGGGGCGCCAGGGATGGATTAAAGTGCATGATCGGGCTGGTTCCTTTTTTTATCGTGGCTGCCTTTCTGGAAGGATTTGTTACCAGGTATTCCGGTATGCCCGTCTGGCTCAGTCTGTTTATCCTGATCTCATCTCTGTGCTTTATTCTCTGGTATTTTGTCTGGTATCCGATCCGCCTTACCAGGAAAATAAATCAAACTTCTTCATTTTAAAATTCAGATTCCCTATTAAGGCATGGCGCTTTTTCCCGATATCCACAGAGTTTTTTACAGAGTTGTTGTCCTTCCTGGCCTCCTTCTTCTGGCCCCGTGCACCATCCTCCTGGCCCAAACTGGCCAGCGGCTACCCGATTCGGTTAGTACAGCAGATACGGTCTCCCCTGAAATAAGCAATGCGCAGGAAACCAGGCCCCCGGTTTCGGACAGCACAACCGATACAGCAAATGAAACAAGGCCCGACACAACAGTCTTCCGTGCAGTTCCCCCGGCTGTCGTTGATGCCATGAAAAAGGATAAGGATTTTGCCTACGCCAATGACCCGGCTTTCTGGACTTTCAAACCGGTCGACCATCAGCCTAATTTTCTGGACCGGTTTCTGGAATGGCTGGGCAGCCAATGGGGCAGGTATTTTGTCTACCTGCTGCTTGGTTCCATTCTCCTGTTTGCCCTTTATAAGATCATAGTTGAAAATAAATTATACCTTTTTTATTCTTCCCCCCGGCGGGAGAAGACAGACCTGCCGCAACCTGAAGATCTGGGGGAGGAAGAGCTGGATACTAAAATTAAGGAGGCCGAACTTTCCGGCGATTACCGCACGTCCATAAGGTATCACTATCTCAAGCTGCTGCTCAAGGCCGGTGAGTATGGCTGGATCAGGTTCCGGGCCGGCGGTACCGACCAGGAGTATATCCTGCAAATGGATCGTAAGCCCCTGGGTAAAAGTTTCAGATACCTTACCAACGTCTATGAATATGTCTGGTATGGTGGATTCGGCCTGACGCCCGATCAATATCAGTCACTGGTAGCCCAATTTGGCCAATTTTACAATTTCAGGGTACAATGATAAAAAAGTTTACATACCTGCATTGGATCATTCTGGTGGCCTTACCGGTACTGGTCTCCTGTACACAGGAAAGTAAACGCCTTAGCCAGCTGATTATCACCCTTTGGAGACAGGACAAGAATCCATACGGCACCTATTATGCGTTTGAAAACCTAAAGTACATTTTTCCCGCGGCTGATATTACGATCAACCGAGGCTCTCCTGCAGAAAGCAGGAGTTTTTTCCCCCCGGACTACTCAGGGGAAGGGGTTAATCGCAAACAGAGGATGGGATATATCATCATTTCACCCCAGGTAATACCGGACCAGCGCGAAATCAATGCCCTCATGAACTTTGTAGGTGAAGGCAACCAGGTTTTTATTTCCTCATTCCATGTGGGGGATTCCCTTCTTCGGGCACTGAAAATCACTATGGGAAGAAAGATGGTGTTCCTGCAGGCAAAAGACAGCCTGACCCTAAGCATTTACCACCCTGTTTCCAGCGACTCGGCAGCCTTCATGTATCCCGGATTTGCAGCCGACAATTTTATCGATTCCCTGGATTCGCAATACACTACAGTCCTGGGCAGGGATGGCTCCGGGCGCCCGGACTTTGTCAAGTTTGGTTACAAGGGAGGAGGCGCCATTTATTTGCATTTTGCCCCTCTTGCCTTCAGTAACTTTTTCCTGTTGCATCGCAATAACAAGGGTTATTATGACCAGGCGCTTTCTTACCTGCCGTCAAACCTGGAAGAAATAAAATGGGATGATTATTTTCGGAATCCGCGAATGGGCCCCTTTTCCGCATTTCAGTATATCCTGTCCAAGCGGCCTTTTCGATGGGCGTTCTGGCTGGTTCTGATATTGTTTGGCCTGATATATCTGTTTGAGTCCAAACGCAGGCAAAGACTGATACCGGCAACGGTTCCCAAACAAAATACGTCCCTTGATTTTGTGAAGACAATTGGCAGGCTGTATTACCAGCAGAGAGACCACGCAAACCTCGCTTCTAAAATGGTTACTCATTTTCTGGACCATGTCCGGACGAAATACAACCTGCCTACCACTGTGCTGGATGAGGAATTCATCAGACGCCTGTCCTATAAGAGCGGCTATAGCAGACAGGCACTGGAGGAGATCGTGACAGATATAAAAATGTTTCAGGACGGGTTCTCCCCTGAAGATGATGTCATGATCGAATTCAACAAAAAACTGGAAGCATTTTATAAATATGAATAAAAAAAATGGAAGAGAATTTATTTGATCAACGAACAGACCTGGCAGGACTGCAGGAGTCAGTCTCCAGGTTAAAACAGGAGATAGGAAAGGTGATCGTCGGGCAGGAAAAAATGATAGAGCTTCTTCTGGCCGGGATTCTTGCCGATGGTCATATCCTGATAGAAGGTGTACCCGGCGTGGCCAAAACCCTCACCGCCAAGCTCCTGAGCAAGACCATTTCCGTAGGTTTTTCCCGTATCCAGTTTACTCCTGACCTGATGCCAAGCGATGTAATCGGGACTTCGGTTTTTGATCCCAAGGACATGAGTTTTCAATTCAGGCACGGGCCCATTTTCAGCAATATCGTTCTGATTGATGAAATCAACCGTGCTCCAGCCAAAACACAGGCGGCCCTCTTTGAAGTCATGGAGGAAAGGCAGATCACCGTGGATGGCCAGACCTACCGGTTTGATCCTCCTTTCATGGTCGTGGCTACCCAGAACCCGGTAGAGCATGAAGGCACCTATCATTTACCGGAAGCGCAGCTGGACAGGTTCCTGTTCAAGATCAATGTCGAGTACCCTACCCTGGACCAGGAATACCAGATCGTGTTGAACCACCATGAGCTCAGCACCGCCAATATGGTAGAAAAGGTTCAGCCTGTACTGTCAGGGGAGCGGATTTATGATCTGCGCCAGCAGGTCAGAAACCTTCACGTGGAAGACAAACTGGTCCGGTTCATTACGAGCATGGTGTCGGCAACCAGGCAACATAAATCCATTTACCTCGGCGCCTCACCCAGAGCCTCTATCGGGATACTCTATGGGGCCAAGGCCGTGGCAGCCATGAGGGGCAGGGATTTTGTGACACCTGATGACATTTTGTACGTAGCACCCTCGGTCCTCAGACACAGGCTCGTGCTGACACCCGAGCGGGAGATGGAAGGAGCAGCGGCAGACGACGTAATCGGAGAAATCATCCAGACCCTTGAAATCCCGAGGTGACCAGTGATCTGAAGCTGTCCGTAAAGCAGCAATAGGATTTTGCGTCCGGGTAAAGAAATTGAGCTTATTCAAACCAGAAAACGGAATTATTCATGATCCGGGAATTTTATTCCTCTCTTTTTTTTGGCAGGCGGTTCTACCGGCTGCTGGTCACCGTTATCATCGGCTTTGTCCTGTCCTACGGGATTCCTTTACTTTTTGATGTCTCCCGGATCGCGTTCCTTTTTCTGATACTTGCGCTAATCCTCGATTATCTGGTTTTATTTTCAAGAAAAAGGCCTATCTCCCTTAACAGGGAATTGCCCGACAAACTCAGCAACGGGGACCAGAATAAAGTAGCCCTCATCCTATCCAGTCACTATCCATTTTCCGTGCAGGTCCGGGTGATCGATGAGCTTCCGGTACAACTCCAGGTCAGAAATTTTTCACTCCAAACCCTGGTAAGGCCAAATGGAACAATTACTCTTTACTACCAGGTACGCCCAACCGAACGGGGCGAATACCTCTTTCATGATACCAACGCCTTCTTAAAATCCCCCCTTGGCCTGGTAGAGCGCAGGGTAATCGCCCGAAATGAACAAAGGGTGAAGGTGTTGCCTTCCTACCAGCAGCTCAGGCAGTATGAGCTGATGGCCCATTCCAACAAACTGTCTGAAACGGGCGGCCGAAAGATCAGGAAAATAGGACAGAGCCTCGAGTTTGAACAAATCAAGGAATATATCCGGGGGGATGATATCCGCAACATCAACTGGAAGGCGACAGGAAGAAAAGGCGGGCAGATTATGGTAAATAAATACACCGACGAAAAAAGCCAGCAGGTCTATTGCATCATCGACAAGGGCAGGGTCATGAAAATGCCCTTCGAAGGGCTCACCCTGCTCGACTATTCCATCAACGCAGCCCTGATTTTGTCCAGCGTCGCACTCGTCAAGCAGGATAAGGCCGGACTGGTAACCTTCGCAGACCAGATAGGCAGTTTCTTACCTGCAGATCACAAGGCGATCCAGATGAACAATATTCTGGAAACACTGTACAACCAGGAGACCCATTTTCTGGAATCTGACTTTGAAAAGTTGTATTCCCTGATCAGGACACGTATTACCCAGAGGAGCCTCATCGTCCTGTTTACCAATTTTGAAACCTTTTCGGCGTTGAAACGCCAGCTTCCCTATATCCTCACCATCGGGAAGAGCCATTTGCTCCTGGTCGTCTTTTTTGAAAATACGGAACTCGGAGAACTCACTGAGTCCTCTGTAAGGGATGTGGAAAGCCTTTATTCCAAAACCATTGCGGGGAAATTCATGTACGAAAAAAGACTTATCGTAAAGGAATTGCAGCAGCAAGGAATAGCCACCATCCTCACCAAACCTCGACAGCTCACGGTGAATGCCGTAAACAAGTACCTGGAGATTAAAGCCAGGCAGGCCATCTGACGACCTCTGGATGCATGAGCACTCGGACTTCGATAGCTATCTTTGGAAAAACATTTTCGGTGGATATGGAAAGTGAAAACAAGTATGAAGAGGGCAGGGTCCTGCTGATCAACAAACCGTTGCACTGGACCTCCTTTGATGTCGTCAGGAAGATCAGAAACCTCGTCAGGATTAAGAAGGTTGGCCATGCGGGAACCCTGGACCCGCTGGCCAGTGGCTTGTTGATCCTGTGCACGGGAAAGTTCACCAAAAGGATCAACGATTACATGGCCAGGGAAAAGGAATATACGGGTACCATCACGCTGGGAGCTACCACGCCCACCTTTGATCTGGAGAGTAAACCTGAGAATTTCATCGACACCCAATATCTGACCGTTGAAAAAGTATATAAGGCGGTAAATAAATTTACAGGTCCGATCCAGCAGGTGCCCCCGGCACATTCAGCCATTAAACAGGGAGGGAAAAGAGTCTACGAACTGGCGAGAAAAGGACAGGCGGTCAAACTGGATCCTCGGCCGGTAACCATCCATTCTTTTGCCATAGAATCTATCGAATGGCCTGTTATTTCTTTCCGGGTAGTATGTTCAACGGGAACCTATATTCGCAGCCTCGCTAATGATTTTGGAGCCCAACTGGGATGTGGAGGATACCTCAGCAGCCTGTGCAGGACCCGGATTGGGGAGTTTACCCTGGACAAGGCAATGACCATGGAGGAGGCGGAGTCCCAAATTGTAGCAGAGTTGAATCCCGTCAAAAAGGGTAGTTGATGCCCAGCTGGAACTGGCCACCTCCCAGCGTGAGTCCATAGAACCAGGTGTCACTGTGTTCCAGTCTCTGGGGGTCCCTGATCTTGTAGGCCCAGTCCAGGCGGATGAGAAAATAGCTGAAATCCATGCGAAGCCCGGTGCCCGCCCCCACCGCAAATTCCTTGTAAAACCGGTTGAGCTGAAAATCACTGCCCTGGGCAGCCGCCGTGCTGTCAATTGGCTTGCGGCTCCAGATATTGCCCACATCCGTATACAGGGCGCTTTTGATTCTTACTCCCCAGACCGTGGCCAGAGGGAAGCGGAATTCCATATTGCCTTCCAGCTGAATATCCCCGAAACGGTCAAATCCCTGGTAAGCAGAGGAGTCAAAATATTTGGAGGAACCCAGACCCAGCTGGCGGACCTGCCAGGCGCGCATGCTGTTGGGCCCTCCTGCCCAGAATGCCTTGTAGAAAGGCAGGGTTTGCTGTACACCATTTTCCACTTGTCCCCCATAGGCAATCCCGGCGCCGCCAAAACCGCGCATAACCAGCTGGGTTTTGCCAAAATCTATGTTGTGTACGTATTCAATATCGCCTTTGACAAAACGTAGCAGGCTGCCCCTCTGAAAAACAGGGATGAATCCCAGTATGGCACCACTCTCCTCGAAGCTGACGCGAAACCGGTTGGTTCGGTTTTTGTTTGACCTCAGAGAAGTATATACCCATTGCGATCCGACGATAAAGCCCGTACGGAATGCATAGTTCAGGGCCGGATTTTGAACCAGCAAGGCTTTGAGACTATCCCGCTTGTCAAGAGTCGTAAACTCAATGTTGGGTATCCGGACCAGGTAGGTCTTATTGTTCTTTGTCCACTGGTATCCCCAGGCCCCGTTGATCGAACGCAGAGTATAGAAATTTCTGCGGTCAGTAAAGGAAGCATTCAAATTCAATAAGGTCTGTACGTTCTTCATCCGGCCCTCCCGGTTTACAGTAAACGGCAGGATCAGGTGCGGGATGGCGATGGTGTGGGAAATTCCGACCTGGGTGGTCTGAATGAAATTCTCTCCGAACTCCACCCCGGTACGTAAATTGGTAGTTGACCGGATGGATTGCTTGAACGTATTGCGGTTCTGCAACCCAAAATTGACGCCTATCCCGAACAGGTTGCTGGCGGTAATGATGTCGTTGGTATTGTAGCTGGCCTCCAGGCTCACGTTGGTACTCTGTTTTTTGGCAGGGTACATGCGCATCGTAATGTTTACCAGGCTGTCAGCCAGGGGGGAATTGTCAAAATCAATGCTGGTGGCCTGCCAGGCCGATAACTGACTGAAACGGTTCGATGTCCGGTAATAATTTTCCTGTTTGTAAAGCCTGCCCGGTCGCAGATACACGTTATTTATGATGAATGGCAGATTGAATTTGTTAGACCGCGTGATCAGCGTAATATTCTTGATGACAGTCGTATCCATTTTCACATTTTCAAAACTGTCCTCAGAAACTTGCAAATCCGGGTATATGGTAACCGAGCCGATATAGTATTTCATGAGATGGGTCTGATCCTTGAATGGCTTTTGCCTTACCACCAGTTTGATGGTTGGATTTTCTCTTTCTTTCTTGAGTTTTTCGAGCAGGGCTGCCTGCTGGAATGGATCCAGGCTGGGGTCGATCAGACCCGAAACCACTGTGTCATGTTCAATGTAGAGATCTTCCTTGGTGAACCTCAGGTAGCCGTTGTTACGGAAAGTATCCACCAACCGCAGGATCTCATTGGAGAGGATCTGCCGGGAATAGGGGCTGCCCTTTTTGAGCAGGGACTGGTCCTTTGACTGGACGGCCAGGGTCTGAAGAGCTGGCGTTTGCAATTCGAACCCCACAGAATCAATTTTCAGGTCTTTACCGGGCTTCACATAGAACCGGATAAAGGTCCGGTACTGATCCTTTTTTACTGTATCAATCCAGACCGAATCTTTGACAACCGGCTCAAAATATCCCAATGAATTTAACAAAGCATTCATAAAAACGATCGAGCGTCTGACATTGAGGGTGTCAAATCGGGAAGGATCAACAATCTTTTTATATAAAAAAATGAGGTTCAGCCGGGGGGCGGTGACGGTCCTCACCTGAAGACTGTCATCAATCTGGTTTTTTAGCCTTTCGCTCAGATCCTGTTTCTGGCTGTTGGGCAGATTGCTTTCCAGTTTAATAGTGGTCTTGAATACGAAGGGCTTGTAAGGAGGATAATAGGTATTTTTCTTCGTATTTTTTTGAGGTGCTGTCACGCAGGAAACCACCGACATACAAATCAATAGCATCACTACTGCGGGGTTGATCAAGGATCCTGTAACTTGCCGGCGGTAAACCATAACCTGGATAAAATAGTAATAACGGACTATTAATAACCAAAATTGGTTTGCAGAAAATAAGGGTCAAACCCTGCAAACCAATTTTACCTTATCTTATTGTGTCAAATTGAAAATAAATGCTTGTAAAGTCGCAAGTTAAATATATTCAAAGTTTGGGCCACAAAAAATTCAGGGAGTCAGAAGCAGCCTTTGTTGCCGAAGGACCAAAGATTGTAGGTGAATTGATCCATTCACCGGCCATCCGGCACATACACCTCTATGCGCTGCAGGAATGGATCGACGAACATCTTTCGTCGATCAGGATACCGGTTGCATTAAACGTTACAGTCATCAAACCATCCGAACTGGAGCGGATATCCTTTCTGACTACACCCAACCTGGTGCTTGGCATTTTCAGAAAACCTGTTTTTCCGGACAGGGAAATCGATACAACGGTAAGTCTGGCGCTGGATGATATCCAGGACCCCGGAAATCTGGGAACCATAGTCAGGATTGCCGACTGGTTTGGGATCAGTCAGGTTGTCTGCAGCGAGGACACAGTGGACGTGTTTAACCCAAAAGTCGTCCAGTCAACCATGGGAAGTATCGGGCGCGTTCAGGTATCATATACAAGCCTGCGCAAATTTTTTTCCGGCCATCCTGGGATAACCGTATATGGTACCACCCTGGAAGGAGAAAGTGTACTGACCATCGGCCAATCCCGGAAGGGTATTATACTGATCGGCAATGAGTCCAAGGGTATCCGTAAGGATTTGTATCCATATATTCACCACCTTGTTAGCATTCCCCGCCGCGGCGAGGCTGAATCCCTGAATGCGGCTGTAGCGGCGGGCATTGTAGTATCCCATCTGGTCCTGCCTGCAAGCCGGGGTTCCTGAGGCTGCTTCTTTTTTTTGATTATGGTTACCTGAAACTGATCGCCCTGGCTGGCTGGATTTTTCTTGTAATTACGGTTGGTATCATGAGCACCACAAAGCAAACCAGGAAAGTGCCGGCATTGACCAGGACAATATGCCACCATTCCAGCCTGACCACAGCCTTGGAAATAAAATAAGCGTCCTCAGGAAGTGTAATAAAGCCATACCTGGTCTGCAGCCAGCAAATTGACAAACCCATGAGGTTGCCAAACAGGATCCCGAATAAGGTGATGATCGCTCCGTGGTATAAGAATATGCGTTGGATGGAACGATCCCTGCTTCCAATGGCTTTCAATATCCCGATCATATGTGTCCGTTCCAGGAGCAAAATGATCAGGCAGGTGATCAGATTGAGTATAGCTACAATGATCATAATGATCAGCACGATGGCGATGGTCGTATTTTGCAGGTTGAGCCAGTCAAAGATATTCGCATATATTTCCCTGGTGGACCTGACGTTCCAGCCGCCGGGCAGTTCCTGGAACAGACGGTTCCCTGTACTGTCGAGTAAGTTGTAGTCCCGGAGGAAAACCTCGTAGCCCGCTATCTCAGACGGGCTCCAGTCATTCAGCCGCTGGATGAGCCGAAGGTCTGCGATGGCGAAAGTCTTGTCATAATCTTCAATGCCTGTTTTGAAGGTACCTGCAACAGTTACGGGTCTTACCCTCCGGGATCCGTCAGGCTGAATGAAATATACAAATACCCTGTCATGGGCTTTTACCCTGAGCTGGTTTGCTGTATACACAGAGAGATTGATCTGGCTGCTGTACCCACTGTCCGGGAACTGAAGCCAGGATCCGCTTTTCAGAAATCCCTCCAGGTTTGAAAAGTCATAGTTTTTCTCCACTCCCTTGAGCAGCACCCCTTCAATACTTTCGGGCCCCTTGATGATCGCATTCCTTGCGGCAAAGGCCTGCACTGTTTTCACCTGCGGGTCAGATTGAAGGATACGCACCACGGTGTCATTTCGTTCTACCGGTGTTTCCTCCGCTATGGCGGTGCGAGACGGTTCGTAATGTTTTACCCTCAGGTGCCCGGAGAAGCTGAACATTTTCCGGGAGATTTCATATTGAAATCCGTTAGTAAAGGCGAGGGTGAGCAGCATGGCGGCTACACTGATGGTAGTGGCGGCGATAGCGAGCCTGATAATAAAGCGGGAAAATGACTGCTGTTTATTAAATGCAATTCTCTTGGCGATAAAGGCGGCTACGTTCAATACCTAAGATATTTTGATTCAAAAATAGACTTCCGGTGCAATACCATAAAAGTTTTTTCATATTTTATGCTAACATTGTAATATGATTTGTCCCAACCAATCCACGTGTTCATGAAATCTTATCCGTTGTTTCTTCTCATGGCCTTCTTCTCTACATGCTCCGGCCAGGTACCCGATTCCGTTTACAACAGCAACATAAAAACGCCTCAACTCTTTCTTTATGGCAATCAGCTGGAATCCCCCATTATCAGAATGGGCAGCAGTGACCGCCTTGAATTGCATTTTGATGATCTGGACGGGGATGTGAAGAATTATTTCTATACCTATCAATTGTGTAACGCAGACTGGACTCCTGCCAACATCAGCCAGTTTGATTATATCCGGGGCTTCTCTGAATCCCGGATCAGTTCTTACCGTTTTTCCTCCATCGCCCTGACCAGGTATACCCACTACCAGGCGATCGTTCCAGATGTCAATTGTTCTCCCATTCTGTCTGGCAATTACCTGCTGAAAGTCTTTCTCGACGGTGATACCTCCAAGCTGGTTTTCACCCGGAGATTTCTGGTCACTGAAATGGGGGCCTCCATCGGCGCACAGTTCACCCAGCCTTCCGATCCCCAGCTGTCCTATACACATCAGAAAATCCAGTTCAGCGTTAATACCCGATCCCTGCCGCTGGCTAACCCGTTTCAGCAGGTCAAGGTTGTTCTCCTGCAGAATAACCGCTGGGACAATGCCGTCTATCTTAACAAGCCTTCTTTTTTTTCAGGAAATGTCTTTCAATACAATAGTGACGAAGACTGTTCATTCCCGGGGGGGAAACAGTGGCGGTGGGTAGATTTGCAGAGTTTTCGGTTCCAGAGTGACAGGATTCATCATGCGGATTATCAGAAAACAAGTACTACTATCTATCTGAAACCAGACCAGGACCGGTCAGGTCAGGGTTACATTTTTTTTAATGACATCAACGGTCTGTACTATATCCAGACAACTGAAAGTATCAATCCGCTCTGGCAAACCGACTACGCAACTGTGCATTTCAGCTTTGTCCCTTACCGCAATACCCCATTTAGTGACAAGGATGTATACCTGCTGGGCAAACTTACCGACTACGCACAAACAGACTCCATCAGGATGAACTTCAACGCAGGGAAGGGCCTCTATGAAACGGATGTTGTACTCAAACAGGGTTATTACAACTATATGTATGTCACCGTGGACAGGGATGATTCCACGCGCAGACCTTCCTTCGAATTTACGGAAGGCAACAGTACCGAGACGGAAAATGACTATACTATCCTGGTGTATTACAGATCCATGGGAGGCCGTGTCGACCAGCTTGTTGGAATTGCCAAAATGAATTCACTGAATAACAAGCAAGGCAATTGACAGACTGCCTGCCATGACTGCAGGATATGGTCGGGCTGGCCTCCCGGCCGCTGACTTTTTGAACGGACGGCTTTACTCCCGTCAAATACAGTTTTGTCTTTCATTTTATTGGATATGCTCAGTAAGAGCAATTCCCATTTAAAATGGTTTCATCCATTTTTATTCTCCGTAAGGGGGCATTTATTCTGGTATTGATTTTTCAACCCAGCCATTGAATTTTATCCGGGGTTCCTTATCTTTGCGGCGGCAAGTCTTATACGACCAGCTCCTGCTGAATCCCCCAGGGCCGGAAGGCAGCAAGGGTAAGTGGTCGTAGCGGTGCGATGTAAGTAACTTGCCATTTTTTTTCTCCCATTTGCTCAGGGGGCTTTTTTTATATTTGCATCCTGTCGGCATTTCATCGGCATTTTTTTGGCCCGCTACGTTCATTTTCATCTTAAATAAACAGTCCATGAAATTTTTTATCGATACAGCCAACCTGGCTCAAATCAAGGAAGCAAACGACCTGGGTATCCTCGACGGCGTAACTACCAATCCCAGCCTGATGGCGAAAGAAGGGATCAAGGGAGATGCTGCAGTGATGAATCATTATAAAACCATTTGTGAGCTGGTAGCACACGGTGATATCAGTGCTGAAGTGATATCCACGGAATTCAATGACATTATCACCGAGGGCAAGAAACTGGCAGCGATCCACTCCAATATCGTAGTCAAAGTACCGATGATCAAAGATGGGGTCAAGGCGCTGAAATGGTTTTCAGATAATGGTATCCGAACCAATTGTACCCTGGTCTTCTCTGCCGGTCAGGCCATTCTCGCTGCCAAAGCCGGAGCCAATTATGTCTCCCCTTTCATTGGCCGCATTGATGACAGCAACTGGGACGGTGTACAGCTGATTGAACAGATTGCCAATATTTACGCCATCCAGGGATTTGAAACCGAAATTCTGGCCGCCTCTATCCGAAGCCCCCTCCACATCGTAAAATGTGCTGAAGCCGGAGCGGACGTATGTACCTGCCCGTTAGAGTCTATCCTGGGGCTGCTCAAGCACCCGCTGACTGATATCGGTCTGGCCAAGTTTTTGGCGGATGCCAAATCAGTGAAGTAGCAATATTGCAGAAATCCCGGTCAAAGACATTTGATAAATTCTGCAGCCCTTCGTCGGGCTGCTTTTCATTGTGGCCAGCGGTGCCGGCAGACGGGGACTGAAGGTGTCCGGGTCATTTTCTCTGGTATACCCTGACATAATCTACGAGCAGGTCCTGGGGAAAAATGGAATCATCCACTCCTTTCTGGCCGCCCCAGTTTCCGCCGATGGCGAAATTGAGTATGATGAAAAAATCCTTATTGTATGGCCAGGCGTTGAAACCATAACCTGGATCTGTGTAGGTAAAGTAGGCGCTGCTGTCCACGTACCAGGTGACCCGGTTGGTTGTCCATTCAATGGAATAGACATGAAAGCTGTCCTGGGCATCCGGGATGAGGGTGCTGCTGCCCTTCTGGGTTCCCTGGGCACCATTATACATCTTGTTATGGGCAGTTCCGTAAATGACATTGGGATTAAAGCCTACTTCTTCCATGATGTCCAGTTCCCCGTCGTCCGGCCAGACCAGGGGCTGGGTCGCGGAAAGCAACCATATAGCCGGCCAGGTACCAATGCCCCTGGGCAATTTGGCGCGGATTTCAAATTTTCCATACGTCCACTGTGCCTTGGTTTTGGTGAGCAGGCGGGCTGAGGTATACTGGCTGCCGCTATAACTTTCCTTGCGGGCCTCTATGACCAGGTTGCCGTTCTCGATCCGCGCATTTTCAGGCCGGGCATAGGTATAATATTCCAGTTCCCTGTTTCCCCATCCGTTTCCTCCCACATCGTAGGTCCATTTTGTGGAATCCGGAAGGCCACTTCCGTTGAATTCATCAGACCAGACCAGCTGGTAGGGTCCCAGCGTATCAGTATTCCGGGGATTGTTGTTGGATGAATTGTTTGTCAATAAAGGAGCCCCGCTCCGGCGGCACCCGTATAAAGGGATCAGGATTAAATAAAGCGGCAGGCAGACAAAAAGGAGCTTCAATGGCATGAAAGAGATTTTAGTGACAAACGGGAATGAAATTATCATTTCTTTCCAGGTTTTGCAATAAAGTTTTGGAGAAATAAAACCCCTCTGCTAATTTTGGCGTCCGTTATGAATCAACATACACATCAACATCATCATGTTCTCTTACCTGAAGGGTAGGCCGGAGATGTTTTGTGTAAACAAAATATGAATGCAAAGGGGCTTACCAAATGGTGAGCCCCTTTTTTTTCACGGGTGCTGGATATACAACGGCCAGTCCCTGAAACGACCCGGTATGCAAGTAAAATAGGCTGCCCGGCAGCCGACCGATAATATGAATCTGAAAATAGCCATTCAAAAATCAGGACGTCTGTATGACGATTCTGTAAAACTGCTCAAGGATTGCGGAATCGATCTGAAAAACAGTGTCAACAAGCTCAAGACAGAGTGCGATAATTTTCCCATGGAAATCTATTTCCTCCGGGATGATGATATCCCCCAATATGTAGAGGATGCCGTGGCTGACGTAGGCATCGTGGGAGAAAATGTGGTCTATGAGAAGAACAAAAAGGTGGACGTGGTGGAGCAACTGGGTTTCGGGAAATGCAGGCTTTCGGTAGCCGTCGGACGAAATGTCCTCTATGAAAACGTTGCAAGCCTTTCCAACAGGAGGCTGGCTACATCCTATCCCGGCCTGGTCCGCCAGTTTCTCGAAAAACACCAGGTAAGTGCCGAGATTCATGAAATCAGCGGGTCGGTCGAAATAGCCCCGGGTATTGGTCTGGCCGATGCGATCGTTGACCTGGTGAGCAGCGGATCGACCCTGTTTATGAATGGCCTGAAGGAGGTAGAGACTGTCCTGAATTCGCAGGCCGTCCTGATAAAGAACAAAAACCTGGATCAGTCACAGACCGCGATCCTGAATAAATTCCTGTTCAGGATCCGCTCAGTTAAAAAGGCCAGAAACAACAAATATATTTTGCTCAATGCCCCCAATGACCGGCTGGGAGAAATCATCAGACTTCTCCCAGGAATGAAAAGTCCGACGGTGCTGCCGCTGGCAGAGCCCGGATGGAGCAGTGTTCACAGCGTGCTGAATGAAAACGATTTCTGGGATATTATCGAAAAGCTCAAAGCTTCCGGGGCCCAGGGCATCCTGGTGGTGCCGATCGAAAAGATGGTCGTTTGACCTGAAGGATTTCAAAAGGAAAAGGATATGGAAATATTTGATATAAGAAATCAGGGTGCAGCACAAGGTGCTTTGGAAAAACATATATCGGCCAGGCCGGCTCTGGATACCGGTCAGCTGGAGAATACCGTTTCTGAAATCCTGAAAGAGGTGAAGGAAAGAGGCGATGAAGCCGTAAAGAAATTCTCAAAACGATTCGACCAGTCTTCCCCTGAAGAATTGCGGGTCAGTGAGGCGGAAGTGGCTGCCGCAGCGCCAGCAGTTTCTGAAAACCTGCGAAAGGCGATCCGGCAGGCAGCCGCCAATATCGAAACCTTTCATCGCGGCCAGGTGCAGGTTGTAAACGAGATGGAGACCATGCCAGGAATCCGCTGCTGGCGGAAATCTGTAGCCATTGAAAAGGTTGGACTCTACATACCGGGGGGTACGGCGCCGCTATTTTCCACCCTGCTCATGCTCGGTATCCCGGCAAAAATTGCCGGATGCCGACAGATCATTCTGTGCACACCTCCTTCCAGGGATGGGGGCATACACCCGGCCATCCTTTTTGCAGCAAACCTGGTAGGTGTTACCGCGATTTATAAGGTCGGCGGCGTGCAGGCCATTGCGGCCATGGCTTATGGAACCCTTACCATTCCTTCCGTGTATAAAATTTTCGGACCTGGTAACCAGTACGTTACCTGCGCCAAAAGACTTGTTCAAAAAGAAGGGACTGATATCGACTTGCCCGCTGGCCCGAGCGAACTGGCAGTATATGCCGATCAGACCGCCAACCCTTCCTTTGTAGCGGCTGATCTGTTGTCCCAGGCCGAACACGGCACAGACAGCCAGGTGATCCTGGTCACTGATTCCGGGCCGTTATCAGAGGCCGTGCTGAGGGAGGTTTCCATACAGCTCGATGAATTGCCCAGAAAACAGATTGCGGCAAAAGCGCTGGAAAACAGCAGGATTGTGCTTGTCCGTGACCGGGAACAGGCTATGAAGATTTTAAATGACTATGCCCCGGAACATTTGATCCTGGCGTGCAGGGACCCGGAACAGATTTCAGAAAGCGTAGTGAATGCCGGTTCTGTATTCCTCGGTCATTACACACCGGAAAGCGCTGGAGATTACGCCAGCGGAACCAATCACACCCTGCCAACCAACGGATTTGCCCGGTCCCACAGTGGTGTCAGCCTGGATAGTTTTGTAAAGAAAATTACTTTTCAGCAATTGTCCGGAACCGGCCTGGAGTCCATCGCACCGACCATTACCCAGATGGCGGAAGCAGAAGGATTATGGGGCCATGCCCAGGCAGTGCGCGTACGAATGGAGTCATCATCCGGCAACACAGCACCGGAAGCCTGAGGTGGAAACCCGTGAATAAAGAATCTGGAAAGTCCGCCGGCGGGCGGGAGAGAAATAAAGCAGATTATGTTTAACCTAGAGCGATTAATAAGAAACAACATCAGGGATCTTAAACCCTATTCCTCAGCGAGGGACGAATTCCGTGGGGAAGCCAGAGTCTTCCTGGACGCCAATGAAAACAGTCTCGGATCCCCCCTGACGATGTGGTATAACCGCTATCCGGATCCCCTCCAATGGAGACTGAAAAAGGCATTAGCCGGGATCAAGGGAGTGGGGGAGGAAAACATTTTCCTGGGAAATGGCAGCGATGAATGCATCGACCTTTTGTTCAGGGCATTTTGCAACCCGGGAAAGGATAACATCATTATCAATCCGCCTACGTATGGCATGTATGAGGTGAGCGCACACATCAATGATATTGAAGTGCGCAGGGCGATGCTCCTGGATGATTTCCAGTTGGATCTGGTTCACCTGGAAAACCTGGTGGATAAGCAGACAAGGATCATCTGGATATGCTCCCCCAATAACCCTACGGGAAATTCTATAAACCGGGAAGACATTGAAATTATCCTCAATAACTTTGACGGCCTGGTCGTCATTGATGAGGCTTACATCAATTTCGCCCGTCACCGGTCCTTTCTTCAGCAGCTGGGCGATTATCCGAATCTTGTCATCCTCCAGACGCTTAGCAAGGCCTGGGGCCTTGCCGGCCTCAGGGTGGGCATGGCATTTGCAAGCAGGGACATAGTGGAAGTACTCAACCGGATCAAGCCTCCCTACAACATCGGACAGGCAACCCAGGACCTGACCTTGAAGGCACTTGAAGAAACGGACCAGGTGAATGCCATGATAAGGGCCATTGTCAGCATGCGGGAAACGCTGGCAAGAGACCTGGCCCTGTTACCCGTTGTTATAAAAGTATTTCCTGGGGACGCCAACTTTTTGCTGGTCAGGGTTGTTGATCCCGTTGCGATCTACAAGTACCTCCTGGAAAAAGGTATTGTGGTCCGAGACCGAAGCAAGGTTGAATTGTGTGAAGGTTGCCTGAGAATCACAGTGGGGACCGAGATGGAAAATACAGAATTGATAACGGCGCTTGAAAAATATTCCTCCTGACTTATTGTATATTTACCGCTTTAAATCTCAGATAACAGAACTATATGAAACAAGGATTATTGAAATGCCTGATCCCTTCGCTGTTGTGCTCCTCGGTCACTCTGGTTGCTTGCGCTGACAGCCCATCCAACAGGGGAAGCGGACCTGCCGGCAGCCAGGGCAAATCCACTGACACAGCGCAGGATGTTAGGGTGATCGTTCCTGCAGGATTTCACACGGTTGTTTATGCCAACGGATTGTCTGGTGCGAGGCACCTGACCGTTGCCGGCAACGGGGATGTATATGTCAAATTGGCTAAACTCAAGGACGGGAAGGGCATTTACCGATTACATGACAGCAACCAGGATGGTAAGGCAGAGAGTGTGGCCGGATTTGGAAAATTTACCGGTACGGGGATTGCTATAAAAAATGGGTATTTATATGCTTCATCCGATCAGGAGGTGTTCCGCTATAAACTGGATGCCAATGACCAGGTAACCAACCCGGACAATCCGGAAAAAATTGTAACCGGACTACTCAACAGGGGAGAACATGAAGCCAAGGCCATCACCCTGGATAATAACGGTAACCTGTATGTGAACATTGGGGCCTATTCCAACGCCTGCCAGGTGAACGACCGAACCAAAGGGTCCCCTGGAATGAAACCCTGCCCGATTCTGGATTCCGCAGGAGGTATCTGGCAGTTTAAGGCTGACCGGCCAAATCAAACCTATAAAGATGGCATCCGTTATGCGACCGGGCTCCGCAATGTCGTGGGACTGGACTGGAACGCGGCTACCAACAGCCTGTTTGTGATGCAGCATGGCCGCGACCAGCTTGATGATCTTTACCCTGATCTGTACAATGCCAAGCAAAATGCAGAGCTCCCCGCGGAATGCCTGTATGAACTGCATCAGGGAGTGGACTGCGGATGGCCCTATATTTATTATGACCAGCTCCAGCACAAGAAGATACTGTCCCCGGAATACGGTGGAGACGGGAAAAAAACGGCAGGGGAAAATGCTTTGGATCCCCTTGTTGCTTTCCCGGGTCATCTTGCACCCAATGCCCTTCTTTTTTACACCGGAAACCAGTTTCCGGACAAATACAGGAACGGAGCTTTTATCGCCTTCCATGGCTCATGGAACAGGGCGCCGGAGCCTCAAAAAGGTTTTTATGTCGTGTTCGTTCCCTTCCGCGATGGGAAACCCAGCGGGGACTGGGAAGTATTTGCGGACGGATTTGGCGGCGGACCGGATCTGGTTGCCTCAGGCAGAGTGAAACACCGGCCTTGCGGCCTGGCCCAGGGTCCCGATGGATCGATTTATGTTTCGGACGACAGCAACAAGGGCACGATTTGGAAAATTACCTATACAGGAAAATAACCTATGCGAAGGATATCCATTCTAGTTACGGCTATCGGTCTTGTCCTGCTTTCTTCCCTGCTGATGTCCCAGACCGGAAAATCCGCGGGCTCACCAAAGACAAGTAATTCACTTCAGGCCTCGATGGACAGGGGAAAAAAAGTATATTCGGAAAGATGTCTTACCTGTCACCAGGCAGACGGGGGTGGAGTTCAGAACATGAACCCTCCGCTGATCAAAACAAAATGGGTACTGGGTGACAAGACAACCCTCATCCAGATACTGCTTAAGGGTCTCCAGGGTGAAATTGAAATTGAGGGGGACACCTATCACAACGTCATGGGCTCCCATGCAGACCTTTCAGACCAGCAGATCGCCGATGTGCTGACTTATGTCAGAAACAGTTTTGGGAACAAGGCAAAAAGCGTAAGCGCTTCCGACGTAAAAGCAGTAAGGGCAAAAACAAAATAGTGGCAGACCCCTGCCAGGTTCGGGTTCAGCAGGCAACCCCCAATCGTGACAAACCGCAGAATATGTACTACTCATGAAGAGGATTTTATTTATTGACCGGGACGGAACACTTATTGACGAATCACCTCCTACTTACCAGATCGATAGTTTCGAAAAGCTGGCCTTCTATCCCCATATGTTTGAATACATGGGAAGAATCGCCCGCGAGTTCGATTTTGAACTTGTCATGGTTACCAATCAGGATGGCCTTGGATCCTCCAGTTTTCCGGAAACCTCATTTTGGCCGGTCCAGGAATTTGTGATGAAATCGCTTTCCAGGGAGGACATCCATTTTACGGCAGTACATATAGACAGGACCTTTCCGGAGGAACAGGCCCCCACAAGGAAGCCTGGAACCGGAATGCTCACCCAGTATCTGAATAATACGGATTACGACATTTCCGGGTCCTATGTCATCGGGGACCGGATTACGGATGTACAACTGGCAAAGAACCTAGGATGCCGGGCGATCTGGCTGAATAGGGATCCCGACCTGGGCGGGGGAGAAATCACCAGCACCCTCGCCGAACTGACAGGGGTCATCGCGCTGGAAACAACGGAGTGGGGCAAGATTTATGAATACCTGAAGTTGGGGCTCAGGCGGGCATCACTTGAGCGTAATACAAGTGAAACAAAAATAAAAGTGGTGTTGAATGCCGACGGGTCAGGGAAATCATCCGTTCATACGGGCATCGGATTTTTTGACCACATGCTTGAACAAATTGCGCGTCATGGCAAAATAGACCTGGATATCCAGGTCCAGGGTGACCTGCATATTGATGAACACCACAGTATCGAGGACACAGGGATTGCCCTTGGAGAATGCTTTTCCAGGGCGCTGGCCGATAAACGCGGGATGGAGCGCTATGGGTTCTCGCTGCCGATGGATGAGGCGGATGCCCGTGTATTGATTGATTTCGGCGGACGACCCTGGGTCGTCTGGAACGCCCATTTTAACCGGGAAAAAATTGGCGAAATGCCTACCGAAATGTTTTTTCACTTTTTCAAATCATTCTCCGATGCAGCCAGGTGCAACCTTCATATCACCTGCCACGGAGACAACGAGCATCATAAGATAGAAGCTATTTTCAAAGCATTTGCCAGGGCCATCCGGATGGCTCTCCGAAGGGACCCCCTGAGTAATTATCTTCCCAGCACCAAGGGTGTTCTGTAGGTTCCCAGTCGGACTTCTGCTCCTCTCAGAGCCTGAAAAATATCTTTTTCCGGTAAAGAAAATAGCACAGATACCACTCCAGGACAAAGACACACAGCGAAGACAGGATCAGACCCAGGGCCTCCGGTGTATGGAGGAAGCCCAGCAGACCTCCCGAGATGCTGCTGATATAGCCGGTAAACCACCTGTCCCCGACAATCTCAAAAAACAGATAGATAAAAAGGGAGTTCATGCCAACAATGGTAAAAAATTCAAGACGCCTCCGGTGGCCCTTCAAGTCGATCCACCAGTAACAGAGAACAAATTCTATCAGGCAAAAACCCAGGGAGGCCAGTGTAAATGAACTGGTAGCAATGCGCTTGATGATAGGTGTGATGCCAGCCGCGTCCAGGGTAAAGCCCGTGGCAAGGCATACCAGAGCCCATCCAAGGAGCGGACGTATCAAAGACTTCTTCTCCGTTATCATTTTTCCTACAAGGGCTCCTGCAATGGTATGGACGGCGGTCGGTATGCAATTGATGGCGACCCATCCCCCCTTGTTTATTTTGTTCATCAGGATCATATCAATATAATTTCCGAAATTATGCTGGTCGGTAAAAGGCTGGTCGAAGCCCGGAACATGAGTAAATCGGTAAAGCATTTCGGTTAGCAACAACAACCCGGCGCAGAAGAGTATCTGCTTCCAGGGTTCCCATTGGAAAATCAGAAAGGCAACCAGGGTGGTAAAAGAAAGCTGGGTGAGGACATCCCACAACTCAAAGGATAATCCGGAAGGTCTCACTGCATAATCAAATACTCCCCAGAAAAAAAGCCAGAAACACCTTTTTAGCGTCTTTCTCAAAGAGGCACCCCAGTTCATGCCCTGTTGGTGCTGCTTGTTCAGCGAGAGGGCCATGGCTATGCCAGCCATAAACATGAAGGAGGGCTGGACGAGATCCCAGAACCGAAGACCATTCCAGGGATGATGAAAGAACTGGATGAAAAAGCCGCATAAGAAGCTTCCCTTTGATGCCTGGAAAAAGTGTTCGTAAAGCCCGGTACTTTCCAGAGCAAGCAGGACCATGATCAGGCCGCGGAAAAAATCAAGGGAAAGCAATCGTTGGCTGGCAGCTGGGTTGGCAGAGTCGGGGGTCATGTCATGAATATGAGAATAAAAAGTAGGCATAAATTCTGCACTTTCAAAACGCAAGGCAAAAAATCCCGTGCAGTTCGGTCCTTCTGCAGTTAGATGAATCGTCATGGCACTTTTGACATTGCTTAATGGCGCGAACCATTGCGCATAACATCCCGGACAGCCGAAAGGATAAAAAATTTGGAAGAGTCAAATTTCCGGTTCATATTTGTATCGCAATGGCAAATCAAGTAATCAATACACAGTGGTGGTGGCATTCCAACTCCTTACGGGGCAGGTAATGCTATTGCTTAGTTGTATTACTATATTCAGGCCCCGATGTAATCGGGGCTTTTTTATGTCTCCTGGTAAACCACGCGGGGGGGATCAGGGGCCAGCACATATTCCGAAATTAAAATCAAATCCATCACGGTATTCAGGATCATGAAACGGATAGAATTAAAAACAAGCTTTAAAAAACTGCTGTCAGATGTCTATACACCGGTAGGAATTTATCTCCGCGTCCGGGACCGGTTCCGGGATACCATCCTGCTGGAGAGTACGGACTACCATGCCGCAGAAAACAGTTACTCATTTATCTGCATCCACGCGGTAGCCGGTATCGAAATCAGGGATTTGAATACCATTGAATTCAAACTTCCCGGGCAGCATCCAGAAAAAATTTCGGTTGGCGTTGCCTCCGAAGTACCAGGGCTGCTTTGGGAATTCATGCAGAGATTCCATGTTGAACCGGCCCCCGAAGGCCCGGTAAGGACTGCCCAGGGACTGTTTGGTTATACTTCCTTTGATGCCGTTCAGTTCTTTGAGACGATCCGCTTTTCCAATAACGGACACCAGCCTGCTTCCATACCGTTGATGCGATACCGGTTATACCAGTATGTGATTGTCATCAATCATTTTAAAGACGAGCTCTATATCTGCGAAAATGAAGTGGCCGGTCTTCCAAGTGAGCTGACTGTGGTGGAATCCCTGATCAGAAGCAAAGATGTGCCAACCTATCCCTTCGCCAGCCTGGGAGAGGAGAGCTCCAACATGAGTGATTCGGATTACATGCAGATTGTTGAAAAGGGTATCCGAAGCTGTTTCCGGGGTGATGTATTTCAGATCGTATTGAGCAGGAGGTTTGAGCAGCGGTTCCGGGGAGATGAGTTCAATGTATACCGTGCGCTGCGCAATATCAACCCCTCTCCCTATCTATTTTTCTTTGATTACGGAGACTATAAACTGATGGGCTCCTCTCCTGAATCACAATTGCTGATCCAGAAGGGCAAAGCGATTATGCATCCGATTGCGGGCACATTCAAGAGGACCGGAGATGATGAGACAGACCAGCAGCTCGCAGATAAACTTCTTCGTGACGCAAAGGAAAATGCGGAGCATGTCATGCTGGTTGATCTGGCCAGAAACGATCTGAGCAGACTCTGCGATGACGTATCGGTAGTTCATTACCGGCAGATTCAATATTATTCTCATGTCATCCACCTGGTGAGTGAAGTGAGGGGAAAGGTCAGGGAAGGATACAACCCCTTCATGCTCCTGGCGGTTACCTTTCCGGCGGGTACTCTGAGCGGAGCTCCAAAATTCAAGGCGATGGAACTCATTGATCAGTTTGAACCCACTGCCCGGAGCTATTATGGAGGCTGTATCGGGTTCATGGGATTTGACGGGACCTGCATCCACGCCATCATGATCCGTACTTTCCTGAGCCGGGGGAACACCCTGGTTTACCAGGCCGGAGCGGGGATCGTGGCGGCCAGTAAGCCTGAAAATGAACTGCAGGAAGTAAACAACAAACTGGGGGCGCTGAAAATGGCCATCCGGTCTGCTGAAAATATCTAAGACAATCTGTTTGCCATGGAGCAGAACAAAAGGAGATAAAAATGAAAATTCTTGTTTTTGACAATTATGATTCCTTCACCTACAACCTGGTACACCTGATCGAGAAGATATGGCAGCAGAAGGTGGAAGTCTATCGCAATGATGAATTGCCCCTGGAAAAAGTGAAATCCTTTGATAAAATAGTCCTTTCGCCCGGCCCGGGTATTCCTGAAGAGGCAGGCCTCATGTTGCCCCTGATCAAGGAATATGCCTCAACCAAATCTATCCTGGGGGTCTGCCTTGGCCATCAGGCTATCGCTGAGGCTTTCGGTGGCCGGCTGGAAAATCTGTCCACTGTTTATCACGGAGTGGCAACGCCGGTCAGGATCGGGGTCAGGAAGACAAGGGCGGGGAGCCCGCTTTTTGAAGGGCTGCCAGATGAAATAGAGGCCGGGCGATATCACAGCTGGATCGTGAGTGATGAACAATTTCCCGAAGAGCTGGAGGTGACGGCCCGCGATGAGCACAATTACATCATGGGACTCCAACACCGCACCTATGATGTGAAGGGTGTCCAGTTTCACCCGGAAAGTGTGCTCACCCCCCAGGGAGAAAAAATCATGATAAACTGGCTGAAACAATGACCCCGGAAGCTTGACCCGTTCTTCCTGTTTGAAGAAAACCTGAACACCCTATTTTGCCAAGATACCAAGCATGGTTATGAAAAAGATCCTCCAACATCTGTTTGAATATAAGACCCTGACCCGGGAACAGGCCAGGGAGGTACTGGTTAATATTTCCAAAGGAATTTATAACGACACGGAACTGGCCGCATTTATCACGGTTTTCCTCATGCGTAGCATCACCATCGAAGAATTGCAGGGCTTCAGGGAGGCTTTGCTGGAACTTTGTGTACGCGTAGACCTGGGGAGCCGTGATCTCATCGATATCGTTGGGACAGGAGGGGACGGCCGCAATACATTCAATATATCCACGCTGGCCTGTTTTATTGTAGCGGGCACCGGCCAGAAAGTAGCCAAGCATGGGAATTATGGCGCTACCTCCATCAGTGGCGCCTCCAACGTCATGGAACAGCTCGGTTATAAATTCAAAAACGATGTGGACCGTTTACAGAAAGAAACAGAACAGGCAAATATCTGCTTCCTTCATGCGCCCCTGTTTCACCCGGCCCTGAAGACGGTAGGGCCGATACGGAAAAATATCGGGGTGCGAACTTTTTTCAATATGCTGGGGCCAATGGTCAATCCCGCCTTTCCCAGGTTCCAGCTTATTGGGGTCTATAGCCTGGAGATGGCGAGAATTTACAATTATTTATTGCAGCAGACGGAAGGGAGATTTACAATCATTC
>Ga0318562_10000273_pt1 | contig 24412 bp, 24 predicted proteins | sample GRESIP066b5f18_FD_203688 | JGI IMG/M metagenome (GOLD analysis project Ga0318562, IMG submission 203688) | Tropical soil microbial communities from Luquillo Experimental Forest, Puerto Rico - GRE.SIPMG.066b5f18 | ecosystem: Environmental > Terrestrial > Soil > Tropical forest > Bulk soil... | reverse complement strand
CACGGCTTCTGGGTCAATCACGTGAACCGAATCCCAGAACGGCGCCAGTGCACCGGTAGGCCCGTCCCAGACGCATGCCGCGACGACACCGCCGGGCCGCGTCACGCGCATCATCTCCCTGATGGCACCGACCGGATCTGTCATGAAGTGCACCACCAACTGGGCCAGCGCAGCATCGAAAGCCGCTGTGTTGTAGGGCAATTCCTCCGCTATACCTAACCGCACGTCAACGTCTGGGAAGCGCTCGCGGACCGCGTCGACGAATGGCGGTGAAGGATCGATCGCCGTCACCTCGGCCCCGACCGACAGCAGATGCGCGGTCAGCGCGCCGGGCCCACAGCCCACATCGAGCACCTTGTCGCCCGCGCGGACTCCGGCGAATGCCTCGAAGACCTGCGCGAGAGGCTTGGCATACCGACCCATGAAGCGCGCATAGGCGTCCGGCGAGACGACGAAGCTCACTGGGAAATGCTACGTCGCCGGCCACGTCCGACGGTCCCGGTTCGGTATGGCGAACTCATTGACAACCGGTTAGCGTCTTCTTGCCAGAGTGCCCACTTCCGGCGTGCATCCGCAGTGAGGAAGATCGTATGGCTGACAACGACGTCCGAGCCGCGCTTGACGTCCACTGGGCCGCCTCCGACGCCAACGATTTCGATACCGAACACCTCATCTACCGGGCTGATGCGGTGCTCGAGTATCCGCAATCGGGTGAGCGAATCCGCGGCCGCGATCACATCAAGTCTTCACGCGCCGCCCAGCCGAACGCGAAGCGTTTCACCGTGCGGCGCATCCTCGGTGGCGACGACCTGTGGATCAGCGAGCTCGTGCTGACTTACGACGGAAAGCCTTCTCACGTCGTGAGCATCATGGAGTTCGAGGACGGCGAGGTCGTGCGCGAGACCCAGTATTTCGCCGACCAGTTCGACCCAGGGCCGTCGCGCGCTCAATGGGTCGAACGGATGGAGTGAAAGCTCACGCCTGCGACACCCGTTGACGCGGAACTCGACGACGTCGCGGTAACGCCGAACCCTTCGGGCCTAACCGACGATTTGTGCGAACGCTTCGAGCTCCCTGCCGACGTTGGGACCAGACGGGTTGTACATGACCTCCTGGTGGCCCGCCGCTGCCAGTCGGGAGAGCGCTTGTTTGATCGCAGCGGGCTCACCGACCTTCATTTCCAACACATTTGAGGTTCGACCATTGACGTCGACATGCTCGAGCAGTGCAACATCACGTTCGGTGAGATGCGTGACGTGTCCTTGGAAAGTGAGCAGATGACGTTCCTTCTCCGGTGCCAACGCTTCGATGGACGCTCGCCAGGTGGCCCCGCCGGGCAACGCGTCGACTGCCGCTGCGCCGCCGTGGTGGTAAGCCGTGTGCCACCGTGTGACTCCCCACGGTCCCACCGCGTTGAGTACGCGAGATGAGCCCGGACTTTCTCCTTCGTCGAGGATCGTGCCGGTGATCATGGTGGCCGACGGCAGACTCGGATGAGGTGGCCCGATGATCCCGTCGGCTACTTCGTGCGCCCGCTCGTTGCCGCGTGGACCCATCACACTGAGCCACAGCGGCACTTGGACCGGTCGTTGAGCCGTCATGCCCGGCCAATGCAGCATGCGCGCCGCCTTGCCATCAATGACAACCGTTTCTCCAGCCAGCAGGCGTCGCAGCAAGCCGACATAGGCGAACAGTGCGCTCAGCGCCATCGGAGGCTGACCCATGGCCCAATGAGCGTTGCCGCCGGTGCCGAAGCATGCGCGAAATCGGTTGTCGGACAGTCGAGCAATTGTCGCGATACTCGAGGCCATCGTCATGACCGAACGCTGCGACGGAATAAGCACCGCGGTGGCCAGCCCGATCCGCGTCGTACGGCTGGCCGCCAGCGCGAGGTGCACGAAGGGGTCCTCCCACATCGCGGCGGAATCGAAAATCCACACTCTGGCGTAACCCAGCTCCTCCGCCAGCACGGCCAGATCGGCGAAGTCGGGCCCGGGAGGCAGTCCGCAGGAAAGTTCGATATCGACCATGTCGACATATCTAATAGATCGAGGCCGTCGTGAGGATCGAGAACAGCAGTTTTGACGGTCACCATCTGACCGCTGCCGAACTGCGACTTAGGCGTGCAGCTGCCCTGTTTCGCCTATCGGCCACGTTTGGTCGGCCACCGCGCAGGGTATCTGTTGCCCATCCTTGGCGCGGGCTGTCCGACCGCCGTCAGTGAGGAGATTGATTCATGATGCTCAACATTTCCGGTGCGCTCAACACGCTGATTTGGCTTCTCATCGTCATCGTTGTCTTTGCGGTGATCGTGTGGGCCGCGCGCAGGGCATTCGAATCGCGGGGCGGCCCAACGTACCGCGAGGAGAGAGTCGTACAACATCCAGTTGCGCAGCAGCCCGCCCCTGCGGGTCGGTTGGCGCCGGGCTGGTACCCGGATCAAAACGACCACCAGATGGTGCGGTACTACGACGGTCGAGTTTGGACGTCAGAGACCCGCAACGCCTAGCCCACAGGCAGTCTGAGCGGGCACACCCTGTTTCTCCGACTCAGACGTTGAAGCGGAACTCGACGACGTCGCCGTCGGCCGATGTCACGTCGCCGCGTGTCAGCGGGCGTAGGGTTTGATCTCAGCTTCCTAGCGCAACGGGGTGGAACGAGTGAGTAATTCGGACGGTCCAGGTACACAAGACGACTCAGTTGTGGCGATCGACGTCGTGTTGGAGCCAGACAACATAATGTGTGCGCGCGCGATCGCAGACAACGCCCGACTCCTCGCGGTCTATCCCGAGGGCTTCGCCCTTGACGCCGACCATCAACCGCACATCACACTGCTCCAGCGTTTCGTGAATAACGCCGACCTGAGCGCCATTTACGCGGCGGCCAACGCCGCCATTGCAACCGAGAAGCCGACGAGTTGGGATCTGACGGCGTCCGGCACCTACTACATTCCGTCGCCGCCGATTGGTGCGGCGGGCATCGTTATTGAACTCACACACGAATTGCGCAGATTGCAGCAGAGTCTGATCGACGCGTTGAGACCGTACACCGTTCATACGGGAACGGTCGACGCGTTTGCGAGCAATCAACAGGGACGCGATATCCAAGACCTCCTTGTAGATTACGTCGCGACCTTCGTCCCCAGCGCCACCGGCGACAAATTCAATCCCCACGTCACCACCGGCGCAGGTCCGCTGACCTACCTCGACGAAATGATGGCCGAGCCGTTCGAAAGATTTACCTTCTCGCCTGTTGGCGCCTCGGTATACCAATTGGGCACGTTCGGCACTGCCCAGCGGAAACTAGCGGCGTTGACCCTGTAGCCACAGCTGCGAAGGTCTGAGGTCAGTACTACTTCTTTGGCTGCCCAGACGTTGCTTGGAAGCGGAACTCGACCACGTCGCCGTCGGCCATCACGTAGTCCTTGCCCTCCATCCGCACCTTGCCCGCCGACTTGGCGGCGGCCATCGAGCCCGCGTCGACCAGGTCGTCATAGGAGACGATCTCGGCCTTGATGAAGCCCTTCTCGAAGTCGGTGTGGATGACCCCCGCGGCCTTCGGAGCCGTTTCGCCTTGACGGATCGTCCACGCCCGCGACTCCTTCGGCCCCGCGGTGAGGAACGTCTGCAGCCGCAATGTGTGGAACCCGGCGCGGGCAAGCGCGTCGAGTCCACGCTCGCTCTGACCGATCGACTCCAGCAGCTCGGCCGCCGACTCGTCGTCGAGCTCTTGCAACTCGGCTTCGATCTTCGCGTCGAGGAACACCGCGTCGGCGGGCGCGACCATTTCGCGCAGTGCCGCGGTCCGCTCGGCGTCCGTGAGCACCGCCTCGTCCGCGTTGAACACATAGAGGAACGGCTTGGTGGTCAACAGGTTCAGCTCACGCAGCAACGCGGTGTCGATCGACTGGCCCGACGCGAACAGCGTCGTGCCGCCGTTCAGAATCTGCTGCGCGGCCTCTGCGGCCTCGTATGCCGGCCGACGGTCCTTGTGCGTGCGGGCTTCTTTTTCAAGGCGCGGCAGGGCGCGCTCCAAAGTTTGCAGATCGGCGAGGATCAGCTCGGTCTCGATGACCTCGATATCGGATTTGGGATCGATGCGTCCGTCCACGTGAGCCACGTCATCGTCGGTGAAAACGCGCACCACTTGGCAGATCGCGTCGCTTTCACGGATGTTCGCCAGGAACTTGTTGCCCAGTCCGGCGCCCTCGGAGGCGCCCTTGACAATGCCGGCGATGTCGACGAACGTCACGGGCGCATGCACGATCTTTTCGCTTTCAAACATCTTCGCGAGTACGTTCAGCCGCGGATCAGGCAGCGGCACCACACCCTCATTGGGCTCGATGGTCGCAAACGGATAATTGGCCGCCAGCACGTTGTTGCGCGTCAGCGCGTTGAAAAGCGTTGACTTCCCCACGTTCGGCAGGCCGACGATACCCAGATTCAAGCTCACAGGGTCAGAAGTCTAGGAGACACCCCCAGGCGCGCCAGCGTGCGCTGGCACCCACTTCCAGTCGGAGCCGGTACGGTCAACATGTGTCAGGACAGCGTGCCAGGTCTGCGGTGGCGGCCGAGCATCGCTCCATGATCCCCACGCTTCCCGGTGTGCCGTCATGGGGTGCGGTGCTGATCGCGATCACCTTCGCCACAATCGGCTTCGCGTTCGACGCGGGCTCCGGCGGCAAGGAATTGACCACCGTCTTTGCTGCGGCATATGTCGTCGGCTGTGTCGTCGCAGTGGTAGCGGTACGGCAGAGCGGCGTGTTCACCGCCGTCATCCAGCCGCCGCTGATTCTGTTCATCGTCGTTCCCGGTGCCTATTTCCTGTTTCACGGCGGCTCCATGGACGGCATCAAGGACCTGCTGATCAACTGTGGCTATCCCCTGATCGAGCGGTTCCCGTTGATGTTCTTCACATCGGCGATCGTGCTGTTGATCGGCCTGATCCGGTGGTACATGGGCATGTCGCGCCGTCGCACGGCGCCCGCAGCAGCGGAAGCGGCCGCAGCGGCGACCGAAAGCCGGTTCTCTGCAGTGACGTCGAAGATTTCGGGCCTTCTCGCGCGTGATTCTGATCACGATGACGTCAAGGAAGAAGCGCCACGGCCGCGGCGCACCAAGCAGCATTCGATCGAGCGGGCCGCCAGGACCGGCAAGACCGGTGCGCGCAAGACGACTGCGGCCGGCACGGCGCGAACTCGCAACGGCAAGCCGACCAAGCGCACCCAGCCTTCGCGTTCGCGACACAGCCGCCCGCCGGAAACCGAGATCATTGACGCCGTCGTCGACCCTGTCGCCGAGCGTCCGCGTCGGCCTCGCCCCGCCCGCCGCAGCGTCGAGCCGACCGTTCCGCCCGCCGAGCCGCGGCGCAGGCCCAGAGCGGCATCGACGCGGGAACCCCGCAAGCAACCGCCACCGAGTGAGCGCCGCGCACCGTACAAGCGGCCAGATCGGCACAGCCGGTTCGACGGCTTCGAGCCATTCGAACCCCACGGCTCCAACGGCAACAACGGCGCGGGTGTGCGCAACGGAACCCACCACCCGATTTCGCGTGTGCGCTACCGCGGCGCCGACGACGGCGATGAGCATCCTCAGTACCGGGTCCGGCCCCGCACCTCCGGGCGGAGGCACGCGGCCGAGGAATGGGAGTACGACGTATAACCGGCGCTAGCTACGGGCCGGACGGATCTCCCTTGGCAGCGCGAAGACCAGCGTCTCGTTCGCGGTCGTAACCGGCTGCACCGTTTCGAAGCCGTATTCGGCCAGCCGCTCCAGCACACCGCGCACCAGTACCTCGGGCACCGACGCGCCTGACGTGACGCCGACCGACGTGACACCGTCCAGCCACTCAGGCTCGATGTCGTCGGCATAGTCGACCAGATACGCGGCATCGGAACCCGCGTTGAGGGCGACCTCAACCAGCCGTACCGAGTTCGACGAGTTTCGCGAACCGACGACGATCACGAGCTGGCACTCCGGCGCCATCGCCTTGACGGCGACCTGACGGTTCTGGGTGGCGTAACAGATGTCGTCGCTCGGCGGGTCCTGCAACTTGGGGAACCGCTCGCGCAGCCGCTTGACCGTCTCCATCGTCTCGTCGACCGAGAGCGTCGTCTGCGACAGCCAGATCACCTTGTCCTCGTCGCGGACCGTGACGTCGTCGACGGCGTCCGGCCCGTCGACGAGCTGGACGTGGTCGGGCGCCTCGCCCGCGGTGCCGACGACCTCTTCGTGGCCTTCGTGACCGATGAGCAGGATGTCGTAGTCGTCGCGCGCGAACCGCTTCGCCTCGTTGTGCACCTTGGTGACCAGCGGGCAGGTCGCATCGATGACCTGCAGCTGACGTTCCTTGGCCGACGTGTGCACCGTCGGCGCCACACCGTGTGCGGAGAACACCACGATGGCGCCCTCCGGCACCTCGTCGGTCTCGTCGACGAACACCGCACCGGCCTTGGCCAGGGTGTCCACCACGTGGCGGTTGTGCACGATCTCATGCCGGACGTACACCGGCGCACCGTGCTTCTCCAGCGCCCGTTCGACCGTCTCGACGGCGCGGTCCACGCCTGCGCAGTACCCTCGCGGTTCGGCCAGCAGCACCCGCTTGCCGGTCACGCCGCTTGACGCCGAGCTGGAGGCACCCGGAATCCCCATGTTGATTGTCGGCGGCATGGTTCCAAGGGTACTGATCCGCGCTGCCAGGAGGCCAGCCGTAGGCTGGGGCCCATGGCTACTGCACCGTACGGGGTCCGTCTGCTGGTCGGAGCGGCGGTAACCGCGCTCGAGGAAACTCGCAAGCTTCCGCAGACCATCCTGACCTACCCGATGACCATTGCAAGCCAGCTCGCGCACCTCGTAATGAGGGTCCAGCAGGACGTGGCCGACCTGGTCAACAAGGGCGACGAGGCGCTCGAGTCGTTGTTCCCGCCGAAGGACGAGCAACCCGAGTGGGCGACGTTCGACGAGGATCTGACCGACGAGATCCCCGAGCCCGCCGCGCCGGACGGCGAACGCCTCACCGAAGGCCGGTTCGCGCTGTTCACCGGCGGTGAACCCGACACACAGACCGACGACCAGACCGCGCCGGTGACAACCGACGCGCCCGAAGTGGTCAAGCGCCTCGACTACGAAACTTTGACACTCGCCCAGCTGCGGGCCCGGCTGACCTCCTTGCGGGTCCCCGACCTCGAAGAACTGCTGGCGTACGAGGAGTCCACCAAGTCCAGGGCGCCGTTCCAGACTCTGTTGGCCAATAGGATCACCCGCGCGACCGCAAGGTGACCGAGGCCGAGCAAGGCAAGTCTCCCGACAACCCGTGGCCGGTGCGGGCCGTCGCCACTCGCCTCGCCAAGTACATCGACCGGCTGGGCATGGTCTGGATCGAAGGCCAGCTGACCGAGTTGAAACTGCGCCAGTCCACCGCGTGGATGGTGCTGCGAGACCCCGCAGCGGACATGTCATTGTCAGTGAGCTGCCCAAGCCACCTGGTCGCCAATGCGCCGGTGCCGCTGTCGGAGGGCACGCAGGTCATCATGCTCTGCAAGCCTCAGTTCTATACTCGCAACGGCTCATTCAGCTTGCGCGTCAGCGAGATTCGCGCTGTCGGCGTCGGCGAGCTGCTGGCGCGGATCGACCGCCTGCGTAAGCTGCTGGACGCCGAGGGCCTGTTCGACCCGCGGCTCAAGCGGCCAATTCCCTTCCTGCCCAACACCATCGGGCTGATCACCGGGCGGGCGAGCGCCGCAGAGCGCGACGTCATGACGGTCGCGACGGGACGGTGGCCCGCCGTGCGCTTCGCGGTGCGCAACACCGTGGTCCAGGGACCGAACGCCGTTCCTCAGATCGTCGACGCACTGCGCGACCTCGACGCCGACCCGGCCGTCGACGTCATCGTGGTCGCCCGCGGCGGCGGCAGTGTCGAGGACCTGCTGCCGTTCTCCGACGAGACGCTGTGCCGGGCGATTTCGGCATGCACCACCCCGGTGGTCAGCGCCGTCGGCCACGAGCCGGACAACCCGCTGTGCGATCTGGTCGCCGATCTGCGGGCGGCCACCCCGACCGATGCCGCAAAGCGCATCGTTCCCGACACCGCGGCCGAACAGGCCATGCTGCTGGATCTGCGCCGGCGCAGCGCGCGGGCACTGCGCAACTGGGTGCACCGCGAGCAACACCACCTGGACCAGCTGCGCAGCAGGCCGGTACTGGCCCAACCTTTGGCGGCGCTCACCGCGCGAGCCGATGAGGTCGACCGCGCCAGGTCCGCAGGACGCCGCGACGTCACGCGACTGGTGGCCGCCGAGTCGGACCGAATCGGCCACCTGTCGGCCCGGCTGAGCACACTGGGACCCGCCGCCACCTTGGCGCGCGGCTACGCGGTGGTGCAGACGGTCTCTGCCGCGGGTCGCTCCGGGGTGCTGCACACCGTGGTCGACGCGCCCGTAGGGACCCGGCTGCGGGTACGGGTGTCCGACGGCGCTGTCACAGCGGTCAGCGAAGGAAGCGAATGAAGCCTATTAGTCAGCTGGGGTACGAAGAAGCGCGCGATGAGCTGATCGAGGTAGTGCGCCAGCTCGAGCAGGGCGGCTTGGACCTAGATGCATCGCTTAAACTCTGGGAAAGAGGCGAAGAGCTGGCTAAACGATGCGAAGAGCATTTAGCTGGCGCCCGTAAGCGCATCGAGGACGCACTGGCCGCCGGCGACGAGGAAGAAAGTTGATCAGGAAAACAGTTTCGCCCTAGGTGGTCGAAACTGGAACACGTTTCATTTATGCTCGCCGCATGGGTGATGCAACGCTGACGGCCGAACTCGGCCATGTCCTGGTCACCGGCGGCTCCGGCTTCGTCGGGGTCAACCTGGTGGCCGAGCTGCTCGAGCAGGGCCACAACGTGCGCTCCTTCGACCGCGCGCCGTCTCCGCTGCCCGACCATCCGCGGCTGCAGGTCGTCCAGGGCGACATCTGCGACAAGGCGACCGTCGCCTCCGCCGTCGATGGCATCGACACCGCCTTCCACACCGCGGCGATCATCGAGCTGATGGGCGGATCATCGGTCACCGACGAGTACCGTCAGCGCAGCTTCGACGTCAACGTCGGCGGCACCGAGAATCTGGTCGAGGCCGCCCGCGACGCAGGCGTGAAGCGGTTCGTCTACACCGCGTCCAACAGCGTGGTGATGGGCGGCAAGCGCATTTCCGCCGGCGACGAAACCCTCCCCTACACCGAACGGTTCAACGACCTCTACACCGAAACCAAGGTGGTCGCCGAGCGATTCGTGTTGTCGCAGAACGGTATCGGCGGCATGCTGACGTGCTCGATCCGACCAAGCGGCATCTGGGGCCGTGGCGATCAGACGATGTTCCGCCGGGTGTTCGAGAGTGTTCTGGCCGGCCACGTCAAGGCCTTGGTCGGGAGCGAGAACGTCAAGCTGGACAACTCCTACGTGCACAACCTGATCCACGGATTCATCCTGGCCGGCCAGCATCTGGTGCCAGGCGGGACGGCGCCGGGTCAGGCGTACTTCATCAACGACGACGATCCGATCAACATGTTCGAGTTCTCCCGGCCCGTCGTCGAGGCGTGTGGTCAGCCATGGCCGAAGCTGCGGGTGCCTGGGCGGCTGGTCTGGTTCGTGATGACGGTGTGGCAGTTCCTGCACTTCCGCTTCGCGCTGCCCAAACCACTGCTGGAGCCACTCGCGGTCGAGCGGCTCTACCTCGACAATTACTTCTCGATCGCCAAGGCGCAGCGCGATCTCGGCTACCGGCCGCTGTTCACCACCGAGGCGGCGATGCGCGACTGCCTGTCCTACTACGTGGAGTTATTCGACCAGATGAAGGCGCAGACGCACGACGAGCATCGAGTGGAGGCCGTCTCGGCCACGCATCCAGTCGGCTGACCTAGTTGGTCAGATGGACCGGGTGACGTGTGACCGCCTCGATCCGCGCGCCCGCGCGGTGAAGTAGGTCCGTGCCCAGATTGATCAGCGCACGGGCCGCGGCGATCTCTTCGCCGATCATCGGCTGGGCGATGTCCCTGGGATTGCGAAACGCATCCCCGATCGCCGTCATCTCGACGTCGTCACCCAGTCGCGCACGGACCGTCGCGTGCGTGTGCGTGTCGTCCTCGTCGAACTGGATGTCGATATGCCAATCGTTGTCCAAGAATTTGTCATACATGCGCTAACCCTTCCCGCCTATAGAGTGCGCCGCGCCACGGCTCCGCGCCCACGGTTCGGTAAATTTTCGCGGGCAGCGCACTGAAGCCACTCCGTCCATGCCCACGCCGCAATAGGGTCGACTCGCACAGTTGAATCGATTCGGACGGAGCGAAGGGGCACACCATGCCTGACGGCAAACCCAACATTTTGGTCATCTGGGGCGACGACATCGGAATCACGAATCTGAGCTGTTACAGCGACGGCATGATGGGCTACCGCACGCCCAATATCGACCGAATCGCCAACGAAGGCATGCGATTCACCGATTCGTACGGCGAGCAAAGCTGTACGGCCGGACGTGCAGCGTTCATCAGCGGCCAGAGCGTCTACCGCACCGGCATGAGCAAAGTGGGTGTGCCCGGCGCCCCGATCGGTTGGGCCGCCGAGGACCCGACCATCGCGGAGCTGCTCAAGCCACTGGGATACGCCACCGGCCAGTTCGGCAAGAATCACTTCGGCGATCTGAACAAGTACCTGCCGACGGTGCACGGCTTCGACGAGTTCTTCGGCAACCTGTATCACCTCAATGCCGAGGAGGAACCGGAGCAGCCCGACTACCCGCACAAGGACCAATTCCCGCAGCTTTACGAACTGAACCTGCCCCGCGGTGTGCTCAAGTGCAAGGCCACCGCAGAGGTCTCGAAGGAGCCCGACGACCCGAAGTACGGGCCTGTGGGCAAGCAGACCATCGAAGACACCGGACCGCTGAACAAGAAGCGGATGGAGACCATCGACGACGACATCGCCGATGCCACCGTCGACTACATCAAGCGTCAGCACGCGGCTGGTAACCCGTTCTTTGTGTGGTGCAACTTCACCCACATGCACCTTTTCACCCACACCAAACCCGAGAGCATCGGGCAGGCCGGGCTGTGGCAGTCGCCGTACCACGACACGATGGTCGACCACGACAAGAACGTCGGCACCGTGCTGGATGTGCTGGACGAACTCGGCATCGCCGACGACACCATCGTCATTTACTCGACCGACAACGGCCCACACCGCAACACCTGGCCGGACGGGGGCACCACCCCGTTCCGCAGTGAGAAGGACACCAACTGGGAGGGCGCGTTCCGGGTGCCCGAGATGATCCGCTGGCCAGGCAAGATCAAGGCGGGCAGCATCTCCAACGACATCATCCAACACCACGACTGGCTGCCGACGCTGCTCGCGGCGGCCGGCGACCCGGATGTCAGCGAGAAGCTGAAGAAGGGTTACAAGATCGGCGACGTCGAGTACAAGGTGCACATCGACGGCTTCAACCTGCTGCCGTATCTGATGGGTGAGGTCGAGCACAGCCCACGCCGTGGTTTCTTCTACTTCTCCGACGACGGTGACCTGGTCGCGATGCGGTTCGAGAACTGGAAGACCGTGTTCCTCGAGCAGCGATGCAAGGGCACGCTGCAAGTCTGGGCCGAGCCGTTTACACACCTTCGGGTCCCGAAACTGTTCAACCTGCGCACCGACCCGTTCGAGTTCGCCGACATCACGTCGAACACCTACTACGACTGGTTCATTCGCCGCGACTTCCTCGTGTTCTACATGACGGCGATGGCGACGAAGTTCCTCGACACATTCAAAGAGTTCCCGCCACGCCACGAACCGGCTAGCTTCAGCGTCGACCAAGCCGTGGAAAAGCTGCACGAGTTTCTTGCGAAGGATTAGATGCTGGATTCATGGAAAGACGGGCCAACGAAGTCGGCGATCGTCGACTTCGTCGGCCGCGTCAACAACGACGTAGCACCCGAGCAGCGTGTCGCGGTCTTCGACAACGACGGCACGCTGTGGTGTGAAAAACCCGCGTACATCCAGCTGGACTTCCTGGTGCGACGGCTGGCAGAACAAGCGGCCGCCGACTCGTCACTGAAGGACACGCAGCCATACAAAGCGGCCGCCGAGGGTGATCTCGCCTGGTTCGGCGATGCGGTCACCAAGCACTACAACGGCGACGACTCTGCTATGGAAGTGCTTGCCGGAGGGATATTTTCGGCATATGCCGGGCTGACGGTCGAGGAGCATGCCGAGCGGGTGAAGGCGTTCTTCGCCGACGGGACGCATCCCACGTTGGGCCGTCCGTACACCTCTTGCGGCTACCTGCCGATGGTCGAGTTGCTCCGCTATCTCGAGTCCAACGGCTTCACCAACTACATCGCCTCCGGCGGTGGCCGCGACTTCATGCGGCCCGTCACCACGCAGATGTACGGCATTCCGCCGGAGCGGGTGATCGGCAGTTCGGTGGGTCTGGACTTCGTCGACGGTCACCTGAAGACCACCGCCAAGCCGGAGTTCCTCGACGACGGCCCCGTCAAGCCGGTGCGGATCTGGGGGCGCACAGGGCGCCGCCCGATATTCGCGGCTGGTAACTCCAACGGCGACATCCAGATGCTCGAACACACCGCGGCAGGCCCGGGACCGTCGCTGTGCATGCTGGTGTTGCACGACGACGCCGATCGCGAATTCGACTATGTCGCAGGCGCAGAGAAGTCGCTTGATGACGCGAGGTCGAATGGCTGGACGATCGCCAGCATGAAGAACGACTGGGCGACCGTCTTCAGTGACTGACGTTTCATCCCTCGAAACTGCGGGCAGATCGCGTTGACGCACGAAATCGCGATCTCCCCGCGGGCTCGGGATTTGGTGCACATTCCGGCGCAGACAGCCGTTGTCGGATCCGACAAGCACTATCCCGAGGAAGGTCCCGCCAAGACCGTCAGCGTCGACGAGTTCTGGATCCAGGCTCGCCAGGTGACGAACACCGACTTCGCCGAATTCGTCGACGCCACAGGCTATGTCACCGTTGCCGAACGACAGCCGAACCCGACCGACTATCCCGACGCACCACCCGAGAACCTGCAGCCGGGGTCGATGGTGTTCACCCGCACGTCGGGTCCGGTCGATCTGCGGCACCTGAGCCAGTGGTGGGCGTGGACACCCGGCGCGTCGTGGCGGCATCCGGTCGGGCCGCACTCGTCGATCGACAAACGCGCCGACCATCCCGTGGTCCACGTCGCCTACGAAGACGCCGAATCCTATGCGCAATGGACAGGTCTCGCGCTGCCGACGGAGGCCGAATGGGAGATCGCCGCCCGCGGCGGCCTCGAGTCGGCGACCTACACATGGGGCGACGAGCCCGAACAGTCCGGCCAGCGGCTGGCTAACTACTGGCACGGCGATTTCCCGTGGCGTCCCGACGCCGGCTATGGCCGCACCGCACCAGTCGGTAGCTTCCCTGCCAACGACTACGGCCTGTTCGACATGGCAGGCAACGTATGGGAGTGGACCACCGACTGGTACGCCGACACCCGGGAAGGCGACCCCTGCTGCGAGGCGGGCAGCTACGACCCGCAGCAGCCCCAGTTCAGGGTTCCGCGCAGGGTCATCAAGGGCGGGTCTTTCCTTTGCGCCGACAACTACTGCCTGCGCTACCGGCCGGCCGCCCGTCGGCCGCAGATGGTGGATACCGGTATGAGCCATATCGGATTTCGCTGCCTAACGCGGACGCGACCTGTGAGGATGTGACCGTGTACGACGGCGGAGTGCATTACGCGCGCAATGGCTCGGTGCGCCTCGCTTATCGTGTGCTCGGCGAAGGCGACACCACGTTGGTTTGGGTCCCCGGGTGGTTCAGCAATGTGGACGCCTTGACCGACCCGTCGATGCCTTTCGGGCCGTTCATCGAAGGTCTTACGCGTAACACCCGACTCGTCGCATGGGACAAGCGCGGCACCGGATTGTCCGATCCCGTGACCCATGTCCCGCCACTCGATGAGCGGATGGACGATCTGCGGGCCGTGATGGACGCGGTCGGCGTTGATAGCGCTGCGCTTTTCGGTGTCTCTGAAGGTGGGCCGATGAGCATCCTGTTCGCTGCGACCTACCCCGACCGCGTTACCTCGCTCGCGCTATATGGAACTCTGGCCCGGTTCACACCGGAGATGCCCGATCATCCGTGGGGAATCCGCGCGCATACATCTGCCGGGGTTATATCTGAGATCGAAAACCATTGGGGTGAAGGCGCTCTCGCTGACATGTTCTTCGGCGAGATCGCACAGATGCCTGGCTTCCGCGATTTCTACGGACGGCTGCAACGCTCGGGTGCGAGCCCCACGATGATCTTGATGCTGTGGGACGCACTGCTGGAAAGCGACGTCCGGGGCGTGCTTGGCTCCGTCCGCACACCGACACTCGTCTTGAGCCGTCAGGGCGACGATGTGGCACCTATCGGTGGCGCGAAGTACCTGGCCGCCGCTATGCCCAACGCCCGCTTCGTCGAATTACCACCAGGCCCCCATGGACTCATGGACGACGCGGTAGCCACCGAGGTGGTGAACTTCGTCTGCGACAAGGTCGCCGACGAGTCCACCGAACGCGTCCTATCGACCGTGCTGTTCACAGACATCGTCAGCTCGACCGAACAGCTTGTCGCACAAGGCGACACGCATTGGCGCCATCAGCTCGACGCGCACGACAAACTCGTCGACTGGATGTTGGAGAAGTATGGCGGCCGCCGCGTCAAGCACACTGGTGACGGCGTGTTCGCGCTCTTCGACGGACCGACGAAGGCCGCACGCTGCGGCCTCGACCTTGTTCCCGCACTGGCGGCGAGGGGAATCCGCATCCGTGTCGGGGTGCACACCGGCGAATGCGAGCGCCGCGGCGACGAGTGGAGCGGCGTGGCCATCCATGTCGGTGCGCGAATCGGCGCGATGGCCGGCGCCGACGAAGTGCTCGTCAGCCGTACCGTCCGCGATCTCTCCGCGGGGTCGGGCCTTCGCTTCGACAGCCTGGGCGCCAAGGAGCTCAAGGGCCTGGCTGAACAGGTCGAGGTCTTCCTGGTGAGCACCCCTGTCCGCACGTAGGCACATCGCCCGTCGCGGCTATTGCACTTTCCGCCCGCGAGTGTGAAATTAGAACGCGTTCTATCGCCGTCGAAAGGCCAACTGGATGAGCAACAGTAGCGACCGGATCGCCGTCGTCATCGGCGGGGCGTCCGGGATCGGCTGGGCGAGCGCGCGCGCCCTTGCCGCCGACGGCTGCCGGGTGACGGTCGCGGATCGCAACGGCGATGGCGCACGCGCCAGGGCCGGCGAGTTGGGCGCGCCGCACACCGCAACGGAGGTCGACGTCACCGACGAGGCCTCGGTGCAATGCCTCTTCGAGGAGATCGGGCCGTTGGACGTCGTGGTGAACTGCGCGGGGTTCGGGAGCCTCGGGCTCATCACCGATCTGGCCGTCTCTGAGTTCCGCGCGGTCGTCGACGTGTGCCTGAACGGCTCCTTCATCGTCGCCAAATACGCGGGCCAGAAGCTGCGCGACGGCGGCTCGCTGGTGACCATCAGCTCACTCAACGGCCGCCAGCCCGCCATCGGGATGAGCGCCTACTGCGCAGCCAAGGCTGGAGTCTCGATGCTCACCCAGGTTGCCGCGCTGGAGATGGGGCCGAGGGGTATTCGCGTCAACGCCATCGCGCCCGGCCTCGTCGATACGCCGCTGACCGAGGGGTCCTACGCCGTACCGGGTCTCGTGGAGGACTACCTCGAGAACACCGCGCTCGGCCGGTCCGGAAAACCCGAGGAGATCGCCGACGCCGTGGTATTCATCTGCTCGCAGAAGGCGGCCTGGCTGACCGGCGAGGTGCTCGACCTCAACGGCGGAGCCCACCTCAAGCGCTATCCGGATGTGTTGGGGCATGTCATGAAACTGGCGGAGCCGCAGTGACTTTCAACGGTAAGCAGGCGATCGTCACCGGCGCAGGGTCGGGGATCGGGGCCGCGTTGTGCAGGGCGCTGACCGACGCGGGCGCCGACGTGGTGTGCACCGATGTCGACGGCGACGCCGCCGAGCGCACCGCTTCGTCGCTGGGCGCCCGCGCGACCTCCGCACGCCTCGACGTCACCGATGCCGCCGCGGTGCAGGCAGCAGTCGACGACGTGGTGGCCCGCACCGGCCGGCTGGACCTGATGTTCAACAACGCGGGCATCGTGTGGGGCGGCGACACCGAGCTGCTCACGCTCGACCAGTGGAACGCGATCATCGACGTGAACATCCGCGGCGTCGTGCACGGCGTCACGGCCGCGTACCCGCAGATGATCAAGCAGGGCCACGGCCACATCGTCAACACCGCATCAATGGCCGGGCTGACCGCGGCCGGTCAGATCACCAGCTACGTGATGACCAAACACGCGATCGTGGGGCTGTCGCTGGCGCTGCGCTCCGAGGCCGCCGCGCACGGCGTCGGTGTGCTCGCGGTGTGCCCGTCGGCCATCGAGACCCCGCTTCTCGACAAGGGTGCGATCGGCGGGTTCGACGGCCGCAACTACTTCCTGCAAGGCAATCGCTCCAAGGCGGCCTATCCCGCCGACCGGCTGGCTCAGGACACACTCAAGGCCGTCAGCCGAAACAAGGCGCTGCTGGTCAGACCGCGCAGCGCGCACGGCCAGTGGTTGTTCGCACGGCTGGCGCCCGGGCTGATGCAGCGCGCGTCGATCGGCTTCATCAAAAGCCAACGCTCGCATCAGGCCAGGGCGCACTCGGAGAATCGCTGAGCAAACCAGGCTGCCGGCCGGACAACGTGGATACGGTAAGCCGGTGGCCGCAATGAAGACGGAATTCACGCTCACCCAGAAGCGTGCGCTGGCGGTCGCGACGGTCATCGCAATCCTGTTCGGCGCCTACTTCCTGCGGTCGTATTTCATTCTCATCGTCGTCGCAGCGGTGGTCGCCTATCTGTTCAGCCCGCTGTACAACCGCCTCAACAAGCGACTCGGCACCGGGCTGTCGGCGACGCTCACTCTGCTGGCCGCCTTCGCCAGCGTGATCGTCCCGGTCGGGCTGATCGTGTTGATCGCTGTCATCCAGATCACCGACATGGTCAAGAGCGTCGCGGACTGGGTCCAGCGCACCGACCTGTCCACGCTCGGGGACAAGACGCTGGCATTCGTCAACGAGCTCCTGGCGCGAGTGCCCTTCGTGGACGTCACGGTGACTCCGGAAATGATCCGGAAGGCGATGACGACCGTCGCCCAGAACGGCGGGCAGTGGCTGCTGCACACCCTTCAGGGTGCCGCGGGCGGGCTCATCGGGGGCATCACCGCCGCAATCCTCTTCCTGTACGTGTTCATCTCGCTGCTGACCAACAAGGATGGCGTGCAGCGGCTGATCCGCCAGCTCAACCCGCTCGGCGAAGAAGTCACCGACCTGTACCTCGCCAAGATGGGCGCGATGGTGAACGGCACCGTACGTGGACAGTTCATCATCGCCGTCTGCCAGGGCGTCTCAGGCGCGATCTCCATCTACATCGGCGGCTTCCATGAAGGGTTCTTCATCTTCGCAATACTGTTGAGCGCGCTGTCTGTCATCCCGCTCGGAAGCGGCGTAGTCACGATTCCCTTCGGAATCGGAATGGCGCTGTTCGGCAACGTGTTCGGCGGCATCTTCGTCGTACTGTTCCACCTCATCGTGGTGACCAACATCGACAACTTCCTTCGGCCGATCCTGGTGCCGCGGGAGGCGCGCCTCGACTCGGCGCTGATGCTGCTCTCGGTGTTCGCCGGTATCGGGATGTTCGGCGCCTTCGGCATCGTCATCGGCCCAGTGCTGATGATCGTGATCGTCACGACGATCAGCGTCTATCTTGCGGTCTACAAAGGCGTTCCGCTCGAAGCGCACGATGACGACGAGACCGAGAAGTCGAAGAAGAACAAGCGGATTCTTGGGCGCTTGACGCGCAAGGCGAGGAAGGCCGAGCCGGAGGCGCCGGAGCCCGAGATGGACGAGGAGACCGCTAAACCAAGCGCTCCGTGAGGAATTCGACGACGCGCTTGCGTGCCTCGTAAGCTGGATGGCCGTCCTGCTCGCGCACCTCGAGGGTGAGCACCGAGTGCGACATCTTGCCGAACCCGTACCCGTTTCCCGGTTTTGAGTTGATCTCGATCACCTCGAACGCGTCGCCGAGCCGGGCCTTGAGAGTCTTGAACCGCTCGCCCGGCGACAGCGGGTCCTCGCTGAATCGCAGTCCCAACGCGCACAGGCCTTCGTTTGCGGCACGCTGTTCGACGACCTTCAGTTCCGCTTCGGAGAGCCCGGGATCGCGGCGATGCTTGGCCGTCAGGAAGACCGGCAACGACGGCTGGCTGAGCACCGGCGCGATCACGCTGTCGTCAACGGCGGCCGCGAGCGCGAACCCGCCGCTCCAACACTCGCCGATCACTCCGACACCCTTGCCCGGCGTCTTCTCGTTCAAGTCGCGCGCCAGCGCTCGGAGATAGTGTGCGACCGGCCGGTCGGCATTCGTCGCGAACGCCGCGAATTCCTTTGCCACACAACCGCGCAACATCACCGGCACCGCACCCGGCCGCAGCGCGGCAGCGCCCGGCGTGCCGTACAGCGACGGAGATGCGACCGTGAATCCGTTGTCCACCAGGTGATTACCCAACGCCAGCACGTTGGGTGTCAGGCCGGGCATCTCCGGGATCAGCACCACGCCGGGGCCCTCGCCCTTGCGATACACGTCGTATGTGTACCCGGCCGCCGTGAACGGCGAGGCGGTCCATCCGGTGAGATCGGCTTCCGGAGCCGCTGGGCCGGCGACATTGGGATCGGGCGCGGTCATGGCGGCTCCTATTTCGCGTTCGCGGGCAGCGGCGCCTGAGTCTGCACCGCCGCCGCCAGCGTACGGTACTCATTGGTACCAGCGGCACCCTTGATCGCGATCTGGGCGGGTCCGGTCGGGCCGTTCAGCCGCGTGGTCCACACCGGCTCGGCATTTCCGTCGCCCTCGTAGACCACCCACTGCACGCCGTTGACGTCCTGCGTCCCCGTCGGATACATGTTCCGGTCGATCGAGCCGACCAGCTTGTCCTCGTCGGCGTTGCTCTGCGTCAACGCCAGATATTTGCCGCTCGGCGCCAGGTAGCCGACGGTCGATGACACCGCTCGCGCCGGCTGACCCGACGGCTCCGTCCGGCCGCCCTCGATTCCGGCACGGCTACCGGAGTTGGAGTGCCAATCTTCGGGAAGTGCGGGCACCCGGATCGGGAAGCGAAGCGCATCGGCGTCGGCTTTCAGCGCAGCGGGGGCGTCGTAATCGGGCGGTGCGCCAGGGCTGGGCCCGTTGGGTGCGAACGAGCACATCCCGAGCATGCCTGCCAGGATGACGCAGGCTGCGACCAGGGGCGCGATCGACCAGAACATATCGCGTCCGTCCTGCAACAACCGCGGCTTGGCGGCTTTCGGGACGGGCTGCGGCTCTGTGCTCACAACTGCCAGTATCCCAGCCGCCACAGTTTGATTCCGTAATGGGAGAATCGCAGCCATGAGCACCCGAAGGCGAGCGCGAGTGAGGATCGCAGCGAGGCACCAGCGAGGACCGGTGGGCCCACGCCCTCAGGGCAGGGGACGAACGGGAGCCGAGGCATGAGTCCAGCACGCGGGGAAGCCCCCGATCGCAACCTCGCCCTTGAACTCGTCCGAGTGACCGAGGCCGGCGCAATGGCGGCGGGCCGCTGGGTGGGCCGGGGCGACAAGGAAGGCGGCGACGGCGCCGCCGTTGACGCCATGCGTGAGCTGGTCAATTCGGTGTCCATGCGAGGCGTCGTGGTGATCGGCGAGGGCGAGAAGGACAACGCGCCGATGCTCTACAACGGCGAGGACGTCGGCAATGGCGACGGGCCAGAGTGCGACTTCGCCGTCGACCCGATCGACGGCACGACGCTGATGGCCAAGGGCCTTTCCAACGCGATCTCGGTGCTCGCAGTCTCGGAACGAGGCACCATGTACGACCCGTCGGCGGTGTTCTACATGAACAAGATCGCCGTCGGCCCCGACGCCGTCGACGCCATCGACATCACCGCCCCGATAGGCGAGAACATCCGTCAGGTCGCGAAGGCCAAGAATGTCTCGGTGTCCGACCTGACCGTCTGCATCCTCGACCGGCCGCGGCACACGCAACTGATCACCGACGTCCGCGAAGCGGGCGCCCGATGCCGGCTGATCTCCGACGGCGACGTCGCAGGCGCGATCTCCGCGTGCAGGCCGAACACCAGCACCGATCTGCTCGTCGGGATCGGCGGCACACCTGAGGGCATCATCGCCGCCGCGGCGATCCGATGCATGGGCGGCGCGATCCAGGGCCAGCTGGCACCCAAGGACGACGAGGAACGCCAGAAGGCGATCGACCGCGGCTACGACCTGGATCAGATTCTGCACACCGAGGACTTGGTCTCCGGGCAGAACGTCTTCTTCTGCGCCACCGGCGTCACCGACGGTGACCTGCTCAACGGGGTCCATTACTACGGCGGCGGCTGCACGACGCACTCGATCGTCATGCGCTCCAAGTCGGGCACTGTGCGGATGATCGAGGCGTATCACCGGCTTTCGAAGCTCAACGAATACTCCGCTATCGATTTCACCGGCGACAGCAACGCTTACCAGCCGCTGCCGTAACCCACTCACCGAAAAGGATCAATTTTGTGAGCGTCGACTCAGCCAAATCGGAAGACGTCGAATACCGCATCGAGCACGACACCATGGGCGAGGTCCGAGTGCCCGTCGCCGCGCTGTGGCGCGCTCAGACGCAGCGCGCGGTGGAGAACTTCCCCATCTCGGGCCGCGGCCTCGAGCGCACCCAGATCCGCGCACTCGGCCTGCTGAAGGGCGCATGCGCGCAGGTGAACAAGGACCTCGGACTGCTGGCTCCCGAGAAGGCCGACGCAATCATCGCCGCCGCCGCGGAAATCGCCGACGGCAAACACGACGACCAGTTCCCCATCGACGTGTTCCAAACCGGCTCTGGCACAAGCTCGAACATGAACACCAACGAGGTGATCGCCAGCATCGCCGCACAGAACGGCATGTCGGTGCACCCCAACGACGACGTGAACATGTCGCAGTCGTCCAACGACACCTTCCCGACGGCGACGCATATCGCCGCCACTGAAGCCGCTGTGCGGCACCTGATTCCGGCGCTCGAGGTGCTGCACGAGTCGCTCGCAGGTAAGGCACGCCAATGGCGCGAGGTCGTCAAGTCCGGCCGGACGCACCTGATGGACGCCGTACCGGTGACGCTCGGCCAGGAGTTCAGCGGCTACGCCCGCCAGGTCGAGGCCGGCATCGAGCGGGTGAAGGCCACGCTGCCGCGGCTCGGTGAACTGGCCATCGGCGGCACCGCGGTCGGTACCGGGCTCAATGCGCCCGACGATTTCGACACCCGAGTGGTCGCGGTGTTGACCGAGCAAACCGGCCTTGCCGAGTTGCGCGTTGCGGCAAACCATTTCGAGGCGCAAGCCGCGCGCGACGGGCTGGTCGAGGCATCCGGTGCGCTACGCACGATCGCGGTCTCGCTGACCAAGATCGCCAACGACATCCGGTGGATGGGCTCTGGGCCGCTGACCGGTCTCGGTGAAATTCATCTGCCCGACCTGCAGCCGGGTAGCTCGATCATGCCGGGCAAGGTCAACCCTGTGCTCCCCGAGGCCGTCACGCAGGTGGCCGCGCAGGTGATCGGCAACGACGCCGCCGTGGCATGGGGTGGCGGCAACGGCGCGTTCGAGCTCAACGTGTACATCCCGATGATGGCGCGTAACATCCTCGAGTCGTTCAAGATCCTCACCAACGTCTCCCGGCTGTTCGCCGAACGGTGCATCAACGGCCTTGTCGCGCAGGAGGACCGGCTGCGCGAGCTCGCCGAGTCGTCGCCGTCGATCGTGACGCCGTTGAACTCCGCGATCGGCTACGAGGAAGCCGCCGCGGTGGCCAAGCAGGCGCTCAAGGAGAAGAAGACGATCCGCCAGACCGTCATCGACCGTGGCCTGATCGGCGATAAGCTGTCCCTCGAGGAACTCGACAAGAGGCTCGACGTGCTGGCGATGGCGAAGGTGAAACCCGGCGACAGCTAGGCCATCTCATGGCAGCGGTACACACCACCGCAGTTTGGTGCCGCCGCCGTCGGCCTTCTCCACGCTGAAGGTTCCACCTACGTCCTCGGCGCGCTGTCGGAGGTTCGCGAGACCGCTTGGTGTGACCTCATGAGGCATACCGCACCCGTTGTCGGCGACCTCAATGGTCAGGTCGTCGCCGACGGCCACACTGATCGCAAGGGTGGATGCGTTCGCGTGGCGCACGGCATTGCTAACCGCCTCTCGGACAACGGCTTCGGCGTGGTCTGCGAGTACAGCGTCGATGACGGAAAGCGGACCCGAGAACTGAACCGTCGTGCGCATCTCCGAGTTGGCGAACTGCGCGACGGCCTCGTCCAAGCGCTGGCGCAGCCGGGTCGCACCCGGTTGGGCGCTGTGCAGATCGAAAATCGCCGTCCGGATCTCTTGAATGATCTCCTGCAGGTCGTCGACACTGTCGGAAAGCCGCTCCTGCACCTCGGGCGCGCGAGCGCGCGGGATCGTGCCCTGCAGGGCAAGCCCGACCGCGAACAATCGCTGAATGACGTGATCATGCAGGTCCCTGGCGATGCGGTCGCGGTCGGTCAGGACGTCCAGCTCACGCATGCGCCGCTGGGTACTCGCCAGCTGCCACGCCACCGCGGCCTGGTCGGCGAACGCAACCATCATGTCGAGCTGCTCGGCGCTGAAGCGCTGCGCACCAGCCGGGCGCAGTGCAACGAGTACTCCCGCCACCGCGTCCGTCGCGCGCAGCGGCAGGACGAGCGCCGGTCCGGTGGGCACCGCGTCGGGGGCAAGGTCGATGGTGTCGAACCGCCCTGGCGTGCGCAGCAGGAACGCCTCCCCTACCGCGGTTCCTTTGACGGGTATGGAAGGCAACGACGCGCCGGGGCCGTCGCCGGACGTCGCCGCAACGACGAGCTCGCCCTCGTCGTCGACCGACTGCTCAGGATCTGACGGCACCGCGACGAGCGCGAGCTCGGCGCGACACAGGTGACGCGACTCCTCGGCGACCAATCGAAACACCCGGGCCGGGTTGGCGCCGGACAGCAACTCCGTGCCGATGTCGCGCGCGGCTTCGATCCACGATTGGCGGTTCCTTGACTGTTCGTAGAGACGCGCGTTCTCGATGGCGATGCCTGCCGCTGCGGCCAGCGCCTGTACGAGAACCTCGTCGTCTTCGCTGAACGGCGCTCCGCCCGCCTTCTCCGTCAGATAGAGGTTGCCGAAGACTTCGTCACGGATGCGCACCGGCACTCCGAGGAAGGTCTCCATTGGCGGGTGATTCGCAGGAAAGCCGACAGACGCCGCATGCTCGGCGATGTTGTCCAGCCGTATCGGTTTTGGCTCGTCGATCAGTACGCCGAGAACGCCTCGCCCCTCAGGCAAATGGCCGATCTTCTTTCTCGTCGCTTCGTTGATGCCCTCGTAGATGAACTCGACCAGCTCGTGGTCGTGCCCGCGGACACCCAGCGCCCCGTACCGCGCGTCGACCAGCTCGATCGCGGTGTGCACTATCGCGCGCAGCGTCGCATCGAGATCCAGCCCCGACGTGACGACCAACATGGCGTCGAGGAGGCCATCGAGCCGATCACGGCCCTCGACGATCTGCTCGACACGGTCCTGGACCTCCATGAGCAGTTCGCGAAGTCTCAGCTGGGACAACGTGTCCCGCAGCGTACGCCTGCCGGCGCCACCGCCCGACTCCACCTTGTCAGTCACGTTCACCATCGTCTCATCGGGCTTTCTCAAAAGGACAGATTCTGCAGTCGATTCTCGAGGCACCTCTTCAAGGGACCAACGGCCCTACCGAGCTTGGCCGTCGAGATGGACAGTACGAACGTCAGAAGCGAGGAGCACGAGATGTCGGAATCTTCAAGCAAATACGGGATCGTGGTAGCCGTCGACGGATCGCCCGAGTCGGATGCGGCCCTGCGGTGGGCCGCCGCCGAAGCGGTAATGCGTGCCGCGCCGGTCACTTTGGTGCATGTGATCGCCCCGGTGGTGGTCACCTGGCCAGTCGGATATTTGCAGGCAAGCTATGACCAGTCCCAGGAGGACAATGCCACACATGTCATCGAACTGGCGCTGAAGATCGCGCGGGACGCGACTGGCGGATCAGACCTCGACATCCAGACCGAAGTGCGCCATGGCGGGGTGCTGACCGAACTCGTCCACGCCTCCAGCGGCGCGACGATGACCGTCGTCGGCAGCCGCGGCTTCGGCGCGATCGCGGGCACCGTCCTCGGCTCCATCAGCAGAGGTCTGCTGCATTATGGTCACGGTCCGGTGGCCGTCATCCGTCCC
>Ga0318562_10000272_pt1 | contig 24467 bp, 33 predicted proteins | sample GRESIP066b5f18_FD_203688 | JGI IMG/M metagenome (GOLD analysis project Ga0318562, IMG submission 203688) | Tropical soil microbial communities from Luquillo Experimental Forest, Puerto Rico - GRE.SIPMG.066b5f18 | ecosystem: Environmental > Terrestrial > Soil > Tropical forest > Bulk soil... | reverse complement strand
GCATAGTTGAACCCCACTGAGCCCTGCGGGATCGCGGCGGTGACCCGCTGCCACTTCGGCGACGTGGAGTCATCGGAGGCGTGCACCTTGATCGTCCGGCTGAACGACAGGGTGTCGCCGGAGGAGTCGGTCAAGGTGAACGCGAACACCGCCGGGCCCTCGTGCCAGGTGTGGAAGTAGTCGGTGCCGAACCCCGCCTCCACGCTCAGCGCGGTCAGGCCGAGGATGTTCACCGGGGACGCCAGGGTCGCCGAGTACACGGCGCCCGGGTCGGAGCCGCGGCCGGTGCAGTCCGACAGCGGCGGGTTACACGGGTTCCACTGCGCGGAGTTCGGGCCGGTGACATGCCGGGAGGACTGGTTCCACTGCGGGTAGGACACCGAGGAGAAGCTGTCGATCACCACGGCCGCCGGGGGCGACGGCTGCCCCTGCAGCGGCGAGGCGACGGTCACCGTCAGCGGCTGGTCGGCGCGGCCGTAGGGCAGCGCGGTGAAGGTGAGCTGCAGGACGCCGATCGGGTTGATGTTCATCTGGTCGACGCCGCCGTACTGGATGACGGTGGGCTGCGCGCGGAAGCAGTCCAGCACCAGCGGCAGCGCCGACTGCGCCCGCGTCCAGGTGAGGGTCCACGTCTGCTGGTCGACGGCCTGCATCAGCACCTCGTAGGCGCCGGCGAGGGTGTCGAAGTCGGGGGCGTGGATCATGATCGGCAGGGTGATCGTCCGGTTGGACGCCCGGTACCCGAACGGCCGCTCCCCGTCGAGGATCAGGGACGCGACGATGTCGGTGGTGGGCTGCGGGGCGCCGAGGTCGAAGCCGGGCTGCAGCTTGAATATTGCCCCGGCGCACGCGGGGTTCGCCGACGGCACGGAGCCGCCGAGCAGTTCGATGTGGTCGGAGATGATCAGCGAGTCGAACTGGGAGACGAAGGCGGCGATGACCGTGATGGACAGGACCGCCTGCGCGGAGTGGCCGCTGGAGTCGGTGACGGTGACGCCGAACGTGAAGATGCCCGCGGTGGTGGGGGTGCCGGTGACCGTCCCGGCCGCGGTGAGGGTCAGGCCCGCGGGGAGCCCGGAACCGGGCAGCGCGAGGCCGCCGCCGAGCAGCCACGTGTACGGCGGGGTGCCGCCCGCGGCGGTGAGGGTGGCGTTGTAGGCCACGCCCACCTCGCCGTTCGGCAGGCTGGTGGTGGTGACCGCCGGGCCGCCGCCGCCGGGCGCGGCTGAGCCCGGGTCGCCGGGGCCGATGGCGCCAGGCTGCGCGCTGCCGGGCTGCGCCGCGAATAGTGTCGCCATATCAGGTGGTGAGCGGCGCCCAGGTCCAGGTGGGCGACCCGCCGTAGGCGCCCAGCCCGATCTGCTGGCCAGCGAGCACCACCACCGGGCCCGTGGCGGTACCCAGCGCGGTCCCGTTGATGCTGATGTTGACGCTGGTGCCGCTGGCGACAGTCACCACCGCGCTGGGGCCGTTGTTGGTGGCCCAGTGGCTGGACCCGATGCCCGACGACGGGATCGACGGCACCTTCGGCGTGGTCAGCGTGGTATCACCCGAGACATTGCCGATCACCGACACGTAGCTGGTGCCGTTGAGCACCGATGGCACCCACCCGGCGAACTGGGCCGCGAGCTGCCCGTGGCCGCTGATGTGGTTGACGTTGCCGCCGGTGGTGGAGTTGCCCAGGACCATGAACACCGGCCCGGCGACCGCGGCGTTGGACTCGAGGACAATGTCGTAGCCGGTGTTGTAGTTGCTGCTCAGCTTGTCCGGGGAGCCGCCCAGCCCGGCGGCGTTGGAGTCGCCGTATACCGTCATCAGCGCGCCGGTGCTGTACTGGGCGAGGCCGCTGCCGGTGGACGTGGAGTTTACCGCCGTCCCGCCAGGGGTGGCGGCGAGCTGGAACGTGGCCCCGGATGAGCCGACCACGTAGTAAGTGAGGCCGCCGAGGAACCCGGCGGGCACGGTGCCACCGATCAGCTGGACGAGGGTGCCGTTGGGGAAGCCGGAGCCGACGGCGGTGAACACGCAGGGGGAGGCGTTCGTGGCGGTGTAGTTGTACCCAACTTTTCCCACCGTCCCGGAGCCGGTGGAGGAGGAGTTGATCCCGGCGCCCCCAGCGGTCGCGGCCAGCTGGAACGTGGCCCCGGAGACGTTCACGATGTAATACGTGGTGCCTTCGGTGAAACCGCCCGGCTGGGTGCCGGAACCGCTGGTCAGCTGTACCGCGGCACCGTTGTTGTACGATGACCCGGCCGCGGTGAACACGCACGGGGAGGCGCTGGTCGCGGTGTAGGAGTAGGTGGTGGTGGGGTAGCCGCCGCCGTGGTTGCCGCGCATGCGCAGCTTGCCGCCGCCGTTGTAGGACCCGTTGGTGTAGATTATCCCGTTCTGCCCGCCGCCGGTCGCCGTGGCGCCCGCGCCGAGGAGGTAGAACCGCAGGTCCCAGTCGGTGTACTCGTGGGAGCAGTCACCGGCGTAGACCAGGCAGTCCACGACGACACCGTTGGCGCAGTTGATGATGTCGAGCCTGAAGTTGCCCTTTTCTGTCCAGAAGTGCCGGTTTGCCTGGTAGAACGCGATGGCGCCGCTGCTGTCGAAGTTGCGGATACAGGCGTCGACCTGGTAGCCCCACCCGTCGCCAACATCCATGCCTACCGCGCCGGCGGGGGCGCTGGCCCCATCCAGGACGATGTCGGTGATGGACCCCTGGCGGGCCATCGGGTTCGGGGAGTTGTTCTGGTTGTTGTAACCGGCGGCGCGGTGCATGAAGATGCCGGTGGCGCCGAGCTGGTGGATGACGGTGCCCCTGGTGCCCCGCAAGGACACCGCGTACAGGCCGTCGAGGGCGCCGGCGGCGCCGGACGGCTGCGGCAGGGTGATCTGGGTGCTGATGTAGAAATCGCCGGGGCCGAGGAACACGGTGCCGCCGGTGCCGTTGGTGTTCAGCAGGGTGGCCGCGTTGTTGATCGCGGTGGCGTCTTTGACGCCGGTGACGTCACCGGATGGCAGGATGACGGCCTGGTGGGTTTTGAAGACGCCGGCGGTGAGGACCTGGCGGATGATGAACCCGGTGGCGTGCATCACCGGCGTGCTGCCCTCGGCGCCCCTGGTGACGGTCCACGTGGTACCGGAGACGTTCGTGACGGCGATAGACTCCGTCGGCGCGGCGGGGTCGGCGACGTGGAAGCCGCTGCCAGCGGACGTGGACGCCGTGGGGAACGACGCCGACGACGTCACCTGCCACGTCTCCGACGTGCCGGAGGCGGGCGCGGTGGACCCGGTGCTGCCCACGGCGGTCGTCTGCGCATAGTTGGTGTACTGCTCCACCAGCTGGAGGTCAGCCACGTGTCATCCCTTCACCTGGTCGAGTACCTGCCCCCGTACACCGCCGCCCGGGCGGCGCCGTTGATCGCATCGCCGACGGTGCGCCCGGTGCGGTCGCTAGAGGCGTGCACCGCGCCGATCAGCTGCTGCAGGAGCGCCTCCACGCGGGCGCCCGGGGCGCCGGGCCGGTTCAGCGGTGTCACGTCCACTCGTTCGGGGCCCGCCTCACCAACCCCAATTAGGGTCGGGCGGGAGAAGACGCGGCCTGCCAGCCCGCTGCCGTACCAGTGCTGGGTGCGCTCATTGAAGTCGGCAGCGTTCGGCGAGCCCCACCTGGACTTCAGGTAGCCCATCATCCACCTGAGCTGCGTGAACCCGTTGGTGCGCCAGTCCGCTCCGGCGGAGGCCATCTTCCCCGGCGGGAGGGCCTGCGGGATGCCGTAGGCGCCGCTGGTGGGGTTGGTGGCGAAGACGTTCCACCCGGACTCGCGCATGACGATGTCGTTGAACGCGGCCCACTGGCTCGACCAGCCGTAGGCGGCCAGGAGTGCCCGGGCGTAGGACTGCAGCGGCCCCGACGGGGCGATGCCGAACCCGGGTGACCCGCCACCGCCGCCCATCGAGGCGGCGAAGCTGGACGCGAACGACTTGGCGATGGCGTTGGTGATCACGCTTACGGTCGCCTTCTGGTCCGCCGACGTCCACGGCGGCAGCCCCGCCGGGCTGCCGGGCCCGTACGACGGCACGATCCCCCCGGAGGCGAACCCGGGAAGCTGGCCGCGCAGGTGATCGACGGCGCCCGCGCGGACCATCCGTGTCGGGACGATCACCTCGCCGGGCATCGCGCGCAGCAGCACCGAATCCTGCCCCGGGATACCGCCCGTGACCAGGCCGCCCATCGCGACTGGGGCACCGGTGTGGCCGCCGACGCCGTGCACCGTGCCGGAGGAGTTCACCTGCCAGTGGCCGACACCGAAGACGGTGACCTGCTCCTTGATCAACTTCTCCGCCTGGAGCTTGTCCAGCACCTGCTTCAGCAGCTGGAGCTCCTGCCGGTACTCAGACGTCTTGCCCCTGACCTTCTCCAGCGCCGGGAGCGCGTTACTGATCGAGGTGATCTGCGCGTCGATGCCCTTATGCGCCTTCAGCGCCGCATCGCCCTGCGACAGGGTGTTCTGGATGTAGGTCTGCGCGGCGGCGTAGGAGTTCCGCTCAGCCTGCGTCTTCAGCCCGATCCGGTCATGCGACAACTTCAGTGCGGAGTTCAGTGAATGCAGGTCGTTACCTTCGGCGATCTGCGCGTTGACATACCCCTCGAGGTTCGTCAGCGCGTTCTTGTAGCCGCCGGCCAGCAGGTTCAGCTGGCGGACCTGCTCGCCCAGAGACAGGGTCGTGTTACCGATGCCCAGCGCCGCGGAATGCTCGGCGGACGCCACCGCCAGCGCGGCCGTGCTCATCTTCTGCAGCCCCGGCGCGGCCTTATTGCCGGTCACCAGGCCGAGAGTGACCCCCTTGGCGATAAAGTCCACGATCCCCGTGGTGGCGTTACTGATGCCCTTCCCGCTGCCGAGCGCGCCCAGCAGCCTGGTCACCGGCCCGATTACCTGGGTGGCGGCGCCCGCCAGGCCGAGGACGAACTTCGTGACCGGCTGCAGCACCTCCACCAATCCCGGCAGGTCGCTGACCAGCTGCAGCAGGATCATGTCGAACTGCTTGAGGTCCTGGGAACCGGTGGTGGCCATGAACTGGAAGAACTGCTGCCACTGGGCGCCCTGGAAGGTTTTGCTCAGCCCGGTGATCAGCTGCGCCAGGTCCTGCCCGACGGCCAGCGACACCGGGCGGATGTCGGTCATCAGGTTCCGCGCCAGCGCCAGCGCGGCGGTGAAATCGCCGATCAGTGCAGGCTTCAGCGACTGCTGGAAGTTCCCGAAAGTGTGCCCGAGGGCCAGCAGCGACCGCGCCACCTGCTGGTCCAGGGGATCGAGGGTGTGCAGGTTCCTGGCCAGGCCGCCTGTCGCCTGCTGGGCGTTGGAGATCGGCTTGTAGATCCCGTATGCCGCCGCGCCGAGGCCGGTCAGCCCCACCGCCGCGGTGGCCACGACCGGCGCCAGCGCCACGCCCGCGCCGATCAGCCACGCCAGGCCGCTGCCAGCCGCGGCGGCCCCGGCACCACCACCGGCGCCGCTGTTGCCTGCCAGCTTGTCCACCGAGCCCGTGGCGTCATCCGCCGACTTGCGCAGCTTGTCCAGCCCGGCGTCGACGGCGAGCAGCTGCCCCTCCGCGCGGGTCAGTCCCGTCAGGTCGATCTTCGGCTTGACGATGCGCTTGCCGATCTCGTCCAGCCGCGCCTGCAGCAGCGTCGCCTTCGCCAGCGCGTCCTTGTCCTGAAGGTCGGCCTTCGCCGCGACAGTCCGCTTGCTCAGCTCGTCCAGCTTGGCCTTGACCTGGTCGTACTTCGCGGTGAACGCCGCGTCCTTCAGCTCAACCGCCGGGGTGGCCTTCGTCTTGCCGAGCTTGTCCAGGCGCCCGTTCAGGTCATCGACGTTCACCGAGATGCGTTTCAGGGTCGCCGACATGTCGTCCACCGCTTTGACGACGTACTCAATGCTGGCGATAGCTCACACTCCGCGGTTGAGAGAAGCGGTGCTGCCCCGGCTGCGGTTTCGACGCCTCCTCGCGGTAGGCGTCAAAGGCCATCCACGAGGCCAGCTCGGCGCTGGAGGTTTCCGCTAGGAGACGGGCGACGGTACAGCCAAGCCGTTCGGCGAGCCCGTAGGTGAATCGCTTCCAGTCGCTGGCGTAAAATCCGCCGTCTTCGCCGCGACGTCCTCCCCGCGCAGCCCCGACAGCCGCGCCGCCACGTCGTAGACGCGGTCCAGCGCCGCCGCCGACTGCTCGCCGAGGGCGTTGGCGTCCTGGTCGGTGAACACGCGCTCCCCCTGCTCGTTCACCATGCACTTGACGAGCACCCGGGCGCGGACGTTGGCGTAGTCGCGGACGTACTGGCCGCCGCGCTGCTGGTCCAGGGACGCCTCGAACTCGTCGCGCTCGCGGCCGGTCATGCCGCGCACCAGCACCGAACCGGACCACTCCGGGACAGCGACCTCCTCGGTGCGGCGGTCGTCGCGGCCGAGGATGTCATCCTTGCTCAGGGGCATCAGGTGTCCCTTTCGTGAGGAAGGCCCTGGACGGGGAGCCCAGGGCGCTTTAACGTGCGGGTGTGAACGTCAGCAAATGGGCGCCGGGGGCACTGCTCGCCGCGGGCATCATCGCCGCCGGTTACGGGATCCTCCTCGGCGCGCAGCGGTACGGGCCCCGTGGCCGGTACTCGCTGTCCCAGGTCAACGGCCTGTGCTCCTCCCCCGCCGGGCAGCTCGCCCAGGCGCTCAACAGCCGGGCGTCGGTGAACTGCGCCACGGTCGCCGGGACCGAGCAATGGCACGGCTGGCTGATCATCACCGGCGTCGCCGCCGTCCTGATCGCGGCCGGGTGGGCGGTTTACGCCTTCAGGGCGCGGCGCCTCACTCCAGCTCGCCCGTGATCTCCTCCAGCGCCGCCATGATCGCGAACTCCGCCGCGCGGCCGAACGTCGCCACCGCCTGGTAAAAGTACGGGTGCGGCGCCTGGTCCGGCTGGCCCGGCAGCCAGCGGCCGAACACCGGGTGGCGCCAGTGCCGGTACTTCGGCGCACCCTCCATATACAGCGGCAGCGTCAGGTACTCCGGGCGCATCTTCCCCGGGTCCATCCACACCGACACCCACGCCCCGGCGGTGCCCCTGGTCTCGCGCCCCGACGACACCGAGGCGCACTGCGCGATCACCGCGCGCAGCCCGGTGTGCTTCTTGCCGTGGGTGGGGATCGCCAGCACCGACGCGCGGACATACCGCAGGTACGGCGACGCCGATTTCTTCAGGTGCCGCTCGAACAGCCGCGACACCTTCGCGTCCGTCATCCCCGCCAGCCGGTCGGCCACCGACCGCAGCGACGTCCCCCGCGGCGTCGTGGTGACCTGCAGCGTTGCCACTACGGGATGGCGATCGCGATCGCCGGGAGGCTGGTGATCGCGAAGCTGATCGTCGTCTGCCCCGGGTTCTCCGGGTTCGGGTCGTTCGCCTGCGTGACCACCCGCGCGGGGAAGTTGTCCATCTTCTGCCCGGTCACGTCGCCCTCCCAGAGCACCGCCACGAAACCGGAGGTATTCGCCGGCAGCAGCGTCCGCACGTCATTGGAGTTCTGGCTCAAATAGAACGTGATGTCGTTCGTCGGCGACGTGCGCCGGCCGGGAACCTGGGAGGTGAACGTCGTCCCCATGTCCGGGGTGTCCAGCACCGATCCCTGCAGGGACCAGCCGGTCATCGTGGCGATCTCCGCCGTCAGGTCCGTGCCCGCGTTCAGCTCGGCCCGGGTCGGGGAGTTCTTGTTCGCCACCGTGGGCACCCAGTACACCTTCCGGATTCCGACAGCCAGGTACCTGGTGGTGGGGTTCAGCGGTGCCGGAGGCATCTGTCAGGCTCCCTCGAGGGTCGTGCTGTAGTTGCTGTAACCGCCGCCGTCCGTGCCGTCAGCGGCGGCGGGTGGCTTGCGGGAGGGGTGATCCGCGGCCCGGGCCAGGTGCTCCTCGCGCTCGGACTCCAGCAGCCACCCCGACGCGCGGTGATGCGGCACCGCGTCCTCGTGCGCCTCGAACGTGCCGCCCGTCTCCGGGTGCCACATCAGCCGTGTCATCACGACACCGACGCGGCGACCACGCACACGCTGACCGTGGTCACGCTCGAGAAGGTCAGCGACACCGTCCCCGCGCCGTACACGTTCGACGGCAGCGGGATCAGCATGGGCGCTGGCGCGGCCAGCGTGGACGCCGTCACCGTCACCACGCGGGAGGTGACCGTCAGGCCGTCCACGTTCGGCACCGGCAGCGTCACCGTGATACTGCCGCTGGCCTGCCCGTTGAACACGACCAGGTAGTTCGCCGGGCCGGTGGGCGCCAGGTCGCCGGACGCGGCCGGGGTGACCCAGGTGGGCGCCGTGCCTGCGTGCACCGGCGACTGCGTTGTGTAGGTTGCCATCTTTCCCCTCTTTAGGTGAAGGTGCGGAACGTCAGCGAAAACTGAACCCGGGCCACCGCGCCCTGCTCAGTGTTGTTCTGCATCAGCGCCCCCGCGGCGAACCCGGGCGCCGCCTGCGCGGCGTTGCCGCCGAACCGTGTGGTATCGGCGCGGACCAGGGTCTCCACCGCGCCAGTGATCGCGAACACCGCGACGCGCACCGCAGACACCGAGTCGGCCCCGGACCACGCCTCCGCGCAGCAGTCGATCGTCACCGTCTCGTCCCTGGTGGTGGTGCCCATGTCGCCGCGGGACTGCGACCACGTCGCCGCCGCCTGGATCGTGTCCGCGTCCGGATCCGCCAGTCCGACGAACAGCTTCAGGAACGGGTCGGCGCCGGTGGTCGCCGGGCCGTCGAACACCGTCACGCCGCTCTGGCCGCCCAGTGACAGCGCCGCCAGCGACGGGTCAGCGGCGAACAGGCCCACCAGGTAGTCGATCAGCGCCGGAACCTTTGACGGCATCAGACGTGCGCCTTCCTGGCTAGATGAAAGCTTCCTGGCGAAGAGGCATGCCGTTGACCTGGCCGTTGAGCAGCTCAGCCGCGCGGTTCGGGATCGCGTAACCGAACCCGGCGGGCTGCACCATCTCCTGGCCGCCCATCGACGGGCGCTGCGACGGGCCGTGCTGGGTGTCCCACAGGTGCTGGACCACGATCCGCGCGAACAGGTTCAGCGCCGCCGGGACCGCCGTCCCCCACCCCGCCACATACGTCACATTCATCACTGGGAGCCACGTGAAATACGGGCCGTAGAACGGCCAGCCGAGACGGCGGCGGATCGTCCCCGCGTTCACATCAATATCCAGGCCGTCGCTGATCGCCAGCGGCTGGCCGGTGGACTCCGACACGATCGCCGTCACGCTGACCAGGGGCCGCTGCCGCACCTGCAGCACCGTGTAGTTCGCCGTCAGCTCCGCCCGCTCGGTAATGCTCCGGTTGACGATCGGGCCGCCGGTGAACCCCTCCAGCGACGTCTCCACCGTGGCGATATAGGCGAGCAGCTCGCTGTCGTAGGTGGTACTGGCCTGCGGGATGTTCAGCTGGTCCTTCGCGTCGGCCAGCGGCAGCACCGACACCTCGAACGGGTCGAACACGTCGAAGTCGCCGAAGCTGACCCCCGCGCCGGTGTCGGTGGCCGTCCACGTGTACTGGTAGTGACCGGCCACCGTCAGGTCGGTGGCCGGGACGTCCTGGTGGTAGGTGCCCGTGGAGTCCTGCACTGGGCTGGAGTACGTCCCCGTCGTGACCGTCGTCCCGTCCGCCTGTGCCAGCTTCACCAGCAGCGTCAGCGTGCCCGGGTTCACCAGCACCCCACTGGCGCTCGTCACCGTCGTGGTCACGCGGACGGGCTGGCCGAGCGGGTAACGGCTCAACTGGGTCCTCCCGCCTTGTGGTCCGCGGCAGTCAGGAACAGCAGGGCCCGGGGCGGCGGCGCGGCGGCGCCGTAATCCTGGCCCGGTACCGTCAGCCCCGGCCGGGCGATCCCCGGCCGCGCCGGGGTGAGCGCGGCCACCGGTCAGCTCACCGCCGTCAGGTAGAAGTTCGCGCCGGTCACGCTGTTACTGGACGGCGTGACCGAGGACGGCAGCGACGTCAGCCCCGTCCCGTTGACGCCCATCCGGTACGACGCCGCGGTCAGGCCGATGTTCGGCAGGCCCGCGGACGCCACCGCGCTCCTCGCCAGCGTCGGCTGCGTCGAGGCCAGGTTCACCAGGAATGCGCACCAGTAGAACGAGCCCGCCGTGAGGGTCTGCGGCGTCGTCAGCGCCCCGCCCTGCTTGCCGCTGGACGTCAGCGTGGAGCCGATGTCCGAGGACCCTGACAGCAGCGTCCCGGAGGAGCTGTACAGCCCCACATAGGACCCGGAGGATGCGCCGGTGCCGCCCGCGGTCACGTAGAACCAGACGTTGCTCACCGTGATGGGGGCGCGGGCGTTGATCCTCAGCAGGTACAGGGTGCCGGCTATCGCCAGCGCCGACCCGGCCGCCGACTCCGGGTACATGTTGAACAGCAGCAGCCCCGAGTCCGACGCCAGCCACGGGGCGTTGTCGGTGAGCTGAATCCAGGCACCGCTGGCGTCGTAGGTGTACCAGGTGTTGTTCGCGCTGTCGAACCACAGGTCGTTCGTGGCTGCCACCGGGGGAGTCGACCCCAGGATGTTGAACACGTTGCCCGTGTTGCTGGGGTTCGTGCTCTTGACGGCTATCGCCCCGCCGGTGGCCATCGGCCAGTCATCTCCTCACGGTCCCGTGATGGCGCAGACGCCGATGTCGTAGGCAGTGCTCGCGGTGGGCGTGTTCCAGCAGTACACGTCGACGGCGGTGTTGGCACCGTTGGGGATCGTGAACAGGTCCAGGGCCGCCGCGGCGCCCGCCTGCGCCGCCGTCCTGCTGTTGCCCGGCTCCGGGCACGGGACTGCGGCCATGACCGGCGACAGCGGGTAGTAGCTGGCATAGGAGCCGCCCCACGTGATGGTGAACAGCTTGTACGGCCCGGGCGGGGACGGGATTGTGCTCGAGGTGGTGAACGTGACATAGTCCGCCACGTCGTTCGCGAAGCTCTGGATCACCGCGGTCGCGCTGGTGAAGACGGCGGTGTTGGCGGTGACGGTGGCGGCGGTGCCCATCAGGTGATCGCCTGCACCGTCTGGGCGATCAGCAGGTGGCCGGCCGTGGTCGGGTGGACGTTCCCCGACACCATGTACCCGCTGGCGACCGGAGTGGCGCCGAACAGGGTGTCGATGTCCACGTACGCACAGCTGTAGGCAGCGGCCGTCTCGGCCATGGCCTGCTTCCAGAGGACGTAGCGGTAGGCGTTCGAGGCGATGTTGTTGTCGGTGTAGTACGGGTCCGGGTTGCACAATGCGACGATCGCGATGTTCGCCTTCGGGGTTCCCCTTTTGAGGGCCTGGATGTACCGGTAGAGGGCGGCGGTGTAAGCGGCAGGGGAGATCCCGTTCGCACAGTCGTTGATGCCGAACGACACGAACGCCAGCGACGGCTGCATCGGGAAACCGAACGGGACGGGGGAGATCTGCGCCGTGCCGCCCTCCGGGCCCGCCCCGGACCAGGGGGCTATCCGGTCACTGACGTAGGTGTTCAGGGTGCCCGCGTACCCCAGGCTCGTGCCCGCCGGGCTTGCCGTGTCGACGGCACGCCTGCCGCTGTAGCCGCTGCGCACGAAACCGATGCCGCCCGCGCTGCCGGTGTACAGGCTGATCCCGATCGGGAACATGCACGCAGCCGCCGCTAGCTGCCCCCACTGGATGGTGTGCGTGCCCGAGGTGAGGCCGCGGACGGTGACCTTCTTGATGTTGCCGCCCGTCGCGCCGCCGCCGGTGTTGGTGACCGCGTACCAGCCGTTGCCAGCCGACCAGGCCGCTCCCGTGACGGTCGGGCTGCCGCCCTGGCCGCCGTCGATCTGGAACGCCCAGCCGTTGGCCGAGAAGTCGAAGTAGACGAAATCGAAGCCGGTGCAGTTGCCCCCCGTCCAGCCGGGGATGCTGCCGGTGGAGATCGTCTGCACCCAGGCGCTTGTTGTCGCCGGGGCCAGCACGGTGCCGAACCCGGCCTCGTAGGTGGTGGAGCCGCCCGTGAAGGCCGGGAAGCCCTCGCCCACCGAGTCGATGGCCCCCGCACCCGTGTTGTACGACCAGCCCGGGTAGAAGTCGGCGTACAGCGGAGTGTTGCTGCCGGCCAGCAGCAGGGTGCGGAGCTGGTCGGGCCAGCCGGTGGCGATGAAGCCGCCGCCGGATGCGTTGATGCCGTTCGTCACCGAGTCGCCGATGCACGCCAGGGTGGCCGGGCTGGCGAACCCCGCGGCCTTGCTCGTGAACCACGCGCCGCCGTACCACCCCGCAGGCAGCGTGATGTAGGTGACCCCGGCGATGGCGCCGCTCCACGCGGCGGCCGGCGCCTCCCCGCCCGTGGTGCACGTCCACACGGTGCCGCGCCGGTCGGGGACCACGTCCCCGGCCTTCCAGGTGCCGCCCTGCGGAGGGCCGGCCGCGGTGGCGCCGCGCAGGCGCAGCCCCAGCGGGGCGCCCGGCAGCGCGCCCTCCACGGCGAGGTCCCGGACGCGCATCCCGATGCGCCGCACCCCGTCCAGGATGCCCGGGTTGACGTTGCCCACTACAGGCTCGCCCCGAAGGCGCTCACCTGGACGGCCTGGGTGACAACGGTCTCCGTTGCGTACAGCGACCAGCCGTTCGGCAGCACCAGGTTGTCGTAGTAAAGGGGGATCTTCGTCACGTTCTGCTGCGTCGCCGGGGTCACCGCAGGGACCAGCACCGAGTCCAGCAGATAGTAGGTGCTGCCGTTGTAGAGGTACAGGTTGACCACCACACCGCCCGAGGAGATCGTCCCCACCGGCAGCAGGTCCACCTCGGTGATCTTCGTGCCGCTCGAGCCGGCCGTCGCCACCGACGTCGCGTGCGACGGGGTCTGGAAGTTGGTGTCGGCCGAGCTGTTGCTGATGACCGCCGCGCCGATCAGCGGGGTGGCGGCGTAAGCGGGCGCAGTTGCCATGGACGTTCCTTTCTAAGACGCAGAGCATCCGCTGCGCGAGCTGCGCCGGCACCGAGCCGACCGAGGGAGTGTCCGCGGCGCCGCTGACCGTGACCGAGGAGTCGGCGGCGCTCACGGAGTCCACGTACGCCAGGTCTGGGATGTCACCGGCCAGCAGCGCCGCCAGCACGACATGGGTGCCGTTGCCGCGCAGCACCTGGCCGGACGTCTGGGCTCCCGCGAGCGCGTCCATGGCCGCCTGCTGGGTGACCTGCCCCGTGCCGCCCTGGGCGACGGGAAGCGCCGACGCCAGGTGCGTGCCGGTGACCGTCGGCGCGGCACCCGTGCCGCCCAGGTCGCCGTTCCCAGCCTGCGCGAACACCGAAAGCGGCGCAGCCGAGATGACCTGCTGCACCGTGAAACCGGGGGTGTGCGCCACCGGGGCCGTGGACTCCGCGCCCCTCGTGACCGTCCACGTGCTGCCGCTCACCGCCGTCACCGCGATGATCTCCGCCGCCATCGCGGAGGACGCCGGGTCGGCGACATGGAACTGCTGGCCCGCGCCGATCGCCGGGAACGTGGACGACGACGCCACCGTCCACGACTCGACAGTCCCCGCCGTCGGCGCGGTGGTGCCACCAGTGGCGACCGTCGTGGACGCCTCGTTGGTGAACAGCTCAACAGCCACGCCAGCCCCTAGATCAGCATCGTCGTCTTCATGTGGCCCACGCGCACGCCGGTGTGGACGTGCACCGGGATGCCCGTCGCCGCGCAGCGCAGGCAGAACGTCAGGTCCTCGCCCATCAGCGCCGTCCCCGTCACGCTCTCCCGGAACCACGGGGCCGCCCGGTCGCCGGCTGCCTTCTCCACCCGCTCCAGGACGCCGCGGTGCACTAGGAGTGCCGCCGCCCCGGTCGCCGCCACCTGCACGAGGGTGTCCTCCGGCCACTTGGCGTAGCGGACGAACGCCAGCTCGCCCTCCGGGCCCTGCGTCAGCTCGTACATCGTCGCGTACGGCTCGCCGCCGCCGTTGTCGTTGTTCTGGCTGTAGCACAGCGCGCCGACCACGGGGCGCTCCACCGGGTCCGCCGCGGCGATCAGCCGGTCAACGGTGTCCGCCTCGAACCACATGTCGGAGTCGGCGAGGAACAGCCACGGCGCGGTCTGTTCGTCGAGGAACTGGCGGGTCACCTGGTTGCGCGCGGTGGACAGGTTCGGCCCCGACTGCGCCAGCAGGACGCTGTCGATGTTCGTCTTCCCCTGCATCACCACGGCCAGCAGCGACGCGCAGAACTCCGTCCGCACCAGCCCCGGGCTGATGTTCGCGATCACGCAATGCTCAGCCACGGCTAAGACATCTCCAGGTCAGGTGCTCATCGCCGTATTTGTGATACTGCGCGAGGTGCTTTTCAAGCACTTCCTCGGCGGTCATTCCGTCGCCGTACGGGGCGGCTGCAACCTTGGCGCAGATGGCCAGGAGGTGATCGGTACGAAGGATGGCGCACTGAGGACAATCTCTAGCCACGGCCCGGCCTCTGTCCCGCGTACAAGTGATAACGCTCCCGGATCGTCTTCTCCGTAGGCGGCGACGGGTGATGACGGTGGCAGACCACATACGCCGTGCCCTGCACCGGCAGCCTGCCCACCCGCCAGCAGCCCGGCTGGTGGCAGTTGTGCCGTCGCGCGTTCACCCACGTGTTCGCCAGCAGCCCACCGGTGATCACCAGCACGCCGAACAGGCCGGAGAAGAAGTTGTAGAACGGGCCGCCGTCCAGGCCCAGGACACGGAACACCGGTCAGGACGTGCCGTACTTCCGCAGGCCGTCCTGCATCGTCCCCGGGTAGTCACCGCCGCCCGGGCCCATGTCGCCGCGCTCCGGCGGCACGCCATCCACGCCCGCACCCAGGCCCGCCATGAACTGGGTGATACCCGGCTGCGTCGTGCTCCCCGCCGGGTAGGACCCCGGCTCACCCTGGATGGGCGTCCGCAGCTCCTCCACCGCGAAGCCGGTGGCCTCGTAGTCCGGGAACCCGGACGTGACGTTCATCGCCGGGGCGCCCTGCGGGGAGCACAGGATCGCATCCGCCTCAGCCTGCCGCGGCCCCTCCGGGTACACCACCCCCGCGCCCGCCAAGCGCCCCGCGGCGTCCGCAGCGGCCGTGATGCCCGCGATGTCCTGCGGCGCGCTGATGTCATACGGCGCCGTCCCCATCCCGTTGCCATCCAGCGCGTCCGGGCGGTCAGGCGGCGAATCCGGCACCTGCACCGCGGCGGGCGCCGGCGACGGGTCAAGCTGCTGGAAGAATGGTGTGCCCATTACTGCGCCTCTCCCTGAAATCCCGGTGGCGGCTCATTGCCGATATACCCCGTGGTCACCGACTGGTTCCCGCCGTAGTCACGCGGCGGATCATAGAACGCCGCCGTCGGCAGCGTGTTCCCCACGCCCGCGCCCGGATCCAGCGCTGACGGCGGGAACTGCACCAGATCACCGATCGTCCCCGCGTGCACCGGCAGCGCGCCCGGGCCCGGCGTGCCCGTCGTCCCCAGGTCGCCCTGGAGCTCACCCCACCGTGCCTGCGCCGCCGCCACGGCCCCGGCCACATCCCCGCAGACGTCGTCCATGCCGCCCGCGTCCCGGTCCCCAGCGGCGTTCACCGGGCCCAGCGGCCCCGGGTAGTACGGGGCGTCAGGCGTCGCCGACACGCCCAGGTCGGCCGCCGTGATTCCGTACGCCGCCGCCCGGTCCTGCTGCACGGCGTTGCCCATAGGGGTCGCGTGCAGCACACTGCCGGCGTAGTCCACCACCTGCAGCGGCCCCGGGTCATACAGCGGCGGCTCGGCGCCCTGCCGCGCACCACCGTAAGGCACCGGTGCCGGGCCCGCGCCCGCCGCATCAGGCATCTGCGCCGCGTCACGCGGGTCGCCGTGAATATCAGCCATCTCTCATGCCCTCGACTGGACGTAGAACGTGGACACGGTCGCGTTCGCCACGCCAATAACCACCCTGAACCGGACGTAGGTGTGCTGGATCGTGTACGTAGTCCCCCCCGCCGGGGTGCTCGCGCTGATCGACGTGCCGTAGGCCAGCGTCGAGTCCTGCGCGGACCCGTCGTAGGACCCCTCCACCGTGAACGCCGTGGTGCCGCTGGCGCCGTTCGTGATCGCCGCGGTCACCAGCAGCGTCGTGTACCCGGTGGTGTCATACCAGCCGGACAGCACAGCCGGGCTGCCGATATTCAGCGGCGCGGTGTTCTCCCAGATCTTGTAACCGGGCGGCGTCACCGGCATTACTTCGCCGCCACCCCTGCCGCTGCTGCCGCGCGCTTAGGCGCCGGAGGGGGCGCCGGCTCGTCGCTGGGCAGCTCCAGCCAGTTCTTCCCCCCGTGATCCAGGTCCCACTTGACCACCTCGTGCGACCCGGGCAGCACGTCACCCTTCTGGAACCCGTACGCGCGGCCGTCGGGGAACTCACCCACCGCGTTGTCCTGCGCCCGGTAATACTTCACACGCTCCTCCTAGCTGACCTGCGGGCCATTGGGGTAACTCGCCAGGTAACCGGCCGCCACGCCCGTCACATACGGGTACGTCCCCGCCGCCGGGGCGATATCCACCGTCGTCAGCGTCGGCGCCACGCTGTACGTCACCGCGATCGTCCCGCCCACCGGCACCTGGAACGTCCCGCTGGTGCCCACGCTCGCGCCGCCGCTGATCGAGATCGCCGTCACCGTCCCGCCCGCCACCGTCGCGTTCACCGCCACCGGGTTCGGGTTCGGCGCCGCCACCGTCGTCGCGCCCAGCGTGATCGCCGTCGTGAACAGCGCCGGGGCAGCCGTCACCACCGCGCCGGCGCTGGCGAACAGCGCGCCTGGCAGCACATCCACCTGCGCGCCACCGGACAGCACCACCACGCCCGGCGCGATCGCGTACTTGTTCGCCACGACCTACCGTCCTCCTTGGTGAAACTGGCGCACCCCCGGCCCCATGCAAACCGGGGGCACGCCAGTGACTTACTGTGCAACCGTGATACCTTGGTTGCATGACTCAGGTGATGACCATCCGGCTCCCGGACGACCTCCACGAACTACTGCGGCGTGAATCCTTCGAGACGCGCCAGCCGATGAACCAGATCATCGCCGAAAGGCTGCGTTTGCGGCTCGGCGCGAACCTGGCCACTCAGTACGGCGACCTGTGCGCCCTCTTCGAGGCCGCGTGGCACCATGTAGTCCCCGAATCCCTGGATGACCTGGCGCCTGTGACCAGTAAGGAAGCCCGCTCGCTGGCGAATCTCGCTATCGCGGCGATCGGCAAATGAACGCCACCGAGCGCGAAGTCTGGCGCGTCTGGGGCCTGCTATCCGATGATGAGCAATCCCCGGTCAAGCGCATCGCCCGCGCACTAGACATGAAGCCGGCAGATGTGGCATTCATCGTCTTCCCCGCCGAGCAGGCTAAGCGCCCTTCATGACCTGGAAAGCGTTCGCCGTGGCGACTTTGGAACCAGTCCGCCAGAACATAAACCATCCGGCCTGGCCTGATGGGATGTACGGAGAGCTAGTGCCCTTCACCAAGGGTTCGTAAATAAGCGAGACTCCGACACGATCGACTATATAGAACTGTCCGAAGTCTCCGAAAACGGCCAGCAGGTTGCCGCTGGTGAGCGTGGACGCCATTGACGTGGACTCGTAGATCGGGGCGCCGAGCAGCGTCTCCGGCTGCCCCTTGCCGAGGTTGGTCCAGAACGACGCGCCACCGGCGGTGTCGAGCTGCCGGAACTTGTTGATGATGGCCACGTTCGCGACCCACGCGCACCCGGGGGCATTCCTGAACCGGGGGGTGAGCGCGGCCTGCGTGCCGTAGACGTCGCCGATCGCCACGACCAGGGTGGTCGCGGTGGTGTAGACGGTGGTGGCGCCGACGGTGACACCGAAGGGCTGGCCGGAACCACTGCCACCCTGGAACGCGGACTCCTCCAGGCGGTCCTTCGCGTCGGCGAGGAGCCGGGGGAGCTGCTGCCCGAAGTCGGTGTCCTCGAGCACCTCGTAGGAGCCGAACACCCACGCGGCGGCCTTCTGCGGGGTGACCACGATGTTGCCGACCGTCGGCGAGCCGTCGGTGACCATCGTGCCTTCAGCCAGCCACGCCGCATTGACACCGGCTGAGGTGACACCATTCCAGGTATTTGACGTGGTTTGCTTTACCGCGCTAATCCTGCGGTAAGGGTTCGCCGACCCGGTGTTTGTCAAAACAATGGTCGGGTCCAAAACGAACGGCAAAAGGTAACCGCCGTTGGCGCTGGTCAGGGACAGCGCGGTGCGCTGGGCCATGCCCTGCGGGTTCTCCATGTAGGCGCGGAACGCCACCTGGTACTCCTCGGAGCCCGTCAGCAGGATGTGCTCCTGTACACCCATGTTGTCGGCCGCCTTGCGGGTGGCCTCCTCGGCGAAGTCGTGCACGAGGTTGTTCCGCTTGGCCTCCAGCTCGATCGCGTCGAAGGCCCGCTCGCGGATCTCCGAGCGCGACAGTAGCAGGTGGTCGGCGTCCGCCTTGTGGTAGCGGACGGCCTCCAGGCCCTCGTACGGGTCACGGTTGTTACGGATCACCAGGTCGGGGGTTCCCCACCGGGGGCCCTGGTCGGTCCCGGGCTCGGTGGCGCCGGGCAGGTCGGCGGTGCGGGTGATCGCCTGGATCTCCTGCATCCGCGCGACGATCGGCTTGCACTCCTCGTCGAGCTTCTTCCACCTGGCCACGAGGGTGTCGCGGAGGTCACCGTCGCTCTCCTCGGTGACGCTGTCGTCGTCTTCCATCCGCTGAAGCTCGGACTTGATCCGGGCCATCTCAGCGAGTTTGTCGTCCAGCGCTGGCATAGCGCTTGTGTCCTTCCGGTCTGGTTACCAGACCAGCCCGACCCTTTCCCGCTCCTGCTGTGAGCGCAGGGCGTAGAGGGCGTGCTGGTGATACCGGGCCGAGTGCTCACCGTCAGGCGGGAGCGGGTCGCCGGTGGCGAGTCCCTCATCGGGAGGAAGTGCCAGGGATTCGCCCGGGTCCTGGTAATCGCCAGGAGTGGACATGCGGCAGCCGAGGATCTCGGCGCCGGAGTATGCGGGCCACAGCACCGGGCCGTACTCGCGCAGGCCCAGCTCGGTGCGGCGCACCTGCGGGAGCTGGTCGCGATAGCCGCGGTACTTCTCACCGCGGCGCAGCTGCGGGTCCGAGCGGTGGATGCGGCCGGTGAACGACTGGGAGGTGATCGCGCCGGAGCGGATGTTCTCCAGCACCTCATCGGCTAGCGGCGTCTCCGCGTACCGGGTCCGGGTCAGCAGGCCGCGGGTCTCGGCGCGGATGTCCACCGGCGTCCCGATCGGCATCGAGAACCGCTCCGAGGGGGTGCCTGCGATCGTCATGCCGTGGTTGTAGAGCACCTTCACCGACCCGGCGAAACCGCCGCGGGACCGGTGCGCGTGCTCGATCGCCCGGTTGAACGCCGAGGGGTCGATCGTCTCGATGTACTTGCCCTGGAAGTCGTCGATCTCGGCGGGCTGCCCGAACACCGCCGCGTACGCCTCCACGGTGCGGCCGTCGCCGCCGTCGGCGGAGCGGATGATGTGGATGTCCTCCAGCGGGTAGATGCGCCCGCGCCAGTCGATTGCCGCCGAGCGGCTCCCGTCGTCGGAGCCGCCGTCCTCGCCGAACTTCTTCTGCGCGGCGCGGACCTTCGGCAGGGCCTCCTTGCCGAACTGGGCGCCCTGCGCGATCCGCGCGGCGGCATTGTCCGCGTGGGCCTTGTCGTGGACAGGGAAGTGCCGCAGCGAACGGGGCACGGTCTTCCCGCTGGAGTCTTTCGACCCGCCGCTTTCAATGAAAGCGAAGTCGCTGTCCGGCAGGTCATTGATGTCCTGGGTGGACATCTCCGCGCGTGTGACCGTCACAGCGGCCCTCCTCGCTCCTGTTCCCCGGGCCTGCGCCCGTAGCTTCTCCCATTCGGCGACGTTCTTCGCCGCAGCCGCCTGCACGTCCGGGTGCACGCGGTGCCCGTGCCCGTCGTGCCCGGCCGCCCAGTTCTCAACAATGCCGACCGCCATGTGGTAGGCGTCGCTCTCGCCGTGGCCGGACTTCATCAGCTCCCCGGCGACATGCTCGATGTACGGGGGGGCCTTCAGGCCCTTGATCCCCCACAGGCCGCCGCCGGGCTTGCCATGTGGCTCCGGGACCGTCGACGCGGTAGGCGTCTGCGGGGTGCGCTGGATGGTCACAGCGCTGCGGCCCTCGCGTCCAGCTGCCGGGCCTGCGACTCCAGCTGGTGGATCTGGGCGCGCAGGTTCGCGATCCGCGCCGAGATCGCCGCCGTGGATGTCGCTGATGTCGTGTGATGCGTGGTGGTGGCGCTGGCAGTCTTTTTCGCCGTCGTCCCGGCCTTCTTGGTGGTGGTCCCGGCCTTCTTGGTCGCTGCCGTCTTCGCCGTGGCCGTGGCGTGCGCGTGCAGCTGCGCCTCCAGCGCGTGCACCTGGGCGCGCAAACTGGCGGCCTTCGCCCGGTCGGCGTTCGCCTGCGCCCGCAGCTTCGCCTTCTCCTGCGCGTGACGGCCCCCAGCGGGCCGTGCGGGCCGTGCGGGCGCCTTGCGGGTCGGCTGCGCCTTCGCCGTCTTAGCGGACGCCCCGGCGTTGCCGGAAGTGGCGAACTCGCCGCCGCCCTGCCCGGTGCCCCGGTGGTAGGGGTTGAACCGCCACGCGCCCCACGCCATCCCCAGGTCAGTCATGCGAGGCTCCGTTCAGCGCACGCCGCGCGCTCGTCGCGATCGGCCCCGGCCTTGTCTGGTTGCCGCCGTCGCCCGGCGACGTGGACGGCAGCGCCAAACGCGGCATTGCGCCGGGCGGCAGCGGGTCGGCGGTCGCACCGGGCGGGGTCTGCCCGAGCATGTGCTGCACCGCCGCGCCCTGCGGGGGCGCCGCGTCCGGGTCCAGCTTCAGCAGGCCCACGTCACCGGAGTCCACGAACGCCACCGCGCTGTCCCGCGTGTAACCCGCCTGCCTGCACGCCAGCAGCGCCTGAGACTTCACCAGCGCCGTCTGCCCGCGCTCCATCTCGCCGTCCTGCAGCGCGGCGATCCCTGAGGTGTCGAACCACAGGCGGTTCCCCGTGGGCATGTCCACGATCTGCTCGAGCGCCCCGCACACCGACTGCCACTGCGGCCGCGCCCACAGGTTCGCGAACTTCTGCATGCTCTCCTGGAACCCGCGGCCAGCGCCGCGCAACGGCTCCAGGCCCACCAGCACCGCCGGCACCTGCGACGCGGCCAGGATGCGCTCCGTCCCCGCCGACATCACGTTCGTGAAGTCCATCTGCGAGAACGAGTTGCCGATCACCGTGGCGTCGGCGCCCTGGTCCAGCACCAGCGTCCGGAAGGCGTTCCCCGCGCCCGCGTACCGCGCCGTCACCCGCTCACGCACCGCGTCAACCGTCCCCGGCGACAGCTTCTGGGTGTACCGGATCAGGAGGTTTGGCGAGGCCGCATTATCAAGGTATTTGATCTTGTACTGGGTCATGCCGTCGTCGCCCTGCACGTCCCGGTACACCGGCGTCAGCCACGACATGCCCCGGAAGTCCGCCACCGGGTCCGGGATAGGCGCCCAGTGCACCACCTCATCCGCCGGGTACATCTGCCCCCGGCCCTGGCCGATCGTGGACTTCGGCGGCTCAACCCAGTAGCCGATCACCCGCCGGAACTGGCCACCCCCCGGCACCTGCACCAGCTCGGACACGATCGTCGTCCAGTCCGGCCGCAACCGCACCAGCCGGTCCTCGCCGGGCGCGTCCCAGATGTAGGCGTTCCCCACCCATCCCGTGTCCTGCTCCAGCCTGGCCAGCAGGTCCATCCCCTTACCGCCCGGCCACGGCTCCTCCAGCTTCGCCAGCGCCGTGTTCCCGAACAGGTGCTTATCGTCTTTCGCCTGGAACTGGAACACCGCCTGCGCGAACAGCGACATGCGGATGTACTCCGCGGAGAACACCACCGCGCTGGAAGCGTGCGCTGACTGCGCCCACACCGACCACTGCGGCAGCACCGCTTCCTTGTCCGGGCTCCCGTAGGTGGTCGTCAGGACCGCCGCGCCGGAAGCAACACCCTCCCAGAAATCCCGCTTGATCAGCCGGTCGAGCAGCCTCACCACGGCACACCCCGCGCAGCGATAGCCACACTGCGGTCAGCCTGAATCCGGAGCAGCGGGAAGACGGTTTCCCCGCTGAATTCCTGCGGCGCACCGTCATCGTCAACGGTGATCAGGTAACCGCACGTCCTGATATCGAACGGGCCGACCTCAGCAACGCGCATACCGTCCGGCAGCGCGGTCCTGTCCCATGCCTCAAACGCATCGGCGCTCATGGAGAGCTGATACTGGGCACTCATGGCGCACTCTGCGCACGGTCAGCTAGCAGCCTCACCACGGCGCCACCGTCCGCGACGCCACCCGCGTCACGCCCCCGGCGCGCTCCAGGCCGATCTCCACCATCTGCCCCTCAAGCTCCGGCGGCGCGCCGTCGTCCTCGAACACGCACACGCGCATCTGCGCGAACGGGTCATACTCCCGGCCCACCGACACCAGGCGGAAGCCCTCCACCGGGCGCCACTCATCGCGGAACGCCAGCACCCGGGCCGACACAAGCACCTGGTAGCGGGTCACGCGGCCCTCCGCGCCCGGTCCCACACCTCAGCCAGCGTCACACCCTGCCCCGGGATCGCCCGCGGGCTCTCCTGGCCGTCGTCGCGCAGCAGGCCCCACGCCACCGCCGCCGCGGCCTCGGTGATGACGACCACGCCCAGGCACCAGCGCGCCACCAGCCACCCGCCCACCAGCGCGGCCACCGCGCCCAGGACAACAGCGGTCACCGACGTGCGCACATGCCCTCCTAGACCGGTCAGAACGCCCACACGCCCGGGGTCGCCAGCTCCTCCCACCGGCGAAACGCCCAGCACGCCAAAGTCGCCGCCACCAAAGGCGCCTGATCCACCACCACACGCCGCTCCCACGCCTGCGCCCCCGCGAGCGGTCTTTGCTGCGACGCGCGCACCGCCATCGTCAAAGGCGCCTGATCCAGATGCACAAGCCGCCCGTCGTTCACCAGGTCCAGGAACTCACCGTGCGCCACCACCACATCCCCCGTAGCGGGCTCCGTCACCTGAACCCCGGCATCAGCCAGAGGCCGGATCAGCGTCGCCGCCTGCGACCGCGGGTCGATCACCACAGCCACCGGGTCATGCTTGGCGGCCAGCTCCGCCAGCCGGGCCACCGCGCCGCGCGGATGGTCGTACCACACCAGGTCCACCACGATCCGCGTGCCGTCCTTCTCCCGGCCCGACGCCACCACCGCCGCGCGCTTACGGTCCTCGGAGATCTCACACGCCAGGGCGATCTCGCTGGTCACAGCGCCACCGGGCCCGGCGCCCTGCACGCATCCCACGCATCCTCGGAGACCACGGCCCAGTCACCCTCGGCACCCGTCGGGTAGTCGCCTATGGATAGCCGCTCACGGGCGAAACCCTCCGCCGATAGGCTCGCTTGCTCCCGGCCGACGTACTCCTCGGTGATCCGGATACCCAGGCCAGGGTTCGCCTTCGCCCACGTCGCCGGGTCGGCCGGATCATCCTCAGCGTCCGCGGACCACTCGAAGAACGCCAGCGACGGGTCCGAGCCCGTCAGGCCGCGCTCGCGGACGCGGCCCAGCTGAACCGAATCCATATTCCCCGCCGTCGAGGCGTACCAGACCTGCGGGTTCGGCCGCGCCGACAACGTCGGCAGAAGCGCTTCCATCTCCTTGTCGCCGAGCTCGTACGCCTCGTCCAGGATCACCACGTCGGCGGAGAAACCACGCCCCGACCCGGCCGACCTGGCGACGAACCGCAGCCGCTGGCCCGTCTTCAGCTCGATCATCTCACTGCCGTTCGCGGTACGGATGCGCCGCACATGCCGGGAGAACTGCCGGTTATCCTGGATCAGCGTGGAGATACGGCGGAACGCGTCGGCGGCGGTCTTGAACTCGTGCGCCGAGTGCAGCAGCAGTTCCTCGCCGAACAGGAACAGGCCGGCCAGTTCCCGCGCCTCAAGGATCGTGCCCTTGCCGTTTTAATTGACGGGAAACGATCAGCCCGACTTCAAAGGCTGCCCATTTCCCGTCCCTCCTCTCGCCGAGGGACTGCTCCAGGACGTGCGCCTGCCACGGGTCCAGGTCGATCCCCGCCGACGCGGCCAGCTCCACAGCCTCCAGGCCGGCCGATGACAGGCGCGGCGGCACCGACTCGATGCGGGGCCGCTGGTCACCCAGCAGCCTGCCTCGCAGCACGCCTGGCGCGGAGCTGGTCAACGACGTCCTCTTCCTCCGGTGGCGGCTCCTCCAGCTTCAGCCGGTGCCGCGCCATCGGCGTCATCCCGAAATCCGCCTCCGCCTTCGAGATCAGCCCGTCCAGGTGCACCAGGTACGCGACCAGCGGGTTCAGCACCGGCTGGCCCATCGAGCCCTTCACCAGGCGGGACTGGCGGACC
>Ga0318562_10000269_pt1 | contig 24623 bp, 22 predicted proteins | sample GRESIP066b5f18_FD_203688 | JGI IMG/M metagenome (GOLD analysis project Ga0318562, IMG submission 203688) | Tropical soil microbial communities from Luquillo Experimental Forest, Puerto Rico - GRE.SIPMG.066b5f18 | ecosystem: Environmental > Terrestrial > Soil > Tropical forest > Bulk soil... | reverse complement strand
CCTCACCGCTATCCCTTCCTCCTGGTGGACAAGATCATTGAACTGACGGATCAGTATATTGTCGGGGTTAAGAATGTGACCTTTAATGAACCCTTTTTTGTAGGTCACTTTCCAGGCAATCCGATCATGCCCGGTGTACTCCAGATTGAGGCACTTGCCCAGACGGGAGGGATATTGGCCATCAATTCTTCAGGCAACGCTGGCGACTATGATACCTATTTCCTGAAAATTGACAATTGCAAATTCAAATCAAAGGTGGTACCCGGTGACACCATGATTCTCAAAATGGAATTGCTGAGTCCCATACGCAGAGGGATCTGTGAAATGAGGGGCACAGTGTTCGTTGGCAATAAGATAGTTACAGAGGCAGACCTCATGGCACAATTGGTAAAGAGAAGTTAAATTGGGCAAAATGCTGCAATAAATATTACATTTGTGCGTGCTGGGTACTGCTCAGCATTTTTTATGAGGAAATCTGTAATTCTTAGTGAAAATTCTACAACGGTAGATCAGATAAACGATCAATCAAGCAATCATCGAATGATTCACCCCCATACCTATATACATCCCAATGCTCATTTGGCAACGAATGTCAAAATTGACCCGTTTACGGTCATCCATCAGGATGTAGAGATAGGGGAGGGTACCTGGATAGGTTCCAATGTAACGATCATGGAAGGAGCCAGGATTGGCAAGAACTGCCGGATTTTTCCCGGCGCAGTGATTTGTGCCATACCGCAGGATCTGAAGTTTCAGGGAGAGTACAGCAATGTTTTCATAGGGGACAATACGACCATCAGGGAGTTTGTTACGGTGAACCGCGGAACGAAGGACCGTGAAAAGACAGTCATCGGCCGAAACTGCCTGATCCAGGCTTATTGTCACCTCGCTCACGACTGTATCGTTGGTGACAACTGTATTATGAGCAACAATACGCAGGTTGCAGGTCACGTAGTTATAGGAGACTGGGCCATCCTCGGAGGCATGTGTGCCCTGCACCAGTTCGTACAGATAGGACAACATTCTTTTGTCAGCGGCGGTTCCCTGGTAGGTAAAGACGTTCCTCCCTATATCAAAGCCGGCAGACAACCTCTCAGTTACGGAGGAGTAAATTCAGTGGGCCTGAAACGCCGGGGGTTTACCGTGGAAAAGATCAATCATATCCTCGACATTTACCGGGTCATTTACAACAAAGGCCTGAATACGTCCCAGGCACTGGAGTTTCTTGAAGAGGAATTCCCTGCAACCGACGAAAGGGATGAAATCGTTACTTTTATTCGCGAAAGCGGGCGGGGAATCATAAAACGCCATACCAAAAACAGCTTGGATGAAGATTACGCTGACTGACGCCGGCAAACGCTTCAACCGCGATTGGATCTTTCGTCATATCAGTTATGAATTCCATGCCGGCCATTCTTACGCCATCACTGGTCCCAACGGGTCAGGGAAATCTACCCTGCTACAGGTCATAGCCGGCGCAATACATCCCAGCGAAGGGAAAGTGCTTTATGAAATATCCGGCACAGGACCCTTGATGACAGGGGGGTCATCCCTGCCTTCCCCTAACGGACTTCTTTCAGGTGAAAACATTTACCGCTATCTTTCGCTCTCAGCCCCTTACCTTGATCTGATTGAAGAAATGACCCTTGATGAGTTTCTCACCTTCCACCATGTTTTCAAACCTTTCCTTTCCTCGGTCTCGGTAAAAGACATTATTTCCATGGTGGATCTTGACCAGGCTACGCATAAACAGATCCGTTATTTTTCTTCTGGCATGAAGCAAAGGGTGAAACTGGCGCAGGCCATTTTTTCTGATACGCTCATCCTGCTGCTGGATGAACCCTGTACCAACCTCGACGAGGCAGGGATAGCCGTCTACCATAAACTGGTGGCAGATTATACCCGCGGGCGCCTGGTGATCATCAGTTCCAATGACGTCCAGGAGTATGATTTCTGTGAGCAAACGGTCAACATCAAGGCTTTCAAATAAATCCGGTCACCTTACCTCTGGCTCGCAATCAGGAGATTAAGGTCGGTGTACTTCAGGTCAAAACGTTGGGAAAGGTGGAAGTTGGTCAGGGCTCCTTTAAACAGGTAAATGCCGCTTCGCAGATGGATCTTGTGCCACACGAGGCTTTCAAATCCTCCTTCTTCGCCGGCTTCCATCAACAGGGGCATCAGTACATTACTGATGGCCTGCGAGGCTGTACGGGCAAAACCCGACGGGATATTTGGTACACAATAGTGAATGACACCGTACTTCAGGAAGATCGGGTGTTCATGGGAGGTGATCTCGGAGGTCTCAAAACAACCGCCGCGGTCTATACTCACGTCGATGATTACGCTACCAGGCCGCATATTGCTCACCATTTCTTCTGATACGACGACGGGCGTTCTGCCGCTCTGGGAAGACAGTGCACCGACAGCCACTTCGCAGGTCTTGAGCTGTTTGGACAAGATCCTGGGTTCAATCACCGAGGTATAAATTCGAAACCCGATATTGTTCTGAAGCCGCTTGAGCCGGTATACGCTGTTGTCAAATACTTTCACCGAAGCACCCAGGGCCAGGGCGGCCCGAGCAGCATATTCCCCGACAATACCTGCACCCAGAATGATCACCTTGGTTGGCGGAACTCCGGATATGCCTCCGAGAAGGACTCCCTTCCCGTGGTTGGAGGAACTCAAATACTGGGCTGCGACCAGCATGACAGCACTGCCTGCAATCTCGCTCATGCTGCGGACAATCGGATAGCTGCCACTGTCATCTTTCAGGTTTTCAAACGAAATGCCAGTAATGCGTTTTTCCATCATTTTTTCCAGCAGTTCCGCCTTTAGCGCACTCAGGTGAATGGGTGATATGATCATCTGGTTGAGCTGCAACATGGGCAGATCTTCCTCAATGACCGGTGCGGATTTGACCAGGATCGGAGACCTGAACACTTCTGCTTTGTCATAAACAATTTTTGCCCCGGCTTCACTGTAATCCTTATCCGAATAATGGGCTGCGTCTCCCGCATTGTGCTCAATGACCACTTCATGTCCGTTGCTGACAAGCACTCCAACAGATTCTGGTGTGAGCGCGATACGGTTTTCCTGAAATGCAGTCTCTTTGGGGATGCCGATATGCAGGAGGGCCCCTTTGGGTTTGATGTCAAGCGTTTCTTCTAAAGTTTCGTAGGAGAATGAGGTGCTGATGATGGGTTTTTGCTGCGACATGTTACCAGGCTTATCAGGCATTATTTTTAGCGAGACGGACGGTTAAATTACAATTTTAAATTGAATTACAAAGCATTAAGCAGTAGCTTCTGCGTGAATTTTTCTATCCTGGGTTTCCTGAAGTGTCATGTATACATGAACGGTTTCCGGAGGAAGAATACCCGAAGCCCTGTCCGGCCACTCGACCATACAGTAATCACCGGAATACAAGCAGTCTTCGACACCGGCCCGGATAGCATCATCTTCGTCTTCCAGGCGGTAAAGGTCGATGTGATAGATTTTTCCCCTTGGAGAAACATATTCATTGACGATCGAAAAAGTCGGACTGGCTACTGTACTGCTGACTTTCATTTCGTCACACAAAGCGTGGATGAAGGTCGTCTTACCCGATCCCATCTGGCCATGGAATGCAAATAGTTTTTTTCCCTTACAATAATGCAGGAATTCTTTTGCTACCTTTTTCATGTTGTCAAGTGTGAGGACCCATTCCATGCTTCAAAGATAACAGAAGAAGAGGCGTGCCGACAGCCGGACGACCTCCTGCAAGGCATAATATTATGGCCACCTTTGATTAAATTTGCTGGTTTAAGCAAGTGTCGGAGGTCCCTGGCGAAACAATAAGTGCTTGTACAGTGATGAGTGTCTTCGGCCATGACAGCATTGCGGCAGGCATTCGGCAAGCCTGCTGGGTCCGCTGTACATCTGGCGTTATGGTTTCAGCCCGGTACCTCCGCGATTTTCTAATAAACTATATGGAAACGATAAACTGGAAAGTGGAAGGGATGACCTGTTCGAACTGTGTGCTGACCATTAACAAATACCTCGAAAAGCAGGGAATGCGAAACATAAGAGTGAGCCTCGCCGGGGGGGACGTGAGCTTTGAGGTAAACGGGCAATCGGCCATCAGCGAGATTGAAAAAGGAATTAAGGGGCTCGGTTACCGGGTACAGTATGATTCTGCTCCAAAAAAGGAAAAGGAAAAAAGTCAGGGCAGCCTTTTTCTCCGTTACGTATGGATATGCCTGCCTTTCACCGTGCTGCTGATGCTGCCCATGGTCCTGGGCCACGCTTATGGTCACTGGCTTATGAATCCCTGGATTCAGCTTCTGTTATGCCTGCCAGTCTTTATTACCGGCATATACTTTTTCGGGAGGAGTGCCATCAAGAGCCTGCGCAACGGAATGCCGAATATGAATGTGCTGATTTCCCTGGGAGCAACGGCCGCATTTGTGTACAGTCTCACAGGAACCATCTTTCACCTTGGAGAAGCTTATCAGTTTTATGAAACGTCGGCCGCTATCATCACCCTGATTTTTCTGGGAAATTATCTTGAAGATATCGCCATCCATTCCACCCAGCGTGCATTAAACCGACTTGCCCGTTCCCAGAAAGTGATGGCCAATATGATTGCTTTTGATGACCGGCACCAGGAACATATTTTCCCGGTGGAAAATACAGCACTGCGTACGGGCGACCTCATTCTCATCAAAACTGGAGAGCAGGTTCCGGCAGACTGCAAAGTGCTCTGGGGCAGAGCCAGCCTGGATGAATCCATCATCACCGGCGAAAGCATCCCTGTATCAAAAGCAACAAAGGAGATGCTGCTGGGAGGAAGTATTTTGCTGGAAGGCACCCTGAAAGCCCAGGTAACGGCCGAAGCGGGTGATTCTGTTTTATCCAGGATCGTCAACCTGGTAAAACGGGCCCAGGGGGAAAAGCCGCCTATTCAAAAGCTGGCCGACCGGATCAGCGGTATATTCGTCCCTGCAGTGTTGGGGATTGCCATACTGACTTTTCTGCTCAACTATCTTTTTCTGCATGATTTGACCTCCTCGCTTATGCGAAGCATCGCTGTGCTGGTGATCGCCTGTCCCTGTGCCATGGGCCTGGCCACGCCGGCCGCCGTAGCGGTGGGGTTGGGAAGGGCTGCAAGGAGCGGAATCCTCTTTCGCAATGCCCGGAGCCTGGAACTTTTCAAAGGGATCAGTCAGGTTGTTTTTGACAAAACTGGGACACTTACCACAGGCCAGTTCAGGATCGACCGCTGGCAAATAACAAAGGATGCCATACCGGAGGAAGAGTTCAGGCAGCTTGCCTATTCGCTGGAAAAGTATTCCAACCATCCCGTGGCCAAATGCATAACCTCTGCCTGGAAAACAAAAGAGGAAATCCGCTGGGCAAAGGTGGATGAAATAAAAGGATTTGGAATAAAGGCGATTTCCTCCACGGGGGATGAATATTGGGCCGGTTCATTCAAAATAGCTGGAAAATATGTTCCGTCCGAAGACCACAATGTATATATTGTCAGGAACAACGTTCTCCTGGGTTGGATTGATGTCTCCGATGAAATCAGACCGGATGCCCGGGCCGTTATCGACTATCTTCATTCAAAGCATATTACCGTCATCATGCTGAGCGGCGACCGGCTGGAACATTGCCGGAAGATTGCTGCGGAACTGGGAATAGATGAAGTCATAGCAGAGCAGACACCGGAACAAAAGCTGGACCAGGTGGCCTACCTGAGTGCGCGGAGACCAACCGCCATGGTGGGGGACGGGATCAACGACGCACCCGCCATGGCCAGGGCAACGATTGGGGTTTCCATGAGCGACGCTTCCCAACTGGCTCTTCAGACGGCGGACCTGGTGCTGGTGAGCAAGGGACTGAAAAATTTACCACTGGCCATAGGAATGGGCAGGCAAACATATATCACGATTCAGCAGAATCTGTTCTGGGCATTTTTTTACAATGTGATCGCCATACCCTTGGCTGCCTGCGGTTGGCTGACTCCTGCCCTCGCTGCCCTGGCCATGGCCCTCAGCGATGTGCTGCTCCTGATCAATTCAATCAGACTTTACATTAAAAAAGTTCTGTGATGAACAATGGCCAGGTCTCACCAGGCATTTCTTATGTATATTGTTTTTTGAAAAAGTGACCAGCCCGCAAGCCATACTGAAACAATACTGGAATCATGACCGGTTTCGCCCGCTGCAGCAGGAAATCATCCGCGCCGTGCTTGAGGGAAAAGACGTCCTGGCACTCCTTCCGACAGGGGGAGGCAAATCCATCTGCTTCCAGGTTCCGGCCATGGCAAAAGAAGGCCTCTGCCTGGTGGTCAGCCCCCTGATTGCCCTGATGAAGGACCAGGTCGAAAACCTCCGCAGAAGGAACATCACTGCTTATGCCGTTTATTCTGGTATGACCAGGAAGGACGTCGAGAGCACCCTGAAAACAGCGGCCAGGAGCAATTGCAAATTTTTATATGTTTCACCCGAACGGCTGGAAACAGGCCTTTTTAAGGAATTCCTGGGGATTCTAAAGGTCAACCTCCTGGCCGTGGACGAAGCCCATTGTATCTCGGAATGGGGGTATGATTTCCGTCCCCCATACCTTCGAATCGCAGCGCTCCGGGAGGAACTGCCTGGCATCCCGGTACTGGCTCTCACAGCTACGGCTACACGGGAAGTCGAGGCCGACATCTGTTCAAACCTTCGCCTGAAGAACCCGGATGTTTTCCGGCAGCCTTTCTTCAGGGAAAATCTTTCATTCAGTGTCTTCCGGGTTGGTTCAAAGGTGGACAGGATTTGTGGCATTCTGGAAAAGGTCCCTGGCTCAGCCATTGTATATTGCTCCAGCCGCAAAAAAACAAGGGAAGTGAGCGATGGCCTCGTCAGACACGGTATACATTCCCAATATTATCATGCAGGGCTTACCACCGAAGACCGAAACGAGCGACAGAAAGAATGGAAAAATGACAGGATCCGGGTGATGGTCTGTACAAATGCCTTTGGGATGGGCATTGACAAACCCGATGTACGCATTGTGGTGCATGCAGATATGCCAGACTGCCCGGAGAATTATTACCAGGAGGCAGGAAGGGCGGGAAGGGACGGTAAAAAAGCATATGCCGTCCTGCTGTATACCGGTGAAGACATCCAATCCCTGAACAAATTATCTTCCGTCCGGTTTCCATCGGTGACTGATATGCGAAAAATTTACCAGGACATGGTTAACTACCTGCAGATCCCGGCTGGAAGCGGGGGGGACAGCTACTTTGGATTCGATCTGTCTGATTTTGTAAAAAAATTTCAGCTGGAGCTCCCCAGCGTGACCAACGCCTTGAAGATGATGGAGCAGGAGGAGATCCTGGCATTCCGTGACCAGGTATTCCTTCCTTCCCATGTATGCTTTACGGTCAACAGGGAGGGACTCTCCCGGCTGGAGAGGGAAATGCCTTCCATGATGACCCTGGTGGACCTCCTTCTCAGGACCTATCCTGGGATATTCGACCAGGCTGTTCCGGTCAGCGAGAAATCGATTGCCTGGCTTTTGAAAAAACCGCCAGCCGAGGTCAGCAGGGACTTAAAGTTCCTTCAAGGCCAGGGGATCATACAGTACAGCCCTCAAAAAGACAGCCCACAGCTATACCTGATGCAGCCGAGGCAAAAGGCAGATGACCTGAGGATCGATGTGGCCCACCACCGGCGGCGGAAAAAACAGTTTGAAGCCCGCCTGGGTGCGATGCTTGGTTACCTGAAAGAAGAAACGATGTGCCGCAGCCAGATGCTGGCCCGGTATTTTGGTGATGAGGCAACGGGTCCCTGTGGTATTTGTGATAATTGCCTTCGGCATAAAAAATCTCAACATAAGGGAAATGGTTTGTTGTGATCGGGCACCAGGACCGGAAAATCGGCCGGGGTAAGCCTGGGAAGGCATACTGACTGGCCTGCGCCATTACACCGGAAAAATGGAAATTATTCCGGGCGCATCCTTCTTTACAACGATAACTCTTCAATGATAACCGGCTGATTGAAATTGCTATACCTGATCCATGCGGGACGGACCAGAAAATGAACAAGTCCAGACCAGGTCCGGGCCCTTTCTCTGCCTTCCGGGTAAGCGGCATAGTAAACCTCCTTGTACTGCTCGCTTCCTTCCCCCGAGAGCAATTCCGCATTCCCCTCATACTGGATGGTTGTTTCGTTGTCCCAGCCGATGACCAGCGAAACCGCTGGATGGTCTAGCATGTTCTTATATTTCCGCGAACGTGTTACGGTATCAAAAATAATTTCAAGGTCTTCTGTGACTGCGATTCCAATCAGCGCGGCCTGTGGCCGGTTTCCAGGAGCAATACTTGAGAGGACAGCCAGACGCTGCCGGGATAGATAGTGGTATATGAAATCCTTTGTCATTCTCGGGGGTTCACTGGCTCAGGCGAACTGGGAACGATCCTGATCACAACGATTCGATAATCGGCTGTTTCACCGGTAATTCATTTCCTTGTACGCCATCTGCGTGCTGATTTCCTTCTCAAATTCTTTTCCAGCCCATTTCCTGCACAGGTAAAGGCCCAGGTCCAGGGAAGAAGACACTGCCCCTGCCGTAATGATATTGTCATCTTCAACGATCCGTTCAGTCGAAACCATCCCGCAAAAGGGTTTCAGGTTTTCATACTCCTTAAAATGGGTGGTAGCCATTTTTCCTTTCAAAAATCCCGCAGCTCCAAGAATCAGACTCCCTGTACAAACAGATATTTTATATTTTGCCGGCGCGGCCGTCTGTATCCACGCCAGGAAATCCGGATCACTCATCAACTGCCTGGTTCCAATGCCGCCAGGGACAATGATACCATCATATCCGGACAGCGGTTGATTTACCTGTGTAGCCTTTATTTCAAGGCCGCATGGATCCCTGGCTGAAGGAGAAAGGCCACAGATATCCCAGCTCAGGTCGGGAAGGTAATGGTGAATTTTAAGCCTGGTAACGGGATCATAGACACCAATCAGGTCCAGCCAGGTGACTCCATCGAAGATTATAAAAGCCAGTTTCATACAGATAGTTTAGCGGCGGTTGCTTGCGTAAAGACATACTTGCATCCGGGTTCAGTTCGATGTACCCAGGAGCTTCAATCCCCGTTGAGAGCCAGCCAGGCAACGGTCTGTTCCCCCCGGTGCTGGCGGCCGATGATGTCCCTGTACAGTTCCGGACGCCTGGCATTCAGATAACGGTATCCTCCGGCTCTGCTCAACTTCTCCCGGGTAAGGGTGGCTGTTACGAGATCATCACCCAGCAACCGGCATTCTGCCAGAATATCCCCGTACGGATCCAGGATCATGGAACATCCATTTTTCAGCTGGTCATCATCCATTCCGACGGCATTTGAAAAAATAGCATATACGGCATTGTCGTAAGCCCGGGCGGGAAGCCATTTCATCAGCCAACTCCGGCCTTTCAACCCATCAAATTCCAGACGCAGGGAAGTTGGATCCGCATCCCGGTTTGCCCACAGGGCGGGATCAACAAAACCTGCCCCCGGCCGCGAAGACGGCGTGCACATGGTTACGTGTGGCATGAAAATAATGTCAGCTCCCAGGAGTTTGGTAGCCCGCACATTTTCTATGATGTTATTGTCGTAACAGATCAGGATGCCGCATTTCCATCCAAAGAGGTCAAATATGGTAAATTGATTGCCCGGCCGGATATGAGGATTGATAAACGGGTGAAGTTTCCGGTGTTTGGCAACCAGGCCTTTACCGTTCACGCAGATGTAGGCCTTGAAAATCTCATCGTTTTCATCCTTTTCAAAAAGACCCGCCAGCACCGTGATGCCATATTTCGAGGCAATACGTATCAGCCGTTCCGTACTTTTTCCGGAAGGTATACTTTCCGAAAGGTCAAGCATCTGATCACGTGAAAGATGCCGGGCAAAGGTATACCCGGTTATGGAGCATTCGTGGAAAGCAATGGCCCTGGAACCCTGGTCTGAAGCTTTCGCCGAAAGAGTATCTATTACTGATAGATTATAGTCTTTGTCGCCACTCCGATGTTCGAACTGGGCTGTGGACAGTCTTAATTGATCCTGCATATGAAATGAGAAATAAATTTAATTGGGATATTCAAAACCACCCTCCTTTCTTGCTGCTGCTTCGTCCCCCCAGGCCCAATGCCCCCAGGAGTGTCCTGGTGATTACACTGGCGGCCGTTCTTTCAGCTGTTTTTGCAGCAGGACTGTCCAGGATTTTTTCGATGGTTGATTTTTCAGGTTTGCCCGCTGCCTGCTGCTGGTTGCCCTTTTCAGCCGCTTCCTGCAACTTGGCCGTCAGGATTTCGTAGGCGCTTTCGTTATCAATTACCTGGCTGTATTTGGCAACTATTTTGGACTTGCCGACGACTGCATCTATCTCTGCCGGGCTTAAAATATCCATGCGGCTCCGAGGAGGGCACATCATGCACTGAACCAATGGTGTGGGTACCCCTTTTTCATCCAGCATTGTCACGAGTGCTTCGCCGATACCCAGCTGTGTGATCAGGTCTTCTGTTTTATAAAATGCTGTTTGCGGATAATTTTCTGCAGTCTGTTTGATCGTTTTTCGGTCGGCGGCCGTAAAGGCACGGAGAGCATGCTGCACCTTCAGGCCTAGTTGGGCAAGGATACTTGCCGGGACATCCATGGGATTCTGGGTGCAGAAGAAAATGCCAATTCCCTTGGACCGGATCAGTTTAACAATCGTTTCGATCTGCTTGAGCAGGGCGGAACTTGCTTCCTGGAAGACCAGGTGTGCTTCGTCAACGAACATAACCAGTTTGGGCTTGTCCATATCCCCCTCCTCCGGACAACTACCGTACAGCTCCGCCAGCAACTGCAGCATGAAAGTCGAGAATAATTTTGGCTTATCCTGCAAGTCGGTAACCCTCAGCACGCTGATAAAACCTCTTCCGTCATCACTGATGCGCATCAGATCGGTCACCTCAAAACTCTTTTCGCCAAAAAAGACATCCGCACCCTGCTGCTGAAGTTCGACCACTTTGCGCAGGATGGTACCCGTTGATGTAGTCGCGACTTTTCCATACGCTTTTTCAATATCGCCTTTGCCTTCATTGCTGATGTATTGCAACACCTTGATGAAATCCTTGAGATCAAGCAGCGGAAGCTTATTGTCATCACAGTATTTAAAGATCATGGCCACCAGACCCTCCTGGGTATCATTCAGCTCCAGGATTCTGGAAAGCAATACGGGTCCGAATTCACTAACGGTAGCCCTTAATCGCACACCCTTTTCATTGCTCAGGGTGAGGAAATCAACCGGGTAGGCAGCGGGCTTATACTGAATACCGATCTCCTTGCAGCGTTCTGCGATTTTCTCATTAGGTGCCCCGGCCGCGGCGATCCCGCTGAGGTCGCCCTTGATATCCATCAGCATTACCGGAACACTGGCATCACTCAGCGCCTCGCTGATCATCTGAAGCGTTTTGGTCTTACCCGTACCAGTTGCCCCCGCGATGAGGCCATGACGGTTCATGGTTTTTAACGGTAGGTTAATGTCTGCACCGGAGACCGCCTTTCCGTCAAGCATCCCGACTCCTATTTTTGCAGATTCGCTTTTGAAGCTGTAGCCGCTTTTTATTGCCTCCAAAAATTTTGACTGGTCTGCCATAAGAAGAAGTTTAATGGAAGTTACTGAAAACCGGATTGGGAGGATGGGAGTTCCGGGGAGCAGAGATTAATTTAAGACTTGGAAAATGTTTCCCAGGTTCGGATTACCAACCTCCCTTCCCTCAGGATCGCCTTGTCCTCATCATGTATAGCGGGACAATAAACCGGCATCATGGAGCATAGGAAAGGAACCCGGGTTTGCGGGAACCGCTGGCGTAAGCCTGCCATCCTGTCCGCCCAACGCCAATTCGGAAAAAGGGTAGCCGTGGGGCCTATACTTTTTCTTCCATCAATTGCTTGACCAATAGTTCGAGTTCCTTTATCCTTTTTTCCAGTTCTGGAAGGTTCCTGCTGACTGCCTGGCTCCTGAGGGCACTCGTGTATTCAAAGGCGGGAGAACCGGTGACAGCAGAATTGGGAACTTTAATGGACTTGCTCACTCCGCTCTGGGCATTGATTTTACTTCCATCTGCAATCTGGATATGACCCACGATGCCTGCCTGACCCCCGATCATAACATTGTTGCCGATCTTGGTACTTCCGCTTACCCCCGCCTGGGCAGCAATGACCGTATTGTTTCCCACTTCAACATTGTGGGCGACCTGAATCAGGTTGTCCAGTTTAGCGCCTGCCTTGATGATGGTCGACCCGATGGTTGCCCGGTCAATAGTGGCATTGGCCCCGATTTCCACATTGTCTTCCACCACCACGTTCCCGGTCTGGGGGACTTTCTTAAAACTCCCGTCGGCCTGTGGTGCAAAACCGAATCCATCGCTGCCTATTACGGTCCCTGCATGAATGGTCACATTCTTACCGATCACGCAATCATGATAGATCTTCACTCCAATGTGTATAACTGTATTGTCCTGGATAGTGACATTGTCCCCGAGATAGACCTGGGGATGAATCTTCACATTATTGCCTATCAGCACATTTTCGCCCAGATAGGCAAAGGCACCCACGAATATTTTCTCACCCAATCTGGCTGTCCGGGAGATATAGGAGGGCTCCTGGATGCCCACCAGTTGCTGGGCTGCCAATTCCTGGTATTTTGCCAAAAGGGACGCGAAGGCCGTGTAGGCATCCGGTACGCGGATCAGTGTCGCCTTCAGGGCCTGCCTGAGTTCCAGGGAATCATTGACAATCACAATGCTGGCCCCTGTATTGTAGAGAAATTCCTCGTATTTGGGATTGGCCAGGAAAGCAAGCTGCCCGGCAACCGCTTCCTCGATCTTACCAAATGATCCAACCGATACAGCCGGGTCACCTTCTATCCGACCCTGTATGATGGCTGCTATTTGTGCTGCTGAAAATTGCATGCTCAGTATCCTTTTGTTGTTTTTAGCCGTTTATTCTATTAAGGTGATGTGGAAAGTCGGATCATTTGAACCCCACGCTTCTAATGGTCATAGGCCGAAGCCTCGTCCCCGGCTACTTCTTTCAGAAAGCAAATATAAAATTTTTTCACTGGGCTGGACAAGGTATGGTGAATTAAAGCATTATCCACCATGGAAATATCCCGGACTTTCCCATCCTTGAACAATATATTAATTCGTTCATCAGACGGATCGTAGGTAGTGTTGACTGTTTCGCCAGTAAAAACGAAATAGGATGCCTCCTGTTCGGAAATGCCAAGTATTCCGGCCGCCTTACTGCGCAAGGAACATATCCTGGCTTCCTCAAAGGGCAATGCCTGAATTCTTACTTTCAACAGGTTTCTGTCAATAAGGGAACGGCAAAGAAGGGACAGAACTTTGTCCGGATGGTTCATCCAGTGCTTGATGGCAGCCATTACATCGAAATCATCCAGCTGGCAGAATTTGTCAAGATGGTCCTGTACCGGAACCGACCGGTGGTCGATGAGAAAGAAGTCAAGTACCTCTGAGGAGGACGACAGGCTTACCCCTCCGGCAATCAGTTCCTTGGCCCTGCGGATGATCTGAACCAGCATTTTTTCCGCGCAGAGTACCGTCTTGTGGAGATAGACCTGCCAGTACATCAGGCGGCGGGAGACCAGGAATTTTTCGATGGAATAAATAGCCTTTTCTTCCACCATGAGTTCATCTCTTTCCACCGTAAGCATCTTGATGATTCGGTCGTAACCGATAACACCTTCTGAGACTCCAGTAAAAAAACTGTCCCTGTTCAGGTAATCCATCCGGTCTACATCCAGCTGGCCGGAAACGAGCTGGTGCAAGAACCGCTTCGGATAGCTATTGTTGAAAATGGTAAGGGCCATGGCGAGCTGGCCGCCAAATGCCTTATTTAGCTCATTCATGATCAGTATGGAGATGGATTCATGGCCAATCCCCCGGATCATTTCGTTCTCCAGCGCATGGGAGAAAGGACCGTGGCCGATATCGTGCAGGAGAATGGCTATCCTGGCTCCCAGATCTTCCTCCGCTGTGATTTCAAAACCCTTTCCTTTGAGTTCCGAAAGTGCGGCATGCATCAGGTGATAGGCCCCCAGGGAATGCTGCAAACGGGTATGTACAGCTCCCGGATAGACCAGGTGGGCAAAAGCCATCTGGTGAATGCGCCGCAGACGCTGGTAGTATGGATGTGAAATGATCTCCAAAAGCAGCGGATGGTCGATGGTGATAAAACCATATACCGGGTCATTGATGATCTTTCGCTGCGCTGGATTCATTCCTGTTTCACTTTTGTTAAATCAAGCCAAAAGGGGAGCCAAAGCTACAAATGCAGGCCGGATAATTTAAATTTGAAAGTTATTTAAGATAAAGAAAACCCTTAGGAAGGGATAACGCGATCACCATAAATCACTTCGATGGCTTTAGGAAATATACTCTGGGTGGATGACGAAATTGAAAGTCTTCAGTCACACATATTATTTCTCAAGAACAAGGGTTACGAGGTAAAGGCGCTTACCAACGGGATAGATGCCATTGATTTTGTAAGAGACAACCCCGTAGATGTGGTTTTGCTGGATGAAACCATGCCCGGCATCTCGGGCCTGGAAACGCTGGCCAAGATCAAGGAAACCAACCAGCAGGTTCCCGTGGTCCTGGTTACAAAAAATGAAACGGAGAACCTGATGGACGAAGCGATCGGCAGCCAGATCACTGACTATCTGATCAAACCGGTAAACCCCAACCAGGTCCTGCTGAGTCTGAAGAAGATTATTGACAATAAACGCCTCGTGGCGGAAAAGACCACCACAGCCTATCAGCAACAATTCAGGGAACTTTTTATGGCCCTGAGTGACAATCCGGACTACAATCAGTGGATGGACATTTATAGGAAACTGGTGTACTGGGAACTCGAAATGGAAAAAAGTGACAGCCCGGAAATGAGGGAAGTCCTGCATTCCCAGAAGCAGGAGGCGAATAATGAGTTTTTTAAATTCGTTTCAAAAAATTATCCCCGTTGGATCAATCCAAAATGGACCGATGCACCGGTCATGTCCCATTCCCTGCTTCAGCATAAAGTCTTTCCGCATATGGAAAAAGGCGTACCACTTTTCTTCATTCTGATAGATAACCTGCGGTTTGATCAGTGGAAAGCGGTTCAGCCCATATTTGCAGAAAGTTTCCGAATCCTGGAGGAGGATACCTTTTACAGCATCCTTCCGACCGCCACCCAATACAGCCGGAATGCCATTTTCGCAGGCCTCCTTCCTGTGGAAATTGAAAAACAGTTCCATGAACAATGGAAAAATGACGATGAAGAAGGGGGTAAAAATCTGTATGAAGAGGAATTCTTCCGGACGCAACTCAAAAGACTGAAAAGTGAAAATATCCGGTTTTCCTATACCAAAGTCCTGAATCACCAGGCTGGTCAGGACCTTGTCAACAATATCCACAACCTGCTCAATAACGACATCAATGTCATAGTTTACAATTTTGTGGACATGCTCAGTCATGCACGCACGGAAATGGAAGTGCTGAAGGAACTTGCCAGCGATGAGACCAGTTACCGCAGCATAACGGCCAGCTGGTTTGAACATTCCCCGTTGAACCAGGCATTAAAGAAAATCGCTGACAAGAAAGTCAACCTCATCCTTTCCACCGATCACGGTAGTGTCCGCGTAAAAACGGCCTGCCGGGTGATTGGTGACAAACAGACAACGACCAACCTGCGTTACAAACACGGACGGAACCTCAACTACGAGGCAAAGGATGTGCTTGCCTTCCGGGATCCCCGAGAGGCTGGACTGCCGGTTCCCACGGTAAATTCATCTTTTATTTTTGCAAGAGGGGATTGTTTTTTATGCTACCCCAACAATTATAATTACTATGCAAATTATTACCGCAACACCTTCCAGCACGGTGGTGTCAGTCTTGAAGAGATGATCGTGCCGGTAATCAAGATGTCCAGCAAGTAAAGAAGGGATATCGTTTCCGGCAATCCTATGTGGATAAAAATAAAATATCCTTTTACAGTAACATCATGGTATGGCTTAGCTTCGTGACATAAAGAAGTTCTAGATCTGTTGTTCTTATGAAATACACTCAATCCACACTGGACAAAATTGAAAAAATTCTGGATGAAGCCGGATATGTTGTCCGTTATGAACGGGGGACCTTTCAGAGCGGATATTGCATCCTTGAACAAAGGAAGGTGGTCGTTCTCAATAAATTCCTTCCTGTGGAAGGTCGCATCAATACGCTGATCGATATTATACCCCAGCTAGAAATACAACCGGAGCTCCTTTCACCGGATTCTAAAAAGACCTTTGATGAAGTAATGTCAAGGCAGGAGAAACAGGCGTGACCAGGCTGCCATTCATGGGGCAGTTATCTGTTATAAACCTGACTGGACATCATTTTTTATAGGTTGGCCGGGCAGTCATCCCACGGAAAAAGGGTCATGCTTATTTCAAGGCCCTGACTACTGGCAGAAACTAAATTGACTATTTTTGGACCGTGAGTTATCCTCATCTGAAAATAACCTTCCTGGGCACAGGGACAAGCAGCGGCGTACCAATGATTGCCTGCAGTTGTGAAGTGTGCACTTCCCCGGACAGAAAGGACAAGAGACTCCGGTCAAGCATCCTGGTTCAGTCAGCAACCACCACGCTGGTCGTTGACACCACACCTGATTTCAGGTACCAGATGCTCCGCGAAAAAGTCCGGCACCTTGATGGGATCATCTTTACCCATCCCCATAAGGACCACGTGGCGGGATTGGACGATGTCCGCGCCTTCAATTTTTTTTCCGGAAAACCCATGCCTGTTTATGCCAATGAAATGACCCAGGAAGTGCTGGTTCGGGAATTCCCTTATGCCTTTGCCGATTTCAAATACCCCGGGGTTCCGGAGATCCAGCTAAATACCATCGGGATGGAGCCTTTCCAGGTTGGGGATATTCCGGTGATGCCTATTTTGGTCTGGCATCTCAAGATGCCGGTATGGGGATTCAGGTTTGGTGAGTTCACCTACATTACGGATGCCAACCGGATTGATGAGTCGGAAAAGGAGAAAATAAAGGGAAGCCGGATTATCGTACTCAATGCCCTGCGAAATGAAAAACACATCTCCCATTATAACCTGCAGGAGGCCGTAGGGCTGGCCGCCGAGCTGCATGTACCGCAGGCTTACTTCACCCATATCAGCCATCAGCTGGGCAGGCATGAGTCGGTCAATTCGCTGCTTGACACATCAACACAGTTGGCCTATGACGGACAAGTGCTGGAAATCTGACTTTCCGGTTCTGTACTCCCGAAAAGTTCCATATTGGGAAAACGGAAGCCATTTCGCCAGGCAAGCTGTCCCTTCCAAGAGGACGGACACATTATCCTGGTTTCGATCCCATCCATTCACAAGAAGTTAACAATATTTGGCTGTCTTCCGGTCCGAGGTATTTAAACTTTTATGGCATTCTGCTGTCAGATAAAAGGTAAAACCTGCATATATGAAAAAAACAGCGCTCCTTTCCCTATTCACCTTCGTCTGTATATTTCACACAATGGCCCAGACTTCCTTTGAACTGGTCCCAACCGGGGGATATACCTTTCCGGACCAGGTTAATTTCTATAATGCGTATGGAAGGATTGAGAGTTCCCTGAACTGGGGCGGATCCCTGATCTTTAATGCCAGCCGGCATTTTGGGATTGAAATGATGTATAACAGGATTGATGCCTCTTCGGGAATCTATAACTATGGAAGTCAGTCCCTGCTGCAGAAACAGGATGTTTCCATTAATTACATTATGGCAGGCCCGGTTCAGAATATCACCTTTCCCGAATCCTCCCTGCAACTGTTCTTTGGAGGGTTGTTGGGTGCTGCTATATTTTCTCCAAACCCTGTTGACAATACCAACAATACAAAATTTGCCTGGGGTGTAAATATGGGTACCAATGTCTATGTGAGTCCCCGTCTCGGGATTAAGTTAAAAGCCCAGTTGCTGTCTCCAGTACAAGGTGCCAGCGGAGGATACTATTTTGGCAACTTTGGCGGGGCCGCAGCCACCTATGGCTATACAGCCATCTACCAGTTTGGCCTTAACGCCGGTTTGATCATCGGATTGGGAAGCGAGTTTTCCAAGCCGGGAACACGTGTAATACACAGTTCGCATCATTATTACAGGTCGTACCCGCCGCCCCCTTCTTCCTACTATTACCACTAATATAAAGAGGTTGTTAATCGTCAATCTGCAAGCGACCTGCCGGATGAATACGGCAGGTCGCTTGAATTTGGGAGGATTTAGAAGAATGTCTTGTCTGAATCTGGGACCCTGCCGCCAGCTTGCACAATGGATTACGCCTAGGATCAGGCGTCACCCTAAAAAAAGGTGGACGGGCGATGCCTGATTGCCAATGCAGGTCAGGTAGTCTGAAATATTCTGTATAAATGAGGCCTATGTCTTTATGGAGTTCTGCAACAACATAATCATGCATAAACCAGTGAGCAGCAGGAGTCTCAGGGAATGCCCGGAGGCCTTTAAAACCGATAAACGCACAACCCACTAAAAGCCCCCAGGGCTTTGCCATCGTTTACGGCGATAACAGTAAGCATTTTAGAGATCTTTCGTCAAAAGGCGGTTTTGAAATGGGACGCCTATAAACAATAAACTAAAATCCCTGCTTCGTCAAATAGCTGACACGGAAATTTTTGATTTGGCTTTTTCTTTGCACGTATAACTCATCAGTGAGGACTTAACATTTTATTTATGCATAATCACTATGACATTATTATCATCGGCACTGGCAGCGGGGGCAGTACCATGGCGTATAAACTTGCCTCTAGCGGGAAGACGATTTTAATCCTGGAACGAGGTGGATTCATTCCGAAGGAAAAAGAAAACTGGGATGCCCATGAAGTAGTAACGCTGGGGCGCTATCGCCCGAATGAGGAGTGGTTTGACCAGGACGACAAACCGTTTAAACCATTTATCCATTACAATGTCGGAGGGAATTCAAAAATGTATGGAGCTGCGCTTTTCCGGTTCCGGGAGAGTGATTTTGAAAAAGTGGAACATTATGGCGGTACCTCGCCAGGGTGGGAATTGAAATACGACGTGTATGAACCCTATTATACCATCGCAGAAAATTTGTACAGCGTACATGGCAAGCGAGGCGCCGACCCAAGTGAACCCTGGGCTACCACCGAATACCCGCAACCACCTTTGCCTTACGAACCCCTGATTGGTGAACTGAATCAAAAAATGAAGCAAATCGGGCTGCAACCTTTCCCCATACCCATGGGGCTTAGATTGCCTCAGGACTATACAAAAACGGAGGCCCCGGTAATGCTGGAAAATTTTGATGGATTCCCCGACCCGACGGATAGCAAGGCAGACGGACAGGTGATGGCTTTGCGGCCAGCTTTGCGAAACAAAAACGTTACTCTGGTTACGCACGCATACGTGGAAAAGTTGGATACAGATGCTAGCGGCAAGCGTGTAACAAAAGTATTTGCCTATGTGAAAGGGGAGCAAATTGTCTTCCAGGCCGATATTGTAATCGTTGCATGCGGTGCTGTAAACTCAGCCACTTTATTGCTGCGCAGTGCGAACGAAAACCATCCGGAAGGGTTGGCAAACGGCAGCGGCCTGGTTGGAAGAAATCTGATGTTGCATCATAATGGTTGCCTGGTTGCCTTCACCAGAGAGATGATCAACGATTGTGTGTTTCAAAAAAGTTTGGGACTTGCCGATTATTATCATGGAGCTGAAGACAGTAAATGGCCATTGGGCGAAATTCAGCTGATGGGCAGAAATGACCCGGATACTATCCTATGGCTGGCAGAAAAAATCTATCCGGGAAAATCCTATGAGCAATTAAAAAGGATGACCATTGATTTCTGGCTTACCGCAGAAGATCTGCCATCACCGGAAAACAGGGTAAAGATTACCCCTGAAGGAAAGATCAAGATTTACTATCAGGCTACAAATTATACAGCTTACGAAAAGCTGAAAGAGAAATTGAAAGAGGTATTCGTAAAACTTGGTGAAGTGGATGAGAATCTTAGAGACATTCAATGGGCCGGATACGACCTGGACATAAGCGGTATGAGCCACCAGAACGGCACCTGCCGGTTTGGAAGCGATCCGAAAACCTCAGTGCTGGACCTCCATTGTAAGGCGCACCAGGTTCAGAATTTATACGTGGTGGATGCAAGCTTTTTCCCTAGTTGCGGCGCTTTCAATCCTTCTCTGACAATAGCCGCCAATGCATTAAGGGTGGGTGATCACATTTTAAATGATGTGCTAAAGACAAGATCAACAGAAAAACGAACGGAAATTCCGGCATAACGACTTTTTCATGGGCAGATAGTTTTATCGTTACAGTAGCGCCGTGTGTTAACGCGGTGCTTTTGACAAATGCAAATAGGAATGAAATGGACATATAGGAAACTATAAGCAGTAATCAGTTATCTAAATAGAGGTAGCGTGATTACCCTCGCAGGGCGATTTTTCTAAGGCAATTAATCGGGCAATCAAGCTTATTGCAATATGAGAGCGATGAACATACAGGTTTTTTCAGGGAATAGGGGCATAAGACAGTTGAAGGCATCCTTCAGAAAAAACTGGATATTTTACCTGCAGGAAGCTCTGGGGATTGCCATTTTCATGATATCTGCCTGCTTTTTCAGTGTGCTCTTTTGGGGAAATAGCGAGTCCTTCCATTTTGCTATTGCAAATACACATCTCCGATTCCTGGTCATGGGTTGTATGATGGGGTTAACTGCTTTATTTATATTTTACTCTCCGCTAACTGCACCATCCGGTTCACACATTAATCCGGCTGTTACGATTACTTTTTTAAGACTCAACAAGATCTGCAGGTATGATGCGATGTTTTACATAATTGCCCATTTTATCGGAGGGACTCTGGCAGTCTGTGGAATAGCTTTGCTGTTGGGAAATGCGCTAAAAAATCCGCCGGTGAATTACGCGATAACTGTTCCCGGTAAATATGGGGCAATCCCTGCTGCAATTACAGAATACATAATCGCCCTGGTGACCATGATGATGATACTTTTTACATCCACTAATGAAAGATTAAAAAAGTTTACCAGGATCTTTTCTGGCTGTCTTGTTTGCTCTTGGGTAATCCTGGCGGGACCCGTTTCCGGCTTTGGTATGAATCCCGCGAGGAGTTTTGCGAGCGCTTTTTCTGCGCAGGTTTATACCGCATTCTGGATCTATTTGCTTTTGCCGCTTGCAGGCATGCTCTCTGCCGCAGAAATATTTCTCTTCATGAAAAAAGATAAATGTAATGAACTGATATTTTTTTGAACCGGGTGACCTTTTGAATCGGATATCCATCGACCATAAGGCGTACGCATGCCCATTGAACAACTTTCTGGTCATGAAAAATTACCATCATAATCCGTACCCTCTAAGGCTACTAAATCTCAAATAATACCATGAAAAAATCTTTGAATGTACTGCTGGGATTGTGGTTATTCTCATTCCCATTGGCCCATGCACAGGTAAATGGCATCGACGCCATTGGCATGACTGTCAAAGACATGAACAAGTCTGTAAGATTCTATAGCCGGGTATTGGGCTTTCATAAAATCAGTGAAGAAGACTTGTCCGGACCTGAATACGAAAAACTGGAAGGTGTTTTTGGGCTGCATATTCGCGTTGTCCGTATGCAACTTGGGGAGGAAATCCTGGAACTAACCGATTACCTGACCAGCGGCGGCAGAAGTATTCCGGAAGATGCCAAAGCCAATGATCTCAGCTTTCAGCATATTGCGATTGTCGTAAGCGATATGGATAAAGGCTATGAGGTACTAAGAAAATTTCATGTAGAGCAAGTGAGTACGGCGCCCCAGACCTTACCTGCCACAATACCTTCTGCTGCAGGTATAAAAGCATTCTATTTTCATGATCCGGATAACCATAACCTGGAATTGATATATTTTCCGAAAGGCAAAGGACAACAGAAATGGCACAGGAATACCCAAGGGAGAATTTTTCTCGGAATCGATCACACTGCGATTGGCGTAACGAATACCGACAGCAGCCTGAAGTTCTATGAGAAATTATTGGGCATTGAACGCAAAGGCGAAAGTTTCAATTTTGGAACGGAGCAGGAACATCTGAATAGCGTCGAGGGTGCAAGCCTCCACATTACTGGATTAAGGAGCCGGTCCGGACCAGGTATCGAATTTCTGCAATACCTGAAACCAGGTCCGGGAAAATCATTCCCTGGAGATACAAAATCAAATGATATCTGGCATTGGCAAACCACCTTGATCGTCGATGATGCGCAGAAATTGTATGAGCAATTTAGATCAACCAGCTATAGCCTTGTTTCGAGACAATTGGTAACGATCAAAAACAGTAAGGGGATATCGTTTAAGGCATTTGTCGTCAGGGATGGTGACGGACATGCGATGCTGATTAAACAGCTGGCAAATATTGCCGGATAAGACCATAATGGCTATTGTCCAGTCTGGCTAGACATAGATGGACCAGATCTGCAATCCGGAAATCACAGAATAAAGTAACCTCCGTCAACCACCTGACAGCAATTTGTTTGAATTCGGATTTTCTTTGCATTGCAATACATTGTCAATATGGGTTCCGGAGAAAAAATCATCTGTCTCTTGTGTAATGACGAAGTGGAAAAGCTGATATATCGTTTTCATTTGGATAGCGAAAGAGTGGTGATTGACAAGATAAAGTCGGAACATCCCCAATGGACGATCAATGACGGGCTTTGCAGTCGCTGTTTGGATTATTATCTTGTAGAGATCGTGAGAGAGCAAAGAATATTGCCTGCGATTGGGCCACATTTCCCGGTAAAGAGCGTCGATGATTTTGTTGTATTGCCAACAGCGTTGCGACTGGATGCTGATCCGAGATATACTGGAAAAGGAATCACCATTTGTTTTCTTGACAGTGATTTCTACCCGCATCCTGATTTGATTGCCACAAGGAACAGGATTAAGAAAATGGTTGATGTTACTTCGGTTGATTTGACAAGGAGGACTTCGGCCAAGACTATGGGAGGAGACTGGCATGGTACCATGACAAGCGTTGTCTGCGCGGGCGATGGTTACGCTGGTAAGGGATTATACAGGGGCATCGCCAGTGATGCAGAACTGGTTTTGATAAAGACACAAAACGCAGACGGGAAAATTACCACCAAAAACATCCTGAATGCCTTGAAATGGGTGCTGGATAATCATGAGGAATTTAATATCCGAATCGTAAATATTTCGATGGCAGATGATGAAACCTGTTCCTATAAGGAAAGTGAAGTCGATCAGCTTGCGGAACAATTGATAGCAAAAGGCATCGTTGTGGTAGCGGCTGTCGGCAACGAAGAATCGGCTCAAATTCACCCGCCTTCCAATTCGCTTAACGTCATCGCCATTGGTGGTATAGATGATAGTAATCTTGTCGCAACTCGAATAAATTATCCCTATCATTCATCTTTTGGCAAAACCATTGATGGACTAATGAAGCCCGAACTGGTTGCCCACGCCATTTGGATAGCGGCACCTATATTGCCAGGAACGTTTGAAAAGAAAGAAGCGGAAATTTTATATAGTCTCCTGGCAGCAGATGACAGGCAACTGCAGGATGGCCTTCAGAAGAACATCTCAAGGACTAAGCTGCCTGGTTTCATTCTTGATGAGCCTGATGAAACCCTAAGAAGGGAGCTTCTCCGGAAAAGAATTCAATCTGCAAAGTACATTTCGCCGGATTACATGCATGTCGATGGAACATCCTTTGCGGCTCCTATCGTAAGTTCGGTAATAGCCCAATTGCTTGAAGCAAATGATTTGCTGACTCCTCGGCACATTCGCCATTTGTTGTTTGGTACGGCAAGACGAATCCCGGGTATCGATCCTGTTCGACAGGGATTTGGAATAGTTCAACCCCGAAAAGCATTGTATAAGGTCTTAAAGCAGGAAACTGAAATGATTATCCCGAAGTCACCGTATGTAAACCGGGAAAAAAAAGTCATCGAATTTGTCATACAGAATGATTGCGCTACACAGATCTCATTATCAGGAAGCTTTAACAATTGGGCAAAAGATGTGTTAATTTTAGAACCTGGAAATAATGGCTTCTGGAAAATCGAAATACCGATGTTACAGGAAGGGAAATATTCATACAAATTTTGTGTGGATGAAAATACATGGATGGAGGACGTGGATAATCCCTACCGTGAGCCGGATGGCCATAGCGGGTTTAATAGTATACTGACAGTTTGCTAATTTCTGATTTGAATAGTTGAAATTATGTTTATTCAAATACTATTGGTTATTCTGGCTATTTATCTGGTTCTTGGTTTTCTTTTCGGCGTCCTCTTTATAGCCTGGGGTATTGGGAAAGTAGATGAAGGAGCCCATGGCAGTACAATCGGATTTCGGATCATCATTCTCCCGGGAATAAGTGTTTTTTGGCCGTTTTTATTGAAAAAATGGCTGAATGCAAATAAAGAAACCCGTAATGATTAAGTTATTACGAAAAAGACATTTGCAGATCTGGCTACTGCTCGCGGTGCTCTTGCCGGTTGGTATTGTTGTTGCATGGCTTT